>Ga0111539_10004742_pt1 | contig 17756 bp, 15 predicted proteins | sample RhiMethybrSRZTD1_FD_79667 | JGI IMG/M metagenome (GOLD analysis project Ga0111539, IMG submission 79667) | Populus rhizosphere microbial communities from Tennessee, USA - Rhizosphere MetaG P. TD hybrid SRZTD1 (version 2) (version 2) | ecosystem: Host-associated > Plants > Roots > Rhizosphere >... | reverse complement strand
TCGATCGAACGGTCGTCGAATTTGCGCAACGTCTTGGTACCACGCTCAAGATCCGGCGGGGCAAGGGTAAGTGGTTGCATCGCGAGGTTTGCCGCCAGTATCTGCCGGCCCCGATTCTGGCGCGCAAGAAGCGTGGGTTTGCTGTGAATGTCGTGGACCAGTGGTTCCACTCCTCGCTCGAAGGGGCGCTGCCGGGAATGCTGCTCGACGACACGTCATTGATCTTCAATCTCCTTGAACCCGCCGCAGTGCGGCGGCTCCTCGAGGAACATCGTTCGGGACGCCAGGACAACCACAAGCTCCTCTTTAGCCTGGTGATGGTGGAGCAGTGGCTGCGCGGAGTTCGAGGAACTCGCGATCATGTCATTGCGCAGGTGAGTCACTAACCTCTTTCAGGTTCAAACATCGTGCAAAGTTCAAAGACGACATCAGTGCCCGGCCTTCTGCGAGCCGGGATTTTTCCCAAATACACCCTGGTCAAGGGCCAGCCCGCACAAATCGAGTGCGTAGAGATCGGGGGCCAAACCTTTTCGATTTCCCGAGGTCCGCTGACCGTGGTGGCGCTGGAGGACGAGTGGTTCAACGAAGTGACGGATCCAATCCTGGTGATCGAGGAATTGCGCCACCGCACTGATTTTTCGCCAGACCTCTTTACTTTCTGCCAGCGCATTCCGCACATCGAGCCTCTTTACGACTTCCACCGGGAATGGGAATCGATCGCCGCACTCTCGGTCGATACATACGATCACTGGTGGGCCAAGCAGATTGAGAGCGCCACGCGAAACAAGATTCGCAAGAGTCAAAAGGCCGGCATCGAGGTCCGGGAGTGCCAGTTTGATGATGAGTTCGTGCGCGGCATGACCTCGATCTTTAACGAGACCCCAATCCGTCAGGGGCGGCCATTCTGGCACTATGGCAAGGATTTCGAAACCGTCAAGCGTCAGTTTTCAAGGTTCTTGTTTCGAGAGTCTCTGATCGGAGCGTACTGCAAGAACGAAATGGTTGGGTTCGCGATGCTCGGCGACTCCGGGACGTTTGCAGATCTTGGGCAGATCATTTCGAAGCTCGAACATCGAGACAAGGCACCGACGAACGCTCTGGTTGCAAAATGTGTCGAGTTGTGCGCGACGCGAGGACGGAGGCATCTCGTCTACGCCTATTGGCTGGACGGTTCGCTCGGGGATTTTAAACGGCAATCCGGTTTTGAGGAAGTCAGGCTTCCACGCTACTACGTTCCTTTCACTCTGACCGGCAAGCTGGCCTTGCGGAACAACCTGCATCACGGGTTGAGGCAGTTCTTGCCCAAAGGTCTTGAAGACAGACTCAAACTGCTCAGAAGATCCTGGTTGGAGCGTCGGGCGCAGACCAAGCGCTGATGGCGGAATCACGGTGTTAGAGCGAGGGACGCCGACATGAAGGATGACTCGAACTGGAAGGAGTCGTGGGAAGCCAAGTTCGCCTCCAACGCATCCGATTACGAGGCCGATCGCGGGACCGGTAAGCGTGATGACATCCTTGATCGTCTTTCGACCGCAGAGCTCCTTGAATTCATCGACCCACATCCCACCGACGTTGTCTTCGATGCGGGTTGTGGCACGGGTATGAACGTCGTGCTGCTTCATGATCGCGTCGGGCGTATCGTCGCGATCGACTTTGCCGAGTCGGCGGTCCAACGAGCGAAATCGCGCGCCGCGGCTGCCGGCATCACCAATGTGGAGTTCTCGCAGGGCGACATTCTGCGGACCAATCTCGCCGACGGCTCGGTGGATAAGATTCTCTGTCTGAGCGTCTTCCACTATCTCACCGACGAGCAAGTGCGCGACTGCCTTCGATCATTCAAGCGTGTACTGCGCGACGGCGGCGTCGTGATTCTTCACGTGAAGAACCTGGCGTCTCTCTATCTGTCGACACTGTTGATGGCGAAGCAGCTACTTCGCTTGGCCGGCTGGCGGCCAAATCTCAGCGAGCACTTCCGGACGTTCAACTGGTATTGCCGAGAGTTGAGAGCGGCGGGCTTTGAGATCGAGGCGTTCAATTCGTTCAACGTGCTCGTTCTCGAACGAATGCCGCGACGACTCATCGAGTCCCTGCAACGGCTCGAGCTGTCCCAGCGCAGGCGATTCCCATTCAGCACGGCGGTCGTTCGCCGGCTCGGCGCCGATTTGAAAATCCGTGCGAGATCGAGCGACTGAAGTCCGCTTTTCCGCGCGTTCGTGTCCCGCAGGACGTTCCTTTGTAGTGACGCCTCCACTGTTATGCCTGGAATCACTGGAATCATTCGTAAGTCGCACTACCCGTCGATTGAGAAGGATCTCGACGCAATGGTCGCGGTCCTATGTCACAACCCAAAGTCGAAAACGGGCAGGCACATCGACGAGTCGGTGGGAATTTGGCTGGGATGGGCGTCCCATCCAGGCTCTTACTCGGACTGCATGCCTCTGGTCGTTGAGAGCGACGATGTCGTAATCCTGTTTCATGGCGAGCACTTCTCCTCGGGTAATGAGGCCGGTGATCGCCTCGGGGAAGAAGCTTCCCGCAACGCGACAACGCTCTTGAGTCTCTACGCCGCGCATGGCGATCGGTTCTACGCCGCATTGAACGGCTGGTTCTCAGGTGTGGTCATTGACCGACGGCAGCGTCGGGTCACCCTGTTCAACGATCGCTACGCAATGGGTCGAATCTACTATCACGAAACCGAGGAGGAGTTCGTCTTCTCGTCAGAGGCCAAGTCGTTGTTGCGGGTCAGACCCAGTCTGCGGACGCTTTCTCCCGAAGGCGTTGCTCAACAACTGAGATACAACTGCGTTCTTGGCACTCGCACGCTGTTCGAAGGTGTCCATGTGCTGCCACACGCGGCTGCGTGGTTGTTTCGGTGCGGCAAGCTGGTGAGCAAAGAGCAGTACTTCGCGTTTCATGAGTGGGAGCAGCAGCGCGAGCTCGGGCCGGACGAGTTCTACCACCGGTGGGCCCAGACGGTGACCGACGTCTTTCCGCGTTACCTCAGCGACGGCAACAGGGTTGCGATGTCGCTGACGGCGGGGCTGGACACGCGGTTGATCATGGCCGCCTTACGCGAGCGAAATCGCGACCATCGCGTCTATACGTTCGGCGGCGCGTGGGGCGAGCTCTACGACGTGCGCACGGCGCGCAAAGCAGCGCGTGTCTACGACCAGCAGTTCGACGTCATCCGCATCAACGATGCCTTCCTCAGCAACATCGGTGATTACGCGGCCGAGGCCGTCCGGGTCTCTGACGGGTGCCACGATGCGTTTGGCGCCCACGATGTGTTCTTCAACAAGATCGCGCGTGACATCGCGCCGATTCGGTTGACCGGCAAGTTCGGCAGCGAGGTGGTCCGGATTCGCCGTTTGCTTGGGACGGTGGGTTACAAGCCAGGACTGCTACGCCCGCAGATGCAGGCGCTCGTCGATGGATTGCCACACTTCCAGGCGACCAATGCTGACGGCAACCACTTGACTCGCGTCGTGACCGAGGAGATCTCGTGGCACGAGTACGGTCGCGTCGTCGTCGAGCAGGCGTATCTGACGATGCGGACGCCATACATGGACAACGAGCTGGTGAAGTTGATGTATCAGGCTCCCAAGGGCAGTCGCGCCGCGGGCGACCTGCAGGAGATGTACGTCAAGGACTTCGCTCCGGAGTTCGCGGCGTTCATCACGAATTTGGGGCGTTTCGCGAGTCCAAACCCAACGCTCACGAGCATGGCGTACTACCCGTTCTGGGTGCTGTTCAAGATCGAGTATATCTACCTGCAGGCCACCCCTCATTGGATGACTCGGCTCGATCGCACACTCGCCGGTCTTCATCTGGAGCGTCTGTTCGGTGGCAGACAGAAGTGGGAAGCCTATCGCATCTGGATCAAGACGCATATGGCGGACTTCGTCCAGAGCACGCTTCTCAACCCGCAAGCGGAATACACCGAGTATTTCGATTACGCGACGATGAGTCGGATGATTCGTCAGCACGTGGCTGGCACCCACAATTACATGCGGGAAATCAACCGCGCGTTGTCTCTTCAGCTGATCCACGCGACTCTCCTTAAGGCGTAACCGGGCGCGGTCCCAGAGAGATCGCTTCCAGGCCTCCACGAGATGAACATTCTCATAGTCAAACTGAATGCAACGGGTGATGTCGTTCGCACCACCGCATTACTCAGGCGGCTTCGAGGCGACGTGACCTGGATTACGGTGCCCACGAACCTCGAGCTGCTTGATGCCTCGCAAGGAATGCGGTGCCTGGCATGGGAAGAACGGGAACGTGCCCGCGACCGCCGCTACGATCTTCTGATCAGCCTGGAAGACGAGGCCGAAACGGCGGCGTTTGTGTCGACCGTGAACACGGCGCAGATATTTGGCGCGTATCTCAACGGAGCCGGGGCCGTCGGGTACACAGAAGATGCCCACGGATGGTTCGACCTGAGTCTGATCAGCGTGCACGGCCGGCAGCGGGCAGATCAGCTGAAGCTGCAGAACCGTCGAACTTACCAGGAGTTGATCTTTACCGGGCTTGGATGGCGCTTTGAAGGCGAGCGATACGTGTTGCCCGAACCGGCGAAAACGCCACTGGTCGGCGACGTGGCGATTGCTCCAGTCGCTGGCCCCGTCTGGCCAATGAAAGGCTGGGCCTTTTATGACCAATTGAAACAGTATCTCGAAGCTGCCGGTCTGGTTGTCAACGTTCTTCCGCGTCGACCGACGCTCCTGGAGCACATGGGCGACGTCAGCAACCATCGCTGTCTCGTCGGCGGCGACAGCTTGCCGATGCACCTGGCGCTGGGCACGGACACTCAATGCGTCACGATCTTCAATTGCACCAGCCCATGGGAAATCCATGACTACGGCTTGCAGACCAAGATTGTCTCGCCTCTGCTCGACCAGGTCTTCTATCAACGCGGTCACAACAGCGCCGTGACGAGGTCCATTCCGCTCGAGCAGGTCTTCGACGCCGTCATGAAGAGGCTGGCATACACAGGGGCGTCTCCGTCGCTCGCCGACGGGTCCCGCTGACCGTGGGAGCCTGGAAGGATCCCCGACGTGTCTGAACCTGGCGGCACGACCGCATTGACCTATCGCACACAACCCGCGATCAGAACGCCCAACGTCGGACTGCTCACAGGGGGTAGCGACAAGCCTTACGCACTAGGGCTGGCGGCGGCGTTGTCTTCGCAGGACCTGAAGGTGGACTTCATTGGCAGCAACGAGCTTGATTGTCCGCAAGTGCACGCGCTCGCCGGTCTGAGGTTCTTGAACCTGAGAGGCGACCAGAGGAATGACGCGGGTCTTGCTCGGAAAGTTGCCCGCATCTTCGCATACTACCGGCGCCTCGTGGTTTACGCGGCACTCTCGGACGCGAGAGTGCTGCACATTCTTTGGAACAACAAGTTCGAGATCTTCGACCGCACGCTGCTGATGATGTACTACCTGCTCGTCGGCAAGCGAGTCGTGCTGACCGCTCACAACGTAAACGCGGCCGAGCGAGACGCTCGGGACACGTGGCTCAACAGGGCCTCGCTTCGTGTTCAATACCGTTTGTGTGATCACGTCTTTGTGCACACCGATGCGATGATGAAGCAGTTGGTCGCAGATTTCGGTGTTAGCCCCGAGCGCGTTAGCGTCATCCCTTTCGGCATCAACGACACCATCCCAACGAGCGGGTTGACCAGGGAGGAGGCACGGGAACGTCTGGGGCTGTTGCCAACGGACAAGACTCTGCTCTTCTTCGGGCAGATTGCCCCATACAAAGGGCTCGAGTATCTCGTGCGGGCCGTCGGCATCCTGGCCAAAGGAGGCGATGAGGTGCGCGTGGTCGTGGCAGGAAAAATCAAGCGCGGACACGAGGGTTATTGGGCGAGGATACAGCAGCAAATCGCGGATGAGGGGATTGATCGGCTGATGATTCAGCGCATCCAGTTCATCCCCGATGAAGAAGTGGAACAGTATTTCAAGGCCGCCGACGGCGTTGCCCTCCCCTACGTGAACATCTTCCAAAGCGGAGTGCCGTTTCTGGCATTCAGTTTCGGCCTGCCGGTCATTGCCACCGATGTCGGTTCGCTCAAGGAAGACATCGTTGACGCGACAGGGCTGATGTGCAAACCCGAAGATGCCGAGGATCTCGCGCGGGTGATCACACGGTTCTTCCAAAGCGAACTTCACCGCGATCATGAGCAGCGGCGTGAAAGAATCCGTCAAGTGACAGCCAAGAAGCACTCCTGGGCGGTCGTTGGTGAACTCACCAAGACCGTCTACGCCACGTTGTCTCGCTAGCGTCCGTGCTCGACACTGGAATGCCACCAGGGCGACCGCAGTTCCGCATCGTCCGGACCAGTTGGTTTGTTCGAGTCTTGGTGGTGGTGTCGCTGCTTGGCCTGGTCGCGGTGACCCAGCGGCTCTGGACGCCAATCGTTGGCAGAAGCCTCGTCTGCAGCGGGCAGACAGCGTCGGCCGACGCCATCCTCATCGAGAACTTCGATCCGAACTATCTGCTCTTCGAGCGCGCCAGTGCCTTGTACCAGGCCAAGGCCGCGCAGAAGATATTCGTCTCAGCAACTGCAGGCGCGGACGGCCAGCCGTCGCTTGTCGACCGCGGAGTAATCGACGTGATGGTGAGAGTCGCGCGGCTCGCGCCGCCGGAAGTCATCCCGATTCGTGAGACGGAGCCCATCGCGTTCAACACAGTGAAGCAGATTCGCACTGTGCTCGTCGAGAGAGGGATCAGGTCAGTGATTGTCGTGACGTCCGGATTCCGCAGCCGGCGATCATCGCTCGTGTATCTTGCCGTGCTTGGGCAGGCGGGAATTGCCGTGTCGTGCGACCCCGTATTCGGTCAGCATACTCCGGAGAATTGGACACGCACCTGGCATGGAATCGAAGATGTGACGGAACAGTTCTTCAAGCTTCAGTATTATCGCTTCTACGTGATGCCCATATACTCCTAGTTCACGCGCGGCTGGGCGTCTCACTGCGAACTGACGATACGAAGGTTCGTCGGTGCGTGTGGCAGGGCCAGACCGGTTCCGCCGGACTCGTAGGCTCCGATATCCCACCCTTCTGCTGCGGGTCTCGCGACGCTATTGACGCTGTCGGCGAACTCGCTGGTCAGCGCGGCCCCTCGATCGATCGCCATCGAAGCAGACTGTAACGAGAGTCCGATGGTGTTGGGCGCGAGGTCCACTCCATACTGGCCCGCGAAACCAGTCGGAAGACTGGTGACGCTGGCAAACAGTGGGTCGATACTCAATGCCGTAGGTTCGTACGAGCTCAGATTGGTCGCGCTGTAGTTCGTGCCTCGGGAACTGACGATCGTGCCCCCGCCACGATAGTACAGGTTGTTGGTATGCAGGGTGATTTTCCCTGCGGAGTCGGTGAGCGGTGTGCCGCCGGTGTAGTAAACGATGTTATTCCGGAACTCGAAGACCGGGAACGTCGCTGCGGGATTCAGCACGAGGACAGGCGCGTTGACGAACGTGTTGTTGTAAACGCGGAGCTGAACCGTACCCACCAGGCTGTCCATCAGCAGCCCGCCGTTTGTAGTGCTGTTGTAAATAAGATTCCCGTACACCTTCACGTCCTTCGGGTCGCTGCCGCCAGTCCCATCGTAGAGACGGACGGCGCCGTGAATCGTCGAATTGGTGATGATGTTGTAGCGGACGTGGATGTTCGTCGGTCCCGTGCCGAAATGGTTCGTCTCGTTGCTGTTGAAGAAGATGCTCGCGCCGTCCGTGTCGTGAATGTAGTTGTGCTCGATGACCGCGTCGACGACCCATCCCTTGACGGCGATTCCCTCACCGCAGCAGTAGTTCGGATCGGTGCCGATTCGGTAGATGGTGTTGCCGCGAACCAGGATGTTCCGGATGCGGGTGTTCGCGTTCTCGTCTCCAGGGTACAAAGCGATTCCCACCCGTGAGCTGTCATACACCACGTTGTTCACGATCTCGACGTTTTCCGCGTAGCCGCCGGTGCCGCCGTGGTTGCTGACGATGATGCCGTATTTGTATTGCCCGAGGTTCTGATTGCTGAAGATGCCGTGAACGATGTTGTCCTCGGCGCGTTTGGTCGCGCCGTTCATGAGCGTCCAGAACCCGTGATTGATGTCGATTCCGGTGGCAACGCGGCCCGCGACGTCGACTTCGAAGCCCTTGAACACGGTCTCGATCGTCGCGTGATCGCTGAAGCGAATGACCCCGTTGTCGATGAAGTCCGCGCCGGCCCGAATGATGGCGCGACCGCTTCCTGATCCCCACTCATTCCCGACGTAGCGGACGCCTCCCGTCAGCCACAAGCCTTGGCGGCCACTGCTCACGACCCAGGTATCCGCGCGATCGAAGTAGACGACGTCTCCGGCAGCCAACGTCCGCGACCCGGAGTAGATAGCCATTCCGGGGCAATTGCGCCATGGTGCTGCCTGGGTGCCAGGATTGGAGTCGTTGCCCGCTGTTTGGTCGACGTAGTAAGTGGCGCCATGCGCTGTTCCCGCCAGAACGAGCATGAGCACAACAAAGGTGGAGGGCAGACGAACACTAAACATCGGGACTCCAAGGAGGGGTAGTAGGGACGAACACCCTTACAGCAAGGGGCGGTCCGGTCCGTGCCCGAACGCAATTCCCAGCAGACCCGAGTGAATCTGTCCGTTTTGTGTGATCGCGAGTAACGCGGCTGTCACTCGTCTTACGCTTCTGGCAGGAAATACACACCCAGCAACCGCGAGCACCACAGTCGCCCGATTTCAAGGGTGTCAACTGTCACGCGGACGCTGCTTGGTAGGCAGATTGCGCCATCCGGATGAATGTCTACGAAATGACGAACTTCCAGTCGCGGAAACGGTGACTCCATTACACGGTCCAACCCGGTAAACGCTGTGGATATTGGGGTTATTGGGCCACTCGCTCCGTCGTTCTGCTCGACAACTCCACGGCGCGCACTTTGCGACTTCGTACACGATTCATGACTCTGGACGGTCAGACGGATCCGCTCGGCGCTTGTGTCGCTGACTTTAGAAACAGGCGTGTAGTCGTCCTTGGAGACGCGATTCTTGACGAGTACTTGATTGGCGACTGCAACCGCCTTTCTCCAGAAGCGCCAGTGCCGGTGCTGAGAGTTGGAAACGCTCGGCGAGTGCTCGGCGGCGCCGCCAACACCGCCGCCAATATCGTCTCGCTGGGCGGGCGCGCCACGTTGATTGCGCAGGTTGGCTCCGATGACGGTGGCGTGACGCTGCGACGGTCGGCATTGGAAGCGGGCGTCGATCTCCTCGCCGTCGAGGACGGCGTCGTGACGCTTCGCAAAACGCGAGTGGTCGGTCAACAGCAGCAAATCGTGCGGCTCGATTACGAGGACATTCGAACGCTGACCCCGGACAATGAGGCCGCTGTTCTCGGGCTTTTCGACTCAGCCCTCCCGACATGCGACATTGTCGTCATATCGGACTACGCGAAGGGATTCCTCTCCTACTCTCTTGCACGTGAGATCATCAGGCGGGCGCATGCGGTGGGTCGCAAGGTCATCGTAGACCCCCGCCCCCAGCATCGCGAGTTCTATCTCGACTGCGATTACCTCACGCCCAACTGGCGTGAGTCGCGCGCCCTTCTGCGTCTGCCTGACGCTGAACCGACCGAGGAGAACATCGCCTCGGTGGTCCGCGGTCTCGCGTCGGAGTTGCGCGCCAACGTCGTTCTGACGCTCGGATCGCACGGCATCTCGTACTGCAGCCGAGACGGGCGCGAGCATTTCGCGCTTCCGACGATGGCCAGGGAAGTGTTCGACGTCAGCGGCGCCGGCGACACCGTTGTGGCGGCGCTGGCGCTGGCCCTGGCATCCGGTGCCGATCATGAGTCGGCGGTGACGCTGGCCAATCGCGCCGCGGGCGTCGTCGTCGGCAAGTTCGGAACAGCGACTGTGTCGCCCGAGGAGATTCTGGCGGACACCGATGCGCTGCGTCTGGTGTCGCGACGCAGCCTGGCGCAGCTGGCGACGACGCTGCGGGCCAAAGGCAAACGGATCGCCACGATCAATGGGTCGTTCGATGTGCTGCACAGCGGCCATCTTCATATCCTGAACGAGGCTCGACGACAGGGCGATGTGTTAATCGTGGGCCTCAACAGTGATGCGTCCGTGTCCGCATACAAGGGGCCGAATCGTCCGATTGTGCCCGAACGCCAGCGTGCAGAGATGCTGCTTGCCCTTCGTATGGTCGACTACGTGCACATCTTCGACGAGCCCGATCCGATCTCGTTTCTGAACGAGATCAGACCCGATGTGCACGTGAACGGCTCCGAGTATGGAGCAAACTGCATCGAGAGCGACAGTGTACGCAAGGGCGGCGGCATTATTCATATCGTGGAGAAGCGGCCTGGTCTTTCGACGACGCGGCTGCTCGAGGCGATCCAAGGGGCGGGCGCGAATGCCTGAGACGAAGCCTCTGGTTTCGATCCTGATTCCAGCATACAAGGCCACGGAGTGGCTTCCCGCATCGCTCGAGTCCGCGATCGCGCAAACCTGGCCCCACAAGGAAATCATCGTTGTCGACGATGGTTCGCCAGACGAGACGCTGGCGGTGGCGCGCAGATACGAGTCGCCAATCGTCAAGGTCGTGAGCCAGCCGAATCAAGGCGCGGCAGCCGCGCGTAACACCGCGTTCTCGTTGAGCCAGGGAGATTACATCCAGTGGCTTGACTCTGACGATCTGATCGCACCCGGCAAGATCGCGGCGCAGGTCGCCGCCTTGAGCGGGCGCTCGAACCGGGTGGTGGCCTCAGGTGGATGGGCGTATTTCATGTACCGCAGCCGAAGCGCCCATTTCATTCCGACAGCGCTCTGGTGTGATCTGCTGCCTCTCGAGTGGATGCTCCGAAAGATGGAGCAGAACCTTCATATGCAGACCGCCACATGGCTGGTCGGCCGCGAGGTGACGGCGGCCGCTGGCCCGTGGAACACGCAGCTTCTGGGCGACGATGATGGTGAGTACTTCTGTCGTGTCCTGCTGCAGAGCGAGAGCGTGAAATTCGTGCCAGAAGCCAAGGTGTTCTATCGCGCAGGGGGAGCGCTCCACTACATCGGTCGATCGAGTCGAAAAATCGAAGCGCATTTCCACTCGATGCAGCTTCACATCGATTACATCAGGTCTCTCGATGACGGTCCGCGCGTGCGTTCGGCGTGCCTCAACTACCTCCAGACCTGGCTCGCGGATTTCTATCCGGAGCGGCCGGACATCATCGAACGCGCTCAGAAGCTCGCCGAGGAAATGGGTGGCCGCCTGCGCACGCCGCAGTTTTCGTGGAAGTACGCGTGGCTCGAGCGGCTGAGTGGCCCGGATGTAGCCAAGCGCGCCCAAGTCACAGCGAGAAACACACGATGGGTCATTGCGAAGTCCGTGGACAAGATGCTGCTACGCGCTGAGAACGCATTTGCGATGCCGGCGTCGGAGGCCATTGAGCGATGAATCATAGGGGGCGCTCCGGCGACCGGTGATGACGACACCATTGCGCATTGGCGATTGGGTTGAGGTCCGCAGCAAGGAGGAGATCCTCAGGACTCTCGACAACAGCGGTCGGCTGGACGGCATGCCGTTCATGCCGGAGATGCTCCAGTACTGCGGTCAGCGGTTTCGCGTCCACAAACTGGCTCACAAGACCTGCGACTACACCACTCCATATCCGTACCGCACCCGCCGTCTCGAGCGGACCGTGCACCTCGAGACTCGATGCGACGGCGCCGCACACGGAGGCTGTCAAGCTGGTTGCCTGCTCTATTGGAAGGATTCCTGGTTGAAGCGCGTCGATGACGCGCTTGCCGGGGCCACGGAGTCGGCGAGTGTCACGCGTGACGGATGCCAGGAAGCCGACCTTTACGCGAAAGTTTCGGTGTCGAACTCGGACAGTACCCTGCGCTATTTGTGTCAGGCGACGGAGATACCGTCTGCCACGACGCCGCTCGCATGGTGGGACGTCCGTCAATACATTCAGGACTATCGCTCGGGGAACGTCACGGTCGGCCGTCTTCTCAGCGTGTTGGTGTATTCGGCGTACTACAACCTCAGTCAAGCCGGCATCGGGCTCGGCAAGCCGATGCGGTGGTTGTACAACCGGCTCTATTGGGTCTGGCGCGGATCGAAGTGGCCACGCACGCCAGGGGTGCTGCCTGACGGTGCCGGGACGCCGGCGCAAACGCTGAATCTGCAGCCCGGTGAGTTGGTGCGGGTCCGATCGCATGAAGAGATTCTTCAGACGGTGACCGTGTCGAATCGGAACCGGGGGATGTTCTGGGATGCCGAGCTCGTTCCCTATTGCGGCGGATCGTACAGAGTTCTGAAGCGGGTTGAGCGATTGATTGACGAGAAGACCGGCGCGATGCTCCAGATGAAGACGCCGTGCATCATCCTGGACTCAGTAGTCTGTCAAGCAAGGTACAGCGACTGCCGACTGTTATGTCCGAAAGCGATGTATCCCTACTGGAGGGAAATCTGGCTCGAACGGATCGAGGCCAGATAGCAAGTCCGGAGACGCATGCGATTCGTAGATACGACGGTGAATGGGGCGAAGTTGATCGAGCCGAGTCCACACAATGATTCGCGAGGCCGGTTTTTTCGCGCATGGTGTCTAAACGAGTTTCGCGCAAACGGTCTGGACTTCGTACCGCTGCAGGCGAACATGGGATTCAGCACGCATAAAGGCACGCTTCGCGGTCTGCATTTGCAGGAGGCCCCGGCACTCGAGGCGAAGCTCGTACGGTGCACGAGAGGCGCAATCTTCGATGTCGTTCTCGATTTAAGGAGCGACTCGCCTTCGTGCGGGCTGTGGTTCGGTGCGGAGTTGAGCGCGGACAACGGGCGGATGCTATACGTGCCTGAGCGTTGTGCGCACGGGTATCAGACGCTCGAAGACAACGTCGAGATGTTCTACATGGCGTCGGAGGTCTACACGCCAAACGCGGTCCGCGGCGTTCGCTACGACGATCCCCGCTTCGGCATTCACTGGCCGCTTCCAGCGGTGAATGTGTCCGAGCAGGATCGGAACTGGGCGCTCGTCGGGCGATGACGAGACTGCGGGAGAGCCGTCAATGAGGCAGAATGCACCCCTCGTCACAGTGCTCACGCCCGTTTACAACGGCGCCGATTTCATCGCCGATTGCATCGAGAGCGTCCTGCAGCAGACCTACGAGAATTTCGAGTACATCATCGTCAACAATCGCAGCACGGATCGCACGCTCGAGATCGCGCAGTCATACGCGGCGAAGGACGGCCGGATTCAGATTCACAACAACGAAGACTTCGTGGCGGTGATTGCGAACCACAACATCGCGTTCAACCTCATGTCGCCGGAGGCACGCTACTGCAAGATGGTCTCGGCAGACGACTATCTGTCCCCAGAGTGTCTCGAGAAGATGGTCGCATTCGCTGAAGCGAATCCGTCGGTTGGCGTTGTTGGCTGCTACCAGCTCAGTGGACGGACCGTCCGCTGGCAGGGTTTCGAATACCCAACGACAGTCTTCAAGGGGTATGACATCGGCCGGCGTTGCTTTCTACAGAAACAGGTGTTCGTGGACGGCCAGCCGATCCGCGGGATTGGTACGCCGACGTCGCTGCTCTACCGCGCTGATCTGGTGAGAGAGACAAAGGAGTTCTATCCGAACGCGTCGCCGCATTCGGACACGAGTGCATGCCTGAGCGTGCTCCGGAAATCCGACTTCGGATTCGTCTATCAAGTGCTCAGCTTCGAAAAAACCCACGAGGCGACGCAAAGCAGCGCGTCGGCAAAGATGAACCGCTACGCGTCGGCGTCGTTGAATGATCTGCAGGAGTACGGCGCTTACTACCTCAGCCAGACGGAGCTGCAGAAGTGCGTGATGGAGACGCTACGCAGCTATCACCGCTACCTGGCGAAAAGTTACATCACGGGCGTGCGGGCGAAGGAGTTCTGGGACTACCACCGCGGCCGGCTGGTGGAGCTCGGACATCCATTGAGGCGGTTGGATCTGGTGAAGGGAATGATCGACGGAGTCTGGAACGTCGTGAAGCCCGCGCGGGTGTAGGAGCGTCGCGCAGCGTTATGGCGAAACCAGCACGAGGCCAGCGAACTGGCAGAGGCTTGAAGGCATGAAGGTCGTTCTTTTCTGCGGCGGACTCGGATTGCGTATCCGTGATGCGGAGAATCTTCCGAAGCCGATGGTGCAAATCGGGTATCGCCCGATCCTGTGGCACGTCATGAAGTACTACGCCCACTTCGGACACAAGGACTTCATCCTGTGCCTCGGCCATGGGGCGGACGCAATTAAGAACTACTTCCTCAATTACAACGAGTGCGTCTCGAACGATTTCGTCCTGACGGCGGGCGGCAAGAGCCTGCAGCTGTTTAACAGTGACATCCACGACTGGCGCATCACGTTTGCCGACACCGGCATCAAATCGAACATCGGCCAGCGCCTCAAGGCCGTCGAAAAGTATCTGCACGGCGAGCGGGTGTTTCTCGCCAACTACAGCGACGGTTTGACCGATCTGCCGCTTCCGGAGCAGATCGCGCACTTCCGTCACGAGGACAAGATCGCGAGCTTCCTGTGCGTCCGGCCGAATCTGAGCTACCACATGGTGTCGGTGCAGGATGGCCAGAGCAGTCTGGTCTCGGGGATTCATGCCATCAACAACGGCACGGTCAGGATCAATGGCGGCTTTTTCGTGTTCAAGCGCGAGATCTTCGAGTACATCGGCGAGAAGGAGGAGCTGGTCGAGCAGCCATTTCAGCGCCTCGTTCGCGAAAACCAGTTGATCGGGTATCAGTACGACGGCTTCTGGGAGAGCATGGATACCTTCAAGGACAGGCAACACCTCGAAAACCTGCTCGCGGGTGGTACCGCACCGTGGGAAGTGTGGAAAGAAAAAGAAAACGGACACGAGGCTCGTGTTCTTGCTGGGAGTCTTGTATGAGTGTCGACACTGGGCTGAGAGACCGTGAGGTCGCCGGTCGTCCGATTCGCGTCGGCATGATCGGCGCTGGTGCAACTGGGCGGGCCATCGCCCTGCAGCTCGGTACGCCAGTGCCTGGCATGCGACTGGTCGCGATCGCGAATCGCACGGCCGCGAATGGGGAACGGGCATACCGTGAGGCCGGCTTCAGAGAATGGGTGCGCGTCGATTCGGCCAGCGAAGCGGAGCAGACGATTGCGCGTGGTCTGCCGGTCCTCGCGAACGATCCCAGCGTCGTGACGGGCTGCGACGCCGTTGATCTGATCGTCGAGGTGACTGGGTCGATCGAACCGGCCGCACACGTGGTGCTCGATGCGTTCGAGCATGGCAAGCACGTCGTCTTGGTGAATGCTGAATTGGATTCGCTGGTCGGACCGATCCTGCAGGCCAGAGCACGCAGCGCCCGTGTGGTGTTGACGCACACGGATGGCGACGAGCCCGGAGTGGCGATGACGCTGTTGCGCTACTTGCGCACTCTCGGGTTGCGTACGGTCGCGGCGGGCAACATCAAGGGAATGGTCGACTACTACCGCACGCCGGCGACTCAGAAGGCGTTTGCGGAAAGGAACGATCAGGACGTCAAGAAGGTCACCTCGTTCGCTGATGCGACCAAGCTGTCGATGGAAGCCACGGTGCTGTCGAATGCGACCGGGTTCCGGGTTGGCCGCCGAGGGATGTACGGTCCGGCCTGCGGGTACGTCCGCGAGATGGCGAACCTGCTCCCCGCGGATCAGTTGCTGAATGGCGGATTGGTCGACTATGCGCTCGGAGCGGCTCCCCACACGGGAGCGTTCGTGATCATCCACGAGGACGTGCCGCTCAAGAAGACCCAACTCGCGTACTACAAGATGGGCGACGGTCCCTTCTACGTCTTCTACACGCCGTTCCATCTGCCGCATCTGCAGATCGCGTCCACAATCGGGCGCGCGGCGCTTCATCAGGATCCGACTGTTGCTCCAATTGGAGGGCCGGTCTGCGAAGTCGTCACTGTCGCGAAACGCGATCTCAAAGCGGGCGAGCGACTTGACGGCGTCGGCGGCTTTTGCTCCTACGGCCTTATTGACAACTCAGGTGACGCTCGGGCGCGAGCGGCGCTGCCGATTGGCTTGTCGGAAGGACGTGTACTGTGTCACGACGTCGCCAAGGACGAGGTGATTACCTTCAACGATGTGGATGCGCCTGCAGAGGGCCTCGTGGAGCGGTTGTGGCGCGAGCAGTTCGAACGGTGGCCATTGGCGTTGATGGCGTCTCAGCCTCCCGTCGGGAGCACTCGATGACACGCCCGAAGGACGTTTGCCGGCATGCTTGATCGATCGTTCTGGAACGGCCGTCGCGTTTTCGTGACGGGTCATACCGGCTTCAAAGGAAGCTGGTTGTGTCTGTGGCTCGATGCGTTGGGCGCAGACGTGACCGGCTACGCGCTCGAGCCGCCGACGGATCCGAGCCTGTTCGCGCAGGCGAATATCTCCCCACTCGTGCGCACGATCACGGCCGACGTCCGCGACTACTCACGGCTGCAGAAGGCGATCGAGGAGTGTCGCCCGCAGGTCGTCTTGCACATGGCCGCCCAATCGGTGGTCCGCCGCGGCTACGACGATCCGGTCGAAACCTATTCCTCGAACGTGATGGGGACCGTTCACCTGCTCGAGGCGGTGCGCCAGATGCAGCAGCCCTGTGCGGTGGTCAACGTCACGAGCGACAAGTGCTATGAAAATCGCGAATGGGTGTGGGGCTACCGTGAGACCGAGCCCATGGGCGGTCACGACCCATACTCGAACTCAAAGGGCTGTTCCGAGCTGGTCACGAGCGCGTTCCGCGATTCGTACTTCCTGCCAACGAAGTTCGATCAGCATCACGTAGCGCTGGCCAGCGCGCGCGCCGGCAATGCGATCGGCGGTGGTGACTGGACGAGCAACCAATTGATTCCTGATTTGATGCGCGCGTTCCTCGCGGGCCGTCCGTGTCTCATCAGGAATCCAGAGTCCATCCGCCCCTGGCAGTTCGTCCTCGAGCCACTCCGTGGCTACCTGATGCTGGCGGAGCGGCTGACGAAGGCCGGTCCCGCCTTTGCCTCGGGATGGAACTTCGGCCCAGTCGATAGCGATGCCAAGCCGGTGAAGTGGATCGCTGATCGTCTCGTGCAGTCCTGGAATGGCACTGCCGCATGGATGCACGACGGGTCGGTGCACCCGCCGGAGGCCAGGTTCCTGAAGCTCGATGCGTCCAAGGCTAGGGACGGACTTGACTGGCATCCGGTGCTCTCGCTCGAGATCGCGCTCGAGTGGATTGTCGAATGGTACCAGGCCCTTCATGCCCGCGACGACATGCGTCGCCGCACACAGCAGCAGATCGCGCGGTACGAAGCGCTCGCGACCGAATGGGCGCCGGCACCGGCGAAACGCGTGCCGGATCTCGCTGAGCGACTGGACTGACGGCTCGCGATCACCAACATGTAGTCTTGAAGAGTTGAGGCGCTCAATGGCTAGTCCAAACATCGTCATACTGGGATCGGGAATGGCCGGCTTCGGAGCTGCGCATCGGCTCAGTGCCGAGGGCATCACGCCGGTGATGTACGACAAGAATTCGTATCTGGGCGGGCACACCGCCTCGTTCCGTTACGAGACCGGCTTTCTCTTCGACGTCGGCCCGCACATCTCCTTCACCAAGGACTCGCGCATCCAGCAGCTTTTCGCCGACAGCGTCGACCAGCAGTTCGAGACCGTTCAGATCAACTTGAACAACTACTGGCGCGGCTACTGGCCGATTCATCCCGTCCAGCTGCATTT
>Ga0111539_10004741_pt1 | contig 17756 bp, 16 predicted proteins | sample RhiMethybrSRZTD1_FD_79667 | JGI IMG/M metagenome (GOLD analysis project Ga0111539, IMG submission 79667) | Populus rhizosphere microbial communities from Tennessee, USA - Rhizosphere MetaG P. TD hybrid SRZTD1 (version 2) (version 2) | ecosystem: Host-associated > Plants > Roots > Rhizosphere >... | reverse complement strand
GGCGCGCCGCCGCGATGACCGCGAGCGAATCGCGCCGCAGCGAGTCTCGCCGGGCAGCGCTCGTGTCGGCCGTGGTATCCCGTCTCACCACGGGGACCTGCGCACCCGCCAGTGGCACCGTCATTACGGCGGCGACCATCAGTGTCACCGCCAACAGCATCGTGGAACCCGAACGCGTCAGCGCGTCCTCCCTCGAACAAACTGGACGAACGTACCCATGGGCACGCCGGTTGGTCCGCGCGGGATCATGACGAGATCCGACTCGGAATACGCGGTTCCGGCCACGTCCAGGTGCACCCATGGGAAGTCGGCGAACTCCTTCAGGAAAAGCGCGGCGGTGATCGCCCCGGCGGCGCGCCCGCCGGTGTTCTTGAGGTCCGCGACGTCGGACTTGATCAACTCGCGGTATTCGTCCCAGAGCGGGAGCTGCCACGCCGGTTCACCCGCGGCGGTCGAGGCGCCGAGCACTTCGCGCACGAGCCGGTCGTCGTTGCCTAACAAGCCGCTGGCCGTGTTGCCGAGCGCGATCACGCAGGCACCGGTGAGCGTGGCCGCATCGACGACGGCGGCGGGCTCGTACCGTTTCACCCATGCCAGGACATCGGCCAGTACCAGGCGTCCCTCGGCATCGGTGTTGATCACCTCGATGCTCTTCCCGGTCGACGCCTTCACGACGTCACCCGGTTTCACCGCTGTGCCACTGGGCATGTTCGTCGTGGAGCCCAGGACGCCGATCACGTTGGTGCGGAGCTTGAGTCGCGCGATCGCTTCCATCGCGCCCAGCACGGCAGCCGCGCCGCACATGTCGAACTTCATGAACTCCATTCGCTCGGCCGGCTTGATCGAGATGCCGCCCGTGTCGAAGCAGAGTCCCTTCCCCACGATGACGACGGGTGGCGCGCCCTTGCGACCGCGGAAGTACTCGAGCGCGACGAGCTTCGGATCCTGCGGCGTGCCCTGCGCCACGGCGAGGAACGAACCCATGCCTTCTTTTTCCATTTCCTTGCGTCCGAGCACGGTCACAGCCATGCGATGACGCTTGGCGATGTCGCGTGCCGTGTCCGCAAGGAAGTCGGGCGTGCAGACGTTGCCCGGCATCATCGCCAGCCGGCGAGTGAGATCGTAGCCCGCGCCGATTGCGCTCGCTGCGCCGGCAGCGTTGCGAAGCGCGGCGTTGTTGCCTCCGAGAATCGTCGCTGCCTTGAGCGGCGCGCGACGTTCTTCCGGTGCGGGAGGAGTTCGCAGGTCCGTGTACTCCCACGCGCCCAGGTTGAGACCAACACCAATGGCTTCGACGCCTGCCTTGTCGATGCGCGGTGTCCATATCGTGACCTGCCCCGCGCCTGCCTTGTGAGCCTGCCGGCCGGCGAGCGCACCCGCGCGTCGCAGACCAAGTGCGAGCGTTGATGGCTTTCCGAGCCCCACGAGCAGCACACGCTCGGCGCCGCCGTTCTGGCCTTGCAGGTGCAACGTTTCGTCGCGTGCGCCGCGAAAATCTCCGCGCTTGAGCGCTGTCGCCAACGCGCCGTTCATCGCCGCGTCGAGCCGCTTCAATCCTGCGGGCAAGGTATTTCCCGCAGGCAACAAGAGCGCGAGCAACGGCGTCTTTACCGCAGAGGGATCAGCGGAACGGACCGCGAGGTCGAGTGCCATGGAGTTCTCGGGTGGTTCGGGGAGCCTTATGAAGCGGCGAAAGTTAGTCTCGGCCCATGTCCCGGGCCAACCACTTATTCGCTAGCGGACGCCGCTAAACGAGTCGGTCCGGGAGCTCGCGGTTCTCGACGAATGCCTCGATGTTCGCGATGGCACGGCGTCCCATGGCGACGCGGCTCTCCACCGTGGCGCTCCCGATATGCGGAAGTAGGACAACGTTCTCGCGAGCAATCAGGTTTTGGTTTACCACGGGCTCCTGTTCGTGTACGTCGAGCGCTGCGCCGGCGATCACGCCTTCGTCGAGTGCCGCAATCAGCGCGGCCTCATCGACGACATCACCGCGGCTCGTGTTCACCAGGAACGCGTGACGTTGCATTTCACGCAGCGTGTCGGCGTTGATCAGGTGCCGTGTTTCGGGCGTTGCCGGACAATGGAGCGACACGAAGTCGGCCTCATGCAGCAGGGCTTCGAGCGATCCAACACTGGTTGCTCCCGTGCGATGTTCGATCGCTGCGTCGGCCTGGTGTCGCGAATGATAGAGGACACGCATACCGAATCCGTGGTGCGCTCGTGAGGCAACGGCCTGCCCGATCCGGCCAAATCCCACGATGCCGAGTGTCTTACCAGTCACTCGTGCGCCAAGCAGGTGCGTGGGGCGCCAACCCCTCCAGCGCCCCGCGCGCAGCTCGCGCTCTCCTTCGCTCGCGCGTCGAGCGATCGCGAGAATCAGGAGCATGGTAAGGTCTGCCGTGTCTTCGGTCAGGACGCCCGGTGTATTCGTGACGATGATTCCGGCGTCGCGTGCCGCCGCGAGATCGATGTGGTTGAATCCAACGCCGAAGTTTGCGAGGAGCCTGACACGGGCGCCGGCGGCGGCGTCGATTGTCGCGCGGGACAAGTCATCCGTGAGCGTGCATAAGACGATGTCGGCCTCTCGCATGGCCGCACTCAGTTCATCGCGCGTGAACTGGTGATCGTCGGCGTTCAATCGAGCGCCGTATTTCGACACGAGCTCCTGCTCCACGGCGTCGGGCAGTTTTCGCGTGACGATGATTCTCACAAGGAGGAAACAGGAAGCGGGAAACAGGGAGGGAAAGAAACGGTTGCAAAATAAGAAAAGCCCGCGCGTGGTTGCGCGGGCCAATCCTTCCCTGCTTGCTTTGTGCTGCTTGCTCGCCGTTCAATGCCCGAGGCGAGACTCGAACTCGCAAGGACCGGAGCCCGGCAGATTTTGAGTCTGCTGCGTGTACGGTGAAAGCGGGGTGCTCTTGAGCGAATTCCAGTCGCAGTGCATGCTCAAACCATCTCCGACCGGACAATCCCATGTCACACACTGCCCTGCTGCCGCTGGCGCTGTTGTTGGTCGGACCCGCTTCTTCCATCTCCGCACAAGTTGCGCCGACACCGACGGCGCCCACGCAAGCGGAACTCGCCAGGACGCTCCCGTTCGACACGGCGTGGACGGTTGGGAAACTGGACAACGGGCTCACGTACTACATCCGCGTCAACAAAGAGCCGCAGAAGCGCGCCGAGTTGCGGCTGGCGGTGAACGTTGGCGCCGTACTCGAAGCCGAGGACCAGCAGGGCCTGGCGCACACGACCGAGCACATGGCGTTCAACGGCACCACGCACTTCAAGAAGCAGGAGCTGGTGCACTACCTCCAATCGATCGGAGTCCGATTCGGCGCGGACTTGAACGCGTACACGAACCAGGACGAGACCGTCTACATGCTCACGGTGCCCACCGACACGGGCAAGTTCCTCGACACGGGCATCGAGGTGCTCGCGGACTGGGCGTCAGGGCAGTTGATGGATTCAACTGAAATCGAGCTCGAGCGCGGCGTCGTTACGGAGGAGTGGCGCCTGGGACGCGGCGCCTTCGGACGTGTGCGCGACCAGCAGACTCCGATCCTGTTCAAGGGGTCCAGGTATGGCGAACGCAACGTCATTGGTGACGCGATGTATCTGCGTTCGTTCCCGCAATCGGCGATCAGGCGCTTCTACCGCGACTGGTACCGCCCCGAGCTCATGGCCGTCGTCGCCGTCGGGGACTTTGACAAGGCGACCGTCGAGAAGATGATCCGTGCCCAGTTCGCGGTCATATCCAGGTCCCCCACGCCCGTGACGCGCCCGATGTACGCCATCCCCGCGCACGACTCGACCTACGTGACCGTCGTGACAGACGCTGAGCTACCGAACTCGCAGGTCGTCTTGTACAGCTTTGCGCCCACTCGCGAGCAAATGTCTGTTGGGTCGTACCGCTCGAAGATGGTGGAGGGGCTCTTTGCCTCGATGATGGGACAACGCTTCAACGAGATCCTCCAGAAGCCCAACCCGCCGTTCGCCGCGGCATTCGTCGGACGCGGGCGCATGAATCGCACGACAGATGCCAACCAGGTATTCGCCGGCGTTCCCGAAGGCAACCTGCTCAAGGGATTCGATGCCGCACTGACGGAGGCGGAGCGCGTGCGTCGATTCGGCTTCACACAAACGGAATTCGACCGCGCGAAGACCAACCTGCTGCGCAACCGGGAGCGCTTGCTTACCGAGATGTCCAAGCGGCAGTCAGCGAGTCATGCCGCGGAGATCATCCGTCACCACCTCGAAGGTGAGGACGTGACCGGAGGTCAGGTCGAATACGACCTGCACAAGCAGTATGTCCCGGGCATCACTCTTAACGAAGTCAACGCCGTCGCGCGAGCGATCCTGTCGGGCTCAAACCGCGTTATCGCGGCATCGCAGCCGGAGAAGCCCGGCCTGGCGGTACCAACTGAGGCCGAGTTCCTCGCCGTGTTCAATTCGGTGCGAACCAAGCCGCTGCAGCCGTACGTCGACGCGGTATCCAACGCACCGCTGATCGCAAGGATCCCGGCGCCCGCCGCGATCGTGAGCGAGAAGTCGATCCCGGAGATCGGCGTCACGGAGCTCAAGCTTGCCAACGGCGTGCGCGTCGCCCTCAAACCCACGGACTTCCAGAATGATCAGGTGATTCTTTCGGGCTTCAGTCCGGGCGGATCGTCGCTGGTGTCGGATGCCGACTACGTGTCGGCGAGTACCGGAATGCAAGCGGTATCGAACGGCGGCGTCGGCACATTCAGCACCGTGGACCTCAACAAGATGCTCACCGGGAAGATCGCCACGGTGAATCTCGGTGTAGGCCAGCGCACGGAGATCGCGTCTGGAACGGCGTCACCCAGGGATCTCGAGACGATGTTCCAGCTGCTCTACTTGCGCTTCACCGCCCCACGCAAGGACAGCACCGCGTGGCTCGCAATGAAGCAGGGCACGCAGGCGGCCATGGCGAACCGCGCCTCGAGCCCGACGACGGCCTACAACGACACGATCACCGCAACGATGGCGCAGAATCATCCGCGCGTCCGTCCATTCACGCCGACGCTCCTGGACGAAGTCAACCTCGATCGCGCGCTGGCCATCTACAAGGACCGCTTCGCCGACGCGAGCGACTTCACGTTCGTCATCGTTGGCAACTTCAACGTCGACTCGATCAAGCCGCTCGTGCAGCGCTACCTGGGTGGCCTGCCGTCGATCAATCGCAAGGAAGTCGGCAAGGACGTGGGAATTCGCCCGCCGACGGGAACCGTCGACAAGGTCGTGAAGCGCGGCATGGAGCCGCAGAGCCAGACGTTCATGGCATTCACCGGCTCGTTCGAGTACAGCCGGCAGAACGCCCACGCGCTTTCATCGATGGCTGATATTCTCACGAACCGGCTTACCGACCGACTCCGCGAGGCGATGGGCGGGACGTACGGAGCGTCAGCCACCGCGACGGCGACGCGCGACGCGCCGTTCACATATCAGATCACCATTCGCTTCGGCAGTTCACCCGACCGCGTGGCGGAGCTCACCAAGGCCGCGCTCGAGGAGATCCAGGTGCTCAAGGACTCGGGCGGCACGGCCTCAGACCTGGAGAAGATCCAGCAGACGCAGCGTCGCACGCGGGAAACCGCTCTGCGCCAGAACAACTTCTGGATCGTCCAGTTAGGCACGGCGTACCAGTACAGCGATGACCCGAAGGACATCATGACCTACAACACGCTGGTTGACGGCCTGACGCGGAATGCGATTCGCGACATCGCCCGCAAGGCGTTCGGCAGCAACTACGTGCACATCTCGCTGGTGCCAGACATCAAACCGCAACCCTGAGCGGGACTGGTACGCAGGTTCGTTATGCAGCAAGGGCGCCCCGAAAGAGGCGCCCTGACTGTTTGTATCTCAACGATATGCCCGAGGCGAGACTCGAACTCGCAAGAGTTTGCACTCGGTGGATTTTGAGTCCACTGCGTCTACCGATTCCGCCACCCGGGCGCGTGAGGGAAGATAACAGCCAAACGGCGCGCACTGCCAAACCCCGCGAACTGACATACGACGCGAACTACCAAATAGCGCAAATGCGCCTTTGGGTCGTGCGCCGTTCGGGCCTGGCTGTTTGGGCGTTGCGCTGTTCGGCAGTTAGCGCCCTGCGCCTTTGGATTTACGCTGGCGGTGGCGGCCGTCTCCGCTTGAACGCGTCGGCTGAGTCGCCACCGGGCGGCATGCCCCCACGACGTCCCCTCAGCTGTTCCATCTCACGACGGATCTGCTCCTGCACGCCCAGGTATTTCGCGCGCTGCACCGGCGTGAGGAACTTGCCGAGCTCTCGCTGTTCGGACTCGGTCAGGTCGATCCGCTCGCGCTCGATCTTGAACTGTTCGGTGAGCAGCTGTTCGATCCGCCCGGCGTTCGCGGAATCCTGCTTCATCACTTCTTCGCGCAGTGAACGACGCGTCATCATTTCCCGACGGAGCATGTCCCGCCGTTGCTGATCGAAGCGCTGGTTCACGTCCGACAGTTGGCGCATCTGGTCGTCGTTCAGGCCAAGCTGCGTCCTGAGCAGGTTGGAGAGTCGCACGCGGAAGTTCTGCTCGAGCTGTTGCCGGTTCATTCGTCCCGGACCGCCCTGGCGTTGCCCGCCTCCACGTTGTGCCGCACCCGTGCTCAAGGGCGACACCACGAGCAGCGCTGCCATGATTCCAAGTTTCAACGAGCGTATCGTCATTTCTCTCACCTTACGAACCTTGTCGCCCGGCGCCGGTCATCGGCGGCTCGGACGGCTCGGTTACCGGTAGTGCCTCAATGGACTCGAGCGCGGTCAGGAGCGCTTCGATGTCGTCATCACCAAGGTCGCTTACACCGCCGGCAAAACTGATCGGCGTATCGAACGCAGGGCCCGCGACGACCATGGTGTCCGGCGTCGTCGCTCCCGGCGTTCCGTTGAAGAAGGAACGCGCGACGGCGAGCGAAATCCCGCCCAGCGTTATGAACGAGACGGCTGCCGCGATCTGGAACGCGTGACTGCGTCGCCACGAACGCACCACCGGACGTGCTGCGCGCTTGGGCAGCGCGGACACAATGGCGTTCACGTTCACTGGCGGCGTTGCCTCGGCATACGCCTGCCTGACGAGATTCAGCAGCTCCAGCTCTTCGGCGCAATCCTGGCAGCTGGCGACGTGAGACCGGACCTCGTTGCGACGCGCGTCCGAGAGCGTGCCGCTCAAGTAATCCGGCAGCAGTTCGCGAATCTCGACGTTCGAGCAATCAGTCATTGAGGTTCTCCTTCACGGTCCGCAACGCGTTGTGATAATGCACCCGGGCCGCACCTTCGGTCGTTCCCGCCACTTCAGCAATTTCCTTGTACGACAATCCTTCATTCACACGCAGGAGGAAGACCTCCCGTTGGGTCGGCGACAGTTTCCCAACCGCCCCCCACACTTTCCTCTGTGCCTCGCTGGCGATCATGCTGTCCAGCGCGGTGTATTCGGTTGCGGCATCTACGTCCTCGAGGTTCCCCACTTCCCGCCGTCTCCGAAGCGACCGTCGCCGATCCACAACCAGGCGGCGCGCAATGGTGAACAGCCAGGTCCTGAGCGAACTCTCGCCCCTGAAATGCTCGAGCGACGAGAACGCCCTCACAAATGTGTCCTGTACTATTTCATCCGCTGCGTCCCGCTCCCCAAGACTCCCCACGTAACGGCTCAGCGCAGTGGCATGTCTCTCCACCAGGGCCGTGGCCGCCCGTTCGTCTCCCTCTTTCCAGCGTTGTATAAGCGTGCTGTCGAGGGAGTCATCCCGGCCGGTCAGGTCCTCTGCCATTGCGGAGTTGACCCGTGAGACGAGGCTAGACGCAAGTCGTTAAGGGGTTTGGGGGTGGGCTGGGTGAGGCCGTTGCCAGCCCATGTGTTGGGGAACAAGATGGGTCATGGGGACGACCCGGCGTCAGGTGTTGGACCAACACGGCAGGCCAACGTGAAGCGCGTCGAGATTGTCGCGCACCGGGGTGCGAATCGGGAGGCTCCCGAGAACACGATCGCTGCCTTCCAACGGGCGATCGACATCGGCGTCCAGGGAATCGAACTGGACGTCCAGTTCACCAGGGATGGAGTTCCCGTCGTTCATCACGACCCAAAACTCCGTAGCGTGGACCGGCCTATTGCCTCGATGTCGCTGAACGAGGTAAAGGCCAGCGGTGATACGCCATCGCTGGATGAAGTCCTCGATGTCGTAAACAGTCAGTGCCGACTCTATATCGAGATCAAGGCGCCCGCTGCCGTTGAAGCAGTCGTCGAAAGGCTGAAGACGCGACGATCCTGGTGTGCAGTTCACAGCTTCGATCATCGCGTGGTCGCGAAGGCGCGCTCGCTCGATGCCGAACTCACGACTGGCATCCTCCTCGTGAGCTATCTCATCGATGTGCTGGGCGCGATGCGCGCCGCCGGAGCTCGCGATCTCTGGCAGCAAGCAGACTACATCGATCGCGAGCTCGTCGATCGAGTGCACGAATCGAGTGGTCGCGTTTTCGCGTGGACAGTCAACGACATCGCGCGAGCGCGAGAATTGATCGACGTCGGCGTGGACGTCATTTGCACCGATACGCCGCGCGAGGTGATGAGCGGACTCACATCAGGCTGATCGCTGTTGTGTATTCGACTGGCTCCGGGTACCGCGCTCGCCTACTTTCAGCGCCAACCCTCTACCCGGAGATGCAGGTGTCCACGCGTCACATGTTGTTCGTGGCGATCGCGTCGGCCCTCGGCTGCGCCACTGGTCGAGCAGCCCCGCCTCCAGCGTCCGCTGTTCCAGCAGCAGCGCCGCAGGCAACCGCGCCACGTCAGGATTCAACTCCACCAACTCCACCAGGCGCGGGAGCCGTATCCGCGCCAAACGCTGATCCCTTCCCCAGCACGTATCGTGCTGTTCCGTCTGGTCCCGTCGCCATACGTAACGCGACGATACTCACCGCCGTCGGTCCGCGAATCCAGAACGGCACGATCCTCATCCGCGACGGGAAGATCGTTGCGGTCGGCGCGAACGTGACCGTTCCGTCCGATGCTCGCGTGATCGACGGGACCGGCAAGTTCGTCACGCCCGGCATCATCGACACGCACTCACACCTGGGTGTCTACGCTGCGCCCGGAGTGGACGCGTTGAGCGACGGCAATGAGATGACGAACCCGTCGACTCCGCAGGTTTGGGCCGAGCACTCGGTCTGGCCGCAGGATCCGCAGTTCCCTCGGGCACTGTCGGCGGGCGTTACCACGATCCAGATCCTTCCCGGGTCGGCGAACCTGTTCGGCGGCCGCAGCGTGGTGCTCAAGGTCGTGCCGTCGCGCACCGTGCAGGGAATGAAGTTCCCAGGCGCGAAGTACGGGCTCAAGATGGCATGCGGTGAGAACCCGAAGCGCGTGTACGCACAGCGCGGACTCATGACTCGCATGGGCAACGTTGCCGGCTATCGCGCGCAATGGATCAGCGCCGAGGCGTATCGCCGTCGGTGGGACAAGTGGCTGGCGGACAAGAAGGGTGATCCGCCGTCGCGCGACCTCGCCATGGAAACGCTGGCCGAGGTGCTGCGCGGCAACATCCTCGTGCACAACCACTGCTATCGCGCCGATGAAATGGCGCAGATGATCGACATCTCCAAGGAATTCGGCTACCAGATCAAGTCGTTCCACCACGGCGTCGAGGCGTACAAGGTCGCCGACCTGCTGGCGGCGAACAACATCAGCGCTTCGGTGTGGTCCGACTGGGGTGGCTTCAAGATGGAAGCGATGGACGGCGTGCGTGGCAACCTGCCGTTGCTGCATAACGCGGGCGTCCGGACCATCGTGCACTCGGATGATGCCAATGGAATGCAGCGCCTGAACCAGGACGCCGCCAAGGGGATCTCCGAAGGCAAGGAACTCGGGATCCAGATTGCCGAGGACGATGCGATCAAGTGGATCACGATCAACCCGGCGTGGGCGATCGGGCTCGACGACAAGATCGGGTCGCTCGTCGCCGGCAAGAATGCGGACATCGTGCTGTGGGACAAGAACCCATTCAGCATCTACGCTCGCGCGGAGAAAGTCTGGGTCGACGGCGCCATGATGTTCGACCGGCTCGATCCGCGGCAGCGGTGGCGTACTGACTTCGAACTCGGGTACGTCCCGGAAGCGAGGATCCCATGATGAAGACCAGGGCGAGGGGCATGAGGCCTGTGGCCTGGGGGTTCGCGTTAGGATCGGCACTTGTCCTCGCGATGCCAGCGACGGTCCACTCCCAGACGATTGCCATCACCGGCGGGCGTGTGTATCCCGTCAGCGGACCGGTCATCGAGAACGGAACGGTTCTCATCACCAACGGGCGCATCACCGCGGTCGGTGCGAACGTTCCCGTTCCAGCGAACGCGACCAGGATCGACGCCACCGGCAAGTGGGTCACGCCGGGCATCGTGAATGTCGCGACGACGTTAGGCGTCGTGGAAATCGGCGCCGTAGAGGAAACGAATGACACGCCGGCCCGAGGTCGCGGTGACGCGGTCACGGCTTCGCACAAGGTGTGGGAGGGTTTCAACCCGAGTTCGCCGCTCATCCAGGTCACGCGCAACGACGGCATAACGACCGTTGGTGTGGTCCCGGGCGGCGGTCTCGTTGGAGGACAAGCCGCGTTTGTGGACCTTTCCGACGGAGACCTGGCCGCGATGATGCTCCAGGCTCCGGTGGCGATGACCGCCGACATCGGCAGCAAGGGAGAACAGGTCGGTGGCACGCGCGCGGAAGTGTTGCAACGCCTGCGCGACCTGCTCGCGGACACGCGCGAGTACATGCGTCGGCGCGCGGACTATGAGCGCAATGCGACGCGTGAGCTGGCGGCGCGCCGTGGCGATCTCGAGGCGATGATCCCGGTCGTCCAGGGTCGCTTGCCGCTCGTCATCGAAGCCAACCGCGCCAGCGAGATCGAATCCGCGCTGAACCTGGCGAAGGAGTTCTCGCTCAAGATCATCATCAGCGGTGGCGCCGAAGCGTGGGAGGTCGGTCCGAAACTGGCGCAGGCGCAGGTGCCGGTCATCGTCGGCGCGCTGAACAACATCCCGCTGAACTTCTCGATGCTTGGCGCGCGTCAGGAAAATGCGGCGTTGCTGCAGGAAGCCGGCGCGAAGGTGTTGATCAACGGTGGCGCTGACGGCTTCAACGCGCGCAACGTGCGGTTCGAAGCCGGCAACGCGGTGGCGTTCGGATTACCATGGGACGCGGCGCTCCGCGCGGTGACGCTGACGCCGGCCGAGACGTTTGGCGTCGCTGACCGCGTCGGTTCGTTGCAGGTCGGTCGCGAAGCGAACGTGGTGGTATGGAGCGGCGATCCGTTCGAGCCGATGACGCGTGCGGAGCGCGTGCTGGTGCGTGGCGTGGATGTAAAGCGCCCATCACGGCAGGATGAGCTGATGCAGCGGTACAAGGCGCTTCCGCCAACTTACCGAAAGTAAGGCAAGTAAGAGCGTACCACTCAAAAAGGCAGAACGGGGGCAAGTATCCTGTTCTGCCTTTTGCCTGTTCGTCGCACTTGTTAGGCGTGCCGCATCCGAGGGCATGCGCGCCGAGGAGTCGCTACGTGCCGGGTGGACGGTATCGCACCTGGGCAGCCTTGCGTAGAGCCTCCATCGTTTCCTCAACGGTCAGCAGGATGGTCGTCTCGAAGGAACTGAGGGCGCCTCCGGCGCTGATCGCCAGCGCGACTGCGGCCATGGACACGTTGTCCGGAGCTTCCCACAGGTTGTAACCGTCGTGCGTGCCGAAGGCATACCAGAACCCGTGGAGCCTGCCACCTACCGACTCGATATAGGTCTGAGCCGCCTTTCGGCGATCCTCTGGGTTGTCGAGCAATCTGGCCCAGGTTTCCGGCGTGTAACTGAATTTTGATAGAAACAGTGGCATCGGCTCTCCGTCGAATGGAAGGAGGTTACGCCGTTGTGAACGCGACGTTCCTCAGAACGAGAAAGGGCCGGCGAAACGCCGGCCCTTATCTCCGAATAACTCGTCAGGTTGCGGTGTCGCTCGGCGGCGGTGGCGGTGGTTCCGTGGCTGCCGGCTTCTCCTCATCGCGCAGCTCCTTCTCCAGGCGCTGGACTTCGGCCTCCTTCTCCGCGAGCGCGTTCACCAGGCGCTGCAGCGTTTCCCAGTCGACCTCGGTGCCGGCCTGCTTCGCGCGAAAGACTGCGTAGCCGAGCGCCTGCGCTGCCTTGTCGGCGAGCTGGCGCGCACGAAACGCCTCGAGCCGCGTCTTGCCTTCATCCAGGGCGCCCTGCGCAGCCTTGCCCGCGCGGTCGAGTTCAGTCTTGAGCTTGTCCCATAACGCCATTTCGACCTCCTGTGCTCCTTAATCCTACGTCGCTCATTCGAGCGGTGTTGCAGTGCACCAAAAGTTCGAGTTCAAGTTCGAGTTCAGAGTCCTGGAAAGCAAAAGTCCCGACTATCCGCCGGGACTCACTTGGACTTGAACTCGAACTCGAACTAGTTGCCGCCTGCGACCACTGAGACCTTGTACCGCTTCTTGTCCTTGTGCTCGAACTTCACGACGCCGTCGACGAGCGCAAAGATCGTGTAGTCAGTGCCCAGCCCGACGTTGGTGCCGGGGTGCCACTTCGTACCGTTCTGGCGGACGATGATGTTGCCGGCCTTCACCACTTCGCCGCCGTACTTCTTGATCCCGAGATACTGCGGGTTCGAGTCACGGCCGTTGCGCGAAGAGCCGACGCCTTTCTTGTGAGCCATGTATGCCTGCCCTCAGCCGAGGCTGATGCTCTTGATTCTGACTTCAGTGAACTTCTGACGATGTCCCTGCTTGCGCGCGTAGTTCTTCCGGCGCTTGAACTTGAAGACGACGATCTTGTCTCCGAGCCCATGCTTCACGATCTCGCCGGTGACCTTGGCGCCCGAGAGTAAAGGCTTGCCGGTCTTGACCGAATCGCCCTTGCCGCCGAGGAGCACTTCATCAAAAACGACCGTGGCGCCCGGCTCCCCCTCGATCGAGGCGATCCGCAGCGTGGTACCGGGTTCGGCCCGGTACTGCTTGCCACCGGTCTTGAAGATTGCGTATGACATGAGAATCTGGACTTGGAGAGCCGATAAACCTAAATCTGGCTATGGTTTGGGGTCAAGTCTCATAGCAAGGATGTCGGAGGTCGGAAGTCGGAGGTCATTTGTGCCCCCATCCGACCTCTGACAACCGACTTCCGACATCAGGCCACCGCGTACTGCCCCGTCACATCCCGGCCGGCGCCTTTGACAACGAGCCTGAACTCGTCGGGCCGCAGCATCGGGTCATCGCGGAGCTCGAGTGGGAAGCTCACCGCCTTCTCCAGCTTCTTGAGGAAGTCCTTCTCCTCCTCGAGCAGGTGGAGCGCTACCTCGGGATGGAGCTTCACGAGCAGCGACTCGCGCTTCCCTTCCACCGCCATTCGCTTCACCGCGCGTTCGATGCGCCTGACGATCGTTTCCGGCGTGAAGACGCGGCCCGTACCGTGGCACGTCGGACACGGCTCGGTCATGCTCTGCAGGTGACTCTGTCGCACCCGCTGCCGCGTCATCTCGATCAGGCCGAGGTCGCTCACCGCGAAGGCGCGCGTGCGAGCGCGGTCGCGACCAAGGTGGCTGCGCAATTCCTGCAGCACACGGTCGCGGTTCGACCTCGACTCCATGTCGATGAAGTCGCACACGATGATGCCGCCCACATCTCGCAATCGCAGCTGTCGCGCGACCTCTCGCGCGGCTTCCAAATTGATTTTCAGGATGGTCTTTTCCGGATCCTTCTTCCCGGTGAACCGGCCCGAGTTGACGTCGATCGAGACCAGCGCTTCGGTGGGCTCGACGATCAGGTAGCCGCCTGACGGCAGGTCGCAGCGGCGCTTGAACAGGTCGCGGATTTCCGTCTCGATGTCCGCCTTGTCGAATAGCGACGCGTTCCCCTCGTAGAGCTTCACTCGCTCAACGAGTTCCGGCGCGACCCCCTTCAGGTATTCCGTGATTTCGTTGTAGACCTGCTTCGAGTCGACCTGGACGTTCTCGACTTTCGTGCTGAAGATGTCGCGCACGATACCGCGCGTGAGACTGGTCTCGCGGTGCAGCAGCGACGGAGCGCGCACGAACGTGGTCTTCCGCTTGATGCGCTTCCATTGGGCGATCAGCGTCTGCAGCTCGCGCTCGAACGTCTCGCGCGTCACATCTTCGCCGACGGTGCGGACGATCACGCCGCCGGAATTATCCGGCAACACGCCTTCCACGAGTTCGCGTAGCCGCTGACGCTCAGCTCGCTCGCCGATCTTGCGGCTCACGCCCACCCGCGCCGCGTGCGGCATGAAGACGAGGAATCGACCGGCCAGCGAAACCTGCGCCGTGACGCGAGGGCCCTTGGTACTGATGGCCTCCTTGGTGACCTGGACGATGATGTCCTGGCCCTTCTTCAGGACGTCCTGGATGGCGGGCGCGTCAGGCCGGCGCTTGCTGCGGCGACCTTCCTTGCGAGCGCGCTCGGCGCCGTTCTTGTCGTCCTCGTCAGGCGCCTCGTCCTCGTCATCATCCTCGTCGTCGACGGCCTCTTCGTCGTACACGAGGTCCGACGCGTGGAGGAACGCGCTCTTCTCCGTCCCGATGTCGACGAAGGCGGCCTGGATGCCTGGGAGGACGGTGTCTACCCGTCCCACGAAGATGTCACCGACCAGTCTTTTGACGTCCGGTCGGTCGACGAGCAGCTCAACCAGCTGGTCGTCTTCGAGAATAGCTACTCGAGTTTCTCGATTTGCTGCGCTGATGAGGATTTCGCGTTTCATCGAAAACCGCCCACGGGTCGAATCCACGCGACTCGTGGATGCGCCAGGGGCGGAGCCGTAGAGGGGGCGGTCCGAGCATGGCCGTCGGATTGATCGACCAGTCGTACCAGGTATCCATTTCGCGCCGCGTCCGAACCGCGATCGTCCACGCCAACTCCGGCCGGCCCCAACCGAAGCTTGCCAAGGCAAGCATCAGGCGATGGGTCCAATCAGCTATGACCGGCAGTAATCGAAGCGGCATGCGATCTCTCACGTCTCCTACTCGATCCAGTGCGAGGCGAACCCCAGTCGTTCGGAGGCGACATGCGCCACCGCGACTCGGGCATTTTCCGAGGACGTTCGCCGCGAGTCGCGCAGTGACGTCCTTTTCACAACGACGGAGCCCAACCAGGGCTCCGGGAATTCAGGCTAGAACCCAAACGTCGATCGAGCGATCAGCCAGGCCGATACTGCAACAAACGCGAGCGCGGCCTGCCACTCTCTCTGACGCATGTACCGGTTGAAACTAAACGGTTCGCCGCCGGTTTGCCCGCGCCACGGCGTAAGCCTCGGCGCAAACGGGGGAACGTTGTCCTCGTAATGCGGATACGACTCCGGAAACCGTCGCCTGATTTCGGCCCGCTCCTGCTCGATCGTGGGACCGTAGATGAACGCGAACAGCGCGATCACCACGAGCAGCAGCGACCAGTGCGCAGCCAGCGCAAATCCGGTGGCGATCATGAAGCTCCCGAAATACAGGGGGTTCCTGGTGTGGGCATACGGGCCAGTCGTCGTCAGCTTTTCATCCTTGACGATGTGCCCCGCCGCCCAGGCACGAATGAGGAGGCCCATGAACGCCACGGGCAGGCCTAACAAGAGCGATCCGGGTGTTGGCCGGGCAAGGGCGAGGTACGCGATGGCGAACAGGAACCCGATTCGGAGCCTGACTTTCCGGTTGACCACGAAAGCGCTCAACCGGCCACCTCTTTGAGCAGGTGGCGCGCGATCACGAGGCGCTGGATTTCGCTCGTTCCCTCGCCGATCTCGCAGATCTTTGCGTCGCGCATCATCCGCTCGACCGGATACTCCTTGGTGTAGCCGTAGCCGCCGTGCACCTGGATCGCCTTGATCGTGGTGCGCATGGCGAGCTCGGAGCAGAAGAGCTTGGCCATCGCCGCTGCCTTGCCGAACGGCTCCCCTCGCTGGGCGAGCCAGGCCGCGTGGTACACCAGGTGCTTTCCCGCCTCGATCTCGGTCGCCATGTCGCTCAACTGGAACTGCAGGCCCTGAAATTCCGCGATCGCCTGTCCGAACTGCTTCCGAACCGTCGCGTACTGGAGCGCCTGTTCGAACGCGCCTTCGGCAATCCCGAGCGAAAGCGCGCCAATACCGATACGCCCCGAGTCGAGCGTCTTCATGAAGTTGATGAACCCCTCGCCTTCCATGCCTAACATCTGCTCGGCGGGAACCTCGACGTCGGACATGATCAGTTCCCGCGTGTCCGACGCTCGCCAGCCGAGCTTGTCCTCCTTGCGGCCCGTGCTGAAACCCGGCATCGCCGGCAGCGAATCGTCGTGGCCAATCCCCAGCGGCCGGGCCTTTTCGATCTCCTCGTTATGCTTGGTGAGGATGAACGCGCTGATGCCTTTGGTTCCCTCTCCGGAATTCGTACGGGCGGTGACGACGAAGATCTCACCGACACCGGCGTGCGTAATGAATCGCTTGGAGCCGTTCAGGATGTAACGATCGCCCTTCTTGACGGCACGCGTGCGAGTGCCGGCGGCGTCACTCCCTGCCGATTCCTCGGTCAGTCCGAAGCCACCCATCACCTTTCCCGACGCCAGCAGCGGCACATAGCGCTTCTTCTGCGCGTCGGTCCCGAAATTGACGATGGGCGAAGTGCCGAGCGTCGTGTGCGCCGAGATGGTGAGCCCGTGCGACGCGTCGACCTTCGCGAGCTCGTGGATGACCATCACGTAGCTCAGGATGTCGAGTCCAGCACCGCCTAACTCCTCCGGCCACGGTACTCCGAGGAACCCGAGCTCACCCATGCGCTTGATGGTGGGCCAGGGGAACTCGGCTACCGCGTCGTAATGCCTGGCGATGGGAGCAACCTCGTCGCGCGCAAACGCGCGAACCGTCTCCCTGACGGCGAGGTGGTGTTCGTTGAAGTAGAGGTAGTCGTGCATGATTTACAGAGAGGCAACAGGCATCAGGTAACGGGCATCAGGTGCGGAAAGTAGTCGGGTCCCCCGCACAGACGTCGCAGCGACAGTCAGCTGTCTTCGACGTCCTGTCTCCAAAGTAATTGAGGACATACCTCCTGCGGCACGTTAGGGACGTCGCGTAACCCACCATGGAGATGAGCTTTGCCCGTTCCGCTTCGCGCCGACTCTTGAGCTGGTGAACGACGTGCTCCAGGCGTCCGCGGCCGCTCGGGTCCACCACCGCACGAGGGTGCACTCTGTCGACGAACAGCAGCTGGCGGGACTCGAGCTCAGCAAGCGCGGCCTCGAAACGGTGCAATGGTGTTTTGCCGTCCGCTCGGAGGTCGCACCAGTCGGAGGCACCCGATCCTGACACTGTGACTCGCAACAGGATCGCGCAGGCAACCGGGCTCAGTGATGCTCGCTCGCACTCCACCCGAAGCGGTGACGCCAGCAGGCGAACTTTCGCGTGGTCGGGTCGAGTTACCGATGAGAGCAATCCGCGCTCCTCGAGGACTGCGAGCGCTTTTTCCATCGTTCCGATGTCGATGCCCTTCCCCAGTCTTGACGCGATCAACTGCGGATCGAGCGGAATCGGCCGCCGGCCACTCGAATTCGTTGCAAGGAATTGCCAGGCGGAGCGCAGGATATCGCCAGCGACACTGCCGTTCTCTCGCATGCGATCGTGTACGCCGCGATCGCCATGGTGAAACAGCAGGAGGCAATCCGAGGGCGCGCCATCGCGACCGGCACGGCCGGCCTCCTGGTAGTAGTCCTCG
>Ga0111539_10004740_pt1 | contig 17764 bp, 12 predicted proteins | sample RhiMethybrSRZTD1_FD_79667 | JGI IMG/M metagenome (GOLD analysis project Ga0111539, IMG submission 79667) | Populus rhizosphere microbial communities from Tennessee, USA - Rhizosphere MetaG P. TD hybrid SRZTD1 (version 2) (version 2) | ecosystem: Host-associated > Plants > Roots > Rhizosphere >... | reverse complement strand
GGGCACGACGCCCACCCCTCAGCCTCGAAAACCCGCTCGGCTGGGCAACCCGGCCGACGGCACCCACCAAATCCCCACGCGTCGGCCCGGCACCAGGCCCACCCCTCAGCCTCGAGAACCCGCTCGGCTGGGCAACCCGGCCGACGGCACCCACCAAATCCCCACGCGTCGACCGGGCACGACGCCCACCCCTCAGCCTCGGTAGCGGTTGGTGATGGGGACCCGGCGGTCCTTGCCGAAGGCCTTGGACGTGACCCGCACCCCCGGCGGGGTCTGACGCCGCTTGTACTCGGCCGTGTCGATCAGACGGGTGATGCGCTCGACCAGCTCGGGGTCGAAACCCATGCCCACCAGCTCGGCCCGGGTGCGGTCGTCTTCCACGTAGGCCTCGAGGATGGGGTCGAGCACCTCGTACGGCGGCAACGACTGGTCGTCGCGCTGGTCGGGCCGCAGCTCGGCGGACGGCGGCTTGGCGAGGACGGATTCCGGGATGATCTCGCGCCCGGCCCGGGCGTTGCGGTCTCGACAGAGCTCGTAGACGAGCAGCTTGGGCACGTCCTTGATGACGGCGTAGCCCCCGGCGGTGTCGCCGTAGAGCGTGGAGTAGCCGACCGCCATCTCGCTCTTGTTGCCGGTGCTGAGCACCAGCCAGCCGCGGAACTTGTTCGACAGGGCCATGATCACCACGCCACGGATCCGCGACTGCAGGTTCTCCTCGGTGACATCCTCATCGAGGCCCTCGAAGCTGGGCGCCAACATGTCGAGCAGGGCAGCGTGCGCGGGCTCGATCGGGATGACCCGCCAGTCGACCCCCAGCTCGCCCACCAGCTTCTCCGCATCGGCGAGCGAGTGGTCGGACGAGTAGCGCGACGGCAGGCCGACGCAGTGGACGCGCTCGGGTCCGATGGCGTCCGCGGCGATGGCGACCACGAGCGAGGAGTCGACACCGCCCGAGAGCTGGACGGCGACGTCGGTGAACCCGTTCTTGTGCACGTAGTCGCGCGTGCCGGTGACCAGCGCCTCGTACACCTCGCGCACCGGGGGCAGCGGGTCGGCGATGTTCCCGTGGCACACGTCTCCCGGGTCGTCGACGCGGGGCGACGACGAGATGTCGACGACCGGCAGGGCCGGCTCGGTGAGCCGGCCGCGGGGGTCGAGCAGCCGCTTGCGGAACACCGGCAGCACCTCGACGTCGCACACCAGCGTCTCCTCCGTGAACTGGCCCGCGCGCGCCAGCAGGCCGCCGTGGGCGTCGAAGATCATCGACGCCCCGTCGAACACCAGCTCGTCCTGGCCCCCGACCTGGTTGACGTACACGAGCGCGCACGAGGCGTCGGACGCCCGCGTCGCCAGCATGCGCTCGCGCTCGACGAGCCGGTTGGCGTAGTAGGGCGAGGCGTTGATGTTGACGACCAGCTCGGCACCGCCCGCCGCCTGGGTGGCGATGGGGCCCGTCGGGCTGAAGGCGTCCTCGCAGATCGACACGCCGACCCGCACCCCGGCGACCTCGACGAGCGGTGACGTGCCGGAGCCGGGGGCGAAGTAGCGCTGCTCGTCGAACACCGCGTAGTTGGGCAGGTTGCGCTTGTGGTAGATCGCCTGCACCTGGCCGAAGGCGCACACCGCCGCCGCGTTGTACAGGTCGCGGCCGACGTCGACGAAGCCCACCACCGCCGCGCACGCGCCCGACGCCCGGGCGACGCGGTCGAGCGCCCGCCGGTTGTCGCCGACGAACCCCGGCTTGAGCAGCAGATCCTCGGGCGGGTAGCCGGTGAGCGCCAGCTCGGGGAACACCGCCAGGTCGCAGCCCTCGGCCTCGGCCTGCTCGAGCGCGGCGACGACGCGGTCGACGTTGCCGTCGAGGTCGCCGACGGTGGTGTTGATCTGGCAGAGGGCGACGCGCAGCCGGGCCACGAGGTCAGGCTACGGGACGGGGGCGCAGGCGGCGTCGGACGACCGCCCACCCGGCGCGGCGCGCCGGGCCGCGCCCCTTCCCGGAGGCGGGGAACGGGCGACGGGTGCCGGCGGGCGGCAGACTCGACGCCGTGGAGCTGGCCGACCGGCGCATCGACCTCGGCGTGCTGGCCGAGCGCAGCGCGGACCCGGCGACGGTGCGCACGGCGCTCGACCGGCTCGCCCGCGGCGCACGCGAGCGTCTCGCGGCATCGGCCGAGCTGGCGGCGGCCACGGTCGCCGTCCTGGCGGCGAGCCGCAGCGCAACGAGGCTGATCGAGGCCGAGCCGCTCGCGCTCGACGTGCTGGCGGACCTCGACGCACCGCCGCCGCTGGCGGCCGCCGAGGCGGCCGATCCGGACGCCCTCGTGCGCACCAAGCGCCTGGCGCAGCTGCACATCACCGCCCGCGACCTGCTCGGGCTCGACGACCTCGAGCGGACCACGGCGGCGCTGGCCGCCCTGGCCACCGACGTGCTGGCGGCGGCCGTGCGGCTGGCCGGGGCGTCGACCGGCGCGGTCGACGACGGACTGGCGGTCGTGGGCATGGGCAAGCTCGGCGGCCGCGAGCTCAACTACGCCAGCGACATCGACCTGCTCTTCGTCGAGGGCGACGCCCGCGGGGCGCGCGCCGTCATGGACGTCGCCCGCCGCTGCTACCGGGTCGACGCCAACCTCCGGCCCGAGGGCCGCGACGGCGCCCTCACCCGCTCCGTCGACAGCTACGTGGCGTACTGGGAGCGGTGGGCGCAGCCGTGGGAGTTCCAGGCGTTGGTCAAGGCCGTCCCCGTGGCCGGCGACCCCGAGGTCGGCACGGCGTGGGCCGCGGCGGCGGGCGCGACGCTGTGGGGCCGGCGCTGGTCGGCCGACGACCTGCGCTCGCTCCGGGCGCTCAAGGCCCGCTCCGAGGCCGAGGTGCGCCGGCAGGGCGCGGCCGAGCGCGAGCTCAAGCGCGGACCGGGCGGCATCCGCGACATCGAGTTCGCGGTGCAGACGCTCCAGCTCGTGCACGGGGGCGCCGACCCCGAGCTGCGCTCGCCGACGACACTCGTCGCACTGCGCGACCTGGCCCGGGGCGGCTACGTGGCCGACGACGACGCCGACGCCCTGGCGGACGCGTACCGGTTCCTCCGCCGGGCCGAGCACGTCCTGCAGATCGAGGACGACCAGCAGACCCACACCGTGCCGGCCGACCGCGACCACCGCCGGCGCATCGCTCGCGTCCTCGGCTACCGCGGCACGCCCGAGGCCGGCCCGACCGAAGCGTTCGACCGAGACCTGGCGCGGCGCCGCAACCTGGTGCGGGGCGTGCACGAGCGCCTGTACTTCCGCCCGCTGCTCGACGCGCTGGCCGGCGCCGGTCGCCTCTCGCCCGAGGCCGCGGCGGACGCGCTCACCCGGTTCGGGTTCACCGACGTCGAGCGGACCCGCGCCGCGGTGCGCGAGCTGACCCGCGGTCTCACCCGCTCGTCGCGGATGATGCAGCAGCTGCTGCCGCTCGTCCTCGACTGGTTGTCGACCGCGCCCGACCCCGACCTCGGCCTGCTGGCGCTGCGGAAGCTGACGTCGGGCGACCAGCGCGCCACGACGCTGGCGCACACGTTCCGCGACAGTCCCGACGTCGCCCGCCGCCTGTGCGAGCTGATCGGCACCAGCGCGCTGCTGGGCGAGGTGCTGGCCGCCAACCCCGACCTGATCGCCCGCCTGGCCGAGGCCGACCGCCTGCTGACCCTCGACCGCCCGGCGCTCGTGGCGTCGGCGGCCTCCGCCGTGTCGTGGCGGTCCGACCTCGACGAGCGCCAGCGTGCCCTGCGCCGCTGGCGCGGCCGCCACCTGCTGGGGGTGGCAGCGCGCGACGTGTTCGGCGAGGCCGACGTCGGCACGGTCGGCGCGGACCTGACCGCGCAGGCCGAGGCGTGCGTGGAGACCGCCCTGGCCCAGCTCGAGCCGCAGGTGTCCTTCGCGGTGGTGGCCGTCGGCCGCTTCGCCGGCGGGGAGCTGTCGTACGCCAGCGACCTCGACGTGCTGTTCGTGCACGACGCCGACGACGACCACGACCGCGGCGAGGGCCTGCGGCTGGCGGGGGGCGTGCTCCGGCTGCTGTCGGGCACCACGCCGGCCCACCGCATCTACGCCATCGACGCCACGCTGCGCCCCGAGGGCCGCCAGGGCGCGCTGGCCCGCAGCCTCGACGGCTACCGGGCCTACCTCGACCGCTGGGCGCAGACCTGGGAGCGCCAGGCCCTGACGCGGGCGCGCCCGGTGGCCGGCGACGCCGACCTCGGACGCCGGTTCCTCGACCTGGTGGCCGAGGCGGTCTGGGAGCGCCCGTTCACCGACGACCACGAGCGCGAGATCCGGCGGATGAAGGCCCGCATCGAACGCGAGCGCATCCCGCCGGGCGAGGACCCCGAGTTCCACCTCAAGCTCGGCCGCGGCTCGTTGTCCGACGTCGAGTGGACCGTGCAGCTGCTGCAACTGCGCACCGGCGTGCGGGTGCCGTCGACGATGGGCGCGCTCGACGCCCTCGAGGCCGCGGGGGCCCTGGACCCCGACGACGCCACGGTGCTCCGGGCCGCCTACCGGTTCTGCGAGCGGACGCGGAACCGCTGGTGGCTCGTCGGATCGGCGCCCACGGCGGCCAACAGCCTGCCCGGGCGACCCGACGACCTGCTGCACCTGGCCCGGTCGCTCGACACCACGCCGGGCGCCCTGCGCGAGGACTACCGGCGGGTGACGCGCCGGGCCCGCCGGGTCGTCGAGCGCCTGTTCTACGGCCAGGGCTGATCCCCGCCGCCCGGGCCGGAGGGGACGGACATGTGGCGGCGGTCACGTCGACCCGCGATGATGACGCTCTCGTCAGTCAGCTCTGGAGGCCAGATGCCGGTCACGCCCGAGGTCCAGACGATCCTCGATCTCATCGCCGCGGCGGAGACGTCGCCCGAGCAGCTGTCCGCCACCGAGCTGCGCGAGCAGTACGCGGCGTTCAACATGATCGGCTCGAAGGCCGAGATGGCCTCGGTCACCGACCACACGTTCGCCGGCCCGGCGGGCGACGTGCCCGTGCGGGTCTACGTTCCCACGACCGACCCCGGGCCGCGCCCCGTCCTCGTGTACTTCCACGGCGGCGGCTGGGTCATCGGCGACGTCGACACCCACGACGGCACCGTCCGGTCGCTGGCCGCGGCCAGCGGGGCCACCGTCGTGTCGGTCGACTACCGCCTCGCGCCCGAGCACCCCTTCCCGGCCGCGATCGACGACTGCCTGGCCGCCGTCCGCTGGGTCGTGGCCAACGCCGACGACCTCGGCGTCGACCCCGCCCGGCTGGCCCTCGGCGGCGACTCGGCCGGCGGCAACCTCGCGGCCGTCAGCGCCCTCGACCTGCGCGACACGGTCGCCGTGCGGTTCCAGCTGCTCGTCTACCCGGTCACGGACGGGGCGATGGCGCGTCCCTCGCTCGACGAGAACGCCGAGGGCTACTTCCTGACCAGGGACACCATGGCGTGGTTCTGGGACCAGTACGTGGGCGACGGCGATCGTCACGATCCCCGGGTGTCGCCCATCGACGCCCCCGACGACGCCCTGCGCGGCGTCGCCCCCGCCCTCGTGATCACCGCCGAGTACGACCCCCTGCGCGACGAGGGCGAGGCCTACGGTGCCCGGCTCGAGGCCGCGGGCGTCGACGTGACCGTGAGCCGCTACGACAGCGTGATCCACGGCTTCTTCTCGATGGGCGACATGGTGCCCGAGGGCAAGGCCGCCATCGACGAGGCCGGAGAGGCCCTGCGCCGCGCTCTCGCCTGAGCGGGGTCGGGCGGCCCGACGGCGGCGGCACCGGCGCACCCGGCCGGCCCGAGCGCGCCGGAGGGGGCGACCCGCGGGCCGCCCCCTCCGTCACACGGATGTCACCGCGGTCGTGACGAGGTCACAGCTGACCGTGGCTGGGTGCCGACGCACCGCCTCCGGGCACGAAGGTGCCCTCGGGGCCGGCCGGAGCCGGCAGCGTCAGCGGACGGCCGGGCACCCGGGTGCCCGGGACGCCGTTCACCGTCTCGGTGCTGTAGGCGAACGTCAGCATGGCGAAGGCGATGGCGTCGCTGTTCACGTCCAGCGCCTCGTGGCTGATGTTGTCGATGGTGTCGCACGCCTGGTGGTAGCAGGAGTCGAACGGGACGTCGGCCGTGCCGCCCCAGATGGCGGCCTGCTCTGCGGTCTTGGCCACCTCGGCCCCCGTGAACAGGCCGCTCGCCGGGATGTCGGCGAGGATGAACGCCTCGTAGTCGCTGCGACCGTCGAAGGCGGTGTCGTCGTAGGGCACGCCCTGCAGCGTGTAGAACGACTCGTAGACGTCCTCGATGGCCGTCGACCCCTCGGGCACGACGACGCCGAAGTCGGCGGCGCTGAAGCTCGACTCGTCGGCGTCGTACACCGTGTGCACGAAGTTCGGCGACGCCACCATGTCGTAGTTCATGTAGAGGGCGATCTGCGCGAGCTCGTCCTCCGGCAGGTGCTCGACGTAGTAGGTCGAACCCACGAGCCCCGACTCCTCGGCGCCCCACCAGGCGAAGCGCAGGTGGTTGGTCGGGTTCAGCTTCCTCATGGCCAGGGCGGTGGTGAGCAGCGCGGCGGAACCCGAGCCGTTGTCGTTGATGCCGGGACCCTCGAGCACCGAGTCGAGGTGGGCGCCGGCCATCACCACGTTGTCGGGGTTGCCCGACGTGCTGTCGGCGATGACGTTCTCGGTGGTGCGGAACTCGAGGAACACGTCGGTGGCGACACGGGCGGTGGTCGCCGTCGACAGGGCCGCACCGTCGTCGAACGACAGCCCGACGACCGGGATGTCGATGATCCCGGCCGACTGGTCGCCGAGCGTGCCCACGATCAGGTCGAACCGGCCGGCGGCGTTGCCCTGGTTGAAGATGACCACGGCCTCCGCGCCCGCCTGCTGGGCGTTGAGCGCCTTGACCGCGAAGTCGCAGCTGCCGCGCTGGACCAGCGCCACCTCGGTGCCGCTGAAGTCGAGCCCGTTGAAGTCCTCGGGCTCGCAGCCGCTCGTGGACGCCCGGTCGCCGGTCAGGTTGATGTCGACGGGCACGATCGTGCCGGTGACGTCACCCTCGCCCGAGTACTCGAACGTGCCGGTCTCGTACGAGGTGGGCGTGGGCGCCACCTGTTCGAGCACGGCCGGCGTCTGCTCCTCGAAGAACGGGAACTCGAAGACCTGCCGCGTCACCGCGTAGCCGGCGGCCTCGAGCTGGCCGGCCACGTAGTCGGCGCTGGCGTCGAAGCCCGGCGTGGCCGACGCCCGGGTGCCGTCGTTGGCGTCGGCGATCGCCTGGAGGGCCTCGAGGTGCTGCATCGCCGCATCGGCGCTGACGCACTCGAGCAGCTTGTCGTACGTGTTGTTGTTGCGGTTCGGGCAGCTGTTGCCCCCGGTGGGTGCCGCCGGGCGCTCGGGAGCGGCGTCCGCGAGACCCGGGGCCACGAGGGCCACCGACAACGCGACGCCGACGGTGGCGAGCGTGCGACGCACGCGCCGGCGCGAACGAACTGGACGGTCTGCCATATGTGTTCCCCCTGAGAAGACGATCGGGTCACCCGCGCTCCGACCTGACTACCACATCGCCCAGTGGAGCGCCGCCAGGTCGGCATCGGCGATGATGACCCGCACCATGAGCGCGCCCCTCGACCTCCGCTTCCTGCTGTCGGCCGCCGACGTCGACGGGCTGCCCCCGACGCCGGCCGAGGTCGCCGTCGTCGGCCGCTCCAACGTCGGCAAGTCGTCGTTGCTGAACGCCCTGGCCCGCCGCACGGGGCTGGCGCACACGTCCAAGACGCCGGGGCGCACCCAGCTGCTGAACTGCTTCGCGGTCGGCGACCCCGACGGCCCCCGGCCGGTGCCGACCGTCGTCGACTGCCCCGGCTACGGCTACGCCTCGGTGTCGAAGACCACCCGGGCCTCGTGGCAGGCGATGATCGAGGGCTACCTGCTCGAGCGCGACGACCTGACCATGGTGATGGCGCTCGTCGACGGCGAGATCGGGCCGACGAAGCTCGACGTCCAGATGCTCGACTGGCTGCGCCGGAACACGCTCCCCCACACCGTGGTGGCGACCAAGCACGACAAGGTGCGCTCGTCGCAGCGCGAGAAGCGCAAGCGCGACCTGGCGGCCGGGTGCGACCTCGATCGCGCCGACGTGGTGTGGACGAGCGCGTCCAAGGGCGTCGGCATCGACCGCCTCCGCGACCTCACCCGCCTCTGGCTCGGCTCGGCCTGACCCGTGACGCCGCGCCGGCGAGAGGCGTAACGTCTGTGGCAACCACATGCGAAGGGGGCTCGGACATGGCCTTCGTCCAGATCATCGACTACCGCTGCTCACGCTTCGACGAGATGCAGAAGCTCGGCGAGGAGTGGGAGGCGGCGGCGGCCGACACGTCGACCACCCAGAGGGTGGTGATGGGCCGCGACCGCAACGACCCGGACCACTTCCTCACGATGGCGTTCTTCGAGTCGTACGAGTCGGCCATGGAGAACTCCGACAACCCGGTGACCCAGGAGTTCTCGCAGAAGATGGGCGCCCTGGCCGACGGGCCGCCGACCTTCTACGACCTCGACGTCGTGCGGGACGAGGTGCGCTGATCACACCTCGACGTCCGCAGGCTCGCCGAGCGTGAGCCAGCGGAACGAGCGGCGCACGGCCGCCGGCGCCGCGGCGAGCACGGGCTCGATCGCGGCCCGGCCCTCGTGGAAGTGCGACCAGCCCTCGTAGTGCACGGGGATGGCGGTGTGCGGGCGCAGCTCGCCGCACAGCGCGACGGCGTCCTCGGCCGTCATCGTGTAGCGCAGCGGCCCCGTGATGGGGAACTGCACCTTGCCGAGGTGCAGCAGCGCGGTGCCCACGTCGAGGCGGTCGGCCACCTCGCGCACGCCGCGGTACAGCACGGTGTCGCCGGAGAACCACAGCTCGCCGTGCTGCTGTCCCTCCCAGCGCAGCGAGAACCCGATCACCTGGCCGACGATGGGGGAGCTGGCGGGCGGACCGTGCCGGCAGGGCGTGGCGGTCACCGTGATCGCCGGCCTGCCTCCGGGTCCGTCTCCGGGCCCGACGCCGGCGTCGAGGACGGTCGTCGCCCACGGCGCCAGCCCCACGGCGCCGCCACCGAGGCGGTCGGCGCCCGCCTCGGTGGTCAGCACCGTGCCGGCGGCGGGCAGCAGGGCCCGCCCGGCGACGTCGAGGTTGTCGGCGTGGTGGTCGTGCGTGAGCAGCACCGCGTCGATCGGGGGCAGGTCGCCGGCAGCGACGGCCGGCCCCACCTGCTTGGTCGAGGCCGTGCCCCACCCGAACGAGTACCGGCGGCCGGGCGGGTCGAACGTGGGATCGACCAGCAGGTGCCACCCGGCGACCTCGACGAGCACGGTCGGCCCGCCGATGTGGGTGAGCCGTGCGGTGGTCACGGGCTGACCGCGTGCTCCACCGCCCACGCCAGGACGTCGTCGGCGATCTGCTCCCAGCCCTCCTGCGCGGTCATCAGGTGCGAGCGCCCGGGGTACTCGATGCGCTCGGTGACCGTGGTCTTGCCCTTGTAGTGCTTGGCGTTCGACTTCTGGATGCTCGGCGGCATGATGTGGTCGTCCTCGCCCGAGACGAAGAGCAGCGGCGCCCGGTCCTCGTTGTGGTAGTCGACGGCCACGTCCTGGCGGCCCGGCTCGAAGTTGGCGAGCACGCTGCCCCACAGGATCGCGCCCGACGCCGGGATGGCGTAGCGCTCGTAGAGGCGCGCCGACTCCTCCTCGGTGAACCCGCTGTTGGTGAAGGCGTAGGTGAACTGCTCGAGCGTGAACCCCACCGCCTTGTGGCGGTTGGCGGGCGACTTCAGCACCGGGAACGTCGACTTCACCTGCGACGGCGGGACGATGCGCACCCCCTCGGTCGGCGCGGAGTTGAGGGCGACACCGGCGGCCCCGCGGCCGTGGTCGAGCAGGATCTGGGTGAAGGCGCCGCCCGCCGAGTGCCCGATGATGATCGGCGGGGCGTCGAGCCCGTCGATGACCGACTCGAAGCGCTCGATGATCTGCGGGACGGTGACCTCGGCGATCGGCGTGGGATCGGCGTTCAGCGCCTCGACCTCGACCTCGAAGCCGGGGTACGCGGGCGCCAGGACCTTGTAGCCCTTGGCCTCGTAGTGGGCGATCCAGTCCTCCCAGCTGCGGGGCGTGACCCAGAAGCCGTGGACCAGGACGATCGTGTCGGGAGTGCCGGGGGGAACGGTCATGGGCCGACGGTACGGACCGACCACCCTCTGCGTCATCAGTCACGTGACTGAACGCTGTGCGGCGCGGGATGATGCGGCATGCGGACGGGCGACCTGCTCCACGGGCGCGATCGCGAGCTGGCGCGCCTGCTGGCGGCGCTCGACGCCTCCTCCCGGCGGGGGTCGTGCGTGCTCGTGCACGGAGATGCGGGCATCGGGAAGTCCGCGCTCGTCGAGGCGCTCGCCGACGAGGCCCGCGCGCGCGGCACGGCCGTGCTCGCCACCGCCGGCGTGCCGTCGGAGGCGCACCTGCCGTTCGCGGGGCTGCACCAGCTGCTCGACCCCGTGATCGGGCACGTCGACGACCTGCCCGTCGAGCTGCGGGCCGCGCTGCTCGGTGCCCTCGGCCGGGCCGACGTCGACGTCCGAGACGTCATGGCGATCGCCCTCGCCGCGCTCGCCCTCGTGCGCGAGCGGGCGGCCGGCGCCGGCGCGCTGGTGGTGGTCGAGGACGCGCCGTGGCTCGATCGCCCGTCGGCCGACGTGCTCGGCTTCGTGGTCCGCCGGATCGAGCCCGACCCCGTGCTGGTGGTGGCGACCGCCCGCGAGGTCCCCACCGACGCGCTGGCCGACGTGCGCTTCGCCCCGATGGCCCTCGGTCCTGTCGACGACGCCGCGGCGCGGGACCTGGTCGCCGCCCACGCTCCGCTGCTCGACCCGCGCCTGCGCGACCGCCTGATCCCCGAGGCCGCCGGCAACCCGCTGGCCTTGCTCGAGCTGGCGGCGGCGTGGTCGGTGCTGCCGCCCGGCACGATCGTGCAACCGCTCGTCCCCCTCACGACCCGGCTCGTCGAGACGTTCGCCTCGCGTGTCGACACCCTGCCGCCAGTGGGCCGCGACCTGCTGCTCGTGGCCGCGATCGACGACGGCCAGGGCCTGCGCGAGATCCTGGACGCCACCGCGGCGCTGGGCCACCCGCAGGTCACGCACGACGACCTCTACCCCGCCGTCGAGGCGCGGCTGATCGAGGTCGGGCCGCGGGGCGTGCGGTTCCGGCATCCGCTGGTGCGTTCGGCCACCTATCGGCGGGCCGACGAGACCGCACGGCGGGCCGCGCACGCGGCGCTGGCCGGCGTGGTCGACGACCCCGACCGCGAGGCGTGGCACCGGGCGGCCGCCCTGGTCGAGCCGGACGAGGCCGCTGCGGCCGCGCTCGAGCGGGCGGGCGACCGGGCCCGGCGCCGGGGGGCACCGCTGGTGGCCGCCACGGCGTTCGAGCGCGCCGCCGACCTCAGCCCCGATCCGCAGCGGCGGGGCCGCCGCCTCGTCCGCGCCGCGTACCAGGCCCACGACCTCGGGCGGAACGACGTGGTCGTGCGCCTCCTCGACGACGCCGAGCCCCTCGACCTGACGCCCGTCGATCGGGCGCGGGTCGCCTGGCGTCGCCAGCTGCTGACGGGCGACGCGGTCGCAGACGAGGCCCACGTCCGCGGCCTGGTCGAGCTCGTGGGCCGCATGCGCGACGCCGGCGACGTCGACGTCGCCGTCGACTCGCTCGTCGCCGTGGCCACCCACGCGTACTGGCGGGGGCTCGGCCCGCGGGAGCGCGACCTGCTGGTCGGGGTCACCGAGTCGCTGCCGATCGCCGACGACCCGCGGCTGCTGCACGTCCTGGGGATGGTCGCCCCGATCGAGCGGGGCGCCCTCGTGCGGGCCCGGCTGCTCGAGCGCTCGCCGGCGGCCATCGACGATCCCGGTCTGCGGGCGCTCGCCGGCGTGGCCGCCGGCGCGGTCGGTGACCAGGACGCGTCGGCCACCTTCCTCACCGCATCGATCCGGTCACTGCGGGCCGCAGGCCGCCTGGGCGAGCTGACGACGGCGCTGATCGCACTGGCCTGGGCAGGGTGGCACCGCGGCACCTGGGTCGATGCCGCCGCGGCCGCCGATGAGGCCGTCCGCCTCGGCGAACAGACCGAGCGTCCCGGCACCGTGATGGCGGCGCAGCTGCTCGACGCCCTCCTGGCGGCCGTGCGGGGTGCGACGACCGACGCCCTCGCCCTCGCCGACGGACTGGGCGGGCCCCTGCGCGCCGCCGGGGCGGGGACGCTCGTGGCGATGACCGACTTCGTGCGGGCGACCGCGCTGCTCGCCGACGGCCGCGACGACGAGGCGTACGAGGCGATGCGCGCCGTCGAGGCGATCGGCCGGGCCGACGAGGCCGCGGGCATCCACCAGGGCACGGCCCCCGTCTACGTCGACGCCGCCGTGGCCACGGGGCGGGTGGCCGAGGCCCGCGCCGTCCTGGCCGAGCTCGAGGCGCTGCACGAGCGCTTCGGCTCGCCGACCCTCGCCGCCACCATCACCTACGCGCGCCCGCTCGTGGCCGACGACGACCGGGCGGAGGAGCTGTTCGGCGCGGCCGACCGCGAGCTCCGGGCGTGGCCGTTCCTGCGCGCCCGGTCGCTGCTGGCCCACGGCGCCTGGCTGCGCCGGAGGCGGCGGGCGGCGGACTCCCGGGCTCCGCTGCGCGCGGCGCGGGACGCCTGCGAGGCCCTCGGGGCCCAGCCCTGGGCCGACCGGGCCCGGCGCGAGCTGCGCGCCGCCGGCGAGTCGAGCCCGCAGCCCGCGCCCCCCGCCGCGGACGCCCTCACCGCGCAGGAGCGCGAGATCGCCCGCCTGGCCGCCTCCGGCCTGACCAACCGCGAGATCGGGCAGCGGCTGCACCTCTCGCACCGCACGGTGGGCTCGCACCTCTACCACGCGTTCCCGAAGCTCGGGATCACCTCGCGCGGCGAGCTGGCGACGGCGCTCGGCCACCTCGGCCCGGCGCGGGCCGACGTCGACGTCGACGTCGGCGGGGCGGCGTCGTCGGGCGGGGCGACCGGCGTGTCGACCTAGAGGTCGTAGTAGAGGGCGAACTCCCACGGGTGGGGGCGGAGGCGCAGCTCGTCGACCTCGTGCACCCGCTTGTACGACACCCACGTGTCGATGAGGTCGTCGGTGAAGACGCCGCCGGCCTTGAGGAAGTCGCTGTCGGCCTCGAGCGCGTCGAGGACGGCCTCGAGCGACCCCGGCACCTGCGGCACCGCCGCCAGCTCCTCGGGCGGCAGGTCGTACAGGTCCTTGTCGACCGGCTCTGGCGGCTCGATGCGGTTGTTGATGCCGTCGAGCCCCGCCATGAGCATGGCCGAGAACGCCAGGTACGGGTTGGCCGACGGGTCGGGGCAGCGGAACTCGAGCCGCTTGGCCTTGGGGCTCTGGCTGTACAGCGGGATGCGCACCGCCGCCGACCGGTTGCGCTGGCTGTAGACCAGGTTGACCGGGGCCTCGTAGCCGGGCACCAGCCGCTTGTAGCTGTTGGTCGTGGGGTTCGAGAACGCCAGCACCGCCGGGGCGTGGGCCAGCAGCCCGCCGATGTACCAGCGGCCCATGTCGCTCAGGCCGGCGTAGCCCGCCTCGTCGTAGAACAGCGGCTCGCCGCCCTTCCACAGCGACTGGTGGGTGTGCATGCCGGAACCGTTGTCCTGGAACACCGGCTTGGGCATGAACGTCGCCGTCTTGCCGTACTGGTGGGCGACGTTCTTCACCACGTACTTGAACAGCATCACCTTGTCGGCCATGCGGGTGAGCTCGTCGAACCGCACGTCGATCTCGGCCTGGCCGGCGGTGCCGACCTCGTGGTGCTGGAGCTCGACCTCGATGCCGACCTGCTCGAGGGCGAGCATCATCTCGGTGCGCAGGTCCTGGAAGTGGTCGGCCGGCGGGAGGGGGAAGTAGCCCTCCTTGTAGCGGATCTTGTAGCCGAGGTTGGGCTGCTCGTCGCGGGCCGTGTTCCAGGCGCCCTCGACCGAGTCGACCCGGTGGCTCGACGAGTTGGCGTCCTGGTGGTAGCGGACGTCGTCGAAGATGAAGAACTCGGCCTCGGGACCGATGTAGCAGGTGTCGGCGAGGCCGGTGGACTGCAGGTGCTCGGCCGCCTTGCGCACGACGTAGCGGGGGTCGCGGCTGTAGTTCTCGCCGGTGAGCGGATCGTGGACGAAGGCGTTGATCGCCAGCGTCTTGCGGGTGCGGAAGGGGTCGACGAACGCGGTGTCGGCGTCGGGGATCAGGATCATGTCGGATTCCTGGATCTCCTGGAACCCCCGGATCGACGAGCCGTCGAAGCCGAGCCCCTCGTCGAACACGTCGGTGGTCAGCTGCGAGGCCGGGATCGAGAAGTGCTGCATCAGGCCCGGCAGGTCGCAGAACCGGACGTCGACGACCTCGACGTCCTCGTCGGCGACGAGGGCGAGGACTTCGTCGGGAGTGCGCTGCTCCACGGTGGACTCCTTCCGCGGGGTTGGTCCGGCCCGCACGGTAACAACTGGCGTCACGCCGCTGGGTTGGGACGCGGAAAGGGCGCCTCGCGAGAGGCGCCCTTTCCGGTTCCCCAGCGGAACCGCGTCAACCGGCCGGCGTCACTCCCCGGCGGCGTCGCCGCAGATGGTGCTGACCAGCAGCCGCGTCGTCACGTACGGATCGCAGTTGGCGTTGGGCCGGCGATCCTCGAGGTAGCCCTTCTTGTCGACCTCGACCTGCCACGGGATGCGCACCGAGGCGCCCCGGTCGGACACGCCGTAGCTGTACTCGTTGTACGGGGCCGTCTCGTGCTGGCCGGTGAGGCGGTCCTCGATGCCGTGCCCGTAGCCGGCGATGTGCTCGTCGATCTTCTTGCCCAGAGCCTCGGCGCCGGCGATGACGGCCTCGAAGCCGCCCTCCTCGCGCATGGCCTTGGTCGAGAAGTTCGTGTGGGCGCCGGCGCCGTTCCAGTCGCCCTTGACCGGCTTGGGGTCGAGCGTGGCGGCGACGTCGAAGTCCTCGGCGATGCGGTACAGCAGCCAGCGGGCCACCCACAGCTCGTCGGCGACCTGCGGTGGCGCCACCGGCCCGACCTGGAACTCCCACTGGCCGGGCATGACCTCGGCGTTGATGCCGGAGATGTGCAGCCCTGCGGTGAGGCAGGCGTCGAGGTGGGCCTCGACGATGTCACGGCCGAACACCTCGTCGGCGCCGACGCCGCAGTAGTAGCCGCCCTGGGGAGCCGGGAACCCGCCCTGCGGGAAGCCGTAGGGCCGACCCTCCTTGAAGAAGTTGTACTCCTGCTCGATGCCGAAGACCGGCTCCTGGTCCTTGTACTTGTCGGCCACGGCGGCGCAGGCGGCCCGGGTGTTGGTGGCGTGCGGCGTCATGTCGATGTACAGGACCTCGCAGAGCACGAGGACGTTGTCGCCCCCGCGCAGCGGGTCGGGGCACGAGAACACCGGCTGCAGCACGCAGTCGGACTTGTCGCCGGGCGCCTGGTTGGTGCTCGAGCCGTCGAAGCCCCAGATGGGGAGCTCGGTGCCGTCGGCGAGGATCTTCGTCTTCGACCGCAGCTTGGCCGTCGGCTCGGTGCCGTCGATCCAGATGTATTCGGCCTTGTAGGTCATCGGGGGCGGGTCCTCCGGTCGAGCGCGTACCTGTCCAGCTGTCGGTCAGGAAGGCTGTCAGCAGGCCGTTTCGGACCTGTTGCTCGTATGTGAACGCACTGTGAACCGGAATGGCCCAGCTTGCGGGTTCGGTCGGACCGCCCCAACATCTGCCCCATGGACAGCTCCGAGCGCCAGCGAGAATACGTGCTCCGCACGGTCGAGGAGCGCGGGGTGCGCATGGTGCGCCTCTGGTTCACCGACGTGCTGGGGCAGCTCAAGTCGTTCGCGATCTCGCCGGTCGAGCTCGAGGGCGCGTTCGAGGAGGGCATGCGGTTCGACGGCTCGTCGATCGACGGCTTCTCCCGCGTCCAGGAGTCGGACGTGCTCGCCAAGCCCGACCCCAACAGCTTCGAGATCCTGCCGTGGGCCGACGGCGTGGGCACGTCGGCGCGGGTGTTCTGCGACATCGTCAACCTCGACGGCAGCGCCTTCGAGGGCGACCCCCGGCAGGTCCTGCGCCGCAACCTCGACAAGGCCCGCGAGAAGGGCTTCAGCTTCTACGCCGCGCCCGAGATGGAGTTCTTCTACTTCGCGAACGGCGACCCGTCGGGCCCCCCCGAGGTCCTCGACAACGCGTCCTACTTCGACCTCACGACCGCCGACGTCGCCACCGACCTGCGGCAGCGCACGATCCACACCCTCGAGGCGATGGGCATCCCGGTGGAGTACAGCCACCACGAGGACGCCCCCAGCCAGCACGAGATCGACCTGCGCTACACCGACGCCCTCACGATGGCCGACAGCGTGATGACGTTCCGCCTGGTCGTGAAGGAGGTGGCGCTCGAGGCCGGGGTGCACGCCACGTTCATGCCCAAGCCGCTCACCGGTGTGCAGGGCTCGGGCATGCACACGCACTTCTCGCTGTTCGAGGGCGACACCAACGCGTTCTTCGACCCCGGCGACCCGCGCAGCCTGTCGAAGGTGGCGCAGAGCTTCATCGCCGGCCTGCTGCACCACGCCCGCGAGATCACCGCGATCACGAACCAGTGGGTCAACTCGTACAAGCGGCTGGTCGTCGGGTACGAGGCGCCGATCTACACCTCGTGGGCCCGCAACAACCGGTCGGTCATCGTCAACGTGCCGCCGATCAAGCACGGCAAGGCCGAGAGCGCCCGCCTCGAGTTCCGGGCGCCCGACCCCAGCTGCAACCCCTACCTGGCCTTCTCGGTCATCCTCGCCGCCGGGCTGCGGGGCATCGAGGAGGGCTACCCGCTCACCGACGAGACGATCGCCAACCTCTACGAGCTCACCGACGCCGAGCGCATCGCCGAGGGCATCGCCACGCTGCCGCAGTCGCTGTCCGAGGCGCTCGACGAGATGGAACGGTCCGACCTCGTCGCCGACGCCCTGGGGGAGCACGTGTTCGAGTGGTTCATCCGCAACAAGCGCAACGAGTGGATGGAGTACAAGACGCACGTCACGCAGTTCGAGCTCGACCGCTACCTCGCCCGGCTCTGACCTCGCCCGACCCCGCCGCCATGGAACCCCTCCTCGTCTATCCCGACCCGGTCCCGCCCGAGCTCGCCCAGGCGCTCGACCTGTCGGGCTACCCCTGGAAGGCCGTGACCGACGAGCGCACCGCGGTGCGCAACGAGCCCGACGACGGCTGGGCCGGCGGCCTGATCGTGGCGGCGAACGACCCCGACGGCGCGTTCTCGCTCTGCCGCACGCTGCGCAAGCGCGACCTGCCGCTCGAACCGATGCTGCTGCTCGTCTCCGGCGGCCAGCTGGGCGACCTCGAGCTGCGCGACGACCTGTTCGACGACTTCTGCCTCTACCCGTTCCAGCCGCTCGAGCTCGAGGCCCGACTCAAGCACCTGTTCTGGCGCACCGGGCGGGGGACGCGCCCCGAGCTGGTGGAGTACGGGCCGCTCCTGCTCAACCTCGAGACCTACCAGGCCGCCATCGACGGGGCGCCGCTCGACCTCACGTACATGGAGTACGAGCTGCTGAAGTTCCTGGCCTCGCACCCCGGGCGGGTGTTCACCCGCGAGACGCTGCTCAGCCGGGTGTGGGGCTACGAGTACTACGGCGGCGCCCGGACGGTCG
>Ga0111539_10004739_pt1 | contig 17767 bp, 14 predicted proteins | sample RhiMethybrSRZTD1_FD_79667 | JGI IMG/M metagenome (GOLD analysis project Ga0111539, IMG submission 79667) | Populus rhizosphere microbial communities from Tennessee, USA - Rhizosphere MetaG P. TD hybrid SRZTD1 (version 2) (version 2) | ecosystem: Host-associated > Plants > Roots > Rhizosphere >... | reverse complement strand
TCGATGACCGGCGGGCCCACTGCACCATCTTCTCGACGGTGGTGGTCAGGACGGGGATTTCAGACTCGAGGCCCATTGAGGAATCCGTTGTACAAAGCGGCGTTAGTCATTGCCCCAGTCCAGGACGCCTTTCCTCCACACGTAAACGTAGCCGGCCAGCAGCAGGAGCAGGAACAGCAGCACCTGAACAAATCCACCCCAGCCAAGGTCGCGCAGCGCCATGGCCCAGGGAAAGAGGAAGGCGACTTCGATGTCGAACAGCAGGAAGATCATCGCGACGAGGTAGAACTTCACCGACTGACGCTCGCGGGCGTCGCCGACCGCCGGCATGCCGCACTCGTAGGGGGCTTGCTTCTCTGGCGTCGGCTTGCGCGGGCCGAGGACGCTCGACAGAGATACCATCACCACGGAAAACCCGACGCCGAGCACGATCAACAGAAGGATTGAAGCCCAGCCTTGCATGGTGGTGAGTCGCTCTCTCCGCCAGGGTCCCGGGAAGGGTCGGACGCGTGAGCTTGTGAACGATTTCGCAAGCCCAGCACCATGCTATCGGACCGATCCCGGCAAGTCAACGAATCCTGCGGCAAAAAGCCCCAAACACGAGTCTCGGTACAAAAGGAAAGGGCTTCCGCTCGATACTCGAACGGAAACCCTTCCGAAGAACGCGAGAGCGATTGCGGCTACTTGACGGTGACCTTCACCATCGCCGTCGTCCAGCAGCAGACCTCACCGCCGCCGCCGAAGCCGGAGTAGTCGGTGACCATGGCGTGCAGAACATACTCGCCCGGCTCGCTGAAGGTCGCCGTGACGACCCCCTTGCCGCTATAGGGTTCGGCCACCTTGCCGCCCTTGAGGATTTCCATTTTCGGCTTGTCGCTGTCGAACTTCACATTGCCGGGTCCACGGTATTTGGACCAGTGCACCTCGACCGGAGGTGGCGGATTGCGCATCGGCGCACTCGTGCCGCTCGAGTACTTCGCGTCGTCCTCCGCGAGCAAGGTCAGTTGCAGCGGCTGCCCCACGGTCGCCGTCATCGTGCTGTTCACTTTGGCCATGGCCGCCGACGGCCCGGTGGTCGTCGGACCGTTGTCCTCGAACTTGATGATCGGCGGCTTGTTGCCGACGTTGGCGTCGTCGCCAAACGGACTGACGTTGTAGTCAAGATTCATGCGGAGCGGAATGCTGGTCGTCTGGCCGTTGGCCACGAGCGTCCACGTGAGCTTCTGCTGTGGCGTGAACTCTTTGGGCACGGTCACCGTGAACATGCCGACGTTACGTCCCGGCAGGAAGTGCGTCGGCTGTCCCAGGTCGGGACCACCAGGCTGAATGTTGTTGTTCGGGCCGATCGGAATATCGAGCGTCTGCTGCGTGTTGCGATTGAAGTAGCCGACGAGGAAGGTATGCGTGCCGTCCGGGTTGTCGTACCAACCCTCGTAGGCGCCGGTAACGCTCGAGCCGAACTGCTTCTTCGGCTCACTCGGCAGTTGAATTCCCTGGGCAGAGAGCAGCACTCCGCCGGCGAGCGTGGTGGCACAGAGGCTCGCGACCATCAAGCGATTCATTTTGAAGACTCTCTTTGAAAACCCGAGCCCGCGGTTGCGGGCGCGATACGGAAGCGGCCGGGGAGCAGGCGCCAACCTGCTCCCCGGCGCAGTCGTTGTTACTGCTGCTGATTCTGCGTGCTCTGGGTCTTGGACTTGCGCTCCTCGACCAGGGCCTTGTACTCGTCATCGTTGAGGTACACGACGTTCATCCAGGCGTGCGCCATCTCGTCGACGGTGCGATCGCCGTAGCCGACCCACTGCTCCGGATCGGGGTTGAACTTGTTGTTCTTCGTGTTGTCGTAGAACGCCGTCACGTGGATGATCGTGCCCTTCGGGAACACCGGCGCCGCGTCGTCGGTGTAGATGTAGTTGGTCATCCAGTTGAAGTTGAAGTTCGACACGTAGCTGATGATCTGGTTGCTGCCGTCGGGCAGAATCGCCTCAACCTGCATCGCCTTGCCGCGCAGATGGAAGTGCGGCTGGAAGTTGGTGATGAGGGTGTTCTCCTTCAGCACCGAGAAACCTTCCGTGTGGGCGACCGAGTTCGGCGGGATGTCGAGATACGGGCCGTCGTTGCCGCGGCTCTTGATCCCAGTGAACCCGACGAGGTAGCTACGCTTCTTCGGCTCCTGGCCCTTCGGATAGAACCACAAGCCAATTTCGGAGCCGCCCATGACTTCCTCACCGACCGCATGAAGGTGCATGTCCCACGAGAGCTTCTCACCGGGCATCACGAGCTTGCCGGTGCCCTCGCGATAGCGGTCGTAGCCCTTGCCGATGGCCCATTCCATGAGCTGCGGACGGCGGTTGACGAGATCGTCGGCGCTGGCATTGCCGCCGCCGAAGCCGCCGACGGCGATTCCGGTATTCACCGACTGGACGTTATCCGGATTCAGGATCTGGTAGGCAATCGAGTGATGCACAATCTTCCGCGCGTTCAGATTGGACGGCCGAATCTCAACCATCCTCACCCAGCGCGGCTCGGTCAGCGGCATGTCGCTCGTCGGGCGGTACCAGACGTCCTGATGCTGAGCCGGCATCTTGAACTCGGACGACTTGACGACGAGGTCCGGCGGACCGTAACCGTCCATCACGCCCTGCCACTCGTTGTTGGTCAGGAGCGGCTTGGCCGGGGGCATGTCCTTCGGGTCGCCCTGCGGCGCTCCTGCGTCCACCCAGCGAACGATCATGTCGATCTGCTCATCACTGAGCGAGATGTCGTTCTGGAATTTCTGGACACCAACCGACTTGTCGATGTGCCACGGCGGCATCTGCCGGTTGCTCACGCGCTCCCGAATCGAACGAGCCCAGGGACGGGTCTCCTGGTAGGTAATGAGCGACATCGGCGCGATCGAATTCGGCTGATGACAGTTCTGACACTTGGCCTGCAGAATCGGCGCAACGTCCTTCGAGAACGTCACCGCCTTCGGCGCGTCGGCTGCCAGGGCCGGCGCGGCCATGGCCATCACGAACACGCTGGCCGAGAAACCTGACCACCCCATTGACCCGAGACCCCTCATGAGACCTCCTCACCCCTTATGGACGGACCGTCAAAAAGTTAGCGAGTCGAGAAAAATCACCCCTGCGCACTGTGAGCCGGCGCGCATCGCTCAGCCCTGCCTCGGCCTTAAGGTACTGAGCCCTCTACGTAACAAGCATACAACACGGACAGAACTGCATTGTAATTTTCTGGTGACAGAACGGAGACACTGAGCCCAACTGATGCAGGGCTTTAGCTCAGGCCAGGTCAGACCAGTCTGGCCGTCGTCTCGGCCGTGCGGCGGTCCAGCTCTTCGATGGCCTGGGTCAGCTGCTGCCGACGCCGGTCATTGGTCGTTAGCCCGAGCTGACGCTCGAGGTCGGTGCGTGCCAGGCGCAAGGATTCCAGCTCCCTGACCTGCTCAGGATTCCGCACGGCCTTGCTGCGCGCCCCGGCGCGCTCGCGTTCGAGCTCCTCCATCCGTTCTTGAATGCGGGAATCTGCGTCGATCAAGCCTTCGCCGGCGTCGCCCATGTTGTCCTTCCTCAAACCCTATCCCGACCGCCGGCTCCGACCGCCCGCCTGGAGGGTCTTGCATTATAAGATCAACCAGTGGCGCCGAGTGGTGATTTGGACGTCCTCGCCCCATTTCACCCGGCGGTCCAGAGCTGGTTTCGCGCGTCGTTTGCCCACCCGACGCAGGCCCAACGTCAAGGCTGGCCGGCTATCGCGCGCGGCGAATCGACGCTTATCCTCGCCCCGACCGGCAGCGGCAAGACCCTCACCGCGTTCCTCTGGTGCCTCAATCGCTTGATGTTTGGCGCGCCGCCGCCGCGGCGGCAGCGGTGCCGCATCCTCTATATCTCACCGCTCAAGGCGCTCGCCGTCGACGTCGAACGGAACCTGCGCGCGCCGCTGGCCGGCATCGCCCACGCCGCCGACGCGCGCGGTGACGCGTTCTATGCGCCGGTCATCGCGGTCCGCACCGGTGACACGCCGGCAGCCGAGCGGGCGCGCTTTCAGCGCGATCCCGCCGACATCCTCATTACCACGCCGGAATCGCTCTACCTGCTGCTCACCTCGAACGCGCGCGAAGCGCTGACGAGCGTGGACACGATCATCGTCGACGAAATCCACGCGCTGGTGCCGACCAAACGGGGCGCCCATCTCGCGCTGTCGATCGAGCGGCTCGTCGGGCGATGTGCGGCGCCCCCACAGCGCGTCGGACTGTCGGCGACGCAGCGGCCGCTCGACGAAGTGGCACGCTTCCTGGGCGGTACCGAGCCGGCGGCGGCCCGCCGCCCGCTCAAGGCCAGGCGCACAAGGGCGGGGAAGGCACATTCGCTGTCGACCGAGACGCCCGAACGCGAAGTCGCGGACGAGTTCGCCGAACCGACGCCCGGCGGCGTGCGCTACCGGCCGATCACGATCGTCGACGCCGGCCGGAAGAAGGCGCTGCAGCTCCGCATCGAGATACCGGTCGAAGACATGGCGCGGCTGACGACTGCAGACGACATTCCGAGCGGGCCTGCTTCGGTCGGCGACACTCGTCCGTCCATCTGGTCGGCGATTCATCCACGCCTCCTCGAGCTCATTCGCGCGCATCGTTCGACGCTCATCTTCGTCAACAGCCGCCGCCTGGCCGAGCGGCTGGCCGGGGCGCTCAACGAGCTGGCCGGCGAAACGCTCGTGCGATCGCACCACGGCTCGATCGCCCGGCTGCAGCGCATCGAAATCGAGGACCTGCTCAAGGCGGGCCGCCTGGCCGCCCTCGTCGCCACCTCCTCGCTGGAGCTCGGCATCGACATGGGCGCTATCGATCTCGTCATCCAGATCGAAGCGCCGCCGACTGTGGCGAGCGGTCTGCAGCGCATCGGCCGCAGCGGCCACCAGATCGACGCGGTGAGCGAAGGCATCATCTTCCCGAAGTTCCGCGGCGATCTCGTGGCCTGCGCGGCGGTGGTGAAGGCGATGCACGATGGCCGCGTCGAGGCCACGCGTTACCCGCGCAATCCGCTGGACGTCGCGGCACAGCACGTCGTGTCGATGACGGCGATGGACGAGTGGCACGTCGACCACCTGTTCGACACGCTTCGCCGCGCCGCGCCGTTCGCCGAGCTCGGACGTCCGGCCTTCGACGGCATCCTGGACATGCTCTCCGGCCGGTATCCCTCCGACGAGTTCGCGGAGCTGCGGCCGCGGGTCACGTGGGATCGGCTGGCTGGCACCGTGGTCGCGCGGGAGGGCGCGAAGCGCGTTGCCATCGCCAATGGCGGCACCATCCCCGATCGTGGCCTCTTCGGCGTCTACCTGGCCGGCGCGGGACCTGGCGCGGCGCGCGTCGGCGAGCTCGACGAGGAAATGGTGTTCGAAAGCACCGTCGGCGAGACGTTCGTCCTCGGCGCCTCGTCGTGGCGCATCGAAGAGATCACGCACGATCGCGTGCTGGTGTCGCCGGCGCCGGGCGAGCCCGGGAAGATGCCGTTCTGGAAGGGCGACCGCGCCGGCCGGCCGCTCGAGCTCGGCCTCGCCATCGGCACGCTGATGCGCGACCTGATTCGGCTGGCGCCCTCGGCAGCGGTCGAACGCCTGATGCGCGATCACGATCTGGACGCCAGGGCGGCCGACAACCTGCTTCGTTACCTGCAGGACCAGATGCAAGCCACCCGGGCGCTGCCGGATGCATCGACGATCGTCGTCGAACGCGTGCGAGACGATCTGGGCGACTGGCGTGTGTGCGTGCTGTCGCCGCGCGGCGGCCGCATCCACGCGCCCTGGGCGATGGCGGTGGCGGCCCGCATTCGGGAAGAGACCGGGCTCGACGTCGAGACCCTCTGGGGTGACGACGGATTCGTGGTGCGGTTTCCCGACGTCGACACCCCACCCGACGCCCGTCTGGTGATTCCCGACCCGGACGACGTGCAGTCGCTGGTCGTGCGGCAACTCGGCGGCACCGCCCTCTTCGCCGCCAAGTTCCGCGAGAATGCCGCGCGCTCGCTTCTGCTGCCGAAACGCCGTCCAGGAATGCGCGCGCCTCTCTGGCAGCAGCGGAAAAAAGCGGCCGACCTGCTCGCGGTCGCGGCGCGTTATGGGTCGTTCCCCGTGCTCCTCGAGACCTACCGCGAGTGCCTGCGCGACTTCTTCGACATGCCCGCCCTGGTATCGACGCTGACCGATGTCAGAAGCCGCAAAATCCGTGTGGCGACCGTCGACTCGGATTCGCCATCGCCGTTCGCGGCATCCCTGCTCTTCAGCTACGTCGCCAGCTTCCTCTATGACGGCGATGCGCCGCTGGCCGAACGGCGCGCACAGGCGCTGGCCGTCGACCAGGCGCAGCTGCGCGAGCTGCTCGGCGACGCCGAGTTGCGCGAGCTGCTCGACTCAGACGTCACGATGGCCGTCGAACGGCAGCTGCAGCGGCTCGACGCGAAGTACCACGCGCGCTCCGCGGACGGCGTTCACGACATGCTGCTCACGCTCGGCGATCTCGATACCCGCGATCTTGCGGTCCGAACCGTCGACGCCGACATCGCCGCCTCGATTCACGCCCTCATCCGCGCGCGGCGAGCCCTGCTCGTCCGCGTCGCGGGCAGCGAACGGTTCATCGCGATTGAAGACGCGGCGCGTTATCGCGATGCGCTGGGCATTCCGCTGCCGCCGGGCATCCCGGAGGCGCTCCTCGAGCCGGTGCGCGATCCGCTCGCCGATCTGGCGCTGCGATTCGCGCGGACGCATGCGCCGTTCACTGCCGCGGAGCTGGCCCATCGCTACGGTCTTCCGATGCAGACGGCGGAGGCCGTGCTCGTCCGGCTGACCGCGGAGCATCGCCTGCTCGAAGGCGAGTTCCGCCCGGGCGGCACCCATCGCGAATGGACCGACCCGTCGGTCCTGCGGCAGTTGCGGCGCCGCTCACTCGCCCGCTTGCGGCAGGAAGTCGCCCCAGTCGAGCCGAGCGTGCTCGGCCGGTTCCTGTCGTCGTGGCACGGCATTGCCCGCCGACGCCGCGGCACGGATGCCTTGCTCGACGTCATCGAACAGCTGCAAGGCGCGCCCCTGCCGGCCTCGATCCTCGAGACCGAGATTCTGCCGGCGCGTCTCGAGCAGTACGATCCCGCCGATCTGGATGCGGTCATGGCCGCCGGCGAAGTGGTCTGGGTAGGCGTCGAACCGCTCGGGGATCGTGACGGACGGGTGGCTCTTTATTTGACCGATCACCTGGCGCAGCTTCGCCCGCCCGCGACCGCCGATCCCCCCGACACCGGTTCCCGGGCGGAGGCCGTTCTCGAGCACCTTGCGGCGCACGGCGCGTCGTTCTTCAGCGAGCTCCACCACGGCGCTGGCGGCGGATACCCGAAGGAAACCGTCGACGCGCTGTGGACGCTCGTCTGGAGCGGCCGAATCACCAATGACTCGCTGCACGCGCTGCGCGCGCTGACCCATGCTCGGGTCACCAGGCGCCGCGCCCGGCGCCCCGATGTCAACACGTTTCGCTCGCGGCGTCTGGCACCGCCAACCACCGAAGGACGGTGGAGTCTGGTCGCGTCCAACCGCACGGAAGCCACCCACACGCGGCAAGAAGCCCGGCGCGAAAGCTCGCGCACGCATACGCGCTGGTTGACGGCGATGGCGCAACAGCTGCTGGCGCGCCACGGCGTGCTGACGCGTGAGGCAGCCTCCACTGAAATCGTCCCGGGTGGCTTTGGCGCGCTCTACCCCGTGCTCAAAGCAATGGAAGAAGCCGGCCGCATCCGTCGAGGCTACTTCGTCGCCGGTCTGGGCGCTACGCAGTTCGCGGTCCCCGGCGCCCTGGACTCGCTGCGCTCCCTGCGCGATCCCGACAACGAGGACGAGGCCGAGGTCGTCGTGCTCGCGGCGACCGACCCGGCCAATCCGTACGGGTCCACGCTCAAGTGGCCGGCGGCAACCGGCCAGGACGTGGGCCGCGGGCCGACCCGCAGCGTGGGGGCGACGGTCATTCTCGTCAACGGAGAGCTCGTGGCGTTTCTGGCGCGTGGCGATCGCCTTCTGCTCACCTGGCTGCCGGACGTCGAGCCGCAGCGTTCGCGGGCCGCGCGCGGCATCGCGCGGACGCTCATCGACCGGGCCCGCACGGGCGGCGAGGCGCCGCGCGGCATGTTGCTCGAAGAGATCGACGGCGCGCCGGCCGCGGGGCACCCACTCGCATTATTTCTCGTCGAAGCCGGCTTCGTCGGCGGCGCCATGGGCTTCCAGGCCACCTACCAGCGCCAGCATGCCTGAGGGCGACACCATCTTCCGCGCGGCGCGTGCGCTCAAGCGCGCGCTCGCAGGTCGCACGGTCACCTCGTTCGAATCGGTGTATCCGGCCTTGACGCGGGTCGACGCTCAGACGCCGCTGGCCGGGCGTACGGTCGAAGATGTCAGCGCGCGCGGCAAGCATCTGCTGATGGTGTTCTCCGGCGATCTCATCCTCCGCACGCACATGCGCATGCATGGCAGCTGGCATCTGTACCGTCCGGGTGAACGCTGGCACTGCCCTGCTCGCGAAATGCGCGTGACGATCGGCACTGACGCCTACGTTGCCGTGGCGTTCGACGTACCGGACGCCGAGTTCATCGATCGCCGCCTGCTCTCCCGCCACCGCCAGCTCGCCGAGCTCGGTCCGGACCCGTTGGATCCGTCGTTCGATGCGAATGACGTCATTCGCCGGATACGGGCCTGCGGCTCCGCGACCATCGCCGACCTCCTCTTGAATCAGCGCGTGGTGGCCGGCATCGGCAACGTCTTCAAGTCCGAGGTCCTGTTCGTGGCCGGCGTGAATCCGGTCGCCATCGCGTCCGCACTCGACGACGAGACCCTGCACCGCGTGCTGGACGTCGCGAGGCGGCAGTTGCGATCGAACGCGTCTCCCCAGTCACAGCGGCTGACGCCCGCTCGGGGCAGACGAACGACGGGCAGCCTGCATCCCTCGAAGGGACTGTGGGTCTACGGACGAGCGGGAGAGCCGTGCCGGAAATGCGCAACGCCGGTCAGGCTGGACAAACAGGGCCGCGATGCCCGGCTCACCTACTGGTGCCCGAGTTGCCAGAGGGAGCGGCCGCGCTCATGAGTGCACACCGGGTGCCTCGTGGCCGGTGCGGGCGACGTAGTCGACGTACGAGCCTGGATACACATGTGGCTGTGCTTCCGTGCCGCTTTCGCCACCGAGCTCGAGCACGCGGTTGCTGAGGCCTCGCAGGAACGCTCGATCGTGCGACACGAACACCATGGTGCCGTCGAAATCCTTGAGCGCGTCGAGCAGCATCTCCTTGGTGGCTAGATCAAGATGGTTGGTCGGCTCGTCGAGCACGAGGAAGTTCGGCGGGTCGAGCAGCATCCGCGCCATGACCAGGCGCGTCTTTTCACCTCCCGAAAGCGAGCGAATCTTCTTGCCGACGTCGTCTCCGGAAAACTGAAAGGCTCCCGCCAGATTTCGCAGGACGCCGATCGACTCGTGCGGAAAGTCCTTCCGTAGCTGTTCCTCGATCGTCACGTCCGGATCCAGCAGATCGAGCGCCTGCTGGGCGAAGTAGCCCATTTTCAAGCTCGCGCCCAGCGTCACGGTGCCCGCATCCGGTGTGACCGCGCCGGCCATCATCTTCAGCAGCGTCGACTTGCCGGCGCCGTTCTTCCCCATGACCGCCCATCGTTCGCCGCGCCGGACGGTGAGGGCGAGATCCTGGTGCACGACGCGCCGGCCGTAGGCTTTGGTCACGCCCTCGAGGGTGGCCACCTGCTCACCCGACCGTGGCGGCGTCCGGAAGTCGAACTTCACGACGCGCCGCTTCTTCGGCAACTCGATCTTTTCGATCTTCTCGAGCGCCTTGACGCGGCTCTGCACCTGCGCCGCCTTTGCCGCGTGCGCCGCGAACCGCTCGATGAACCGCTGCTCTTTCGCGAGCATCGCCTGTTGGCGGGCGTAGGCGGCCTCGCGGTTGGCCTCACGGACGGCCCGCTCGCGCTCGTAGAAATCGTAGTTCCCCGAGTAGGTGGTGATTTCGCCGCCGTCGATCTCGGCAATCTTCGTGACGATGCGGTTCATGAAGTCGCGGTCGTGCGAGGTCATCAGGAGCGCGCCGGAGCGGGTCTTCAGGAATGCCTCGAGCCAGATGATTGACTCGATGTCGAGGTGGTTGGTGGGCTCGTCCATCAAGAGGACGTCCGGCTTGCCGAGCAGCACGCGAGCCATCGCCACGCGCATCTTCCAGCCACCCGACAAGGCGCCAACGTCGCCGTCAATCCGTTCGTCATCAAACCCGAGGCCGTGCAGGATTTCCCGGGTGCGGCTTTCGAGCGCGTACCCACCGAGGTGGTCGTACTCTTCCTGGACCTCGCCGAACCGCGTCAGCACCCGGTCCATGTCGTCGGCGCGCGCGGGATCGCCCATCGCGGCCTGCAGGTGCTCCAGCTCGTGGTGCAGTTCGCCGAGGCGACCGCTGCCGGCAATCGCTTCGTCGAGCACCGAGCGGCCGGACATCTCTTCCACATCCTGGCGGAAGTAGCCGATGGACAGCCGACGCGGCACCGACACGTCGCCGTCGTCGGTCTGTTCTTCGCCGGTGATCAACCGGAAGAGCGTCGTCTTGCCGGAACCATTCGGGCCGACCAGCCCGACTTTCTCACCGGGATTGAGCTGAAACGACGCGTCAACGAACAGAACCTGCTTGCCGTACTGCTTGCCGATGCCCGATAGCGCGATCATTGCGTGAGGGTGACCTGGATTTCCGCGCCGTACAGCATCGTCCGATCGTTGTCTCGCGCTGCCCACTTCATCAGCGTCTCGACGCTCTTCTGCACTCGGCCTTCGAAGACCGTCCTGCTGTCGGCGATGACTCTGATCGGCTGCGAGAAATCGAACGCGTCCGGTGAGATGAGGAGCGTGAACGCCGCGACGCCGCGGGTCATGGCGCGGATGGTGTTGCCCTCGCGAGCGAGATCGACACGGCCGGAACGCGCACCGTTCGAGAAGATCGGCGACATGCGCTTCATCATCGTCGGCTGATAGGTGCCATTGAGGTCGACGGGCCGGTTCTCGCGCGAGACGACGAAATGAAGTTTCGTTCCGGCGTCGTAGATGCTGAGGAACTCCGTGAGCTCGAGACCACGCGGCAGCGTCCGGTCGTTGATGCTCTCCACGATGTCGCCGGGCAGGAAACCGAAGTCCATCGCATTCGAGCCGGGAAGCACCGAGACGACCGCCATCCCGGACGAACGCAGGCCAAAGTTGGGTTCCTGGCCGGCGCTGAAATTGTTGATGTCGGGCAGCTCTTCACCGGGCCGGGGGTTCCCAAATCGATCGATGACCAGCCAGTGCGCGCGATTCCGCGCTGCCGGGTCATCGGTCTGCCAGGTCAGCGTCGCCGGATGCGGATCGCGCGGGTGCTCCCGGACAAAAGTCTCGTAGGAGTCTTTGACCTCGCGCCACCACGCGGTGTTGTGGACAGCATTGGCTTGCGGCTTGTAGACGACCTGCAGGCCGCCCGATTCGAACTGCCTGATGAACGGCTCGACGCGTGACGCCGGATACAACGGGTCTTTCCCGCCGTTCACCACAAAGAAAGGTTTGTTCGTAAGGTTGTGCGGGTAGAGCGCGCCGCGGATATCGAGGTCGCGGTTGCGCAGCACAAGGATGAACCCGTTCAGCGGCAGGAAGCTGGCGTAGGGCGTCGTGTCGCGCATGGCGAAGTAATAGGTCGCCGTGCCGCCGTCGGAGACGCCGGAGAGCACGACGCGGTTTTCGTCGATGTTGTACGTCCGCTTCACGCTGTCGACGATGGCGCGCACGTTGTCGAACTGGGCGGCTGCCCACCACTGCGCCTCGGCCCAGGATTGAGGCAGCACGTAGATTTGTTCGACTCCGGCCAGCGCGCCAATGGAGCCGTCGCCGCGTGCCGCCGGATCCGGACGCATCACACCGCCATGCAGTTGCACGCGCGCCTGGTATTTCTTCGCTGGGTCATAGGTTTGCGGCACATCGACGGTGTACGGGAAATCGCCGGCAGCGGTTCGCCGGGTGAGCTTGACCACGCCGCGCGGCGCGTTGGCCAGATAGGCACGCCCCTGCCGCAGCCGCGCATACGCGTCGTCGAACGTCACGCCGGATTGAACGACGTCTGATGCAGCCTTCGCTGCCTCCTCGACATTTGCCGCTTCCCAGAATGCCTTGAACGCGGCGTCGACGGATGGTGCCGCGGATATGACGCGCATCGCAGCGGCAACGAACAACACGGCAATCGTCTTCTTCATGGTGTCACGACACTTTTCCACTCGCGGTGGGGCACCCTTATTACTCGGGGGTCCCTACCCCGGTGTTGCGTGCTTCGCTTGCGGGGCCCCTTCGCCCCGCGCCGCTCCTCACGCATTTCCTACCCGCCTCACCTGCCCTACCCGCCCTCCTGCCCTTACAAGATTCTTTCTACGCTGACGAGCGCGTCATAGTCAGTCTCACGTGATTTTGGATCGACGGCAGCCGCCAACAACACCACGTTGCCGTCGGACATCGGCGGACACGGGGAGGATCATACAGGCTTCGGCTTTGGGCTTCAGGAAGGCTCTGGGAAGACCTACGACTTAAGACTTCAGGCCTCAGACTACACGTGGAGCTCTCGCGGGTGTGGGTCCAGATAGACCTGGTCGGCGAGATATTCGACGCGGAGCCGGCGCACGTGATGTCGAAAGAGCGTGATCGGCACGACGAGGGGAACGCGGCCGGCGCGGTGATCCTCGATGAGGCCGAGGAGCTCGTGGCGAGCATCTGCGTCGAGCGAGCGCTTGAAGTAGCCGAGCATGTGGTGAAGCACGTTCGCGTGGCGCTTGGGCGTCGCAATCGTCGCCAGCGCGCGCATGAACGCCGACTCATAGCGGTCGGCGACCACCGGCCGCGACCGCTGCCGCGCTCTGGCCACGAGCTGGCCCAGCGTGCGGTAAGCCGACGGCGAATGGGCCATCAGCGTCAGCTTGTGCGCAGTGTGGAACTTGACGAGATCCCCGACGATCCACGCCGACTCGAACAGCTGTCGCATGCGCTGATAGGCGAACACGCGTTCGACGAAATTTTCGCGGAGGGCAGGGTCGCACAGCCGGCCTTCCTCCTCGACCGGCAAGTTGGGCATCCTTGCCAGCAAGGCGGCGGCGAAGATGCCACGCCCCGCCCGCTCGGACGTTCCCGAAGTTTCGTAGACCTTGACGCCGTCGGTCCCGCAACTGGGCGAATCCTTCTTGAGGATGAATCCGCTCAGATGGGACTGCGCCAGCGATTCGACTTTCGGGTCGGCGTACGCCCGCATGATCCCGGTCACGTCTTCGCCGGTCTTGTGCACGACGAGCGCGACACGGTCAGGCGGATACGCACCGCTCTTGTCTTGCGCCGGTCTTCCAATCGACAGGAGCCGCATCGTCTCTCGGGGGGTGCCGAAGCCGGCTTCCACTTCAGGGCAGACCGGCACCCACGTCACGTGGGGTCCGAGCACTTCCACGATGTAAGGATCGCGTTTGTGACCGCCGTCGAAGCGAACCGGCTCGCCGAGCAGGCAGGCAGAGATGCCAAGGCGAGGCCGCATGAGCTGATTGTAGGCCTGGACGAGTGGACCGGTTTTCGCAAGCCGCTCGTCGCGGAGGTCAGCATGGCGAGGAAGCAGGGGCTCACGGCGTCGCTGGCGCTCGAGCGTCTCGCCGGCAGGGTCACGAGTTGGACCGGTGGCAACAGCGGATTCGCGTCGGCGTCCGTCATCGTCCTCGTCTGGGGCGCGCTCGGGCCGTTCTTTGGGTTCTCCGACACCTGGCAGCTCGTCATTAACACCGGCACCACGATCGTGACGTTCCTGATGGTGTTCCTCATCCAGAGGACCCAGAACAAAGACGCGCTCGCGATCCACTTGAAGCTGAACGAGCTGGTCGCCGCCATCGCCGGGGCGAGCAATCGCCTGATCGAGATTGAAGGGCTCTCGGAACAGGACCTGCGGGTACTCGAGCGCCACTATCACGAGCTCGCCGACCTCGCGCGGAAGGAGCGCGACATGGGGCAGTCGCACTCGGTCGACGAAGCGAGACTCCGGCACGATCGCAAGGCGCGGTCGGGCCGCGACCCGGCGTCACAGCCATCGTAGAATGTTGCCCGATGGCCGCGACCTCTTCGTTCGACGTCACGTCTCCGGTGGACTTCCAGGAAGTCGACAACGCGCTCAACCAGGCCCGCAAGGAAGTCGGGCAGCGCTATGACTTCAAGGGCGCGAAAGCCGAGATCACGCTCAACACCACCGAGAAGACCCTGACGCTCCTCGCCGACGACGAGATGAAGATGAACGCGCTGTGGGAAATCGTGCAGACGCGGCTCGTCCGCCGCAGTGTGCCGGTCAAAAACTTCAAGGTCGGCAATTCCGAGGCCGCGGCGGGCGGCGCCGTGCGACGGGTCGTCACGATTCAGGAAGGCATTCCCATCGAGACCGCGCGCGAAATCGCGAAGCACATCAAGGACAAGAAGCTGAAGAAGGTGCAGGCGTCGATTCAGGGCGACCAGGTGCGGGTGACGTCACCGTCGAAGGACGAATTGCAGGACGCGATACGCGCTCTGCGCGAACACGACTTCGGCATCGCGCTCCAGTTCGGCAACTATCGATAGACGTGCTCTCCCTCGTCGTTGCAATCGTCGGCGGCGTGTTCCTCATCTGGCTCGTCCTGGTGATGCTGTTCACGCCTCACATCCCTTACCACATCGAGGCCGACGTTGACGCCGACAGCGAACATTTCGTCCAGCTGCTCGAGTCGACCCTCCAGGTGCGGATGACGCAGGGCAACCGCGTCGAGGTGTTCACCAACGGTGACCGGTTCTATCCGGCGATGCTCGAGGCCATCCGCGGCGCAACCGAAACGGTCAACCTCGAGTGCTACATCGTTTCTGCCGGCCGTGTGGCCGATGCCTTCATCGAGGCGCTCAGCGATCGCGCCCGGAACGGGGTCCGGGTCACCATCGTCGTCGACGCCATCGGCAGCGTGGGCAGCTATCACCGCATCAGCCGGCCGCTCCTGGACGCTGGCTGCCGCATCGAGCGGTATCAGCGGATTGCGTGGTACCGGCTGGCGAGGTTGAACAACCGCACGCACCGCGAGCTGCTCGTCGTGGACGGTCGGATTGCGTTCGCCGGCGGCGCGGGCATCGCCGACTGGTGGGCCTACCCGGAGGGATCGTCTCCCGCCTGGCGTGACACCATGCTGCGGATCGAGGGGCCGGTCGTCTCGGACATTCAGGGTATCGTCGCGGAAAACTGGCTGGAGTGCTGTGGCGAGATTCTGACCGGTCCGGAAAGCTACAAGGCACGGCAACGCGTTGGCGCCAGCGCGGCGTTCTCGCTCAAGAGTTCGCCTGCAGACCGCGCGACGAGCTCGCGGACGCTGTTTCAGTTGCTGATTGAAGGCGCCAACCGGCGCGTCAGCATCTCGACGCCGTACTTTCTTCCCGACAAGGCCTTCCGCCGCGCGTTCGTCCGTACTGCCAGACGTGGTGTGGAGATCACGGTCATCGTGCCAGGCGCGGCGACCGATCAGCGCTGGGTCCGGCTGGCCAGCCGCCGGATGTGGGGCGAGCTTCTCGAGGCCGGCATTCGCATCCACGAGTACCGGCCGGGAATGACTCACGTGAAGTCTCTGCTGGTGGATGACGTGTGGACGGCCGTCGGCACGACGAATCTCGACAATCGTTCGTTCGAGCACAACGACGAGGTCAACGTCCTCTTCCGCGACCGGGCGGTCGCCGATCGGCTTCGTGCCGACTTCGAGGCCGATCTGAACAACAGCGTCAGGGTCGAGCGAGCCGAGTGGCAGCGACGTCCGTTGTGGGAGAAACTGCTCGGAATGGTCGCCTGGATTCTGGAACGACAACAATAAATCCGGCGCGGAACGCGCTGACTATCGATAGACCTCGTCCACGGGTGACGTGGCGCCACTGAGCGCGCGGACTGCGTCGGCGAGCGTGTACCTGGCGTGGTTCGGTTCGAGCACGCGCGCGATGAATCCGGTCATGTTGGCGACGGCGAAAGCGCTTCCCTGAACTCCGGACGTCGGCGGCAGGGCGCCGGATGGATGGGAATAGGGCGACGCCCGGAAGATGAGCGCATCGGGTTGTCGCTGGATGAGAAAGCTGTCGTGCGGGCACGATCCATCGGCGCGGACGGAGACCACGCCCGGAAGGCTTCCCGGGAACGAGCGCGTCTCCCCTTCGTCACGGGCGGCCACGATCAGCACGCCGGCCGACGTCGCGTGATCGACCGCTTCCCGAAGCGCCTGTTCGTGACGAGGCTGAGCAGTCCCGAGACTGAGGTTGACGAGGTGCATGCGGTGGCGGACTGCCCAGTCGATCGCGGCCACCAGGCTCTTGATGTTCGTGGCCAGTGACGACCCGAACACGCGCACGGCGTACAACCGCGCCTCAGGCGCTTTCTCCGAGATCGCCGCGGTCACTGCAGTGCCGTGGCCGAGGTGATCGGCAAAGTCGCCCGACACCGCACCCTGGTCATCGATGCCGATGCCACCTGCCACGCTACGGACGTGCGGATGACCGGCATTGACGCCGCTGTCGACAATCGCGACGCGTATGCCGCGGCCGGTCCCGGGCATCCAATCCTGTAACGCGTCTGTGAACATGTGCCGCTTGCTGGCGGTTGGCAGCAAGGCACATACCACCCGCGTTGGCGGGCGATTCCGTCACATCCCCAGCGACGAACGCCCGATGTCCGACAGGTGTGTCAGAAAGCCGACGCAGAGTCCGACGACTTTGTCACCTCAGAACAACACGGCGCCGGTGGCCTTGATCTGCCACTGACCGGCGTCGGCCGCGGACTTACCTTCCTGCTTGGCGTGTTCCTCGGCGGCGGCGCGGCTTTCAGGCGAGCCGACGCGCTGCACCACGCCTTCCGCGGCGGCGAACTGGCCCTTGGCGCTCATCGGAAACACCACGACGCCATGCTCGACCTGGATGATGAGCGACTTGTCGCCTTTGGCCTGCGTCGGGGCCAGCGCGAGCCAGCAGCCCATCTCTTCGCAAACGGCGGTGACATAGCCTTCGACGCGAAGCGTCTTGCCCTCGAAGGCCGACGGCGTTGCCATCACCTCGGCAAGCGGCGTGGCCTGGGTGATCGTGACGCCTTTGCCGTAGCTCTTACCCTCAGCCGCCTGCACGGCACTAATGGCAGCCACGGCGGCAAAGACGACGAATGCTGCAAGCAATCGTGATTTCATCTTCATTCCCTCATTCCCTCATTCCCCATTTATTTCTTGACGTATTTCTTGACTGCCTTCGGCCCGACCTCAGCGCCGTAGAGGTTGCCCGCGTTGTCAGCGACGACGCCTTCTGCGGCGCTCGTGCCGGTCGGGTTCTTCTCGGGATCGGGGATGAAATACTGGACCTTGCCGTCTTTCGCGCTGCCGATGCGCATGCCGCGGCGCCATCCGCCGGGATGATTCTGCGGACTCGATTCGGAATCGACGCCGTACAGCATGTCGTTCCTGTCGATGTAGATGCCCGAGAGCCGGCTGAACTGCTTCCACTCTTCGAGGAACTTCAGGTTCTGATCGAAGATCTGCAGCCGCACGTTGCCCCGGTCGGCCACGAACAGCCGCCCGCGCGAGTCGAGCGCCAGGCTGTGCGGCGTCCGGAACTCGCCCGGACCCGAGCCGAGCGTTCCCGTCGACGAAATGAACTTGCCATCCCTGGTGAAGCGTGACAGACGTGCCG
>Ga0111539_10004737_pt1 | contig 17771 bp, 20 predicted proteins | sample RhiMethybrSRZTD1_FD_79667 | JGI IMG/M metagenome (GOLD analysis project Ga0111539, IMG submission 79667) | Populus rhizosphere microbial communities from Tennessee, USA - Rhizosphere MetaG P. TD hybrid SRZTD1 (version 2) (version 2) | ecosystem: Host-associated > Plants > Roots > Rhizosphere >... | reverse complement strand
TTTATGCACGACCGTGGCGGCCATGCAGTAAAAAACGCTAATGACTGTGTTGACCTATCAAGCAGTTCTGAGGTCATATGAGAGAAATGAGTTGAACCAATGACCACGCATCGAGGTCGAGTGTCCGCTGCCGCAAAATCCGTTCTTGCGACGTTTGAGAACCTTGAACAGATGGCGCGTCCGGAGCCTCCCGCAAAGCTAACAAAGGAAGAGGCGCAAATTTGGCGCGACACAGTTGATAGCCGCTCGCCGGATTATTTCCCACCAGAAACTCATGCGCTTCTCGTGCAATACTGTCGGCATGTTGCGGGCTGCGACTATCTTAAAGGCATAATTGAAGGATTGAAAAAAGAGGTTCCTCAGACACGGATAATTATGACTGACCTCCGCAAGACAATGAGCCTCCTGCACCGGGAATCAAAAGTTGTTTCATTGCTCGCTACCAAAATGCGGCTGTCGCAACAATCGAGCTACGATATGTTCAATGTTAGGAAGTCGCAGCGAACAGCGAAGGCAAAGCTCAAGTCGCTACCGTGGAATAAATGAAAAAACGTCGCAGCAAGAAGAAGCCGCGTCAAGCCAAGGTCGAAGCGGCTCCTGAGTCGGATATTGTTCTAGGGCAAAGGGAGAAGCCAAGTGGTGAAGAGGTCATCGACTGGATCGAGGAATACTGCCGCATCCCGGAAGGGAAAAAAGTCGGGCAAAAAGTCATCCTTGAAGAATGGCAGAAAAAGGAAATCTGCCGTATCTACGACAACCCCGCTGGTACCAGACGGGCAATCCTGAGCTTTCCAAGAAAGAATGCTAAGACATCGTTGTCGGCGTTTTTGCTCTTGGTTCATCTCTGTGGACCTGCTTACGTTCTCAACTCTCAACTCTACTCTACAGCCCAATCAAGAGAACAAGCCGGTGTCATCTTCTCGCTTGCGGCCAAGATCGTGCGGATGTCCCCTGACCTCCGTGAGCACATCACGATAAGAGATACAGCGAAGGAGCTTCTGTGCGTTGAACTTGGAACAAAGTACCGTGCCCTCAGCGCAGAAGCTTCGACAGCGTTTGGCCTCTCTCCAGTTTTCATCGTACATGATGAGTTGGGCCAAGTCCGTGGGCCGCGCTCAAAGCTTTACGAAGCATTGGAGACGGCAACAGGTGCGCAAGAGGACCCACTTTCCATTATCATCTCCACGCAAGCGCCAACAGACGCTGACCTCTTGTCCATACTCATTGATGATGCGCTCGCAGGGCATGACCCACGCACCATTGTTTCGCTCTACACCGCACCAAAGACCGATGACCCGTTTTCAAAGCGCACAATCCGTAAGGCTAATCCAGCCTTCGGTACGTTCCTTAATGAACGTGAAGTCCTCTCCATGGCGGAGGATGCGCGGCGCATGCCCGCCCGTGAAGCGGAGTACCGCAACCTTGTCCTCAACCAGCGTGTTGAGACAAACAATCCTTTCGTAACGGAGACGGTTTGGAAGTTGTGCGGGGAGCCTCCCGCACCGTTGGATGGGCTTGTTGTATACGGTGGCCTCGACCTTTCCTCTGTGGCGGACCTGACTGCCTTGGTCCTGATTGGAAAGTATGAGCGTGTATGGCAGGTCCATCCAACATTCTGGCTGCCCTCGACAGGGTTGCGCGAGAAGTCAAAGAAGGACCGTGTGCCTTACGATCAGTGGCGCGATGAAGGAAAGCTAGAGACAACGCCCGGCAACACTGTCTCCTATGAATACGTTGCGCGCTGGCTGAAAGAGGTTTGTACGGTCTATGATGTGCGCAAGATTGGATTTGATCGCTGGAATATGAAGCACCTAAAGCCATGGTTGTTACAAGCTGGCTTTTCGGAGATGAAGGTTGAGGAGACATTTATTGAGTTTGGGCAGGGCACTCAGTCTATGTCACCGGCGTTGCGCGATCTTGAGCAGGCAATTAAGGAGCGGGAGATTGCGCATGGTAATCATCCTGTGCTGGCGATGTGCGCCGCTTGTGCGGTGATCGAGAGCAAGGACGATGCCAACCGCAAGTTGTCAAAGAATAAATCGACAGGCCGTATCGACGGTCTGGTTGCCCTAACGATGGCACTCGGAGTGGCGGGCCAATTCGCGGAGAGCGTAGACACACGCACCTTGATTTTCTAGATCAAGGAGATGGCCATGGAACAATGGGTCGTCACGTACCGGATCGAGCAGAAGAATCATAACTGGGGCATCGCTGAATTCTTTCGAGGCTCTGAGGAAGAGTGCAAGCGCATTGGGAGAGCCTTTGCGGGAGGATCGAGCGACATTGTTCCGACAGAGCCTTGGGGTGTCTTGGTAGGACGGGCTGAAGACTGGGATTATTTTCTATCAGAACAAAGTCAAGAGGAGGAATTGTAACATGTCACTTGCAGCAATTCTACTCGGCATCATCAATATCGCAATCGTTGTAGCAATCCTTATCCTGATTGGGTTGCTTGTGGTTTGGTTGCTTAGCTTCATCAGCTTCTCAATCCCCGAGAATATCCAGAAGGTGTATCTGGTGATCGTCGGTTTGATTGCACTTTATATGCTGGTGGCGCTCTTGCTGGGTTTGCCGATACCCATTTCAATTATCAGATGATGACGTCGGCTTTCCTAATCGGGCTGACGTTTGGCTTCTTCTACGCTATGGTCAAAAAATGACACCTGATCCTATTGCCCTCGCAGCAGGGCTCAATCAGAACTGCTTGTTGTATACCGGTGAGGACAAGATCATCTCTATTGAGATGACTGGTTATGACTTGGCCACGGTTAAGAGCTACGAGTGGTGGGTGGCCAAGTCACCTTACTCGTTTGATGACGAGCCAGGTGAGGTCCTTATCAAGAAGAACAAGGATGATGGGATCGCGGTGAATGGGACAAAGCTCGATATCACGATTGATGCGATTGATACAGTCGTCAAGGATGATCTGTATTATCATGAACTAAAGGTTGTCTTGGCAGATGACTCAATCAAGGTCGCCATGACAGGCAATATTGTAATCCGTCGCGCCATAGATATGGGAGGAGCTATACCATGACGCTTTCAGTTTTGAATGGTCCGATCATTCAGGCCGGTGAATCTCTGTCCGATGGTATTGATTGTACCGGCGGCAACATTGTTCGCTTGACCATGCCGGCTGGATGGGACAATGCAAATATCACGTTTCAAATTTCGTCGGATGGCGCTGGCTATAACGATCTGTACACCGTAGACGGAAACGAGGTCACCTTGCCGGTAAGGCTGGGTGCGGCCGTGGTGCTTGCTCAATTCGGAGAGTATCTCAAGGCCATTGCGTTCTTGAAGATACGATCTGGGACAAAATCTTATCCTGTCGTGCAGACAGCGCAACGTGACTTTGCGGTCGCAATCGAGGTACTACCATGAAGACAAAGCAACCAACTCCGGATGACGATGAGTCATATGATGACTTTATGTCCCGCTGTCAGGATGAAGAAGGAGAGAGTGAGGACGTTTGTCAGATTGCCTGGGATGAACGGGCATCGACCAAGACTGTCGTTCACAAGACCCATGCCGCGAAAGTCTTGGGGATGGATTTTGTTATGTCTGATGAGACACCAGACCGCATGGACGACATTATTATGTCGGATGGCTGGGACATTGAAAACTTTAAGCGCAACCCGATTGCGCTGTTTGGTCACCGTTCTGACTTTCCAATTGGGAAGTGGAAAAATCTCCGCGTTGAAGACAAGCAGCTAAAGGGTACGTTGGAATTGGCGCCAGCCGGTACCAGCGAGCGCATTGATGAAATCCGTAAATTGATTGAGGCCGACATTCTGAGAGCAGTCAGCGTTGGCTTCCGTCCGAAGGAGTCCAAGCCACGTCCTGAGAAGGACAGTATGGGTTACTTCTTCGTCAAGCAGGAATTGGTTGAGACATCGCTTGTCTCGGTCCCTGCTAATCCGAATGCCTTGGCAATAGCCAAGGGCCTAGTCTCTCCTGCTACAATTGACCTTGTCTTCGGCAAGCAAGCCAAACAAGATGGGATCATGCGTCGTGGGCTCAGCGGCAAGCACGCCGATTCACGAAGGCAATTAACTGTAAGGGGCACGACAATGTCGTTGTCAAAGAGAATTGAGGACGCTGAAAAGCGTCTTGTTGAGAAGAAGGAGAAGCTTGCGACGCTGCTCACTACCGTCGATGATAGCAATATCAGCGATGAACAGATGAAGGCGATCCAAGCTGCGAACGATGAGATTGCGCAGGAGGAGAGAAGCCTGAACATTCTCAAGGAGTCAGAGAAGCATCTTGCGGCCACGCTTGCTGATCCTGGCCGTGCGATGGTCCCGGCGACTGCAAAGGCAACTGCGACACCAGCCGTGGCGCCGCGACCGTTTGGTGTTCCGGCCAAGAAGCTCGATCCAATGGAGCTTCTGGTTCGCGCCGGCACCATTCAGTTGTTTGCTCATGCTCACAAGAAGTCACCCGATGAAGTCCGCCGGATGATCTACGGTGAAGATGAGCAGACCAGGATGGTTGTGGAATGGGCACAGCGGGCTGCTACGGCTCCCGCGATGACGACTGTTGTTGGATGGGCCGCTGAGCTTGTCCAGCAAATCGTCGTGTCGTTCATGGAGACACTGATGCCGAAGTCAGTGTATCCACGGTTGTCGGCTGCTGGCCTCTCACTGACGTTTGGCGCCAACGGCAAGATCATCGTTCCAACGCGCTCACGCACGCCAACAATTGCTGGCTCCTTCGTCGGTGAAGGTTTGCCAATTCCTGTCCGTCAGGGCGCATTCACGTCACAGGCCTTGACGCCAAAGAAGATGGCGGTCATCACGACTTGGACGCGTGAAATTAGCGAACATTCCGTCCCGGCTATCGAAGGCTTGTTGCGGAATGCAATCTCGGAAGACACAGCCATCTCTCTTGACTCTGTCCTCCTCGATGCCAATGCTGCGACTGCGATCCGTCCTGCCGGCATTCTCAATGGTGTCGCCGGTTTGACGCCAACAGCAGGTGGTGGCTTTAATGCGGCCGTGGGCGACATCAAGGCACTGACCGGTGCATTGATCACGAGTACATCGGGCAATATCCGCAGCCCTGTGTATCTCATGAACCCACAGCAGCTGAGCAGCCTCGGCTTGATTGCTATGCCCGGTGCGGGCGTGTTCCCGTTCCGTGCGGAAGTTGCGGCCGGCAATCTCGGTGGTTGGTCGATCATCGACAGCGGCACCGTTCCGCTCGGAACGGTTATTGCTATGGACGCGGCTGACTTTGTTAGCGTCTCTGGCGATGCACCGCGCTTTGAATTGTCAGATCAAGCAACACTTCATATGGAAGACACCGCACCGGCTGACATCGTTTCTGGTGCGGCTCCTGGCACGGCTGCCAATCCGGTTAAGTCAATGTGGCAGACGGACAGCATCGCAATGCGGTTGATCCTTCCGGTCAACTGGACAATCCGGAGGCCGGGAACCGTCGCTTGGGTCGCTGGCGTTACCTGGTAGTGGCTGGCTAAGGCGCCAGAAATTTTCTTTTGAAGGAGAAGTCAGATGACTGATCAAGATCGGCAAACTGCCGAAAAGAAGCGTGCCGATGAGGCACGTAAGAAGATCAAGGAGGATCGTGAAACCCGCGAGAAGGCCACAAGGGAAGCTGCCCAAGTGAAGCCAACTCCAACGCAGGAGGAGAATGATCTTGCTGCGATGGGCGTTCACGTTATTGATAAGGAGGAGGATGGGAGTACTGATCCCAATGTTCCTCAGACGAAGGAAGCGAAGCCAAATGCTTCGCAGAAGGGTGCCTATCAAACGCGAGAGACAGCACCTGCGCATAAATCCTGATCTGTCCTGACCGGCTTTAAATCTGCTTAACGCAGGTGTCCCTAACCCCAAGCTGGTTGGTTGCAGGCGTGGTCGGGTAGGACGTTGAACTTGCCTCCTTTTGCAAACCTTGTTTGACGTTCCTACTCGATCATGTTTAGGGAAATGAGACGATGCCCATCAGAGATGTAGTTGCAAAAATTGTCCGTCCAATATTGAAAGCAGTCGAGGGTCAACCACGTCCTGGTCCTTGGCTGCTTCCAATTAGTGGTGGATGGTTACCGGCTGACGTGGGAAGCTCGATCAATTGGTGGCAGAACGGATACAATATTGAAACCATCTCTCCATCCTCGATGGTGGAAGCTTGTATTAGTGCCTATAGCCAAACAACTGCGATGTGTCCGGGAGATCATTGGCTCTCAGACAATGTTGAGAGTAATAATTCAAAGGGTGGACGTGAACGAATAATGACTTCTGATTTGGCGCGCATTTTGCGCTTCCCAAATAACTATCAAACGATCAGTGACTTTATGTTGAATGCCGTCCGGTCCTTGTACGCAGATGGTAACACCTATGCATTGGCGCTACGGAATAGCCGTTATGAAGTTGATTCATTGCATCTTATGAGTCCACGCCAGAGCCAGCCAATTGTGGCGTATGGTGGAGAGATATTTTTTAAGCTCGGTGGCAATCCGGTTATTGATCAGTTGATACCTGATTTGGGTTATGTTCCGGCACGTGACGTTCTACATATCAAGATGAACACGCGTCCTTATGACCTCCGCGGTGTGAGCCCACTTGTTGCGCTTATCCGTGATATGGGTGTCAATGATGCGATCGCAAATCAACAATTACAATTCTACTTGAACAAGGCTCAGCCATCCATTGTTCTTTCGACCGATTTGCGTCTTGATAAAGAACAGACGGATATGCTGCGGCAAAAATGGGATGAACAAACAAGAGGCGTTGGTGTAGGTGGTACGCCAATTTTGTCGTCCGGTCTGAAGCCTTATCCAATATCAGTTAGCTCGGTTGATTCGCAACTCGCAGATGTTATGAAAATTTCTGATGCGAGGATTGCGCTGGCTTATCGTATCCCGTTGCAAATGTTTGGTCTCGGCACTGGTCCTATGGGATCTACAGAGACGTTGATGCAGATGTGGATATCAACTGGCCTCGGCTTCTGTCTCAATCACGTTGAAGAAGCCATGGGGACCTTCTTTAATCTGAATGGTGTACCAGAGGAGTATTTGGAATTTGATACAAGCGTTCTGCTGCGATCCGCTTTCAAGGATCGAGTGGAAGCTTATGTAAGGTCAGTGCAAGGAGGCATCTTTGCACCGAATGAGGCGCGTGCTGCCTTTGATATGGAACCAGTCAAGTTTGGTGATGAGCCGCGCGTACAGCAGCAGGTCGTTCCATTAAGCGCAGCGGGAAAAATCCCAGCAGCCCCAGCACCGGGAGCGCCACCGCCAGCAGCGGCAGCGGAGTTGGATAAGCCTCCTCCGAAGCCCGATGAACCAAAGGGCATTACCGATGCTGAAAGAACAAGGCTCCGGAATATCTTCAGAACCTCCCATGCAAATACAAACTCCATTTGAGTTGCTTGCGGAAGAGTTGGGTGTTGCGGCGGGACGGGTTGAACGTGAAGTTGCATTACGCTTTGACGCTTTGCGCGCCGACATCGAGCGGAGATTTGCAGAGCGTGAGTTACATATTGAGCGTTTACAAAAAGTTGTAGACGTTCTTATGTCTGAGAATTTTCAACGTTGGGATAAGATGGTTGTTGACCGTCTAAGCTCCTTGCGAGATGGCAAGGATGGTGTAGATGGCAAGGATGGAGCCGATGGCAAAGACGGTCTCAACGGAGCCGATGGCAAAGACGGTCTCAACGGAGCCGATGGCAAAGACGGCACCGATGGCAAAGACGGCACCGATGGCAAAGACGGTGTCACCGGTTCAGCCGGTCCTCAAGGCCCAGCAGGGTTGCCAGGGTTGCCAGGCTCTCCGGGAGAGCGTGGCGAGATGGGCCAAGCGGGCAAGGATGGCATGGATGGGCCGCAAGGAGTGATGGGTCCAGCTGGCCCAATCGGTCCAATTGGAGAGCAAGGCATTCAGGGAGAGCGTGGCTTAGAAGGCCCAGCAGGAATAAATGGCAAGGACGGTCAAGATGGTGAGCGAGGTCCGGAAGGTGCTCTGGGAAAATTGCCAATGGTCAAGCAGTGGGCTCCGGGTGTCTTTTATGAAGGTGATGTTTGCACTCATAAGGGCAGTTTGTATCAAGCTATACAAGACACCGGACAAGAGCCTCATCCACTGGTTGCTTCTTGGGTTTGCCTTGCGGCCTCTGGTATCGACGGCAAAGATGGTCGTGATGGTGAGGACGGCAAAGATGGACAGTCACTAACAATTCGAGAGACATTTGATCCAAAACAGAAATATGAAGCTTTGGATGTTGTGACGCTCGATAATAGATGGTTTGTTGCCAAGCATGATGATCCGGGAGATTGTCCCGGTCCCGGTTGGAAGGCCGGTCCCGGTATTGGTAAGACAGGAAGGCCGGGAGAGCGTGGTGCGAAGGGAGAGCCGGGACCGAAGGGAGAAACCGGCAAGGCTTTTGAAATCGCACGCTGGGAGATTGTAACCGCGAGATATGAAGCCATCCCGATTATGACTGATGGGAGCCATGGGCCTACAATTCATTTACGTGAATTGTTTGCTCGCTATCAGGAGGAGGTTGGCTAATGTTTTCTAGCATTACAGTCGTTAAGCACGCTCCTGATACCGCGCTTGTTACGCTTTATGAAGCGAAGGTGGCTTTAAAAATTCCAACATCAAGCACAACCGATGATGAGCAATTAAGGTTCATGATCCTTCGTGCATCGGATGAGGTTCAAACTCTTTGTAGCCGGTTCTTTCCGAAAGAAGATGTGATTGAGACTTTCCGGGAAATTGAAAACCCAATCACGAGGCTGTGGCTCTCACGTTGGCCGGTAAAGGAAGAAGAAGTTCATTCAGTCACAATGGATGGAGATGAAGTCGAGTTTGATATTGATAGTGAATCTGGCAGGTTGTCCTTGTTTGGCGGAAGCCTCTGGGCTGAATCAGTCGTTGTGGAATATTCTGGAGGCTATGCGATCCCACAAGAGGTCCCGCCAGCTTTGAAACAGGCAGTCTTGTTGTTTACGCGAGATGCCTATTATTCAGCACAGCGTGGTGATTCTTCGATCCGGCAAGTTACTCACAAAGAAAGCCGTGTTGTATATTTTGACCCGAATGCAAAAAGCCAGAGCAGTGGTGGTGGCGCGAGCGGCTCACCAGCACAACGTGCAGCCAAGGACCTTCTTCTTCGCTACACGAGGTTGACCGCGTGATATGCAAGGGCAGATTGCAAGATTTGTTGCTGCTCTAATCACGGGTGATGCCAATATCCTTGATAAAATTATAGGGCAGAAGTTAGGAATTATTGGCGAACAATATTTGTTGAAGCAATTGAGTGGCCAAGCCGGGGCTGGTATAGGCAAAGCCATTTCTTCTGGTCTGCTTGGCCAAGACGCATTTACAGTGTTGCGTAATCAATGGCTGAATAAATCAAAAGTCAACATTCCAAATAAGGCTTTTCTTGAGAAGCTTTTTAATACGATGGAACAATCCGGTCAGGATCGTTCCAGACGCGGTGGAAGAAAACGGGCACGCTGGACAAAGACGGAATGGGCAAAGTCCCGGAATGATTGGCTGGATAATAGTTGGAAACATGACTGGCGATCGCAACCGAGAAACATTCATGGCCAGTGGATACCGGGACGGCTTGATTATGTTCCGCTCTCGCAACGCTCTAGGGGAAGGAAGGCTGGACGTAGGACGTTGCGGAGACGGAGGCTGCGGAGACTGGCGAGGCTCAAAGGAAGAAGGGCTGCGAAGAAAATGTTTAGGAGCAAATGATGCCGGTCAATTTTTCTCAGCACGTTTATGAGCCAACGCAGGATTTATTTGGCCGTGTGATATATGTCACTCCGTTGAAGAGCCAACCGACTGCTGCGCAGTATGTGGCGCGTGGTATTCTTGAAGAAGAAGCCATGGATGTTGAAGCGTTGGAAGGTGCAATCTTTTCTGAGACGCGGATCATTTTGGATATAAGGGAAGCAGAGTTTTCAGTATTGCCACTACAAGGTGACTTGATTGATATTCCGGCCGATAGCGGATTGCCGGCAGCGGGTCAATTTGAGGTTATAGACGCAGATCCAAATGGCGGAGGCGAGACAACGTTGACGCTTCGTCATATTGTAGAGGCTAAGCCATGACGGCTAGTAGCTATGCGATGATTGTCCGTGATGAGATTTTGGCGCGTGCTAAAACGATGCCATTTTTCGCTACATTTAAATTTGGAACAAACAAGGCAGAGCAAGTTCAACCGGAGCATATTCCATTCCTTGGTGTTTATTTTATCAATGAGGACCTCTCGCCTGAAGGTGATGCGAATGCTGGCGAGCCTCGGTTTCATTCTTCCGTTTTGTATGGCGTCTCTATCATTGTGCAAAATAATGATGGAGCGGCAGCAGAGAATAAGTTGGATGAGGCTTGGGTCCTGCTCGCTGATAGATTGTTCCGCGATCCGTCCTTGTATTTAAATCCAGAAGCGCAAATTCAATCTTATGTGCGTGGGACTAGAACTCATCAATTTGGATCTATTGGTTCTGATAACGCTATCCCGATAGCAGAGAGCCGTTTCACTTTGACATGTGACCTTGGCGTGATCGACTTTCCGCCAATCATTCCGGATGTTCTTCAAAAGGTTCATGTTGAAACGAGATACCCAACTATTGATACTGATCCTCAAGAGGTTCAGCAAGTCATAGCTGACTATGATTTGCCTACAACAAAGGAGAAGGCTGATGAAGGTACTTCCAAAAAACGATCAAGTAAGAAAGCTCCTAAAGCATCCGGTGGCTAAAGGCTTCCGTGCTGAGGGACCGGCTGATTGGCCGAATGATTCCTTCACAGCGAGACGTATCGCTGATGGGGATGTGACGGTTGTTGAAGAGCAGAAGGAGACGAAGCCTCAAGAGGAGAAGTCTCAAGAGGAGAACAGGCGTCACAAGCGATAAGCAGCTTGAGTAATTCCACAAACACAAAAGGAGGGCAGCATGCCCATCTCTTTTAATAGCATACCAGCCAATTGGCGCATGCCGCTTTATTGGGTGGAGTTGGATCCGAGCAAGGCAGGTCTTGGAATGTTTCCGGGACGGTCTTTGCTCGTTGGAATTATGAATGATACGGGTACAGCTGAACCGGACGTTCCAATTGCTGTGGCGTCGCAAGCTCAGGCTGATGCCTTGTTTGGTCAAGGCTCTATGTTGGCGGGGATGTTCAAAGCTTTCTATGCCAACAATTGGGCGAATGAGGTGTGGGGTTTGCCTGTTGCAGAACCGACTGGTGCTGCCGCAGCTGGTTCAATTGTAGTCGCTACTCCTCCAACCGCAGCCGGCACAATTGATCTCTATATTGCTGGCCGTAATGTTCCAGTGTACGTTGCTGCGAGCGATACGGCTGACATTGTTGCTACCTCGATTGCTGCGGAAATCAACAATAATATGGATTTGCCAGTAACAGCGGTTGCGACGGCTGGATCCGTTGCTGTGACTGCCAAGTTCAAAGGCATTGTTGGAAATGATATCAGAATTTCTGACAATTACTACGGGACGGTTGGCGGAGAGGTTATGCCAGCCGGATTGACGTTGACCTATACGCAGCCAACCGGTGGTACTGGTGATCCACTCTTTACAACTGCCATCAGTAACCTCGGTGAAGCGGAGGTTGACTATGTTGCCATGCCGTTTACTGATTCAACATCTATGCTGGCTTGGGAAACTGAGTTTGGGTTTTCTGACACCGGCAGGTGGGGCTTCATTCGACAGCATTACGGTCAACTGTTCAGCGCCAAGCGTGGAACCTATATGGACTTGATCACGTTTGGTGATACCCGTAACAGTGCTCAAATGTCGGTGCTTGGGATTGAGAATGGTAGTCCCACTCCGACTTATGAATGGGCTGCGGCATACACGGCGAAAGCCGCACGTGCGTTCATAAACGATCCGGCACGACCGTTGCAGACCTTGTCGCTTGATAGTTGTTTAGCGGCTCAGAGCCATTTCCGCTTTTTGCTACCGGAGTTGAACGGTCTTGCTTATGGCGGTATCGCTACGCAACGGCAGATTACAACGGTCCCGCAGATCATGCGGGAGTCAACGACATATACCAAGAACCTCTATGGCAACTTGGATGATGCGTATGAACTTTGTACAACGTTGGCTACGTTGACGAAGCTCCTCCGGAATCAGCGGCAGGCAATTACCAGCAAATTCCCACGTCACAAGTTGGCAGATGATGGTACTCGCTTTGGTGCTGGTCAGGCGATTGTTACTCCGAAAATTATCAAAGCGGAGTTGGTCGCTGAATATCGCATTGATGAGTTCAATGGGTTGGTCGAAAATGGGAAAGCCTTTAAGACCCATCTCATTGTTGAGCGTGATCCAAACGATCCAAATCGAGTCAATGTGCTGTATCCGCCTGATCTCATCAACCAGCTGAGGGTCTTTGCAGTTCTGGCGCAGTTCAGGCTCCAGTATGATCGTGGACTTGATACGGTTATAGCAGCATAAGAGTTGCTGAACCCGCCCACCGCTCCGGATGGACGTGGGAGTGACCGGGGAATGCAAGGGGCACGGCTGATGATCGCAGTCACGCGGGAGGCACGGCCCCACCTTCCTTTTTGAAAACAGGAGAAGCTAAATGGCGCAAAGAATAGCTGGGATTGCCTACCTCAAGGTGGACGGCAATCAATACCCGTTGCGGGGAAACTTTACAGTAACCCCGTCCGTGATCGAGCGTGCAGGTTTGGCAGGTCAGGATTACATTCACGGATATAGTGAACTGCCGCGTGTTCCTTCGATTGAAGGAGATGTGTCAACAGTCCCCGGTCTTTCTATTGAGGACTTTGAAGCGCAGGTCAATGTTACCGTGACAGCGGAATTGGCAAACAATTCCGTCTACGTTCTGCGTGAGGGCTGGTGTGTATCTGCCCTTGCTATTAACGCCCGCGATGGTCTAGTCAGGATCAAGTGGGAAGGCATCTCTTGCGATGAGATAATGTAATGGTTGATGAAACAGAACAGAAACTTGAAGAGCATCCGAAGCAAGTCAATGGAGCCGAAGTCACTTCCACCGATCTAATCATACCGTTGCGCAAGGCAGTTATTGCGCATGGTGAGGAAGTGAAGGAATTAAAATTCCGCGAGCCAACTGCTGGTGACATCGAGATATGTGGGACACCGGTTATGATCGACTTCTTAACCGGTGAGCAACCAAAGCTGACGTTTGAAACGAAGGCGATGTTTGCTATGATGTCCCGGCTTGCGGGTGTTCCTCCCTCTACAATTAAGTCAATGCATACAAAGGATTGGGGGTATGCAGCCTTAGCTCTGGCGCACCGTTTTTTTATTCCAGAGATGTAGAGGACAACTTCATCCTCGATTGTTACAGGCTTGCAAAATACTACGGTCGTAACCCGCGTGAATTTCTTGATATGCCGTTTTCTGAAATAGCACGGCACATTAAGTGGACATCGCGGCTGGAAGAGATATTGAGGCCGGTGGACGACGATGCCTGATGATTTTGATTCAGAAGGAATGCTGGCGTTCTTTGGCCGGCTTGGAAAGGAGATTGACGACTTTAAAGTGAAGATTGTTGGCCTCAATGAGGCTGGCAATGCGATGAAGAAAATGACTGACGAAACTGAAAAGTTTGGTCAGACTATTGAGCGACATACGCGTGGTGCGTTGCGCGGTATGGAGAGTTCAGTTAGCAGTCTTATCGGTCTAGTTGGAGGTGCTGGCGGTCTTGCTTTAAGCGTTGCTGGTGCAGCTCAGGCACTCGATAAGTTTGCAGTTAGTGGATTACAATTACGAAATTTTGCGGTCAATACTGGCTTTAGTGCAGGAGCTATAAAGAACCTGCGCGTTCAATTGTCTGCTGCCGGTTTAAATGCCAATGAGGCGTCGCAAGGCATTGGTAATATTGGCGCCAAGTTGCAAGAGGTTTTGGCGCTACAAGAAACATCAGGCTTCTATCGTTCATTACAAGCCAGTAGTCCTGCGTTGGCTGAACAAGTTCGTCATTTGATGAATGCTGGCAAGCAGCAGGAAGCATTAAATGTTTTACAAGATGCGTACAATAAAGGAGGAGAGCGGTTCAAGGCTTGGTTGCCGACTGTTACGGGTGTTTCCCGTGCAGCGTGGGAAGCTCAGCGATACGGTATGGAAGGTTTGATTAAGCCTTGGACATTTCTTACTGCTGACTCTGAAAAATATCATAAGACAATGGTCAATCTTGAAACAATTTTTGATGGTGTTTGGAAGTCAATGACCTATACGATGCTAGAAGGTCTTATCAAATTGACTGGTAGTGATGGTATGGAAGGGTTAAATAAAAAGGCGAAAGAGTTTGCAGATAATTTTAAAAAGTTTTTTGATGAGAGTGTTATTCCAACTTTGAAAAGTACGTTTGAAGAAGTCAAGGCCATCATTGCTTGGTTTGAGAGACAAGCAAAGATGCGTGATATCCAACAAGGAGGCAAATTGCGTCCTGAGGAATTTATCAGACGTCGTAATGAATCTGGTACTTTTAACGCGTGGGGATGGTTAAAGGAGCAGCTTGGTATTGATAGCGGAGAAGATGCAGAAATTCCAAAGAATGCGCGTCCACGTTCATTCAGCCGTGAGTCAATTGTAGAAACCGAAAAGGATTCAAACCGTCTCTTGAATGATGTACGTGATATTATAGTCAAGTGGGATGATGAGTTGGGAGGTTTGGGAGGAAGTGGTGGAGTGGGAGGCGGGATATGGGGCGGTGGTAAAGGCGGGATGGGCGGTGGCGGAAGTGGTGCTAGTCCGGAAAGCGGTCAAGGCGGGCCAGCACAATTGAACGATGAAGGTGGCAAGGCCATCGATGCTGATACGATGAAGCAAGCAGAGATGCTTGGCCGTGCTGGTGACGTTGCTGGGCTACAGAGATTGTTTGCGCAACGCGGTTACAAGATGAGCGGACCTGCTTGTGGTATCGTCGCTAGTGGCTATGTGAAGTCCGCAGGGTTCAAGCCTCCTCCCGGAGGCGCGATTGCTACGTCTTGGCACAAGTGGGGAGAAGCCTCAACCAAGGAAGGGATTAATGAACCTGGGCGTCCGTTTGGTAGTATGGTAGCAACATATTGGCATGGCCGGTATGGCGGGACGCAAGGACAAATTTTAGCTCCCGGTGCTAGAGGTGGTCACGTTATGACTATCGTTCCTGGTACATACGATCCTAAGACAAACACCGCAGACATGGTTGATCAATATGGCTATAGTCACGGCAAGCGGACCTTGAATGATCTTGATATTCGTTATGCTGGAGCCGAAGCGGTTGCAGCGGTAGAGGCAGCAAGAGGCAACCAAAGGAATAAAGTTGATCAGGCCATAGCTCCTAAAAGCGATGTGTGGAGTAAAGCATCAACAAGCGTCAATATCAATTTGAACAATGTTCCACCGGGAGTGAAGACTGACGCAGATATTGATGGCGGTGTGTTCAAGACCTTAAAACTCAATCGCAGCAATCAAGTGGCTTATGAATAATGGCTCAGGAATTTGATGCTGATTCAATGTTGGCCTTTATAGGTCAACTCGGCAAAGAGGTTGATAATTTAAAGACCAAGATCGCTGGTCTCAATGAGGCTGGTGGTAAGGGCACTAACAATTTGACCAATGAGTTTGCCCGTTTTGGTCAGACTGTAGAGCGTTATACGCGTGGCCCAATTAAAGCGATGGATGCGGCCGTCGCCGGTCTAGCCAAGACGTTAGCTGGCGCTGGTGGCTTAACGCTCAGCTTTGCTGGTGTAGCAAAGGCACTCGATCAGTTTGCTGTAGGCGAATTGCGGGTGCGGAATTTTGCAACCAATACTGGCTTCAGCATTGGTGCGATTAAGGATATGCGAGTACAATTAGCTGCGGCTGGTATTGATGCGGGTGAAGCAGCTGGTGGTATCGGCAGCATAGGCTCTAAGCTGCAAGAAGTTTTGGCATTACAGGAGACATCGGGATTTTATAGAACATTACAAGCCAGTAGTCCCGCGTTGGCTGAACAAGTTCGTCAGCTTATGAATATGGGACGACAGCAGGAGGCTATGAATGTTCTGCAAAAGGCATACAATGAGGGTGGTGAAAGATTTAAGGCTTGGTTGCCGACTGCTACCGGTCTTTCAAGAGCGGCATTTGAGGCCGGTCGCTATGGAATGGAAGGGTTGATTAAGCCTTGGAAGTTTAATGAGCAAGAAGCTGCAAAATATCATAAGACGATGACCAACCTTGAAACTATTGGGACTGGCGTATGGACAAGTATGGCCTTCACAATGATTGAGGGCATTAACAAAATGATGGGGGCGGAAGGGATCGATGGGCTAAATACAAAGGCAAGGGAATTTGCTGAAGGGTTTAAAAGTTTCTTCAATTCTTACGTTATGCCAACGTTGGAAACAACGAGGAGAGAATTTGGATTTGTCGTTGATGCCTTTAAAGCAGTTGATACTTTTTTTACTAAGTGGAGTGGTATCAAGAAGGAAGGCGAGCCGAAAGATGAGAAGGATAAGCTTATCAATTTGCGAACAGAGCGGGCAATTATTGGAAGTATGAATGAACAATTGCCGGGAGGTCCGGAAGGCGGCAAGGCATCACAAGGTATTTGGGAATGGTTTAAAAATCAATTCAATACTGAAGCGCACGCTGGAGAATATGAACCTGGCTCTGCTTTGTTGGAACAAAAACAATCTGAGGAGATGGAAAAGGATTCAAATAAGTCATTGCGCGATATGCGTGATGTGTTTATAAAATGGGATCAATCTGAGGGGGAAGCAGGTGGCGGTGGCCGCGCAGGTGGTAGCGGCTTTGCTGGATCTGATGTGCCGGGAGGTCGTACAGGCGCTGCTATAGGTGGTGCGCAAGGGCCAATGGGACGTAGCGGGCCAAGCCTAGCTCCCGGCACAAGCAGCGCGAGTGGGCCGGAAACTACGGCTGACCTAGGTGAAGGCAAGGAGGGTTCTGAATATCTGGCAGCGCGTCGTGCGCCGATGAAGCAACAGATCGAAAACGATCCAGCTTTAAAGAGACAAGTTGCGGCGCTGATGACGATGGAGCATGAAAGTGATCCAGCAGCGGTTTATGAAAGTTTGGCCAACCGTATGGACTATGTCAATACGGAGCGTGCCAAGCGAGGGCAAGAGCCGTTGTCATTGAAGCAGATGGTGTTCGGCACTGGCAAGGGCAGCTTCTATGGGCCGGTCAGGAGAGGGCTGCTTGGCGCACGAATGGCGCAGATGAGCCCTGAGCGTTTTCAAGCAATGTATAATGCGATGGCCTTTGTTCATGGCGGCAGCAATCTACTGGAAGGCGCGACGGATCAAGGCAGTGCTAATGATCCAAATGCGCAGCACCAAGGTGGACGCAAGGTTCGCTTTGGAGAGGTTTATAATGATTTTGGCGGAGGTCCCGGTGGACATGCAGCAGCAGCACGTTTTCGTGAAATGATACAGAAAGGTTTTCGTGAAGGCGTGAAGAGTGGTATCTGGACTGCAGGTACAAAGGCTATACCGCATGCAGCATTGTCGCGTGACGCGATTGATAGCTCATTGCGCGTTGGTCCAAATGATCGTTACGGTACTGCCACCGTGGACATTGATTTTAGCGGTATGGACAAGGCCAAAAAAGAAAAGAGTAGAATTGATCAAGCCTTCCTTGATGTGAAGATCCATCGTTCACCGCAAGCTCCGGTTGCTGGTGGTGGCGTCTCCGCTTTTAATACATATGCGTTTGAATGAGATATGCCAAAGCTAACCGAGATTGCCATACTGACTGTAAAGGGTCAGGACTATCAAGACTGGGAATCAGTCTCTGTTAAGCATCA
>Ga0111539_10004734_pt1 | contig 17780 bp, 17 predicted proteins | sample RhiMethybrSRZTD1_FD_79667 | JGI IMG/M metagenome (GOLD analysis project Ga0111539, IMG submission 79667) | Populus rhizosphere microbial communities from Tennessee, USA - Rhizosphere MetaG P. TD hybrid SRZTD1 (version 2) (version 2) | ecosystem: Host-associated > Plants > Roots > Rhizosphere >... | reverse complement strand
TGGTGGGGCACGCATCGTCTCAGCGGCTACGTGATTGAGATCGTCGGCTTGACGGCCGCGGCGTGGATCGTGTGGCGAGCCGTGCGGAACCCGGCCGAATCACCGAATCTCGTCACCGTAGCGCTCTTCGCGGCGTCTGCGCTCCCGGCGTATGCGTTTTACGAAGCGCATCCGTTCCGGATCCGCTACATGGTGCCAGTGGTCACGGCGTGCGCGTTGTTTTGTGGAGTCGCGGTCGGAGGCATCTCGCGCCTGTCCAAAACGACGGGCGCGTGGCTTCTGGCTGCCTTGCTCATCGCAGCCACGCTGATCGAATCGCCGCCGTGGAGCCGCAGCAGCCCGCTGCTCGTCGAAGCTCAACTCGATGCGGCGAACAGCGCGGCTCGCCAGCAGGTGACTGCGTGCCTCGCGCCGGCCTACCACGGTGAGAAAGTGCTTGCGAGCATGGGCTCACTCGCCCACTACATGCAGGAGCTCTCGCATCACGGCTTTGCGATCGCCGACTTCATCCACGAAGGCAACGGCGCGTTGTGGGAACTGGCACTCGAGACCGGCCCAGCGCCGCACGCGGGGTGGATGCTCGTCGAGGAACAATCGGAAGGTGGCGACGTACTCGCTCAGCGAATCCGCCGCCACGACATGTTCACGCGTGGGATGACGAAGGTGTGCGAAAGCGGCGGCGTGTCCCTGTACCGCCGCGACTAGAACCGGAAGCCGGCGGTGAAGTTGTACGTCCAGCCACCCAGATCGATCTTTGGCGCAGCGAAGTCCGAATTGAGATCCCCACTCGCCCACTGATGGCGAATCTCGAAGCCCGCGCTGAACGCATCGGCGGCGAACCGGATACCGCCGAGCACGATCGGTCCTGCACTGGTGCCGCTGTCCTCGAAGCGTCCGTTGAAGATTTCTCTGCCTGCGTTAAAGTCGACGAACTCTCCGACTTCACTGTAGTTCCAGCTGATGAGACCGACACCGCCGCCGATGTAGGGCTGGAAGGGCGATCTCGGGCTGACGGGAATCAGCCGCAGCGTGAATGCCAGCGGCACCAGGCGCAGATGCAGGTCCTGATCGATCTCAGTCCCATCCGGATCCACGAAGTCCGCATAGATACTGCGAGCGGTTTGGGACGAGTAGCTGACGCCGATACCGCCTTCGATGTGGCGTGCCAGCGGGAAGAGCCACTCGCCGCCCACCGACGCCCCGTTGAAGTCGTCGATGTCGAACAGCAGAAACGTGCTGTTCGCAATCAGGACGTCATCGAGATCGCGTCCGTCAAAGCCGACCGGCGTGAAGTAGCCCAGCGTGAAGTTGACGGTCTGTCGTCCCAGGTCCTGTGCGCGAGCCACGGTGGCGCACAGGAGCATCGCGACGACGAGCACGCCCTTTGTTAACGCGTTCTTCAACATGTGACGTCTCCAATGTAGGGGCGATGCACGCGTCGCCCTGGAGGGCGTCATACGCGCGACCCATGGCGGACGCCGATTGCAGGTGCGATGCCAGCGGCTGGTGGGTCGTTGGTGGTTGGTAGTTGGTGGCTGGTTCTTATAGAAGTTCGTGGTTCTTCACCACCAATCACGAACCACTCACCACCAACCGTGTAGCGTTCAGGCGTCAGTTCGTCCGATTTAGAGAACGCTGCCGGACGTCACTGATCACGTTGAGCATCGGCCCGTGCACTCGGCCGTTCGAGGCGACGAGGTGCGCCGAGCCGGGGTCGAATTCGGATCCGTCCATGCCGGTGACGATGCCTCCGGCTTCGGTGACGACCAGTGCACCGGCCGCGACGTCCCACGGCCAGAGATGCTGTTCCCAGTAGGCGTCGAAGCGGCCCGCCGCCACGTAACACAGATCGAGCGCCGCAGATCCGAGGCGGCGCACCGCGCGGGCCCGGCCAAGAAAAGCCGCGAACATCGCCACCAGATCAGCAGTGTGCTTGTGGACGTCGTACGGGAAGCCGGTGACGAGCAGCGAATCGATCAACTCGCCAGCCGCCGACACGTGCAGACGCTGGCCGTTGAGAAACGCTCCTGCTCCGCGCTCGGCGGTGAACAACTCCGCACGGGTTGGGTCATAGACGGCACCGACGACTGTGCGTCCGTCGATCTGCAGCGCCAATGACGAGCAGAAGATCGGCAATCCATGTGCGTAGTTGGTCGTGCCATCGAGCGGGTCGTACACCCAGCGATATCGCGACGTGCTGGGCTGCTCCGGATCGCGGCTCATCTCTTCCGCGAGGATGTCGTGATCGGGAAAGCGCTCGGCGAGAACCGCCCGGCACATTCGCTCGCATTCGAGATCGACCTCCGTGACGAGATCGATCGTGCCCTTCTTGTCGACGTGAAATCCCGAGGCACGCCGGGCGAGTTGAATCGCGCCGGCCTGAAGGACGATTTCGACTGCGGTGGCGAGAAAGACTGGATCCGGCGGGGTCACTCGGCGTTCTGCAGACCGCACTCACGCGCGACGACCCGCTTGACCATGATGACTTCCATGCCGCCCTGAGCCGCGCGTTGCAGCACCATTTCGTCCATGAAACTGCGGATCAGGAAGATGCCGCGGCCACTCGACTTCAACAGGTTCTCGGGTGCCAGCGGATCGGAGACTGCCTCGGGGTCGAAGCCGGGTCCCTCATCACGCACGCGAATGACGATGCCCGAGGGGCGGCCCACGTCGAGCGGCGTGAACTCGACGTGCACGTGTTTGTGCTCGTCGCCCTTGTTGCCATGCTTGATGGCGTTGACGACCGACTCGCGAACCGCGACGCCGACCCAGTGCAACGCCTCGTCGTCGAGCCCGGCGAGACGCCCGAGATGATCGCTCGCGACCTGCACGAAGTCGAGCATCTCGTATGTGCTGTGAAAATCGAGATGGACGCTGTTTCCGTTGGTCATCAGTCTGACGGATTATAGGTTACGCCAGCCGCTCATTGATCGTGACTCGGCACGCAGCTTTCTTCGGCAGCCCACCTGTTATAGTTCGATGATGGCCTCGCCGCATACAGCCATGGTACAACCCGCGCCTCGCGGTATGCGAGGGCACGTCCGGCCTCCTGGCGACAAGGCGATTTCCCATCGTTACGCACTGCTTGCCGCACTGGCCGACGGACAGTCGGAAATCCGAGGCTATTCCACCGGTGGCGACTGCGCATCCACCATGCGCTGCCTTCGCGCCCTGGGTGTCACCATTTCGGAGACCGGACGCGATGCCAGCGGCCTGACGCTGACGATAATGGGGCGTGGCCTCGGCGGCCTGTCGGCGCCTACCGGGGTGCTTGATGCGGGCAATTCCGGCACCACCATGCGGATGCTGGCCGGGATTCTCTCCGCACACGCCTTTTCCACGACCATGACCGGGGATGATTCCCTGCAGCGGCGCCCGATGCGACGCGTGATTGTACCGCTCGAACGAATGGGCGCCCGCATCGGTTCAAAGGACGGCCGCCCGCCGCTCTCGATTCAAGGCACCGCCTCTATCCAGCCCATTGAGTTTGCCCCCGATGTGCCCAGCGCCCAGGTCAAAACCGCGGTGATCCTCGCCGGTTTGCACGCAAACGGGACCACGACGGTGCACGAACCCCTGGCCACGCGGGATCATACGGAGCGGGCACTGCAGGCGTTCGGTGTGCGGGTCGACGTCCGCGGACGTTCTGTCTCTGTGAGGGGAGGCCAGCGTCTCACCGCCCGGAACCTCGACGTACCGGGCGATATTTCGTCGGCGGCGTTCTGGATGGTCGCCGCCGCCTCGCTGCCTGGGTCCGAAATCGTCATCGAGTCGGTCGGCGTGAACCCGACGCGGACCGGGGTCATCGATGTCCTGCGGCGGATGGGCGCAGATCTTCAGGTCGACGGCGTGCAGATATCGGGCAATGGTAGTAACGTCGGCGAGCCGATCGGCACTATCCGGGTGCGCCACGGCCACCTGGGAACGACGGTCATCGACCCGGCGGAAGTGCCCGGGGTCATCGACGAATTGCCGGTGCTTGGCGCGCTGGCCACGCACGGCGGCGAGTTACGGGTGACCGGGGCCCAGGAGCTGCGCGTCAAGGAGAGCGACCGTATCTCGGCGCTGGCCGACGGGCTGCGACGGATGGGCGCCGACATCGACGAGCTCCCCGATGGATTTCACGTTCGCGGCAGCCAGCGTCTGCGCGGCGGCGACGTGGACGCGCGGAACGATCATCGCCTGGCCATGGCGTTCGCCGTCGCGGCGCTCGGCGCCTCGGGACCCACGGTGATTCACGACGCCGGGGCCGCGGCTGTGTCGTACCCGGAGTTCTTTTCGGTGCTCGAGTCACTGCGAGCGTGAAGGCGGACAAGCTGTATCTGGTCGGATTCATGGGAGCTGGCAAAAGCACGGTCGCCCGTGCCATGGGGCGCGCCACTGGCTGGCGCGTCGAGGACATCGACGAACGGATCGAGGCGCGCGAGCGGCGGTCGATTGCGTCGATCTTCGCCCAGAACGGCGAGCCCTATTTCCGTCAGCTCGAACGGCAGGCGCTCAGCGAGTTACTCCCCGAGCGGCATACGATTGTGGCCACCGGCGGCGGCACCTTCGCCGAAGCCGACAACCGAGTGTTGATGCTGGCCGATGGCGCTGTCGCGTGGCTCGACCTCCCGCTGACCTCGGTGATTGACCGTGTGCCTGCTGACGGGCGTCGTCCGCTGGCGGCGGATCGTTCGCAGCTCGATCAGTTGTATGTGCGTCGGCAACTGGCCTATGCCCATGCGCACGTTCGGATCGACGCAACTCGACCAATTCCCGAAGTCGTCGAGCGGTTGCTGGCCTGGATCGAGTACTAGCGGATATGCGCTACCTGGTCCTGAGCGACATTCACGCCAATCTTGAGGCGCTGGAGTCCACGCTGGCCGCGGCCGGCGAATGCGATGCGGTGCTGGTGCTCGGGGATCTCGTCGGCTACGGTGCCGATCCCAACGCCGTGATCGAGCGCGTGCAATCGCTGCCCAACGCCACCATCATCCGCGGCAATCACGACAAGGTGGGTGCCGGCGTCGAAACTGTGGATAGCTTCAACCATCTGGCCCGTCACGCCATCAGCTGGACGGCGACCGAACTCACGCCCGAGAATCGGCAGTGGCTGGCAGAGATGCCGGCCGGTCCGGCGCTGATCGACGACGTCGTCGAGATCTGCCACGGCTCGCCGTTCGACGAGGACGCCTACATCTTCGACGACCTCGACGCGCGCCGCGCCGTGGTCTCATCGCAGCGTCCGGTCTGCCTCTACGGTCACACGCACGTGCCGGCGATCTTCAAATACGACGGAGAGCTCACCTCGCTCGGGCCGCCGCGCGGCGCCCGGCATCGTCTGACGCTGGAGCCGAAGGCGAAATATCTGATCAACTGCGGAGCGGTCGGTCAGCCGCGCGACGGCGATCCCCGCGCAGCATGCGGGCTGTTCGACGTCGCATCGCGGACGGTCACCGTGCTGCGCGTGGCTTATGACGTCGCCAGGGCGCAGGCCAAAATCATTGCGGCCGGACTGCCTGAGGTTCTCGCCCAACGACTTGCGATTGGGCGTTAGCAAACTCCCAACTTCCAACGTCCAAATCCCAACCATTCCCAATTTCCAACTCCCAACAACTCCCAATTGGGAATTGGGAGTTGGGAGTGGTTGGGCGTTGGCAGTTGGAACTTGGGAGTTGACTACGGCTTCGGTCTTTCTTGTCGCCGTAGCCGTGCAGCGTACGCGTCGGCCGCCGCGCGCGAGCCGAGGATCCACCCGATCACGATGCCCACGAGCAGCACACCGGGGATGTAGAGGAAGTGCGCGGCTGTCGGCATCAGGCTCGTCCGCCCTGCTTGATCGTCGTATCCAGGCGATCGAGCTCCCGCTGAACGTTCGTCAGGCGCCGCGCGACTGACAACACATACAGGAAGAGCACCGCCAGCACGAACACGTAAGCGCCAATCAACAGCGGCGCGGCCGCAAGCTGCTCTTGCGGCGGCAACTGGTCAATCGGAATGAATTCGTTCTGCTGCGTCGGCTGCGAGGACTGTGGCGACGGCTGTTGCGCAGGCACGGACACCACTGCCGAGACGAATACCACCGACAACACGGCACACCAGCGTTTCAACGTCTTCATCAGCGTTCGTCCAGTGAGAGATAGAGCGCATCCACGCGGGCCTGCTGCTCTTCGACCCGCACCCGCAGCTTCAACAGCACGATGAACAGCAGCGCGAAGGTGATCACACAGAACCACAGCGGGAAGCCCATCGTGAACGGCAGCTTGGGCACCACCGACGTGGCCGGGTGAATCGTGCGCCAGTAGTTCACCGAGATGTAGATGAACGGCACGTTGGCCATGCCGAAGAGCGCCAGCGCCGCAGCGAGCTTCTCAGATCCCGGCCCGCCGTAGCGGCGCAGAATGAGATACGCACACGCGATCATCCAGCTCACCAGGCTCGACGTCGTCCGGGCGTCCCAAATCCAGAACGTGCCCCACGCCTTGCGCGCCCACAGCGGACCCGTGACGAGCGTGAGCAGTCCGAAGACCACCACCAGCTCCCCTGCCGCCAGCGCCGTGCGATCGTGACGTGGATCGCCCGTCATCAGATACCGGATGCTCGCCACTCCACACACGATCGACGCCGTCAGGAAGATCCACGCCGACGGCATGTGGTAGTAGAAGATCTTCTGGACGAGCCCCATTGTCGATTCGTAGTCCGCGCTCGCGATCACCAAAGGCGAGATCGCCAGCATCGCACCACACACAACCGCCACGGCCATGAACCATCTCGGCATGTGCCTTTGACCTTTGCCCTTTGACCTTCGTCTCAGTCGGTCATCACCGCTTCGAACGTCCAGAGCGCCAGTGTCACGAACACGACGTCGAACGTCACCAGCAGTGCGAACCAGAACCGAATGATGCCGGCGTCGAGCTCGGGTTGCAGCAGCGTCGCCGTGCCCCGGACTCCGGCAATGATGACTGGAACGGTAATCGGATACAACAGCACCGGCAGCAGTACATCGCGGCTACGCGCCCGCACCAGCATCGCGGCGAACAGCGTGCCCACGGCGGCGAATCCGACCGTTCCGGTGGTCATGATCGCCGTGAGCCAGAACGGATGCGACAACAGACGCGCCTGGAACAATAGCGCGACCAGCGGAACGAGCAGGAGCTCGGCGCCGAAGAGCAGCACCAGGATCCCGAGTAGCTTGCCGACATAGACCGCCGGGCGCGACGCCGGGGCGAGGAGCAGCGCGCGCAGCGTTTCGGACTGGCGCTCGCGCTCGAACGTCCGGCCCAGTGCCAGGTTGCCGGCGAACATCACGGCAATCCAAAGAATGCCGGCCGCGCCGTCCTCGGGGCCGCGTCCTTCGCGGACCAGCGCAAACGCGAAGACCAGCACACACGACACGGCGAAGAACAGCGTCGTATAGACGATCTCCTTGCTGCGAACCTCCACGGTGAGGTCCTTGCGCAGGATGAGCCACGCGACGCGAATCACGATCGGCTCGGCCCCGTCATCGCACGCCGGTACGCGGCCCGCAGACCCTCGGGCCGCGAGAGCGAGTCCACCATCCGCCCTTCGCGCAGGAAGATCGCCTCATCGAGCAATCCGTCCGCGACGTCGAGATCGTGAGTGGCGAGGACAATCGCTGCGCCGCTCTCTCGCAGTCCCTGCAAGCGCGTCACAAGCGCCCTCGTCGACGACTCGTCCAGGCCAGTGAACGGCTCGTCGAGCAGCGCCAGACGAGGGTCGTGGATCAACGCGCGCTCGAGCGCGACCCGCTGACGCATACCGCGCGAGAAGCTTGACACGAGATCGTCGCCGCGATCGGCGAGACCCGCGCGCATGAGCGCGGCGCGCGCCGCATCGTCGGCGTCGTGGCGTCCGTAGAGTCCGGCGAAGAACGCGAGGTTCTCACGCGCGGTCAGCTCCGGATAGAGAAACAGATCGTGCCCGAGGACGCCAATGCGCCCGCGCAGCTCGGGAGGCGCGTCCGCCGCCTGCAGGGTGCCGTAGCGAATCGAGCCTCCGCTGGGCCGCAGCAGCGTGGCCAGCATCGCGAGAAGTGTCGATTTGCCGGCGCCGTTAGGCCCGAGCAAGCCGATGATGCTGCCGCGCGGGGCGACAAACGAGACGCGCGATACGGCGCGACGGCGGCCGAAATGACGGGAGACCTCGTCTACGGTGACGCGGTCGAAATCGAGCGAAAGGCTCACGCGGCGATGCCCTCGCCGCCTCCCTCCGGGCCAGCGCCCACCTCGTCCAGTTCCCCGTAGATGCGCTCGAGCTCGGTATAAATGCGTTGGCGGCGCGTGGAATAGTTGTTCGGATCGACGGTGCCGGCGCGGCGCTTCGACTCGAGCTGCTCCAGTTGTGAGAGCAGCGTGTCACGTCGCGTGACGAGCGTCTGCCGCGCCTCGCCATAGACGCTGCGCTTCGTCACTGCCAGCCACACGCCGACTGCCGCGAGCAGTCCCGCCAGACTCAGCGCGACATACCGCGGCATACTGCTGTGAACCGGCAGATTCGACAACGTGACGACCGTCTTGCCGCCCGCGGGCAGGGCAGGGCCTCGACCGAGCACGAACACGGCGCCAGCCTCGGCGGTCACATCCTGGGCCGACGTGAATTGCGGAGACGAGATCGACAGGTTGTTCACTTTCTCGACACCCACCGTCACCTGCGGCAACGCCGCCGGCCACGTCTGTTCGAGCGTCAGATCGGACGTGTCGTAGGGCATCCGATACGCGACCTGCACCAGCGTCGTCCCCGACGCGAAGGGTCCCTTGATGACGACGCGATTCGGCGAGACTTCGGCAGCCGGTGATGACCCTTCGAGGGCGGTTGCGCCTTGCGCACCGCGCGGAAAGTCGATGGTCAACGGTGCCCCGATGTCCACGCGCGCGCGAGCGGTATTGAGGATCTCGAGGACGTAGTAGATCTCGAGCGAGTCCTCTCGGAACTGCATCAGGACGCGCGTGTTGCCCCCGAAGACCACGACACCTTTCACCGCCGGCCCGGCCGCCGCGGCGGCCTCTTCCATCTTTTTTCGCTCGGCGGCTTTCGCAATGCCGGCGACGAGAATCACGCGTAGCCCGCCACTTGTCGGCACACGGAATGGCTGCGACGTCATTTGCTCGCCGTCCACGGTCGCCTCGGCGCGCGCTTCCTCACCACGCGGCAGATTGGTGAACTCGGCACGGCCCTGTTCATCAGTAGTCGCGGTGCGCGTGCGGCCACTGACGGTGAGCTGCACCTGCTGACCGGCGATGTTGTTGCCGATCGCCTCGCGTACCACGCGCACGGTGACCACGCCGTCGGGCATCTCGGATGCGGGGATCGCGCGGCCGTGAATCAGCGATGGGTCCGGCATGTCCTGCGCGCTCAATAAAGCCGGCAGCGCAATAAGACCGAGAGCCAAGAGCCCAAAGCCCAAAGCCTTGGTCACGATCTCGTCTCCATCGCTTTGCCGCAGCCCTTGCAGAAGCGCGCGTCCGCGTCGTTCTTCGTCCCGCACGACGAACACAGGCCCGCAACTTCGACCACGGGAGCTTTCCCCAGGCGCTTTTCGATCTCGCGCTCGATCTGTTCGCGGTAGCCGGCGCCGGCATCGAGTTGACGCATCAACCGCGACGCCCTTGCGCGCAAGCGCCCGCTCATCTCGGTGAAATCCTTCTCCGAGACCTTCCCCATCGCGCGATCGAATTCGAGCTCCTTGATCGACCGGAGCACCAGGGCTTTGTCGCGCTCGAGCACCGCACGCGTGCGGCCGCCGAGCACCTGCGTGCTGTCCGGCCTGGCCTTCGATGTCAGCGGCATCACCATACGGAGCGCCGCAATGCCCACAGCGGCTGCCGCGAAGACGGTCAAACTCAGGAGGATGACTGCGGCCGGCGATTGACCGCGCGAGAGAAACACCGTGATCGTCGCGCCAATGAGCCCGGCCAGCGTAAAGAGCTGCCACGGCTGCAGCGAGTCGGATCGCTGTGGCGGGAAATCCCCGCTGAATTGGGACTCAGTCGAGGTTTCGGAGCTCATCGTCCAGACGGGCGTCGAGGGCGGGATCGATCTGCGTCTCGCCGCCGCCAGCCACCGCCGCAGCGGGATGAGACGACCAGCGGCGAGCGGTCAGCACGATTGCGATGAGGCCGAGGGCGCCCAGCCCGTACGGCAGCACCCACGCCAACGCGTTGAAGCCGGTATTGCGCGGCACCGCGAGGACTGCTTCCCCGTACTTCTCAACGAACGCCGCCAGCGCCTGGTCCAGGTTCTTGCCGTCGTTCAACAACGATTGGATCTCACCAGTCTGCGCGGTGTGTCCGTGACAGACCGGACGCATCGGGCAATTCTCGAGCGTGGAATGCACGCACCCGGATGATCCGCACATGCAAATGAGTTTCTGTTCCAGCTGCCGCTGCTGCGGAGACTTCGAGACAACTCCGCCATCCTGCGCCTGCACGGCGGCGGGTGTCACGATGGCGAGCAGGATCATCGATGCGGTTGCGGCCTTCACCGCGTCGGGCACACGAGCAGCAGCAAAGGCAAACGTGGTTTCAGGCAACACCGCGATGAGCGTGCCAAGTGCCAGCACGCCAAAGCCGAGCCACAGCCAGTTGACGAACGGCGTCACCGTGATCTCGATGTTCGCCGATTGCTGCCCCGCCTCGAACTGCGGCATGACGATGTACAGGTCTTCGGCGAGCGTGCGGCGGATGGCGACTTCCGTCGTCGGCTGATCCTCGTGCTTTCGGAAGAACCAGCGCGCGGGATACATCTTGGTCAGCTCGGCGCCGTCACGCAGCACCGTGATCTCCGCCGTCACCATCTGCTTGCGGCCGTCGTCAGTGACGCGGATGCGGTCGTGGCGAATACCGTAGCCGCCCACCTGCACCACCTGTCCGGGCTTCATCAGCAACGTCTCGTGCTTCTTGAGGCCCGAGCCTGCGAAGCCCAGGAACATCAGGACGATCCCGACGTGCACCAGATACCCGCCGTAGCGCCGCTTGTTGCGTCCGACCAGGCCAACAAGCGCGGTGAACATGTCGGTGCCGCTCGTCTGTTGCCGGACGCGCGCACCGCGCCAGAACTCTTGCCCAATCGTGCCCACAACGAAGCCGGCGAAGGCAAAGCACAGGCCCGAGCTCCAGATCGGGATGCCAAGCGCAACGACCGTCCCGCCGAGCGCGATTCCGCAGATCGTGGGAACGAGGAACGACGTTCTCAGGTTCTCGATGGTCGATCGGCGCCACGCCAGCAGCGGTCCAATGCCGGTCAGCAGCAGCATGATCAGGCCGATCGGCACCATCCACTGGTTGAAGAAGGGCGCCGCCACGGTGATGCGCTGGCCGGTGATCGCCTCGCTGAGCGTCGGGAACATCGTGGCGAACAGCACGAAGAACGCGCTGAACAATAGGATCCAGTTGTTGTACATGAACGCGGCTTCGCGGGAGAGCCACGAGTCGAGCTCATTGCGTGCCTGGAGGAGCGGCATGCGGTAGATGACGAAGCCGAAGCTGAAGATGAGCATCACCACCATGAAGGTGGTGAACAACTGCGTCAGCACCGGATCCTGTCCGAACGAGTGCACCGACTGCACGATGCCCGATCGCGTCATGAACGTGCCGAACAGCGTGAGGAAGAACGTCATGATCACCAGCGAGACGTTCCACACGCGCAGCATGCCGCGGCGCTCCTGCACCATCACGGAGTGAAGGAACGCCGTCGCCGTGAACCATGGAAGCAGGCCCGCGTTCTCGACCGGATCCCACATCCAGTAGCCGCCCCAGCCCAGTTCCTCGTACGCCCAGATCATGCCCAGGCCGAGGCCGATCGACAGGAACAGCCACGCGATCATCGTCCAGCGACGCACCGCTCGCAGCCACGAGTCGTCCAGGTGACCGGTAATCAACGCGGCCATGCCGAATGCGTACGGAATGGTGAGGCCGACGAACCCCGAATACATCGTCGGCGGGTGAATCACCATGTAGAAGTTCTGGAGCAGCGGATTCAGTCCGGCGCCGTCGGTCGGGTTCTGCGTGAGGTAGGTCGAAAACGGGTTGTTGTGCACGATCATCAGGAAGAGGAAGAACATCTCCACAACCGAGATGACCGCAACGACGTACGGAATGAGCTCGCGATGGCGCTCGCGATTGACGTACACCGCGACGGCACCGAACACCGACAGCAGTGCCACCCAGAACATGATCGAGCCGTCGAGCCCGCCCCAGTACGACGTCAGCTTGTAGAAGAGGGGCTGTGTCGAATCCGAATAGCGCTGGACGTACTTGATTGAATAGTCGCCGGTGACGAAGGCGTACACGATCACCGCTGACGCGGCAGCCATGATCGCCGTCACGAGATAGAAGGCGCCGATTCCGCTTTCGATCAGCGCACGCGAGCGGCGCCTGGCACCACCCACAGAAATCGCGGCCGCGTAGGCGCAGACAACGAAGGCGGCCAGCAGCAGGTAGTAGCCCAGGGATGCCATGTCTGTGACTCTACTTCGGAGGCGCGCCGAGCGGTGGTGCGGCCGCCTCGTATTTCGACGGACACTTCGCGGTCATGTCGGTGGCCTTGAAGCCCTCCGAGGTGAGCCGACCCGTCAGCACGACCTCTGAGTCATCCTTGAAAGTGTCCGGGACCACGCCGGTGTAGAACGCGATCAGCTTCTGACCATTCCGCTGGATCTCGAAGCGGTAGTCGAGCGAGTCGCGCTTCCGGCCGATCGAACCCGGCACCACGTGGCCGTGCACCTGGAGGTTCTTGTCCTTCCAGGTCGCCGGCTGGGCCACGACTTCATCGACGTACTTGTAGTACTGCATGCTCTCGCCGAGCGTCGTGTACATGAGGACGCCGAACGCGGTCAGCAGCACGAAGGAGGTGACACCTATCTTTGCGGCTTTGTGGCTCATAGATAAGGACTTCTCGAAGCGGAAGCTCCCGTCAGGATAGCAGCAATCCAGCCTTCGTGCACATCTGGTAAACGACGGCAATCGGCAGCCCGACGACGTTTGTATACGACCCGGCGATACGGGTCACGAAGCGGGATGCGAGGCCTTGGATGCCATAACCCCCGGCCTTGTCCATTGATTCCCCGCTCGAGACATACCACGCGATCTCAGCCGGCGAGAGGTCGGCAAACTCGACCACACTCGTCTCCACTTCGGTCGGAACGGCGGGCTCCCCGTCCTTCATCACGCACACGCCGGAGATGACTAGGTGCGAGCGGCCGGAGAGGAGCCGCAGCATCTGCGCCGCGTCCTCAGCAGACGCAGGCTTCCCCAGGATTTGGCCTTCGACGACCACTGCCGTGTCGGCCGCAAGCACGAACCGGCCGGGCATGCGCCCGCTGATGGCACGGCCCTTGGCCTCGGCCACGCGGCGGACGTAGGCCTCTGGCGCTTCGCCGGGTTCGACATCCTCGTTGACGTCGGCCGGCTGGATGTCGACCTCGATCCCGGCTTCCCTCAGCAGATCGGCGCGTCGCGGCGACGCGGAGGCCAGAATCAGCACGGTTCATGATAGCTTCGCTTTCCTCGCATGAATCTTTGGGCGCAACGAGTACTGGGGCGGGTGGTTTCGCTACGCGAGGACGAGACCAAGGTGGCGCTCTTGATGTTCGCCTACTCGTTCCTGGCGATGACGGCGCACAACATCCTCAGACCGGTCACCGGTTCCACGTTCATCGATCAACTCGGCGCCGACAACCAGCCGTTCGTCCAGCTCGCAGTGGGTGTTTTCAGCGGTGTGCTGATGCACTGGTACAGCAACGCCGCCCGCTGGCTGCCCCGCCGGCGCGTCGTCCCGATCACGCAACTGGCGCTCGTCGGAGTGCTGGTCGTCCTCTGGGCGCTGCTGCGAACCGGCGCGGTCTGGGTGACCGTGGCTTTGTACTCGTTCGGCTTGCTGTTTGGCCTCTTCCTCATCAGCCAGTTCTGGACACTGGCCAACGAGCTCTACGATGCGCGGCAGGCCAAGCGACTGTTCGGCTTCATCGGCGGCGGCGCCAGCCTCGGCGGCGCAGTGGGCGCCACGATCCTGCGCGTGCTGGTCTACCAGGTCGGCAGCAACAACATGCTGCTCGTGAGCGCGGTGTTCCTAGGGCTGTGCGTCTTCATCGTCGATGCCATCCTCCGCCTTCAGCCGACCCTGGCCAGCGACGGCTATATCGAGGAGCAAGGCGTCGGCGGACGCGAGGCCCTTCGTCTGCTGGCTGAATCCGACCACCTGAAGATCATGGCGCTGGTGATCGGTTGCGCCGCTGCCGGCGCGGCGATCGTGCAGCAACAACTGAGCATGGCGGCAGAAGCCACCGGTGGAGACGCCGACCGCATGACGGCGTTCCTCGCTGAGGTCACGGCGTGGGTGTCTATCGGTGGCTTCATCGTGCAGGTGGCGCTGACCAGTCGAATTCATCGCTCGATGGGTCTGGCCTTCGCGATGCTGCTGCTGCCGGTGGCGATGGGGTCGTCGGCGATCGTCGTGCTCCTGTCGGGGGCATTGTGGGCGCCACAGCTCGCCCGCGTGCTCGACGCCACCCTCCGCTACACAGTGGACAAGACGACGCGAGAGGTGCTGTTCCTGCCGCTGCCGGTTGAACTGAAGCACCGCGCGAAGGCGTTCATCGACGTGACCGCCGATCGCTTTGCGAAGGCGTTGGCGGCGATCCTGCTCCTCGTCCTCATCAAACCCTGGGGACTGGGACTCGATTGGCGGCGTTTGAGTTACGCCAGCCTGGGGATGACGGGCATCTGGGTCGGCATCGTGTTCATGGCATGGCGCGAGTACCGCCGCGCATTTCGCGCCAGCATCGGCTCGCGCGCGATTGCGCCGGGAACAATCCGGACCGACCTGGCCGACACGGCGACGATCGAGACCCTCGTCGAGGAGCTGTCGCATCCCGATGAACCGGCCGTGCTCTACGCGATCGAGATGCTCGAGGCGCTGGACAAGCGCCACCTGGTGACGCCTCTTCTGCTCCAGCATCAGTCGCCGCAAGTCCGCGCGCGAACCTTGCGGGCACTGGCGCTCTCCCGCTCGCGCTCGGCTGGCCGCTGGCTGCCAACCGTGTCGCGCATGGTGCAGGACGAAGACGTGAATGTGCGCGCGGCGGCGCTGCGCGCCCTCGCCGAGCTCGAACACGAAGACGCTGCCGTCCTGATGCGCCGTCACCTGGCCGATGCCGAGCCGCGCGTGGTCGTCACGTCCGCCATCTCGCTCGCCAATTCGGGACGTCAAGACGACGTGATGGCGGCCGAGGCAGCGCTCCGGCAAATCATCACCGACGTGCGTGACACCGCCGCCGCCGGACGCGCCGAAGCCGCGACTGCGCTCGCGCACATCACCGATCCGCGATTCCGCGCGCTACTCGTGCCGCTGCTCTACGACCATGATCCCCTCGTCGTACAGAAGGCGATTCGCAGTGCTCGCGAAATGGGCGCCTCTGATGGCCTGTTCATTCCTGGACTGCTCTCGCTGCTCGGTCACCGCGCGCTGAAAGGCCCGGCGCGCGAGGCGCTTGTTGGGTACGGCGAAACGATCATCGGGGCACTGGCGTACGCGCTTCGCGATCAACGCGAGCACGTCTGGATCCGTCGTCACATTCCGGCGACGCTGGCCGAGCTCGGCACACAGCGATCGATGGACGCGCTGGTTGCCGCACTCGACGATCCCGACGGCTTCCTTCGCTATAAGGCGATTGCCGCGATCGAAAAGATCCGCCGCGATCATCCGGCGATCTCCTGTCCGCGCGCCGTGCTCGAGTCGCAGGTGGTGCGAGAAAGCTCGCGCTATTACAACGGGCTGACGCTGCAGCACAACCTGCTGCGTCACACGCCGGATGCCGCCGACTCGCTGCTCTCCCGCGCGCTCCAGGACAAGCTGCACCGCACCATCGATCGCATCTACCGTCTGCTCGGCCTGCTCTATCACGTCGACGACGTGGCGGCCGCGAGATACACGATCGAACAGGGCGGAGGGCGTCGCCGCGCGGCGGCGGTCGAGTATCTCGATAATCTGCTCGGTGGCGTCGTGCGCAAACGCGTCATGCCGATCCTGGACGACTCGCCGCTGACCGAAAAGGTCCGCTACGCGAACGCGGTCCTGAAAAGCCGCCCGCGCGATCTGGAGGACACGCTCGCACAGCTCGTGCACGAGGACGATCCGGTGGTTGCCGCTGCCGCCGTTCACTTCGTCGGCCAGCGCCGCGTATGGGGGCTGAGCGACGACCTCGAATATGTCGCCTCCCATCGTTCAGAGGACGCCGTCGTCGGCGAGGCGGTGTCGTGGGCACTGGCGGCCAGGCATGCCAATGGCGCACTGACGGCATCCATCGATTCGTTGCCGATCGTCGAGCTGGCCGATCGCGTTCGCGTCATTCCGTTGTTCGCTGCGCTGTCGGTTGACGAGTTGTTCCGGATTGCGGAGGCTGGCGAAGAGATCCGCCATCCAGCCGGCCGGGAACTCTGTCACGCCGCAACACCCGCGGCCGACGTGCTGTTTCTGCTCGAGGGCGGCGCGAGAACGATTGACGGTCCGTCGCCCGATGGCGAAATCCTGCCGCCAGCGGTGATCGGCTTCGAGGACGTGCTGCAAGGAACGGCGCTGCGCAGCACGGTGCGGGCGATCGAGCCCACGGTCTGCTTTCGAATTGCCGCTGACGACTTCATGACGATGGTGTCGGACAACGTGCTTTTGGCGCAGAGCCTGTTCGCGCTCCTGCTCGCCAACGATCGTCCGCGTCTCCCCTTTGCGCAGCCGCCGCGCGTGCTGACGGATCACGAGTCGCCAGGAGCCGTCCACGCGGCGAGGCTGTTGCGGCACGATCCGCTGCTGTCGCGCGCATCAGCGACACAACTGCTCGCGCTGACCGCCATCGCGCCGGAAGTGCCGTTGAAGGCAGGCACGGTACTCTTCGACGTCGGCACGCCACCGGCCGTGTATCAGATCGTTCAGGGCGAAGTGGTACTCGAGCACCCGGGAACGAGCCCGGCGGTCGCGCCAGCGGGTGCCACGATCGGGGTCGCCGACACACTGGCTGGAGCCACGTCGGGGTGGCGGGCGACCGTGAGCAAGGATGGCCGCGCGCTGCGGCTCGAGCGCGACGAGCTGTTCTCGGTGCTCGCCGACCACGTTGATCTGATGCAGGGCTTGTTCTCCGGTGTCCTCGCCTTGCGGGATACCGAGACGAAAGCGGCTGAGCTGTCGTAAGATCCGACTCGTCTTCCGACACACCGAAAGGGGCCACTCATGGACGTCCGTCGCCGCTCAAGAGTTCTGGGCGCGATCCTGCTTGTCGGGCTCGCTCCCGCTCTTCTCGCGCAGGAGACCCCTGCGCCTGCATCCACGCCAGCGCTATCGCCCGAGGCGATGGAGGCGTTCCTGCTGAAGGCGCGCGTGTCCAACCAGCGAGATGCCGGGAGCGGAGTGACCAACTCGCGTCGCGCAACACTGACCGACGGTCAGCTGACACATGACGCGCATATCCAGACGGTCGATGTCGCCCAGCAGGTCTTCGAAGCCGGGCGTAACACCGAGCTGAATTTCAAGGACACCTATCGCTACAACATCGCCGGCTATCGCGTCGCGAAATTGATCGGCCTCACGACCGTGCCGATGTCAGTCGAACGCGCCATCGATGGCAAGGTCGCCGCCGTCACCTGGTGGGTGGACGACGTCCAGATGGACGAGAAAGAGCGGATGAAGACCAAGACGCTCGGACCCGATCCGGTACGGACCAACAAGCAAATTCAGATCATGCGGATCTGGGACGAACTCATTCAGAACCGCGATCGCAATCAGGGCAACATCCT
>Ga0111539_10004733_pt1 | contig 17781 bp, 16 predicted proteins | sample RhiMethybrSRZTD1_FD_79667 | JGI IMG/M metagenome (GOLD analysis project Ga0111539, IMG submission 79667) | Populus rhizosphere microbial communities from Tennessee, USA - Rhizosphere MetaG P. TD hybrid SRZTD1 (version 2) (version 2) | ecosystem: Host-associated > Plants > Roots > Rhizosphere >... | reverse complement strand
GTGACCGTCAACTGCCACACCAGCCACACGCAGCCAAGACGGCGAAGCCCGCGAAGCGGCATGCCTCGGATCCTACTCCCCGTGTCGATTCCGTGGCAAAGCCTAGGGTTGCCAGTAGTCCATGGTCCTTTGTTCTTGGGGCTTAGTCCGTCCTTTGGTCCATGGTCCGTCCCGGGTCCCTGGTCCTTTGTCCCTCCACAGTCCTTGGTCCGTGGGACCGCTCCGTACTCAAGATCTTGCGACCGGCTGCTCCTGACCGACTGGCGTTTCAACGATCGACTTCGCCGCGCGCGCAGCGTTGCGGCGCAGACGCTTGAGACCCATGACGAGGCCGAAGCTGCTCGACAGCATCCCTCCGGCCAGCAGCACGAGCATGCCGATGTCCCACAGCGGGCGCGTGTCGTACCAGAACGCGAAGTCGAGGCTGTGCAGGCCGTTATAGAGCCAGCGCTCCACACGCGCCAGCCGCGGAATCGACGCGAGCACCTGGCCCATCTCGGTATCGACGTAGAACCAGGTCTGCGCGGCGTCGGCGAACTGCACACGCAGGACGGGCAGAGGCTTCTGGCGTCCGCGTGAGTAGTAGTACGAGTCGTACTCGAACAGCAGGTCGGCCGCGACCATCGATTCGTCAGGAAGCTCCTGCTTCAATCTCGCGATGAAGGCCTCTGGTCTGAACCCCTCTTGCCTTGTTTCAAGCGTCGCGGCATTCACGAGCACGCGCTCCGGTTCGGCGCGTCCAGTGATGTAGTACGGCTGGTGCAGCCGCTCCGGACGAGGATCGGCCACGTGCGCGGCCGGCGTCTGACGTACGACGTAGTAGTGGTCGTCGAGGATCCGGACGAAGTCGACTTCCTTGATACCGCGACCATCCAGCACACGACGCCACGTCGCCGGTTCCATCGCCGCGAACTTCGACAGATTGGCGGGCCCACCCGTGAAGACGTCGCGGCTGACCTCGAGGCCGCGAGCGTTCGTCCACTCGAACGGCTCCATCGAGAGCAGCCCGCTGAACGCCCACGTCAGTGTGAACACGCCGAAGACGGCGCCGGTAACGTAATGCCATCGCATCCAACCGCTATAGGGGATGGCATTCGCCAGCTTGAACGGCCGCACGCGCTTGAACTGGGTGACGCTGAGCACGAGCCCGAGCACCGCGAGCAGGCAGACCGCGGCCGACGTCCACACCATGATGCGGTACCACAGCGGCTGGTTCTCGCGCAGGGCGACGAAATACATCCAATGCGGAATCGTGCTGACCCATGCGAGTGCGCGACCCTTCCGGGTCGTCAGCATCGTGATCTCGCCGCTGCTCGCCTGCACGTATGCTTCGGTACCGTCGGTGTCGTCGACCTGGAACTTGTGCAGCGGCATCGAACGGCTTTGCGTCAACGTCCATTGGTCAATGCGGTCGAGCGTGCGGACGTGTTGCACCTGACTGTCGCTGACGCGCATGAACTTCGCGACGATGGCGCGCCCTTGTGCGGGGCTGACGTCTTCGAGCACGTCGCCGGTATCGGCGAACACCGTGGTCGTGCCGACGCGATACGCCGGCCGTTCCATCAGCGTGGACAGCCGCACGCGCCCAGGCGACTCGTCCAACGGATCGAGCCCGGCGCGCTCGGCGGCTTCAGCCGGCGTCAGTCGCACACGCGAGAGGTCGACGTCCGGCATGCGCTCGAGACGCATCTCCGCCGACAGCCGCGGCATGCCGCCCGCGTACATCATCGTGACGCCGGTCGCGAACCACATCACCACCAGCAGGCTGATCGCGATGCCGAGGTAACGGTGGGCGAGGATGACCAATCTCTTCAGCTGCGCCATGTAGATACTTTACCGAACGTGGGGGTGCTGGGAGCAGTCCTTCGTCCCTGGGACTTGGTTCTAGGTCCGTCCCTGGTCCTTGGTCCGTCCTCGGTCCTTGGTCCGTCCTGGGTCCTTGGTCCGTCCTGGGTCCTTGGTCCGTGGTCCGGCTGGTCGGTTGTTGCGCGACTTTCGCCGCTGATCACCGGGATCTAGAGTCGCCTGCCAGCGGCGAATCATTCTCGCGATGCTCTCGTTCAGTGCGATCAAGTCGGCGGTCTCAGCGGCGGAGAGGTAGTTGCGACCCTCAGCGGCGTAGTAACCGGACTTTAGTTCCCCGTTCGAAGCGAACGCGTAGCGCAGAAACTGCGCCGTCTCGCCGTCCCGACGTCGCAGAAATCCCTCGGCGATGTTGAACATCACCGAGAGCGCCGCGTCGTTCATTTGGTCCGATAGCTTGAGATCACGCTGAAAGGGCGGTCGTTTCAGCAACTCGCCGACTCGATCGGACTGCTGCTTCGCCGCCTGCCAGACGCGCAAATCTTCGAATCGATACACACCGCCCATTGCACGTTGGGTCGGCATGTTCGATGCCAAGGACAAAGGACCGAGGACCAGGGACGGACCAGTGGACCAAGGACCGAGGACGGACCAAGGCCCAAGAACCAAGGCCCAAGGACTACTCTTGCCTCATCGCCTCCAGCGGATCGACTCGCAGCGCCCGGCGAGCGGGTACGAGGCAAGCGAGGCATGCGACCAGGAAGAGCATCAGCAGCACGATCGCGTACGTGGTGGGGTCGGTCGCGGTCACGCCGAACAGAACACCGGCGATGATTCGCGTCAGCGAGAGCGATGCCACGAGGCCAACCGCCATGCCGATGGCGATCACGATCAGGCCGCGGCCGAGCACGCTGCCGAGCACGTCGCGCGCGGTCGCGCCGAAGGCGACGCGGATTCCGATCTCGTTGGTACGCTGGGTCACCGAGTGGCTCATCACGCCGTAGATGCCGACGACGGCGAGCAGGAGCGCGATGCCGCTGAAAGCGGTGAGCAGAATCACGTACTGCCGGAAGCCCTGCGTCTGCTGCGCAGCGAAGTCGGAGACCAGTCGCACGCTGGTGACAGCGTGCGCCGGATCCAGTTCCTTGGCGGCGGCGCGGGCGCCGGGCAGCCAGTTGTCGATCTGCGTGCGCGAGCGCACGACGAATGTCACCCGCTCGAGGCCGAAGGCGGTGATCCCGGCCTGAATCGTCGGCAGCTGCACGTGCGGGACGTACATCAACGCCTGCGGCTCGCGGTTGCGCAGGCTGGGGCGGATGTCGGGCACGATCCCGACGATCTGCCGCGGCTGGTCGTTGTAGAACTGCACGGCGATCGTCTGCCCGATCGGATCCTCGTCGGGCCAGAACCGTTTCGCCATCGTCTCGTTGATGAGGGCGACTGGCGGCGTCGAGAGAGTATCGAGGTCGGTGAACTCCCGTCCACGCACGACGGGCACCTGCAGCACCTTGAAGTAGTCGGCGCCGATCGGCTGCCAGAACGCGTTCGGCCGATCGCGCTCCGATGGAGGGGTGCGCCCAGCGATCGAGAACGGGAACGACGCCGTACCGCCGAGCGGTGTCGTCAGCCGCATCGTCGTGACACCGTCGACGCCTGGCAGCGACGCGATCCGGTCGCGCAGCTGATTGGCGATCGTGTTGATGCGCGGGCTCAGCTGGAATTCGAGCGAGCCGATCGGCGTGACGTTGCCGGTCGCCTCGAAGAAACCGCGGCCCGTGAACGCCATATCGAACGTGGTGAGGTTGCGCGGATCGAGACCGGTGTCCACGGTCGTCAGCCGCATCAGGCTGTTCGTCAACAGGCCCGCACCGGTCAGGAGCACCATCGCCATCGAGATCTGCAGCACGACGAACGCGCTGCGCAGCCGCAGCTTGCCGGACGATGATGTGGCCGAACGGTTTCCGGCCTTGAACGCCGTCGCCAGATCCAGCCGGGACGTGTGCAACGCCGGCAGGATGCCGAAGACGACCGCCGTGGCGAACGACACGATCGCCGTGAAGAAGAAGACCGTCGGGCTCAGCGACACCTCGTTGAGCCGCGGCAGCCATTGGGGCAACCATTTCAGCAGTGCGCTCATCCCCAGGCTGACGACGATCAAGCAGACGAGCGCCCCCAGAGCCGCGAGCACGAGGCTTTCGGTCAAAAGCTGGCGGACGATGCGCCAGCGTTCCGAACCGAGGGCAGCGCGCACTGCCATCTCGCGCTGTCGCATCATGCCCTGCGCCAGCAGCAGCCCGCCGACGTTCGCGCAGGCGATCAGCAGGACGAGCGCGGCGGTGCCCTGGAGGATCTGGAACGCGGAGCGGAGGTTTCCGCCGACCATCGACTCGTCGAGCGGGACGACACGAATGCCCCAACCTTTGTTCTGCGGCGACTCTTCCCCGAAGCCCCGGGCCAGTTGATCGGCCGCGGCCTGTGCCTGTTGCAGCGTGACGCCGTCTTTCAGTCGGGCGACGACGTCGCGGTTCCGGGCCGGGCTGTTGCGGCCTCGACCGGTGGCGCGCAGCGGCACGAAGTAATCGGACAACGCGTTGGCGAAATGAAAGGCTGGTGGCGTCACGCCGATGATGGTGCTGGGCGTATCGTTGCCGCCGAAGTCGGCAACACGGAGGCGTTTGCCGAGGATGTCAGGCGCGCCGTTGAAGCGCCGCTGCCACAGGTCGTAGCTGATGAGCATCACCTTCTCGGCATCGCCGTGATCCTCGGCCTGGGTGAACCAGCGCCCCATGACCGGTTTCACGCCGAGGGCCTGAACAGCATGGTAGGTGAGCATCTCGCCGTCCAGCCACTCGGGTCCCGTCGTCAACGCATCCTCTGGATCGGCGACGTTGCCCGCGACCCCGATGTAGCAGCCCGCAGCGGTGAAGAACGACTCCTTCGTGGGGAGGTCCAGGCAGATCGGCGCGTTGAACCGGCTGCGCTGCTCCGGCCGATTCGGCGGCGTGGGCCAGAGTTGCACCAGGCGATCGGGTTCGGGGTAGGGAAGCGAACGAAGCAGGATCGCGTTCACGAGGCTGAAGACCATCGTGTTGGCGCCGATCCCGAGGGCGAGCGAGATGACGATGATGAGGGTGGTGCCCGGTTGCCGCGCGACGACCCGGGCGGCATAGCGGACGTCCTGCAGCAGGTCGCTCAGAAAGGACAGCGGTCGCATCCAGCGCCTCCTCGAATCAACGGCTCGAACCGGCCTGGGGTCTGGCCCGGGGTCAGAGCTGGGGTCAGACTCCGGGTCTGACCCCGGAACAAGCCGGCGCGGTATGTCAATCCATGTGCCGTCCGATCTCGAACACTTCTGGGGGTTTTTTCATGTGGCTGTCCGCTAGTGGGACGATCCGTTATCGAGATCGAACGCGCGCGCGAGCCCCGCGTTTTGTGATGTGATTGCGGGCACGAGGACACACCCATGACGAGACGACAGTTGTTGATGACGGTTGCGCTCTGCACGATCGGGTGCAAAACGTCCCCGCGGCCAGCCACGGTGACATTGGCCGTTGCGGGCATGGTTTGAGAGGGATGCGTGGTCGCAGTGCGGTCCGCACTGCTCAAAGTGCCCGGGGTCACGCGAGTACAGGTGGATCTCAAAGCCGGTGAGGCGATTGTGACGTTCGATCCGCGCGTAGTCGCCGTTGACGCACTCGTCACCACGGTGAACGAAGCCGAGGGACCGCTGTCGACACGGATGTACCGAGCCGAGGTCAAAGACGGACCCCACCCCACGTCAGCGTGGTGATGTCGCGGATAGCGTCCCGACCCAGTTGAGGAAAACGTGCAGCATCGGCTCGGAGCCCTGGGACGCGCGCTGAACCATGACGAAGCGGCCATCGGGCAGGACGTCGTAGTTCGCGGCGTCGAGGGTACCCCGGACGAAGTCGCCCTCGAACAAAGTACGAGGGCTCGATTGAACCCGTCCTGACGCATCGATGGTCGCGGACATCATCGCAGTGCCCTGGCGGTAATAGAGCTCGCGTCCGTCTGGGGCCCACACCGGCTCGCTGCCAGCTTCGACAGAAACTCGACGAGCTCTCGCCGGGTTGGAGATTGGCGCCACGTACACGTCGTTGCGTGCGCCTTCGTTGATGACGTACGCGAGCCATCGACCGTCCGGCGATATCTTTGGCGAGGACTCGTCAGCGCGAGATTCCAACAAGGGGCGTGGTGTGCGTTCACCGGCATTGAGGATCAGGATGTCCCGACCTGTCGCGGGACGTTGTTCCGTGAACACGAGTGCGCCGTCCGGAATCCAGGCCCCTGGGAACTGCTGATTCTCGTTGGGAGCGAGCCGCTCGGAACGACCTCCCTCGCCGATGACGGTCGTGAACAGATTGAGCGCACCGACTTGTGTCGAGCTGAACGTCACGCGTTTCGCGTCACGAGTCCAGACAGGGGAGGTGGCGCCCGCATCGAAGGTGATCTGTGCCGTCGTACCCGACGTGACGTCGTAGAGCCAGAGGTCGCGTGTCGGCGATTCCGTGGCGACGATGAGCTTCTGCCCGTCGGGCGACGCTCTGGGAAAGGCGTACGCACCAGGCGGAGCAGCGAACGGCGTGCTGATGCCGTTTCGACCCACTGAGACGAGCCGCCGTTCCGATGCGTCCGGCCCGCCGGGAATGAAGACGGCCGAGCCCGTCCGCGCCACGCTCAATTGCGCACCGCCGTCGGCCGACTGCCGAACGTCCTCGAGCACGGCGACGGGGGATCCAGTGATCGTGAGGCTCGACGCATCGAGTGCGACGCGCATGATGCGGCCGTTCTGCGCGTACAGCAACGAGCCGTCCGACAGGTAATGAGGATTCGTCCCGCCGCGGACGAGCACGGTCCGCTTTCCACTGGTGACCGACTGCGCCACGATTTCGGCGTTGCTCCAAGTCCCCGACATGCCGACGGTGAACAGGATCGTTTCACCGTCGGGCAGCCACTGCGGCCAGCGGTGACTGAACTCTCCCTGCGCGACGTCGAGCATCGTCAGGCGCTGCGTCGTGCCTCCGTCAGCGGAGACCCGCGACAGCCCCGAACCCGTCGCCGCCGCGAACGCGATGACATCGTGAGATCCCCAGCTCCCTCCCAGTCCCACTGGGGCGTCGCACAACGCGATCGGCTGGCCGCCTTGGAGGTTGACCTTCTTGAGTTGCCCATCCGAGAAGAATGCCACCCACTGACCGTCCGGCGAGAAGAACGGACTGATCGCGTTCGTCGTCCCCGCAATCGGTACCGGATCGATCGCGTTCAATATTCGCTGGAACAGCTGCGTGCGGCCACCGCGGCTGCCCACGTAGACGATCCGTGTTCCGTCGGGCGAGATCACGGCGCTTGGAAAGTCGAGCGCGCCCAGCGGAGTCGACGGCAGCGGCACGACAAAGTGCGCCGGCCGATCGACGTCGGAGGTCGATCTCGTCGTCGGCATCGTCAGCGCGCCGAGTGCGAAGCCTGTCGCGAGCAGGCCCGTCGTCGTCCCGAGCCACAACCACTTTCGGGTCGCGGGAGCCGTCGACGCTGCTGCGTCGGTCGTCGTGTCCTCGAGCTCGAGCCGGGCGTCGGCGATGTCGCGCAACCGCTGTTTCGGATCACGCTGCAGACATCGTCGCAGCACGCGCGTGATCGCCGGCGGCGCATCCGCCGGAATCGCCGTCCAGTTCACGGGGCGTTCCATCACGGCCGCGATCGTGTCCGCCGTGGTGGGCCCGGCAAAGACGGGACGACCGACGACCATTTCGTAGACCACGCAGCCGAACGCCCAGATGTCAGTGCGACGATCGATGTCCTGCCCGCGGGCCTGCTCGGGGCTCATATAACCCATCGTGCCCGCAATGACGCCCTCACGAGTCTTGACGCTTCCCGTCAACAAATCCGAGTGTGAGCCGTCGCTCCCCCGCGTCGTCTTGGCCAGACCAAAGTCCAGCACCTTGACCACGCCATCTGGTGTCAGCTTGATGTTGGCCGGTTTGAGGTCGCGATGAATGAGGCCTTTATCATGAACACTCTCGAGTGCGGCGGCCAACTGGCACGCGATGCGCACGACGTCGGACGCAGGCAGCGGCCCGGCCACGAGACGATCCGCGAGAGTCTCACCGGGAACGAACTCCATGACGACGAAGGCCATACCATCGGTCTCGCCCAACTCGTACACGCTGGCGACGCTGGGGTGGCCGAGCGCGGCGAGCACGCGAGCTTCGCGACGGAGCCGGTCGAGGTGATTCGCGTCGAGCAGATGTGGATGGACGACTTTCAGGGCGACGTCGCGCTGTAGTCGGCTGTCACGCGCGCGGTAGACGACGCCCATGCCGCCCTCGCCGAGCGTCTCGAGAATTTCGTACGTCCCCAGTCGAGTGCCGATGGTCACGGACACGGCACTTATGGTGAGACGGGGGGATGGGGCCGCGTCACAGGCGGATTATAGCGAGTACGGCATGCTATCCTCCTGGACGATGGCGAACGGCCTCAGGCTCAGCGTAGTCGCAGGCATTGTCGCTGCGGGCTTGGCGGGCGCGTGTCGCGACGCCGCTGCCCCGGCACGCGACAAGAACGCTACGCTTTCGTCCAGCGCGGCCCCTCGTTCGCTCTCGGTCGGTGATCTGGCACCGGAGTTCTCGCTGCCCGGCACCGACGGGAAGCAGTACAGCCTCGCCAGCTATCGAGGTCGCCAGGCCGTCGTCCTCGCGTGGTTTACTCACGCGTTCTCAGAGGGTTGAACGGCCCAATGCAGCTCACTCCGTGAGAGTGGGGATCGGATCCGCGCGTTCGACGTCGCGTACTTCGGTCTCAGCGTCGATACTCCGGAAGAGAACAAGGCCTTCGCGCAGTCTCTTGGGGTGGACTATCCTTTCCTCAGCGATCCGTCGAGGACAGTCGCGAACGCTTATGGCGTCGTCGACCCGGATCAACCGTTCGCGTCCCGGTGGACGTTCTACGTCGGTGCCGACGGACGGATCACCTATATCGACAAGCGCGTGAGGCCCGCCACTCACGGTGAGGCCATTGCCACCAAGCTCGCCGAGCTCGGTGTGCCCCGCCGATAGGGCTATGGACTTCAGGCTTCGTCCCGCCGCGATGATCCACGCGAGATAGATTTGAAGAGAGAATCGCCACCCTGAGAGGCCCCCCACTTGGCCTGCTGTGCATTCGACCAGACTGTGAACGAACAGTTCACACGCGAAAAGGCGAATCAGGAACTGGAGCACTATCGCCGAAAGGGGGTCGGTCCAACGACCCGCCGGCTCATTGATGGTCTCGCCCGTGCCGGGCTCATGGAGGGCACTCTGCTCGATATCGGTGCTGGCGTAGGCTCATTGACCTTCGAATTGCTCGATCGCGGGTATCGTCATGCCGTCATCGTCGAAGCTTCCGGCGCTTACGCCGAAGCCGCATCAGACGAGGCCGCGCGCCGAGGCCGCACAAATGACGTCGCTTTCGTGCGAGGAGATTTCCTCGACGCGGCCGGGACCACGTCATCTGCCGATGTCGTGGCACTCGATCGCGTGGTCTGCTGCTATCCCTTGTATGAGAACCTGCTCACCGAGGCGCTGCTCCACGCCGAGCGCGGCTTTGCGCTGTCGTACCCCAGGGACCGATGGTTCGTCCGAGCGGTGCTGGGATTGGAAAACGGCCTTCGGCGATGGCGCAAGAACGGTTTTCGGACGTTCGTCCATCCCGAAGTCCAGATGCGCGAATTGATCGGGCGAGCGGGCTTCGCGCTGATCTCTTGCCAGCGCACGGTCGTCTGGTCGGCGGATGTCTACCTACGGCGCACCGTACCGCCGACTCAGACGCCGTCAGGGCGGCGCGTCATGTAAGAGAACGGCGCCAAGGACTACATCCCGCCGAACACAAATGACCGCACATCCCGAGCGCATCGGCATGTACGCGCTCATTCGCAAGTCGTCTCCAGCGGGTAAGGTAGTGTCACGCGGTTCACGTCTGACACTCTACCGCGAGTTCATAAATCGTTACTCGGCGGCCTTGCGAGGGCGCGGCGGTGCCGCATGCGTCGGAAAGGTCCGCTCCAGCAGCTGCAGCATCGCGCGGCAGGCGGCGCCGTGGTGTTTGTGCAGGTGGTCGACCACGAAGAACTCGCGTGTCGGCAGTCCGGTCTGGATGTGAACGCGTGCGACGCGACGGCGCGCGAGATCCTCCTCGACGGTGAGTCGCGAGACCATCGCGATGCCCAGGCCGGCCATCACGGCTCGCTTGACCGCGTCGGGGTTGTCGAAGGTCATCATGCGTGTCGGTGCAAGCCGGTGACGATGCCACCAACCGGCCAACTGCCGCCGAGTGTCGGATCCCTCCTCGCGAAGGAGCCACGTTTTCGTTTCAAGCTGATGTGGCTTCACGACTCGAGCTCGTGCCAGCGGTGAGGTCGGTGGCGCGATGATCACGAACTCGTCCCGCGACAAACCGCGCGCCTGCAGCTCGGTCGATGGGAGCGCGCCGGCGACGATCCCCATATCCAGATCGTTGCGGGCGACGCGCTCGGCGATCGCGTGCATCGGACCGATCTCGAAATGGAGATCGTAGTTCTCATGCTCGTTCCGGTACGTGGCAAGCAGCGCTGGAAGCAAATACAAGCCGGGCGTCGCTGTCGCACCGAGCCGAATGCGGCCGACCGCTCCGCGCCCGACCTCCTGCATCCGTTCATGGGCGCGGTCGACGGCGCCGAGGATGCGGCGTGCTTCCTCCAGGAAGACTTCACCAGCGACGGTCAGCGAGACACGACGGGCTCGATTCAGGAGCTTGGCGCCAACCTCTTCTTCGAGCAGTGCAATCTGGTGTGACACAGCCGGTTGCGAAAGATTGCACAGGCTCGCGGCCCTCGCGAAGTGCCGCAACTCCGCGACGGCGACGAAGGTCCGCAGCTGGCGGAGTTCCATTCGCTCAGTCTATCAGACGGATTCAATCGTTTCATTGGACGAATCAGACGGGGGCTCGTACATTCGCTCTGTCACGAAGGAGAGAACGATGACTCGAATGACGCGATGGGGAGTGACGGCGGCATTGACGGCAGTGCTCGTCGTCTCGGTCGTTGGTGTCGCCACTGCGCAGGACAAGCCAAAGCCGCTCTACGACCGACTTGGCGGTGTCTACAGCATTGCGACGGTCGTGGACGATTTCATCGAGCGCCTGCTCGTCAACGACACCTTGAATGCGAATCCGGCGATCAACAGCGCGCGCGCACGTGTACCCAAGGCTGGCTTGAAATTCCAGGTCACCGCGCTCGTGTGCGGAGCGACCGGCGGGCCCTGCGCGTACACGGGCCGATCGATGAAGGAATCACACCAGCAACTGAACATCACCGAGGGGCAGTGGCAGGCGATGGTGGCGGATTTCCGGAAGACGCTCGACAAGTTCAAAGTGCCAGCCAGGGAACAAGAGGAACTGATCACCATTGTCAATAGCACGAAGGTAGACATCGTGGCGCGAGCAACGAGTCAACGGTAGCCGATTAGATACCATGCCTACTCTGGCGACGACAACGGCCGAAACGAGCGCGCTCAAGACTCGACTCAAGGCGACTTGGGAGTCGGGCGATTACGGCGTGTTCGCAAGGCATCTCGAGAAAGGCGCGCTCGAGTTTTTCGATCGCCTGAACATTCCTTCGGGACTCCGCCTCCTCGATGTCGGATGCGGCGCCGGGCAGCTGACGCTTCCGGCGGCCAGGAAAGGGATCCAGGTCACGGGTCTGGATCTTGCGGCCAACCTGGTGCAGCAGGCGCGGACCAAGGCTGCCGAAGCGGGGCTGACGATTCAAGTCGACGAAGGTGACGCCGAGGATCTGCCGTATCCGGACGCATCCTTTGACGTCGTGATGAGCTTGATCGGATCGATGTTTGCGCCACGCCCAGAGCTTGTAGCTTCGGAAATGTGCCGAGTCTGCAGACCGGGCGGGAAGATCATCATGGGCAACTGGACGCCCGAGGGGCACATCGGCCAGATGTTCAAGGTGATCGGCAAGCATGTGCCCCCGCCGCCGAATTTTCCGTCTCCGCTCTTGTGGGGCGATGAGACGACGATCCGCCAGCGCCTCGCCGGCGTGAAGGATCTGCAGATCACGCGTTACCTGTATCCGTTCGACTATCCGTTTGCGCCAGCCAAGGTTGTCGACTTCTTCATTGAGTACTACGGGCCGACCAACAGGGCGTTCGGGTCGTTCAACGACGCAGGCCAGAAGGCGCTGCGCGATGACCTCACCGCGCTCTGGGGCCGAAACAACAATGCCACTGATGGAACGACACGGGTGCTGGCGGAATACGTCGAGGTCATCGGGAGCCGGTAGCGCCGTACAACCGGACGAGCATGACTGCACAACCGGCCGATGCGCCCGTGCGACTGGGTCTTCGCGAGAACGCAGGGCAGTTCGCGCTGCTCGTCGTCGTCAACGCATTCGTCGGCGCGATGGTCGGCCTCGAGCGCAGCATCCTTCCGGCGATCGCGGAACAGGAGTTTCAGCTCGCCGCGCGCACCGCCATGCTGTCGTTCATCGTCGTGTTTGGGATCGCCAAGGCGCTCACGAACTACGGCGCGGGCCGGCTCTCGGACCGCTGGGGGCGCAAGCGCCTGCTCGTCGCTGGCTGGCTCGTCGCGGTGCCCGTGCCGTTCCTCCTGATGTGGGCGCCGACGTGGAATTGGGTGCTGGTGGCGAACGTGCTGCTCGGCATCAGCCAGGGCCTGACGTGGTCGACGACGGTCATCATGAAGATCGACCTTGTCGATTCGCGACAGCGGGGACTGGCGATGGGTTTGAACGAGTTCGCGGGCTATGTGGCGGTGGCCGCGAGCGCTTTTGCGACCGGTTGGATTGCCGCGCGGTACGGCCTTCGGCCGCAGCCGTTCTATCTCGGCGTCGGATTCGCAGCCATCGGACTCGCCCTGTCAGCACTCGTCGTTCGGGAAACCCGTCACCATGTCTCGCACGAATCAGCCCTCGTCGCTACGCTACCTCCACAGGATGTGCTCACACCCCGTCAGATCTTCTGGCGCACGACGCTGGTCGACGCGAACCTGTCGAGCGTCAGTCAGGCAGGGCTCATCAACAACCTGAACGACGGGATGGCTTGGGGCCTGTTCCCACTCGTGTTCGCCGCAGCCGGCATGGACCTGGCGCAAGTGGGGCTGCTCGCGGCCATCTACCCGGTCACCTGGGGTCTCGCCCAGCTGGTGACCGGCGCGCTCTCGGACCGGACAGGGCGGAAGCCGCTCATCGTCTGGGGTATGTGGACCCAGGCCGCCGGCATCGGCGTCGTGACGCTGGCGCAAACATTCGCAGGCTTTGTTGTCGGTGCCGTGCTGCTGGGGATTGGCACGGCTATGGTGTATCCCACGCTGCTCGCCGCGATCGGTGATGTCTCCCATCCGTCGTGGCGTGCATCCGCGGTTGGCGTGTACCGCCTCTGGCGTGACCTCGGGTATGCAATCGGTGCGCTGCTCGCGGGTATCACGGCAGACGCGTTCGGGTTGTCAGCAGCGATGTGGGTCATCGCGGCGCTGACCTTTGTGTCCGGGATTGTATCGGCGACCCGAATGGCAGAAACGCTGCCGTCAAGGCTGCGCTCGACTCCGCGCGGTAACAGCGAGGCCGAGACGGCGCTGCTTGGCCAGAGGGAATGATGACCAAACAAGTCGAGACCCACACGCTGCAAGAATGGCTCGACGCCCAACAGCCGGTGACGGTGCTGGACATCCGAACCGACCACGACCGCATCCAATGGGCCATTCCGGGAAGCCTCCACGTCAATGCGTACGACGCGCTACGGAATGGGCAACCGGGTGCGCTCGCCGACCTCGTCATTCCTGTGGATCGACCTGTCGTCACGGTCTGCAATGCAGGAAAGGTGAGTCAGCTCGCGGCCGATGTGCTCGCGAATCGTGGCTTCGACGCGCGGTCGCTTGCGGGCGGGATGAAGGCGTGGAGCCTCGCATGGAACGTGGCCGATGTCCCGCTCGCGGACTCGTCGGGGAGCGTCATTCAAGTGCGGCGTACGGGGAAGGGGTGCCTCTCGTACATCGTCGCATCGGATGATGCGGCGCTGGTCGTCGACCCGTCGGTCACGCCCGACGTTTACATCGACATCGCCCAACGGCATCGCTGGTCCATCCAGTACGTGCTCGAAACCCATATCCACGCAGACCACCTATCGCGCGCCCGCGAGTTGGCGAGGCAGACAGGGGCGGTGCTCCTGTTGCCCTCCCAGGATCGCGTGAATTTCGCGTTCACACCGATAGCGGATGGCGAGCGGATCCGAGTGGGGAACGCCACGCTCCGCGCGCTCCATACACCTGGCCACACCGATGAGAGCACGTCATACGTCTTGAACGAGACCGCGGTGTTTACTGGTGACACGCTCTTCACAAACGGTGTCGGACGTCCTGACCTGCACGCCGACCCCGAGGCCGCGCGCGCACGCGCCCGTTCACTGTTCATGTCACTGGAGCGGCTACGGCAGCTTCGACCGGAGATCGCAGTGTTGCCAGCACACGCCAGCGAGCCGATTCCGTTTGACGGACAGCCTATCGCCGTCCGGCTCGGCGATGTCGAGACATGGTTGGGCGGCTGGCTTTCGTCGGAGTCGGCATTCGTGGACCGGGTCACGTCGCACCTTCCACCCACGCCAACGAACTTTGTGCGCATCGTCGAACTCAACGAGACCGGTGAGTTCCCATCCGGTGACGTAACGGACCTCGAAGCAGGTGCCAACCGGTGTGCAGTGAGATAGGCTCCCGATCCGCTCAAGGCGAATCGCAGTCGCCGAACACAAATGACCGCACATCGCGAGTGCTCGATGAACACATGGCGACTCTCTGCCCGCGGTCAACAAGGACTCTGACACTCAAAAATGTAATCGGCGCTTAGGCTCGAAATAGCCGATTCGCGAGTCGTCGCCTGCGAGTAAAATGCGCGCCGTTTGCGCGCTTGAACGATGGAAGTCCCTCAACGCTTTTCCACTAACGGGAGTAGAAGGATGAAACCACTGAGTCGCACCGTTTGCACTCTCACCGGGGTCGTTCTTGCGTGGGCTTCGAGTGCAGAGGCCAATCACACCAAAGTGTATGTCGCCAACCAGGGATCAAATACAGTCACGGTCATCGATGATCAACGGGTCAGTACGATGACCAAGGCTCACGCAAGTTCGACACCAGGTGCGGAACACGCCCGGGTCGCCAATCCGAATTTCGCTGTTGTTGCAACTATTGCTGTCGGATCCAATCCGATTGCCGTAGGTATGTCCGCGGACGGCACTCTCGCATATGTGGCGAACCTGAACTCGAATAACCTCTCAATCATCGACACAGAGAGTGATCAGGTACTCGGCACGGTGAACGCCGGTCCAACTCCTCGCGACGTCGATGCCACTCCGGACGGACGTTATCTGCTGGTTGTGAATCAATCGACGAATAGGGTGACGGTTCTTGACGCGTCCGACTATACCGTGATCGCGAGCGTTCCCGTCGGCACCTTCCCGTGCGCCATTTCGATTGCACCCGATGGGAGTGCCGCATATGTGACGAATCGGATGTCGAACGACGTGTCGATCATCGACCTCGCCACATTCACGGTAGTCAACGTCTCTGTTGGCACATTCGCGTGCGATGTGATGGTATCTCCTGACGGCCATTGGGCAATCGTGACAAACAGACTGTCTGGCAACGTTACGATCATCGACACGGCTACCAAGCTCGTGGTCGCGACAGTGGCCACTGGCACCAACCCCCAAGGTGTCGACTTCTCTGCGGATAGCTCGAAGGCGTTTGTGACGAACGCGTCAACCACGTCCGTCATCGATATGGGCAGTCTCACCGTTATAGAAACTATTGCCAGCCTTCCTTCGGGGACCTGTGCCGTCGGAGCGACGATGGACATGAACCAAGGAGATCAAGGACGGGTCTATGTCGCATCGAACACTCAGTCGGGTGTCGTGAATGTTGTGGACGTTGGCACCAATGAAATCGTTGAGTCCTTCTCGGTCGGCGTTCGTCCATTGGGAATCGGGATACGGACATGGCCTAAGTAACGCGAAGCCGGGCCGCTGAGTTCCTGGTTTCAGATAGAATTCCTACGACGTCACAACCTCGATGCTGTTCGGTCACAGGACGTCAACACCGCTGGTGTGATCGTCGGGGTTTACCGCGACAGCGCCGGGTTGTTCCACGGTTCACGTACGACGGTCGGATGCTTCGAACGGTCGACGTCCCCGGCGCAACCGCTACTCGGCGGGGGACGAGTCGAATCATCGGACTCATCACGCGTACACCCTTCGCGTTCGCGAGAAGGCTCCCTGTCCCACTTCGACGCTGACCACGGAGCCGCCAGAACGCCCACCCGCGGCCGATTTGTGACGGGAGAGCGGAAGGTTTCAGATCGGTCATCGGCACGCAAGGACTTTGGTTATCCTGAGTCGCCGGGGAGAAGGGTGCGCTCGATGTCGCGTTTGCTGGTACCGTTGATCCTCATTCTCACACCGCTCGTTCTTTCGGGGCAGGTGCCGTCGGATGCTCCCGCGGACCCATTCCGTCCAGTGTCCTTCCTGATCGGGCGTTGGCAAGGAACAACCGAGGGACAGCCGGGGAGGGGGACCGTCGTCCGTGAGTACTCGCGTGCGCTGAACTCGAAATTCATCCGCGTGAAGAATCGAAGCACCTATCCGCCGCAGCCGGCGAACGTGAAGGGCGAAGTCCACGAAGACGAAGGCTTCATCAGCTTCGACCGGTCGCGGAAGAAGCTGGTCCTGCGCCAGTTCCATGTCGAAGGCTTCGTCAATCAATACGTGGAAGCCGATGGCTCGACCACACAGAAAGTCGTGTTCACGAGCGAGCAGATCGAAAACATTCCTGCCGGCTTTCGCGCGCGGGAGACTTACACCGTGATCGGTCCTGACGCGTTCGAGGAGATCTTCGAGCTGGCCGAGCCCGGGAAAGCGTTCGAGACGTACTCGCACGCGCGGTTCACGCGGATCAAGTAACGGTCGCTCTGCTCGCGACGACTCCACCCTTACCGCAGCGGGTCGCCTGTCTGGTGCTCGCGAATCTGATAGGCGAGGAAGGCGTGGATCGCGGCGATGGCGGCGTCGTTGGTCGAACGCATCCGAACGCGCGCTCCTCCCGCTGTCCGCTCCACGACGTAACGGATCGACCGACGCAAGGCTCGCATCGCGGACGTGCCAGGCGGCTCTTCGCCGTGCGTCGCGAACGGCGAGTCGAATCGGCCTGCCGCGAAGTCCGCCGCAATTCGCTCGAGATGCGTGCGTACTGCGTTTCTATTGGTGTCGTCCGTGGGATCGTTGACTTCGACGCTGATGATGCCCCCCTCCGGGCGCACGATGAAATGATGGGTGGTTCGATCCTGGTCGAATCCCATGGCCCGGCGGCCGCGCTCCTTCAGCGCCGCCTCCTTCAACTGTGCCACGTGCCGGTCGTGGCTCAAGCCGGCCGGCATATTGTGCTGAGCGAATGCGCGCGGGTGGGTGTTGACGAGCGAGCAGGCAACAGGCAACAGGTATTTCAGCATCGACGACTCCTTGTCGTCAGAGCGTGCGGCCTCGTATTGCTCCAAGGTCAAGCCTTGACCCTGGAGCGACTCCAACCTTTATGCTGTCAGGATGCCTCCGAATTCCTTCACCATCGGCGAAGCGGCGGCTCGTGCAGGAGTGAGCGCCGACACCGTTCGCTATTACGAGCGTCGGGGCGTGCTGCCACGGCCCCAGCGGACGGCTGCCGGCTATCGCCTTTATTCCAACGACGTCGTCGATCGGATCCGGCTCGTCAAGAACGCGGTCGGGTTCGGCTTTGCCGTGACCATTCCAACCGGGAGTTCCTCGAGCGGGCGCACGTTCACACCGACCGTGCGTCGCTCGCGCGAGCGCCGGTCTGCGCGTGAGTAAATCGTGAAGGGGTCGGCAGTCGAGTCTTCGGTATACTCGCGATCGATGGTTCGAC
>Ga0111539_10004732_pt1 | contig 17784 bp, 14 predicted proteins | sample RhiMethybrSRZTD1_FD_79667 | JGI IMG/M metagenome (GOLD analysis project Ga0111539, IMG submission 79667) | Populus rhizosphere microbial communities from Tennessee, USA - Rhizosphere MetaG P. TD hybrid SRZTD1 (version 2) (version 2) | ecosystem: Host-associated > Plants > Roots > Rhizosphere >... | reverse complement strand
TGAATACACGTCTGCTGATCTGATGCCGGTTCAATTTATTTGGAGTATCAATGCCTGATGCAGCCATCAACTCGACAAAACTTTCAATAGTGTTCTTATGGAAATTGGCCACTCGCACCTTTTTGTCGTCGATCACTAGACCTTTAACTAATTCAGGGTCCTGCGTTGCGACGCCCGTTGGACATGTGTTCTTATTGCATTCGAGTGCCTGGATACATCCCAGGGCCATCATCATCGCCCGCGCGCAGCTACAAATATCCGCTCCTAAAGCAATAGCCCGGAGAATTTGAAAGCCTGTGAGGATCTTTCCGGATGCGCTTATTTTAATATGATGACGGATGTTGAATCCTCTTAGCATATTGTCTACAAACGCAAGCCCATCTAACAACGGCATACCCACAAAGTTTGAGAATTCAGGAGGAGCCGCGCCCGTACCGCCTTCGCCACCATCGACTGTGATAAAATCAGGATAGGTATCCATCTCGACCATTGCTTTACAAATGGAAATAAACTCGCTCTTCCGTCCGATACACAACTTGAATCCGACGGGTTTGCCGCCGGAAAGGTCTCTCATCTTTTGCAGGAAAGTGATCATTTCCTTTGGCGTCGAGAATGCGCTGTGGAAAGGCGGGGAAAACACAGTCGTACCCGCTTTCACCAGGCGTATTGCCGCGACCTCGGGAGTATTTTTTTTTGCTGGCAATATTCCGCCGTGGCCAGGTTTCGCGCCCTGAGATAATTTCAGCTCGATCATCTTGACTTGTGGTCGTGTGGCATTTTTTTGAAATGCTTCGGGAGAGAATTTTCCATCTTCATTGCGCGCTCCAAAATAACCGGTGCCTACCTGCCAGATTATGTCCCCACCGTTCTTGAGATGATATGGGCTCAAACCTCCTTCTCCCGTGTTATGTGCAAAGCTGCCGATCTTCGCCCCTGCATTCAAGGCCTCCACCGCATGACTACTCAGTGAACCAAAACTCATGGCAGAAATATTCAGAATGCTCGCTTCATAGGGCTGCTTGCAATCTTTGTTGCCAACACGTACGCGAGGATGATGTTCGATCGTATGAAAGTCCAGCGGTACAATTGAATGACTCATCCATTCATATCCTTCCGAATAGACATTCAGCTGTGTACCGAAAGGCGTAGTGTCAATTTGTTTTTTTGCACGCTGATAAATTACAGAACGATCATTTCTGTTAATGGGCGCGCCATCCGTGTCAGACTCAACAAAGTACTGTTGAATCTTTGGTCGGAAGTCTTCAAACACATAACGCAATCTCCCAAGCACAGGAAAATTTCGACGGATTGATTGTTGTTTTTGAAGAATATCGGCTACACCCATGTAAATAAAAGGGCCGACCAAAAAAAATGCGAACAGCGCGTTGATCCAAAAGTACGCCCACACTAAAATAAGCAGCACAGTTATAGAACTGATAACAATAAATTGTTTTCTCATGGAGTGACCGGATGATGGTCAAATATAAGAAAATCAGATTCCTTGGAACACCGCCTATGCTGGTAATTGTGTTCTGAAAAGTTTACGCTATCTAGTTGTAAATTATGAATGAAGGTGGCCTCACAAAGCTCCCGCTATACTTGATACGAAGGTTGCTGGTAACGCTAACTTTGAAATTGCTAATGTCTTCAACTGTCCTTGGATAATAGAAACACTTTAGTTCGATGGTTCCAAAGACGAGGTTTTCGTTGCGCGTTCTCATTCCTGCGCCAAGCCCAAGATAAGGCTTGTCGTAAAACATGTGTTGGCCTTCCTCCGCAATGAATGCTAGATCTGCTAAAGCGATTGGAGCCATCTTGAAGCCTAATAGCTTCCAATTGGTATAAAAGACCATTTCATATCTGCCATGTAAACGTTTTGTACCAAGGAGACTATCGGCGACGAACCCTTCAATACCGAATGAGTTGTTGATGTCCAGCAATGTATTGGTTTTCTGGTTGAATACGTAGGTGAGGTCCAGGTCAAACGAACGGCGGACCATTACCCTTTTATGATGGTCAAGCTTACTGTATAAACGTCCGGAAAGGAGTATTGTCGCATCCTGCAGTTGGCCGTTATAGGGAAATGCTCCTGTGCGAAATGTAAATGTGTAAAAATTGCCTTCCCGGTGCACGAAGGATTTTTCAGCATCAAATCCCAAGTAGGGTCGTTGGATCCCCATTAGTCGTTGCCATCCTCCGATGATGGCCATCGTATGACCATAAGGAATGTCTTCCGTTCGGCCAAATCCATATACATATTGTGTCTTGTAGAAATCCTGCTTGAAAAATGTAAATGAACTCAGGAAGCTCGTGCGGCTATTGTACAACGGATTTAACTGGTCAAAGGCAAGCCGCGGTCTTGTCTGAAACTGTTGCTCAAAAAAGCGTGCGGCAATAAAATGACGGGAACGGCCCCTCTGTGCTACTTTGACTCCAATGTTATATCCCATCCAGAGATCTAGTATAGAGTACCTGTAATTTCTGAAGATGGAATCCGGCTCAACGGAAACGTTCTGGGACCAATTCTTGCTTATCTCGATCCCGCCCGCCATGCGCGAGTACGGCGAAACCAACGGTCTGTCTAATCGCAGGTAATACGATTGCTCGTCTTCGTCACCATAGCTGCTTCCGGTGTTCAATTGTGTGTAACCGGCTGTTAGATTGATCAAGCTACCAAAGACACTGCTTTTCCTGTAGTAGAATGCGTGCGTATAAACAGGATTACGATCGGAATCGTAATAGCCATTATACTGCAACCGTTGCCCCATCCCAAATACGTTAGCATCATAGACCCTGAACCTAAAACCGTTGGAACCTCTCGGACTTGCGCTCCCTCCGATGCTAAATACATCACGGGTCAGAATCAAGACGTCCACAGAATCCTCCGTGCTTGAAAGCGGCACAACAAATAACCTGGCATCAAGTATAAAGTCAAGATCACGCAAGAACCGTTCATTGTCGGCAAGCTTGTATGCGTTTAGTGGTTTCTTCTCGTGGAAGAAAACGTGATCTCTGATAACCCACTCTTTTGAATTGACGTGCAAAGCATTACCAATTCTCGCCATCTTGCTCGAGATACTGGTGGTATCCGTTATGCTCTTTTCAAATCCAATGTGGTTTACTATAATGTTGCGGATGATTTTTCCCTCATAGGGTAAAAAGGCCTCTTCACTTCTGATATTGAGGACTTCCTGGACAGGAGGCTTTCTGGTAACGCTATTGAGTATCTCCTGAGATACCTTGCTATCTTTGACCGCATCAACAATATTGTTCGTTGTGTCAGTTTTGTCAGTGGGCTGTTGGGCAAAAGCCGGCGACAGTACGATTACGTACAAAATGAAAAGTGCCGGAAGAAAGTTTCTGATCATTTTAACCTGCCCCCTAATTTACCATCCCTAAAAAAGAAAAAACCCGGCAGTTACCGGGTTTTAGTACAAAATCTTTACCAACATTACAGAGCTTCCACCGCCTGGACTTCACCAGGCATCATCCGGGTGAAAAGATTTTCAATGCCAGCCTTTAGTGTCACCATCGAAGAAGGGCAGCCGCTGCATGAGCCCTGTAGTTTTACTTTCACGATGCCGTTGCTGAATGAGTGATAGGTAATTGCACCGCCGTCCTGCTCGACCGCCGGTCTTATATACTCCTCAAGGATTGTTTTGATTTTTTTTATCGTTTCTGTTTCCTCTTCAATAGGCGCGGAGGCACTTTCATCCCCTTCAATTATAAATCTCCCGTCTTCAAGGAATTTCTTGATATGGCTTTTGATAGTGTTTTGAACTTCAAGCCATTCAACATCATTCTTCTTCGTGACCGTAACGAAATTGCTTGCAAAAAAAACCCGATCGACAAACGGATACGTAAATAGTTCTTGAGCAAGCGGTGAAAGGGAGGCGCTAGCGGAGTCCGGAAAATCAAAGCTCATTCCTTCCGGAACCAACATCTCATTAACGACAAACTTAAGGGAATTGGGATTCGGATTCGACTCGAGGTAAATATGAATATCCTTAGGAACTGCTTGCAACATAGTTTTCTATTTAGTTATGCCAACAAAATTACAGAATTTAAGTTCGTCTCGTTACGTAATGAACCGAAAAAGCTACATAAGTGCACCATTCCCAATAGGCAACTTTGTCTATATTGCCAGCTTTAAATGGGATGGATTAGAAATCCTTAAACATTACTGAAAATTGAATCAAAAGAGAGTTGTTCAGGTCATAGCCATTTTACTGGCAATCGCGACGGTCCTTCACCTTATGTATTATTACTTAGGGGTATCGTTGCCACATACCGTACTTGTAGGTAGTAGATGGCTCGCGTGGTTGTTTGTAATTGTATTCGCGGTAAATAAAAAATCGCTTACTACCTGGATACTGGTAAGTATGATCATTGGCGTAGAAATAGGTCTAAACTTTCCCGAGTTTGCACAGAATCTGATCGTCCTTAGCAGGATCTTTCTAAGGTTAATTAAGACAATCATTGCCCCTATTCTCTTCGCAACACTAGTTGTAGGAATCGCCGGACATTCCAATCTTAAACAAGTGGGAAGGATGGGATGGAAATCGATACTTTACTTCGAGATTGTGACGACCCTGGCCTTAGTCATCGGCATCCTGGCTATAAATATTACGAAGGCAGGAGCAGGCATTGAATTACCGGCTGGTTTCAAACAAGACTTGCCCGAAACAAAGCCCCAGACCTGGGACGAGGTGGTCTTGCACATATTCCCTGAGAATTTCGTCAAATCAATATATCACGGTGACGTACTACCGATTGTTATCTTCAGCATCATATTTGGAATCTCGTTAGCCCTGTTACCTGAACAAAAAAAGAAACCTGTTCTTGATTTTACGGAGGGCTTGGCTGAAACTATGTTCAAGTTCACCAACATTATTATGCATTTCGCCCCTTTTGGAGTAGGTGCCGCTATCGCGGTTACTGTTGGTCACCTCGGGATCGATATCTTGACCTCATTGCTCAAACTTTTGTTTACTCTTTATGGAGCACTACTTGTCTTTTTATTTGGAGTGCTTCTCCCTGTGGCTTTGATAGTCGGCGTGCCAATTAGAAAATTTATCAAAGCAATCTCGGAACCCGTTTCTATCGCGTTTGCTACCACCAGTTCTGAATCAGCATTGCCGAAAGCCATGGAGAACATGGAGAAGCTAGGTGTTCCCCGAAAAGTAGTTTCATTTGTTTTGCCCACCGGTTATACTTTTAATCTCGATGGAAGCACTTTATACCTTTCGCTCGCGTCAGTTTTTGTAGCGCAGGCTGCTGGTATCGAGTTAACGATCGGAAAACAGATTGTAATGGTTTTTACGCTTATGCTCACAAGTAAAGGCGTGGCAGGCGTACCAAGAGCTACTCTTGTGATTCTCTTAGGCACAGCTGCCTCGTTTGGCCTTCCGCTCTGGCCGATAATGGCTATTCTTGGTATTGACGAGTTAATGGATATGGCCAGAACATCGGTAAACGTGATTGGAAATTGCCTCGCTACAATTGTTGTTGCGAAGTGGGAACGCGAATATGTTGAACCCGTTGGCGAGGTGAATTTTGATTAATCCCCCTACTGTCAAAAATCTTTCAAAAAATACGACAAATCAATTTTAAAGAACATCAGGCATTTGGAGTGCGATCACCTGGTCATATATTGGCTGTCGATAAAAATGAAAACGTTTCTCACCGCGCTCCTGATTTTGCCCACGTTTCTTGTGGGTGCACAGGTCCAGGATTCAGTCAAAAATGCGAAACGCGTTCGTTTGACTCCATTGCCAGTCATTTACTATTCACCTGAAACACGCTGGGGGTTTGGTGCCCTGGTTGCGGCTAATTTTGAAACCGTAAAGGTGCCGGATACAATCACAAAAAGTTCGTACGCGCAGACCTACTTCCTTTACACCGTCAATGATCAATATGAGCTAGGCTTGTCGAGTCGTATTTATGCTCCAAAGAATAAGTTCATATTTCACGGCAAATTCAATTACACTTATTTTCCGGAGTACTATTATGGAATTGAAACGGAAGATCCAGAAGCCAGTAAGGATACAATCGAATACAACCGCATTGCTGCCGATCTGAGATTTTACTGGCAATTAAAGCGTAATCTTTTTGCCGGCTTTGCAACGCGGTTTAGCGATATACGAAACATTGACGGCGGCCCCGGCGGCCATTTTTCTGAAGATAAACCACCAGGTTATCAGGGCTACTGGCTTTTGGGATTCGCTCCGGCTCTTACGCTGGAGACGAGGGACAATTTTGTATATCCGCGAAAAGGTTTTTACCTCGAAGTATTATATTGTCTCTATCCATCATTTGATGAAAGCAGCTATGGATTTCGAAACTTCAGGCTGGACGCAAGAAAATATTTTCCGCTAAAGCTTACCAGCGATATTGATGCCCTCGCATTTCAATTCATTGCCAATGTGAACAATGGCAATGTTCCTTTCAAGGACATGGCTGATATCGGTGGATCAAACACGATGCGCGGCTATTATACCGGATTCTATCGTTACAATAATCTCTATGCGCTTCAGGTCGAGTTAAGAACGCACATTTGGTGGCGCCTTGGCGTTACGGCATGGCTAGGCGCTGCATTGACTCCTGAGAAATGGTACACTTTTTTTGACCACTCATTAAAACCTAATGCAGGATTAGGTTTGAGAATAATGATGAACCGCAAGGATCGTCTTAATGTACGCGTAGACCAGGGATTTGGAAAAAAAGGTCAAAGTGGATTTTATCTCGACATCTCAGAAGCATTTTAACCTAAGGTGGTTCTTATGACAACCTGGACACTTTGTACCTCAAATAAAAATCAGCAATCACCAGGGCTGCCATGGCTTCAACAATAGGAACTGCACGCGGAACAACGCATGGATCGTGTCGTCCCTTGCCGCTAACATTCGTCTCATTACCATGTTTGTCAACGGTGGACTGATCCTGCATGATCGTTGCTACGGGTTTGAAAGCAACATTAAAATAGATATCCTCTCCATTTGATATGCCTCCTTGAATACCTCCTGAAAAGTTCGTCTTTGTCCTGATCTTTCCACCGTCGTTATAGAATTCGTCGTTGTGTTGGGATCCACGCATCTTTATACCTTCAAAACCGCTACCATATTCAAAACCCTTGACGGCATTAATACTAAGCATTGCCTTGCCGAGTTCGGCGTGTAGTTTGTCGAACACTGGCTCACCTAAGCCGACGGGCGTATTCTTAATAACACACGTAACAATTCCCCCAATGGTATCTCGCTCGAGCCGAACACTATCGATGAGCGCGATCATCTTTTCAGCGGTTGTGGCGTCGGGGCAACGGACAATGTTATCTTCCGTTCTCGAAAGATCCAGCGTTGTATAGTGTGGCGCTTCGATCTCTCCGACACGTGATACAAATGCATTTATTTGAACGCGGTCCTGGGCTAGCAGCAGCTTCGCTATCGCACCCGCAGCCACGCGTGCGGCGGTCTCTCTGGCCGAGCTTCTTCCTCCGCCGCGATAGTCACGTACACCATATTTGGCTTCATAGGTGTAGTCGGCGTGAGAGGGTCGGAACGTTTCAGCAATGTGACTATAGTCCTTACTTCGTTGATCCTGGTTTTCTATGACGATAGCAATGGGAGTACCTGTCGATTTTCCCTCGAATGTTCCTGAAAGTATTCGAAAGACGTCATCTTCTTTGCGCTGCGTAGTTATTTTGCTTTGACCAGGTTTTCTTCTGTCAAGCTCCGATTGAATAAACGCTTCGTCTATATGCAGACCGGCGGGACAACCGTCTATAGTCACGCCAATAGCTGGTCCGTGAGACTCGCCGAAAGTAGTAATTCTGAAAAATGTTCCGTAAGAATTGCTCATCCTTATTCTCTTGCTTCGCGCCACCATTTATCGGGGGCGCACAATGTTAAGGATTATTTTTTGAACACGAGAAAAACCGAAGCTCCCAGGACCATGAAAATAAATCCGTTGAAGGCCCATTTTTGCCAGCGTCGATCTTCGATAGTCCTCAACGTGTTATCGGTGGATCCGATCCTGTCATAAAAATTACCCAGATCATTGGAAAGGATGGCCTCATTCTTTTTGCTTTCGCCCGTAACGTAAAGAGTGAGCTGAGATCTTAGCGTATCGTACTTTCCGATCCTCGGGTTAAAAAATACCCAATGGAAATAATCACCCAACTTATACTTTCCAGGCTCCTTGGGGATCATAAAGTAACCAAACGACTTTGTTCCCGTCACCCGGTTGTTTTGCCTGTTAATGTCTTGCCGTACATTGGGTTCATAGAATTCAAACTGGTCGTCGCCCTTCACTCCAGGTTTGTCGACAGCCGAAATATTTCCTTCGCCGAAAACATTGAAATTATATCCTGCACTCTGGCCGGTTTGAAGATCGGTGCTACGAATACGCTCGTCCAATTTATAGTCACCCACGGCAACAGCATCCTTCAATGGATGAGGAGGCAATTCCCTTACGGTGACGGTCTTGGGCTTAGTGAAAAACTTTTTAAAATCCTCCTTTCGGTTCTGACCGAAGAATGAAGGGTTCTTCGCGACCTTATACTTGATCATTTCAAGTCCCACACTAGGAAATTCGATCGGCTCCGAGTTAAGAGGAAAATAAGTTGCCTGGTAAACTTTATACTGAGTATAGTCTTGTCCATTGATCCTCACACTTTCGCCTTCGATGTTTTCAATGTTGAAATTTTCCTCCCAGCAAGTGACGGGTTTGATCTTCTTCAAGATATCTGCCAGCTGTTTCCCCAACTCGTAGAACTGAAGGGGCGCACGATTGTCCTGCGATACAAAAAATGATAGCGTGGTGTTGAATCCCTCGCCAACATACACTTCGTCTTTGCTTGTTGTAAGCGCGAGGAAAGCGTCTTCTTTTACATCCACGAACTCAGTTTCTCCGCGATCAAAAAAATCATCATTAGACCTGTCAAAAAAACTCTTGAAAGGGTCTCGCTGTTGTTGCTGCACTGCTTGCCCAACTTTGACCTTCTTGCCAGCGACATTGATAGTTTTATCATTGACCTTCATCGTAAACGAGGGGACCGTAAAGGTACCCTGACGTTCTGGAAGGTACGTCATGACAACGCTTTGCGAGGAAGACATCTGCCCATTAACTATGTTTGTAGTTGACTGCGTAGACTGGCCACGCTTGCGGAATCCTGGAATTTCCGGGAAGTTATCATAACTCTTAAGCCTGTCGTTCTGAACCGTTACCGTAATTGTCCATGCCTGGTTTTCACCGACTTCATCTGGCCCCAAAGCGATTTCTATCGTCTGTGCCAACAGGGTTTGGGCCGTGAAAACGGTCGGAAAAAGGAAGAAAAACAGTCCTATAAAAAAATGTCTCCTCATACAAAATCTGCCTGCAAGCTAATCGTTACAATTTAATGTTAAACGCCAAAACCGTCCGAAAAATGCAGTAATTGTTAAATTTTGGCCAATTTTAAGTTGGTAGGGTTAAAAAATTATTGTGCTCTTCGGGAGAACTAACAAAATTTTAAAATGTTCTTTTAGTTATTTATCCAATTATCTAACTTAACACTTGTTAGGAGACTAAATTTTTTGAACTATTCAGATTCTTACCATGCTGAACTATGTAAAAACAGTGCTCACGAAAGTGAGTTTTAGCGCGCTTCTATTCGAAAAGGAGTTGCGCAAGGCCCTCAAATTATTAATAGGTGAAGAAGTAAACGAACTCAAACAGTGGTGTTACACCAGATTTGGGAATGAACATGAAGAAATACTGAACCGTTGCTTCGTGGTTGCTTAAAAAAGTAGACTTTGAAAAATTAAAGAGCCCTCAATGTTGAGGGCTTTCTTTTTTTACTACAGGTAATACAATTCACTTTTCGATCGCGCCATTGACAGCTATAACTTTATCCCAATTTTCTTTATTGGCTTCGACAAACTTCTTGTGCGCGGGATTCACATCATATTGCAGAATATCCGCTTCTTTTTCGAACGTCAGGTAATGCATGATGTCATACTCCGGGTCAGCTTTGCTTTCTCCTTTCACTGTCTTCCCAGCCCTGTAAGAAAGAACTTGCGGTATAGCCTTAACGAACGCAGCAAAATCAGCGACATGTTTTGCTTTCGCCTCTGGAGAGATTCCTGTTTTGAACTTAAAACAAACGATCCGTTGAAATTGTGGTTTGGCTTTCTCATCCTTGAAAAAGGAAAATGACATAACGAGTGCTGATGCTATAAATAGCATCGCTATGAATGATGCATTTTTCATATTGATATTAATTTGTATTTTCTTGATCTATTGTTTGTGGCGTGTTCACGACAAACGAAACATTTCTCTTAATTCCTGAATACTTGGTTCGCTGAACGGCGGATTTTTCGAACATCTTTTTAAATACTTGTTCTGTGATCTCCACCCAGTGTTGTTTAGTCATACCTTCTAGTTCTTTCGATGGCATGAATCGCTCTTCTTTATGTCCTTTTGAAAAACTATTCCATGGACATACATCCTGACAAATGTCGCATCCAAAGATCCAGTTATTAAATTTTCCTTGAACCTCGGCAGGAATTTCATCTTTAAGTTCGATCGTGTAGTAGGAAATACATTTGCTGCCATCAACGACATACGGTTCGGCTATTGCATCAGTTGGACAGGCATCTATACAAGCAGTACAAGATCCACAATAGTCTTTTACGGGAGCATCGTATTCAAGCTCCAGATCGATGATTAATTCAGCGAGGAAGAAGAAGCTTCCCATTTCGCGATTCAACAGAAGGCTGTTTTTTCCTACCCATCCAATACCACTTCTCTTTGCCCACGCGCGTTCCAATACGGGCGCAGAATCCACAAATGCCCGGCCTGATACTTCACCGATCTCATTATTGACATGCTGCAACAACACAAGCAACTTGTCCTTGACGACAAAATGATAATCTTCACCATACGCATACTTTGACACCTTAAGTTCATTCGTGCGGCTGAGGTCTTTTTCAGGGTAATAGTTATATATCAAGCTTATGACGGATTTTGCACCTGGGACAAGCAATCGGGGATCGAGGCGTTTGTCAAAATGATTTTCGAGATAACTCATTTTGCCTTGATAGTTTCTACTAAGCCATTCTTCAAGACGAGGAGCTTCGTCCTCTAAAAAGTCGGCTTTTGAGATTCCGCAAAATGAGAAACCCAATTCGTTTGCCTTAGATTTGATGATCGCAGTGTTACGCCCTCTTTGCATTGGGTTTATAAAACAATTTTAATTCTACTAGATTCCCAGCTTCTCTCTTTTTGTCCAGATCTCATTGATGGGTTCTCCTTTACTGCTGTTACCCTTATGATGCCACTCTCCATCCTCGAGTGAATATTCAAACTCCAGCTTCATGCCAACCCTGTTGTTGTCGCGTGAGAAAACGTCGATGCTTTCAACATATTTTCCATTCACCGTGGTATACGTACCGGCTCCTGTTGCAGAGAATTCTTTTGTCTCAGAATTGTAAGCTATCCATTGAAATCTTGTTCCCGAAAGGATCTTCATCGTCTTACGCGGTCCAGGAGTTCGTCTGTTCACCTGACCATTGTTAACGCGACCGGTTATAAGCCACGCACCAGCCAACTTCCCAGGACTCCCATCGTCAATTCTTATCCACTCTTCGTCACCTTCTTTTATCTTAAAGACGAGGTTACCTTCCCTCATTCCGATTGTGTTTCTTAATTCTTTTCCAATAAGCTCCGGCTTCATTGTGTTGAACTCGTGCACCTCCACAAACGTATTGCCTTCGACTCTCCATGTGCCGCCACAGGCTCCGAGAAATTTATTTTCGTTAAGGTTATAAACGACCGCCGCAAAATATTTCTCGGAGTTGATCCAAACGATACGGTTTTCTTCAGGGCCGCGCTGCCAGGCACCCACAAGGTTAATATTGGTTTCCTGGGCTTTTAGGTCAACGGCCAAGCATGCTGCGATGGCCAAGCCAAGAAACAAGATATGGCGAAGATTCATGACAATTTTTTTATGAAGAAAGTTAAAGAAATGCTAAGCGCTAAAAAACAAAAAACAGAAATTGTGCAATAATTGCGAACTTATTGCTGTTCGTTTAGTTATGATCATGACAAGTAGAATTACTCATATGAAATATAAGGAAGTACCACGCTGGACGACGTCGTATCTGCGTTGGCTTGTTATGGTTTTTGTTGTGCTATTCATTTCTTCATCATGTGATGATAGCGAGGATACCCCAACGCCACCGGCTAATGAAAAGTTGGTGGAGGCAACGCTGATGTACACTGCGTCGGCATCACAATTAAAATTTCTGGCCCAATTCGCGGGGTTTGACCTGGATGTCGATGAAATCAAGTACGACGCTGACGTATACAAGGTGACCTATAAGACAACCTATAAGGATGCAGAGATAATAGCATCTGGTTTGGTTGTCCTTCCCAAGACCAGCGTTGAAGTCGGAATGGTGAGCTTCCATCATGGAACCATAACTGATCATGATGATGCTCCTTCCAATACTACTGAAACAGATCCTGACGCTCTGCTATACGCGGCGCTATCCTCCTCTGGTTTTATTACGGTTATTCCCGACTATCTAGGATTTGGAAGTTCATCATCTATCCTTCACCCCTATTATGTGGAAGAGTACACGGCGACGGCTGTGATCGACATGCTTATTGCGGCGAAAGAACTTTCTGTTGAAGAAAATGTCAACTTCAATAAGAAACTCTTTCTCGCTGGTTATTCTGAGGGAGGTTATGTGACCATGGCTACACATAAAGGGATCGAGGAGCAAGGTCTCGACGATTTCGAATTGATTGCGTCATTCCCGGCGGCAGGCGCTTATGATATTGCCGGAATGGAGAATCATCTTCTTACTTTGGATACTTACGATGATCCATCGTACATAGCATATGTCATCAGAGCATATGAGCTTACGTATGATTTTCCGGATGTGCGCTCGGATTTTTTCCAACAGCCTTACGCAGACAGGATTCCCGGCCTTTTCGATGGCACAAAAGGAACAACTGAAATCAATTCTCAGCTCACAACCGTTCTCGCTGACCTTCTTCAGGAAGAATTATATGGAAACCTGAATTCCAACCCTGAATACTCGTATATCAAAGACGCATTTATCGAAAACAGCCTGACGGACTGGACACCAACGGCGAAAATGTACATGTATCACGGGGACTCGGATGTCACCGTACCCTATCAGAATTCAGTCGATACATATGATAAATTAATTGCTAACGGTACGTCTAGCAGCGATCTGACATTCATTACGTTGACCGGAGATCACTCGTCAGCCATTCAGCCATACGTTATGGACTTTGTTCCAAAATTATGGGCGTTGAGGTAGTTCCCAATGAAAGTAACACCGTCATGCAGAGCTGTGGTTTCTCCAAATAAGGATCTGTCGCCAATAATTAAAAGGATTCCGCATCATCAAATCACCGTGTAGCGAAGCATCTTTATCCGCATGTCGGGACTACAAAAAATGGACAGCGTGTCGGACAAAGACCCTTCGCAGTGGTGTAGCTGTGAGTGTGGATGAACATGAGCTATTGTGCAAGCGTCACTCATTATCCAGATTACAGCTCAGGGTGACGGATTACTATTTTTATTGCCAAAGTCTCGTTGGATATTCACCTGCAACTACGAGAGCCTTGATCCGTCTGGATACTTCTTCTTTATCTTCCTTGTAAGTCACTCCGAACCAGATATTACTTCCCTGCAGGATCTTCACCTTGCCCTTGCCTCCTTTGACCAATTCATTTACAATGATCGGTATGTAGAACTCCGATTTAATATTCCCCTGATTGTTCTTGAGAAAAGACTCAAATAGTTTCATGGAGTAGTCAAATATATTTGGTTGAAAGCCCCAGAAGTTCATTGATGTCGGCGTATCAGGACTCATAACGCGATCGCCTTCCTTTTCTTTGGAGATGATCTTTCCATTTTCCTTCACGATCGTCACCCTCTCTACAACGGATGTCAAAAAACCATTTTGATCTTGTTCACCACAACCTCTGGATACGCTGCCATGTTCTGAAAGTACGTTCTTTAACGTATACCCTACCATTGCGTGATGACCAGCAGTGTCCTTTGAAAAAAAGTCGGCTACAGAAGCAAACGATGCCCGGCCATAAAAATCATCTGCATTAATGGCCACAAACGGCTCATGAATTACATCGCGCGCACATAACAAGGCATGTCCAGTTCCCCATGGTTTAGTTCGCTCAACATTTTGATATTGTGGTGAAACCAGTTTATCAAGTGACTGAACCACAAACTCCACTTCGACCTTGTCTTTCAAGGGCGGCAAGAATTTCTCCCGAACGGTTTCGAGTATTTCATCGCGAACAATAAAAACGACTTTGGTAAAACCTGAGCGTATTGCGTCAAAAAGGGAATAGTCCATAATAGTCTCGCCACTCGGACCAAACCCATCAATTTGTTTAATTCCGCCATAACGGCTGCCGATTCCAGCCGCCAGTACTACTAATGCAAGTTTTTTTTTCGGGTTTTTTGGTGCGTCCATTGGGTTTTAGTTTATTTCCGCCTTTTATGTTCTGGTGTTTGCGCAAACATTCCTATTTTTCTTCTAATTTTCAGCTCGCGGGCAAATAAAAAATAGACAAAGCAGCAACGTCAGAAAGAAAAAGCAGCCGCAAAAATAGACTTTTGATTGAATTAGTTAGCGGATTAAGCGCGTTGCTGCGGATGATAAATAAGTAACTAAACCTAGAACCAATCCTTTACCACTCCATGACTACATCACAGACGTCGACAAACGCACAGAAGTCTTACACCTTCCCGATGATTATCATTGGTGCACTATTTTTCATTTTTGGATTCGTAACATGGCTGAATAGCGTCCTAATTCCATTCCTCAAGCAAGCTTGTCAATTAACGGATTTTCAAGCCTACTTTGTGACGCTCGCCTTTTACATTTCCTATTTTGTTATGGCAATGCCGTCCTCAGTAATTCTGCGAAGGATTGGTTTTGCAAAGGGTATGTCTGTTGGATTGGCGGTTATGGCCATTGGCTCGCTAATCTTTATCCCTGCAGCCATGGCAAGATCATATCCCATATTTCTTGTTGGTCTGTTTGCACAAGGAACCGGATTGACCTTATTGCAGACAGCCTCAAATCCTTACGTAACTATACTTGGACCCATTGAAAGCGCTGCAAAACGAATCAGCATTATGGGAATTTGCAATAAAGTTGCCGGAATGATAGGGATACTTATTTTAGTTGAATTGCTTTTCAGCGACACGCAGACGCTATCGGCCAAAATACAGTCATTAAGTGGTGCCGAACTCGAAGCGGAATTGGATATCCTTGTATCACGCGTTATCATGCCGTATGTTATAATGGCAATAGTCTTGGCTGGATTAGCAATTATGATCCTGAGAGCTCATCTACCAGAAATCAATCCGGAAAAAGACGCCGATGATTCAAATCAATCGACTGGAAAAAATTCTGTTTTTGCATTTCCTCACCTGGTTCTGGGGGTTGTTTGTATTTTCGTTTATGTAGGGGTGGAAGTAATAGCAATTGATACTATTGGTTTGTATGGACAGCATCAGGGATTTGATCTAAACACTGCAAGCAAATTTGGAATATATAGCCTAATTGCATTGACTGCCGGATATTTGATCGGGATCGTGATTATTCCAAAGTACATTTCCCAAAAGATCGCCTTACTAACAAGTGCTTTATTGGGGTTAGTGTTTGTAATTGGCGGTCTAATCACGGATGGATGGATATCAATTGGATTCATCGTACTATTGAGTTTTGCAAATGCACTAATGTGGCCTTCGATTTGGCCTCTTGCCATAGACAGTCTTGGCAAGTTCACAAAGACAGCATCCGCCCTTATGATAATGGGGGTGGTAGGCGGGGCGATCATACCTCTTGTGTATGGGGCGTTGGCCGATTCAAGCGACAGGCAGATTGCTTATTGGATTACCATTCCGTGCTACCTGTACATTTCTTATTATGCAGCTATCGGACATAAGGTGGGCAAAGCCTCTCCGTCACTATCTCCGAGATAAGGGATAGGTCAAAAATCTAAAATAGAATTTAATACGCTTGTTCATCAGGCAAAGCATCATTATTCCCAATTAAAGCATGCATCCCTCCCGAGTCTTACGGGAGGGATTTTTTTTTGAAAAAATGTTTCAAAAAAATCTCCAACTGCTGTCCATCCCAAACATATTGATTCGTCGTAGTGTAAATTATGTTCAATTAAAAATCCCTAACACAATGGAAAAGTACATGTTCATTTTCTTCGGCGGCGATCCAAGTCATCTTTCACCTGAAGCTCAGCAGGCGCATATGGGCAAATGGTTCGAATGGGTAGAGAAGCTGAGAAACGAAAAGCGTTATGTAGCCGGTGAAGCGCTTATGCCTGGCGGAAAAAACATTAGAGGTCCCAAGAAAGCAGTAACGGACGGCCCATTTGCGGAAAGCAAGGAAGTAGTCGGAGGATTTTTCGTTATTGAAGCGAAAGGTCTCGACGAAGCAGTGAAAATTGCGAAAGAATGTCCTGACTACGATCTCGGCGGAATCGTGGAAGTACGTGAGGTGATGAAGTTTGATCAATAACATCATCCGGTATCCATACCGTTGAGTGTCGCGTTTTAGATTGTCGTTCCAAGCCGAGCTAGGTCGAGGGCGCAGACGGAATGCAATTTCCCGCTGATCTTCGCAGATCAAAAGACACCAATCTGCGTCATCGGCCGGAAAAACATTCGGAAAACCGGAACGATATTCCACAATTCAAGCTCATCCAATAGAACCCGCGACAACACTGAAAATCCCTAAATTTATGGATGCTTGAGCAACAGGTAAATCAACTCGTCGGTCATCTTTTTCGTCACGAGGCGGGAAAGATGGCCGCTGTGTTAACGCGCTTGTTAGGTTTTCAGTCGCTGGACATTGCCGAAGATATTGTACAGGATACGCTGGTCAAGGCAATGACAACATGGAAGTTCAAAGGGATTCCGGAAAATCCATCGGCATGGCTTTATACGGTTGCCAAGCGTAAGGCCATTGATGCTATTCGAAAGCAGCACCTTCATGCGCAACATCGGAGAGAAATAGCAAATGCTCTCAAGTCAGAATGGACTTTGTCTCCGACAGTAAGTAGTTTCTTTCTTGACAATGAAATCGAGGACAGCCAGCTCCGAATGATCTTCGCTTGTTGTCATCCTTCTATTCCTTATGAATCACAGATCGCTCTCACATTAAAAACGCTGTGCGGGTTAAGTATTGCTGAAATTGCCAACAGCTTTCTTACCAATGAGGAAACTATTGTTAAGCGTTTGTATCGCGCCAGGGAAAAGATCAGGGAAGAAAAGATTAACCTCGAAGCACCTATCCCGACCTCGATGCCAGGACGTATGGACGCTGTTCTTGATACATTGTACCTGTTGTTCAACGAGGGTTACAATTCCTCTCATCCAGACCAATTGATCCGTCACGACTTATGTGAAGAGGCGATGAGGTTGTGTCACCTCATCATACATAATCCGTTAACGACCTCACCGAAAGCTAAAGCTCTATTGGCGCTAATGTGTTTTCAGGCATCTCGCGAAGACGCGCGGCTTGCGGAAGATGGCAGCATTATTCTTTTGCAAGATCAAGACCGCGCTAAATGGAGTCAACCTCTGATAGAAAAAGGAAGATTATACCTTGAAGAATCGGCAGAAGGTCAGGAATTTACTGAGTATCACATTGAAGCTGCTATTGCAGGTTGCCATTCAGCCGCCCGCACATTTAAGTTAACCAATTGGAAGTC
>Ga0111539_10004731_pt1 | contig 17789 bp, 14 predicted proteins | sample RhiMethybrSRZTD1_FD_79667 | JGI IMG/M metagenome (GOLD analysis project Ga0111539, IMG submission 79667) | Populus rhizosphere microbial communities from Tennessee, USA - Rhizosphere MetaG P. TD hybrid SRZTD1 (version 2) (version 2) | ecosystem: Host-associated > Plants > Roots > Rhizosphere >... | reverse complement strand
CGGCGGACGTCACCCGGATCGTGATCGAATGCCGGGGCGCGCGGGCGGTGCTCAGGGTCGGAGATCCGCTGAGCCGCAAGGTCGTGCAGCGCTCGATCGACCTCGGATCCTCCGCGCCGCAGGCTCGCGGGCGCCTGGTAGCCCTGGCAACGGCCGAGCTGGTCGTTGCAAGCTGGTCGGAGCTCGAAAGTAACCCCACGCCGAAGGTCGAGCCCGCCGGCCCGCGCCCTCCCCCGGAAGCGGCGGCCGCCGCGCGGCGGGTGATCTGGAAGCGCGCGCCACCGAAGCCGAGACCACCGCCACCGCCGCCGCCGGCTGCTCGCACCGAAATGACCCCGGTTGCCGAGCAGCCCCCGCGCGAGCCGGCGCCGATGCGCAACGACGAGCCGCCTTACGACGAGCGCTGGCCGGATCCGCATGCATGGGGCGTCGACGATCCGAGCGAAGATCCGCGGCTGCGCGTGGTGGCCATGGCTTCGCTGCGATCGTTTTTTGCTCACGAGGGTGCGCTATGGGGCGGCGGCCTCCGCGCCGGCCAAGAGCGCTTCGAGACCGTCGGATGGACGCTCGACGCCCTGGCGGAGACCGGCGAAATCAAGACGGAGCTGGCTCGTTTCCGGGTCAACACGGCCACCCTGGGCGCGGGCATTCATCTGTACGGGCGCTCGAACTGGTTCGTCGTCCGCGTGGGTGCGGGCATCCGCTTGGGGTTTGCTCGCACTCAGGCGCTGGACCCACGGGCGGCGCCGAACTCTGCGCTCGCGCCGTGGGGATGGCCCCTGGGATCATTGGGCATATCGGTGAGGGGCAAGCGTGGCCCTCTGCTCGAAATCTCGACAGAAGCGGGCTACGTCGTGCTGCCGGTGGCCGTCGGCGCCCCACCCGTCAAGGGGGCGTGGTTCGGCCTGCAAGGAGGATTCGGTGTCTTCCTATAGCCGCGGCGGCAAGCCGGCGGCGGAAGCGGTAACGTCGGTAAATCGCCCACGAAAGCTCGGTGGCGGCGGGCGGTTGGACCGGCTCAGTGAGCCGTTTTCGGAGTCCGCGAGCACTGACGAGAATGGTCCTTCAATGCCGAGAGGTCGCCCTGCGCTCGAAATCGTCGGTGCGGCCCCGGCCGAGCCCAAGGCGGAGCTGGTCCCGCTCGACGCCGATTCGGTTTTTCGCCGCTACGCGGCCTACGTCGCGGCGATCGCGCACCGCTTGCTGGGGCGGGACCACGAGGTCGACGACACCGTTCAAGAGGTGTTCGTGATCGCGGTGCGCGGGCTTTCGCAGCTGCGTGAGCCAGCTGCGCTCAAGGGCTGGTTGGCGAGGATCACGGTTCGCGTCGCGCGGCGCCGGCTGCGTATGCGCCGGCTGCGCACTTTTCTCGGACTCGACGAGGCCACGCTCTACGACTCGATGGTCGACGAGGCAGCCAGCCCCGAACAGCGCGTGCTGGTCGGCCGCGTCTACCGCGCGCTCGACGGACTGCCCGCCGATCATCGAATTGCCTGGTCGCTGCGACACATGGAGGGTGAGAAGCTCGAGGACGTCGCCGTGCTGTGCAACTGTTCGCTGGCCACCGCCAAACGCCGGATCGCCGCGGCCGCCCGCGTCCTCGAGGAGGCGCTGAGCGATGAGTGACCTGGCGGAACGGCTGGAGCAGGTGCGCAGCCACGTGCGGCCGAAGCTCGGGCCCCAGCGCATGGCCGCGATCCGCACGCGCGTGGACGACGCGCTCGCGCGCCAGCCGCGGCGCCGCGCCCTCGTGCTCACTGCCGCGATCGTGACGGTGCTCCTGGTGGCCGGTGTGGCCATCAAGCAGCAATGGTCCACGCCGCCGGCGGTGCCGATCGCCGACACCGTGAGCCGGCCCTCTTCGCGCGCGGCGCTGGTGCTGGAAGACGGCTCGAAGGTCGAGCCCCTTCAAGACGACGCCCGCATCGAAACGCTCGAGAGCAGCTCTGCCAAGCAAGCGGTGCGCCTGGCCGCGGGCAAAGCGCGCTTCGACGTCACGCCGCGGCCGAAGCGCAAGTTCGAGGTGCAAGCGCGGGACGTGACGATAACGGTGCTCGGGACCGCCTTCGTCGTCGCAGTGGAAGGCAGCTCGGTCCAGGTGCAAGTGGAGCACGGTCACGTGCGCGTGAGCTGGCCGGGGGGAACGCGCGAGCTCTATGGCGGCCAGCACGGCGTGTTCGATGCGACCAAACCGCCGCTTCCGGAAGCCCCGCCGGTGCCCAGCATTGAAGCGTCGAGCACTCGGACCGCGGCGCCGCCGACGTGGCAAGCCCTGGCTCTGGACGGCGAGCACTCGAAGGCCTACCAGCGGCTGAGCGCGGAGGGCAACAGCGCAGTCCGCAACACTCCGGAAGATCTGCTGCTCGCCGCGGACGTCTTCCGACTGGGCGGGCACCCTGCAAAGTCGGTCGCGCCGCTCGAGCGCATGGTCAAAAATCACCGCGGCGACTCGCGCGCGCCGCTCGCGGCCTTCACGCTCGGGCGCGTGCTGCTCGACCAGCTGGGCCGGCCGCGCGAAGCCGCTGCCGCGTTCGCGGACGCACGGCGCTTGGCGCCCGGCGGGCAGCTCGCTTCGGATGCGCTCGCCCGCGCGGTCGAGAGCTGGTCACGGGCCGGCGACGCGGCGCTCGCCTGGCGGCGCGCGACCGAATATCTCGAGCGTTTCCCGAAGGGCCGGCATCAAAAATCGGTGCGGCGCTTCGGCGGCCTGGATTGAGCGCCAAATCCTAGAATTTTGAACAGGCAACTCCGCGCTCGGGGTTTGGTAGAGTGCGCGCGTGGCACTCGCGAAGCACATCTCCATCTCCGTTCTGCTCGGTCTGTTCACTCTCGCGGCATGCGAAGATCCGCCGCCGCCTCCGGAAAAGAAGCCGGCCGCGCCCACACCCCCGCCCGCGCCGACGCCGGCGGCCACGGAACACGCAGAGAAGAAACCCGAGCCGCCCCCGAAGAAAAAGCTCGAAGACTGCCCGAAGGACAACAAGGTGAGCTTCGACGACTCCGCCTTCGAGGCCGAGGTGCGGAAGAAGCTGCCGAAGCCGGACGGAGACATCACCAAGGCCGACCTCGGCAAGCTGAAGAGTCTGAACGTGTCGCAGGTGAAGCTCAAAGAGGTCGACGTGTGCGTCTTCCCGCACATGAAGAACCTGAAAGAGCTTTTTCTCGGCCCCGGTGACTACGACGATCTGTCGGCGATCGCGGGCCTGACCAAGCTCGAGTCGCTGCGCGCGTCGATCAACCAGGTGAAAGACCTCACGCCGCTCGCCAAGATGAGCAAGATGGATCGGCTCGATCTCGGCCGCACGCAGGTCACCGATCTGTCGCCGATCGCGGAGCTCACCGAGATCAGCGAGCTTCAGCTCGACGACACGCCGGTTGCCGACCTCGGCCCGCTCTCGAAGCTGAAGAAGCTCGAGCGGCTGAGCATTCAGCGCACCAAGGTGAAGGATGTCGCGCCGATCAAGGAGCTCAAGGGGCTCAAGTTCTTGTACGTGACGGGTGCGCCGGTCGACGAGGATCCGATGGCGCTCGCGCCGATACGCGGCAACGGGACCAAGGTGATCGCACAGTGAGCCGGGCAGTCGAGCACTTCTTGTCTCTGCTCGAGGACCCCGCGCTGCGCGAGCGGCTCGGATTGGACACGAACGCCGGCCGCACGGCTGCGGCGCTCTCGGTCGAGCGCTTCGTCGAGCTCGGCGAAAAGCACGGCTGCACGTTCACCGCGGACGAGCTGCGCGCCCATTTCAGCGCTACGGCGCGTTCGTTGAGCAGTGAGGAGCTGGAGCGCGTGAGCGGCGGCACTGGCGTCATCGCCGCGAATGCCACATTGACGGTCAGGCTCCCCGGCGCCACCAAAGGCGCCGGCTACAACGAGCTCGTGCTCGACGACACCGCGGGCAAGGAAAAGTAGCCAGCTCACGCTGCAGAGCTCGACGCGAGCTCTGCGGCGTCGACGAGCGTGTACGCGATCGGGCACTCGATCACGGCCACGTACGGGCGCGATTCCGCGTTCAGGGTGACGACCGCGGCTCCCTCCGGATGACCGCGAAAGCGCTCGCGCAGCGCGCCGATCGCGACGCCTGTTTCGGATCCGAAGCCGGCCGCCTCGGCAAGCGCTTCGAAAGTCCAGCTGCCGTCAGGATCCGCGAAGAAGTCGGCGGGAACGGCGTCGAGCGAAAGGCGATAGCGAGCGACGCGATACCCGCGGGCGGTCACGCGAACATCGAGCAAGTGGTAGTCTTCGGGAGTCGGATCGGCAGCGAGCGGGAGCAGCATGGGAAAACGACTACCATGATACTGAACACATGTACAGCTCACTAGGAAGTCTCTAATTTATCAGCGCTTTTGATTCGTCATGCGGGCTCGCTCGAGCTTCGCGGCGTCGGCCAGATCCTGAGGGCGCCCCGCCGCCCGCTTGTTTGCGAGCAGATCTTCGAGCGCGATGATGCGCACCGGCGTTCCTTCCCAATCCGCCAAAATGGCGTTCTTCAAGACCTGCGCGGGCACAACGCCGTCGATCGCCCGGAGCAGATCGACTCGGAGCGGAGGCTGTCCGAGGTAGACGACTTCGGTCTCGGCCAGATTTCGCGTGCCCTCAACGACGACTGGCGGAGCGCCATAACGCGCCAGGGCCCGCGCGGCTCGTTCGAGATTCTCGGCGCTTCCCTCGAGAAAGATATCGAGGTCTTTGGTCGCACGCGGCTCGACGTGAAAAGCGAACGCATAGCCGCCGATCACGACACAATCAACCTCTTCGCGAGCGAACTCCTCCGACAGATCTTTGAAGTCTTGGGGAAGTTTCATGCCCTGCACCCTCACGGCTCTGCTCGTTCCACAGCTCGAAGACACAACCGAGCCGCTCTTCCGGCGTCATCGCCAGCCAAAAATCGCTCGCGATCGACTCCATTTCCGCCGCATTGCGAGCCACGCCACCCTTCCAGGTTCGGCGGCGATTTTCTGCGCGCGCTGCGCGATCCGACATGGCACGAGCCTAGCACGCCTCAGATCGTCTGGCGCTTGGCGAGCGCGCGGAACACGCCGTCGACCTTCATCAAGTCTTCGTAGCGGCCCGATTGGACGATGCGTCCACGCTCGAGCACCACGATCCGATCCGCGTGGCGGATCGTGCTCAGCCGGTGCGCGATCACCACGCGCGTGACCCGGAGCTTTTCGAGGCTTTCGCTGACCTGAGCCTGGGTCAAGTTGTCGAGCGCGCTCGTGGCTTCGTCGAAGAAGACGATTTTCGGCTGTGACGCCAGGGCACGCGCGATCAAGAGCCGCTGGCGCTGGCCGCCGGAGAGCGTGCCGCCGCCCTGCGAAATCACGGTGTGCATGCCCATCGGCATCGCTTCGATGTCCTTGTCGAACGCGGCTTGCCGCGCGGCGCGCCAGGCGTCGTCGATGCTGAGCCCGGTATTGCCGACGATGTTCGTGTAGATGTCGCCCTGCATCACGCGGCTGTTCTGCAGCACGACGCCGATCTGCTGGCGCAGCGAGCGCGCGTCGAGGCCGACCAGCGCTTGTCCGTCGTAGAACACGCCGCCCTCGGTGCAGGTCTCGAAACCGAGCAGTACCCTGAGCAGCGTCGATTTGCCGGATCCCGAGGGTCCGACGATCGCCACGAACTGGTTCGGCTCGATCCGGAAGTTGACGTCGTCGAGGATCAGCGGGCCGTTTGCCTCGTAGCGAAACGAGACGTGGCTGATCTCGATCGAGCCTTTGATCTCGGTGCGCACGTCGCCGCTGCCCTGGCTCTCGAGCGGCTCGGTCAGGATCGGTTTCGCCCGCTCGTACATCGGGATCACGCTCAGCGAATGCAGCCCGGTCTCGATCAGATCGAGCACGGCGCGCAAGAACACGCCGAACGCTGCGCTGAACGCCAGAAATTCACCGGTGCTCAGCTTTTGATTGCCGCTGCCGGCCAGCAGCCAGAAAAGCAGCATGCTGCACAGGATCGGAAACGCAGTCTGGAATACGCCGACGCGAATGTTGACGCGCTCGGCCTCGAGGTCGGCGTCGCGGCGCCGCGTGAACAGGCCGGCCCAGACGCCGAAGGCGCGATTCTCCGATCCGGTCACGCGCAGCTTGGCAATGCCGGTGAGGAGCTGAAGCAAGAGCCCGTTGATCTTGCCGTCGATTTCGGCGACGCGGCGCTGCCGCTGAAGCCCGTAGTAAGCGGCGAATGCGGCGACCGTACCGGCCACCGCCACCAGGCCAGTGCCCGCGAGCGCGAGCCGTGGATCGATGTAGAAGAGGAGCGCGAAGTTCCAGACCGAGAACAGCCCGGCCAGCATTACCGACAGCGTTGCACCGGCGAGCACGTCGCGAATCCCGCCGATGCCCGCGGCACGCGTCGCCAGATCACCCGCCGAGTAGCGCCGGAAAAACGGCAGCGGCAGGTTCAACAGCCGGTCCCAGACCGACGCCTCGAGCGTCGCGTCCATTCGCGTCTGCGCCCGCACCAGACAGAAGCCGCGCGCCAGATCGAACAGCGAGAGGCTCAGATAGACCGCCAGCAAGACGCCCGTCAGCTCGCGCAACAGGCCGCGCTCGGCGCCCGGGATGATGCGATCGAAGACCTGGCCCGTCAAAAGCGGGATCAGCGTGGCCACCGACCCGGTAGCCATGCCGATGCCGATCGCGAATGCGAGGTCCTTGCGCGCGCGCCGGCTCGAGAAACGCAGCACGTCGAGCGGTTTGAGCGCGCGGCTCGGAAACGGCGCATAGAACTGATAGGCCTGGGGGTGCAGATCGTTGGCGAGCGCGGCGTTCACGCGGCGTGGGGCGCTTTGACGCGGGTCGTGGAGCTGGTAGCCGCGACCCGCAGGCAAAAGCGCCACCGGGTGCAACACCTCGTCGCTCTCGAGCAGAAACCCGAGCAGCGGGCCGGCGTCGTCCTCGTACCACTTTTTCTCGAGCAGCACGCCACGCGTCCGGATGCCGGTCATGCGCGAGAGCGCGGCCTGCATCTGCGACAGCGTCGATCCCGCAGGACGCACGATGCGCGGCGCGTCGACCTGGAGAAAGCCGGCGATGCGCCGGCACACGCGTTCGAACGCGTCGGCGCCGCCGAATTCGACGTCGAGGCGCCGGCCGCTGCCGACCGCGGCCAGCCGCTGCAGCGATTCTGCGACGAACGTGCGCTCGGCCGTGGCGCTCTTGAGATCGCGCTCGATTCGCGAGTCGGCGAGGCGCGCGCGCCGCTCGGCTACCACCGAAACCACGAACGCGTAAAAGCCGTCGGCAAAGCCGACACCGCCGCTGGCCGCGAACAGCTCCGCGCTGCTCCAGACTCGCAGACGCTCGCCTTCGTAGAGGGCCCAGGCCTGCTCGCCGAGCGGCCAGCATTCGGCTTTGACGCCGTTCGCGCGGACATCCATACCGAGGTAGAGCTGCGGGGGCTGGCGCGGCGCGATCCAGACCAGGCCCCGGTTGGCGCGCACCGATTGAGCGCCGTTCGCTTCGAGCGTTTCCCCCGGGCTGGTCACATGGCAGCGCGTGGGCACGGGCGCGGCGGGCAGCGTGCCGATCAGGAGCTCGATCCACGCCCCGAACAGGCGATCGATCACCGCCCGGCCTTCGGCGTCCTCGGCGAGCCGGAACAGCAGCGCGGTCGGGATGCGCCAGACGATGCTGCCGGTCACACCCGAGAGCAAAAGCGCGGTCGCGCCGAGGCCGAAGCCCGGTTGTAGGCCGAACAAGAGCTGTCCCGCGCCGCAGATCGCCACGTGCTCGCGGCGCCCGACCGGCACGCCGTCGCGGTAGCCGACGCAAAACAGCTGGTGATGCTCGGACAGCGTCACGTACGCGCACGACGGATCGTCGAGCAAGAGCGGCTGATCGCCCTGAACCGGCACCTCCTGACACGCGGCTCCCAGACGCTGCTTCAACCACGCGATGCTCTGGAACGAGTCGTTTTCGTTCATCGCTCATCCCGTGGTGATCAGCTCGCGGTACGCGCCACCCTGAGCCAGGAGCTCTTCGTGCGAGCCGCGTTGAACCACGCGCCCGCGCTCGAGCACGATGATCTCGTCCGAATCGCGGATCGTGCTCAAGCGGTGTGCCACGATCAGACAGCTGCAGCCGCGCCGACGCAGGTTCTCGTCGACGCCGCGCTCGGTTTCGGGATCGAGCGCGCTGGTCGCCTCGTCGAGCACGACCAGCGCGGGCTGCCGGACCAGCGCGCGCGCGAGCTCGAGGCGCTGGCGCTGTCCGCCGCTGAAGTTGAAGCCGCCTTCGGTGACGCGCGCGTCGTAACCGCCCTGAAGCTTGGTGATGTCCTCGTGGATGCACGCGTCCTTGGCGGCCTGGACCACGTCGGTCTCGGGGATCGTGTCGTCCCAGAGTGTGATGTTCTCGCGCACCGTGCCCTCGAACAGGGCGATGTCCTGATCGACCATGGCCACCGACGAGATCAGCGCCGACTTCGGCAGCTCGTCGCGCTTGGTCCGGTCGAAAAAAATGTCGCCGGACCAGGGGCTGTAGAGGCCGCAGACCAGCTTCGCGATCGTCGATTTGCCGCTGCCGGTGCCGCCGACCAGGGCCAGGCGCTGCCCGGGGGCGATGTGCAAATCGAGATTTTGGACGAGCGGCGGCGAAAACGGCAGGTAGCCGAAGGTGATGCTTTTGAGCTCGAGCTCGCCGGTGAGGCGCTTGGGCGCGGGCGCATCGCTTTCCCTGGGGGCCGGCTCAGCTTCGCCGTCGACGCTCTCGTCGCGCTCGTGAGCCAGCACGTCGTCGAGCCGCTCGACGCTGCCGCGCAGCTGCTGGAGCGCGGCGCCCACCTGCGCCAGCCGCTCCACCGGCTGGATGAAGCTCATCATCAAGCTCTGGAACGCGACGAGCGTGCCGACGCTCATGTGGCCATCCATGATCCGGAGCGCGCCGAGGCTCAGCACCAGAAGCGAATTGACGTGGGACAGCACGTCGGTCGCCATCAAGATGAACTGCTCGCGCCGGGCCGCGGCTTGCTGCGCCATGACCAGCTTGGCCTGGTAGCCCGCCCACTGCCCGAAGAACTCGGTCTCGGAGCCGGTGGCCTTGATCGTCTCCATCATCTGGAGGCCGCCCGCAGCGACGCCCGCGAGCTTCCCTGAGTGCTGACCCACGCTGCGGCTGAGGTCGGTGCGCATGCGAGCGGCTGCCCGCAGCAAGAGCAGATGCGCCACCACGGTGCCGGCCCCGACCAGCGTCAGCGGTAGGTCCAGGTAGAACATGAAGACGCCGTAGAAGGCGACCAGCAGCAGATCGAGCAGCACGCCCGAAACGCGCCCGGAGAGCAGGTGCGCGACGTGGTCGTTCAGCTGAACGCGGCCCGCGAGATCGCCCGGCGAACGCGCGAAATAGAAGCCGACCGGCAGCCTCAGCGCGTGCCACATGAAGTTGCTCGACATGCCGACGCCGAGCTTCATCAAGAGCTTGAGCAGGTAGTTGCGCTGGAGGGCGGTGATCGCCGCGCGCATCAGCGCCGTGATCCCCATGCCGATCAAGAGCGCCGGCAGCCAGTCGACTTTGCCGCCGACGAGGACCTCGTCGACGAAGACCATGCTGAACACCGGCACCACCAGGCCGGGCAGGACCAGCCCGAGGCCGGCCAGCGCCACGAACACCATCGCCCCGCGCGAGCCGACCAGCCGTTTGAGCAGCGACGGCAAAAGCCAAGGCCGGCGGCCGTGAGGACGAAACTCCGGGCCAGGCCGGCACGCGAGCACGACACCGGTGAACGAGTGATCGAATTCCTCGGGCGTGACGGTGATCGGGCCCTGCGCCGGGTCGTTCAGATAGACCTTTTTCTTGGTGATGCCCTCGACGACCAAAAAATGATTGAAGTTCCAGTGCACGATCAGCGGCATGTGCATCTCGCGCACTTCGTTCGGCTCCTTGCGGAAGCCCTTGGCTTCGAGACCGTACTTGCGCGCGGCCTTGAGCACGTTGCTGGCCTTGCTGCCGTCGCGCGAGACGCCGCATTCTTCGCGCAGCTTCGACAGCGGTACGAACGTCCCGTAGTGTTCGAGCACGATCGCCAGCGCCGCCGCGCCGCACTCGGTAGCCTCCATCTGCAAGCGCGTCGGCGTACGCGCGCGGCGCGTACGGTTTTTCCGCTGCGGCTCGTTCTCAGCCACCTATCGGCCGAAATCGAGAGCGGGGAACACCAGCGCGATCGGCCGCTGGGTTCGCGTTGTCACGTTGGCGACGCAGCGCGTCCCGCTGGTGAGGATCAGATCGGGCCCGGCGCCGGAGGACCATTGATAGCCGCTCGGCGTGTTGTCGGCGTGGATCAGCTCCGCGCGCACCGCGATCGGCGAACCGGCGGCCTCGGTCAAAAACGCGTCGACCAGCTGGTCGTTGTGCAGAACGCGCATCATGCCCTGCCGCGTCGATGGGAAGCTTTCGACCAGCCGCACCTTGCCGAGCAGCACACCGTGGCGTTCCTTGCGCACGATCGAGGGCGCGATCTGCACCTCCATGCCAGGGCGCAAAATCTTGCCCTGGCGCGAGTCCACGTAGAGCAGCGCTTCGAGCGAGCCCTTCTCGCCGGTGCGTTCGAGGCTGAGCAGCGTCGAACCCGGCACGATCATGTCGCCGGTCATCGCCCGCACCTCGACCACGCGTCCCTCGTGGGTGCTGACGACGCGGCTATTTTGCGTGAGTCGCTCCTTGAGCGTCTTGATCTGGCGATCGGTCTCCTGCACCTGCATCGATTCGGTGCGCAGCACGGCGTCGTTCAAACGCTGGGCGGCGAAGCCGTCGACGTCGAGGCGCTGCATGTCGCTGCGCATGCTGTTCACGGACAGGTCGGCGGAACGCAGCGCTTCCCGCGTGGCTTGCAGAGCTTCGTTGGTGACGAGACCCTTTTCGTAGAGCCGTTGCTGCGTGGCGAGCTTCTCTTCGAGCTCGCGCTTGCGCGTCTCGTTGGCGGAGATCGCGTTCTTGATGCTGTCGCGCTCGCGAGCGGACGCGCTCATGCGCAAGCTCACGTCGCGGCCGCCGGCTTGCTTCGACTTCTCGAGGTTGTCCTTGAGCTCGCCCAGCTTGGCCTCGAGCCCGCGGATCTGATCGGCGAGCTCCGGCTGGGCGACCTGGGCAATCACCTGCCCTTTCTTGACGTAGTCGCCGACGTCGACCTCGATCGCGGTCACCTGGCCGGTGCCGATCGAAACCACGTCCGCGAGGCCGCCGCTGTAGATCAGGATCCCGCTCGCGTTCAGCTTGGTCGGCACCTTGCCGACGATGCCCCAGCCGACGGCGGTCGCGAGCACGAGCATGCAGCCGAGCAGGGCCAGCCAGCCCTTGGCGTCGGTGACCCGCATCACCGTATGCAGCTGCTCCGGCGAGGCCAGGCGGTCGAGCACCGCCTGCCGGAAGACTTTACTGCCCTGCTGCACGCTGGACTCCCGAGCTCACCAGGTCGCGCACGCTGGTCTCCACCGCGGCGATTTCGTTCGGCATCGCGCCGATTTCGAAGCGCAAGCGGCAGAGCGCGGCGGCGTAGCGAAAACGATTGTCGGTCTCGGCTTGCTGTGCGGCGATCAGATTGTCCTCGGTGGTCAAGAGATCGATCACCGTGCCCGCGCCCTCGCGCAGCTTGTCGCGCTCGTCACCGACCGCGAGCGCGTACTGGCGCACGGCGAGGCTCGCAGCTTCGAGCGCCGCAGTGGACAGCCGCAGATCGTCGAGCGTGCTCAGCACGTCGATCGGCAGGGTACGCAGCATGTCGCCGGCGGCAATCGTCGCCTGGTCGAGATCGGCGCGCCGCAGATCGCGCTCCGCTCGTTGCGCGGTGTTGTTGAACGGCAGCTCCAGGCTGAGCCCGACGCCGGCATTGACGCCGGGAATGTTGCTGCCCGGAGCCAGGAAGAACGCATCGACCCCGTCGCTATCGATCGCGCTCGAGTAACCGAAATTGGCGCTGAGGTCGAGCGCGGGCTGCGTGTTCTTGTCGGCGCCGCGCAGTGAGGCGGCGGCTGCCGCCACCAGCGACTGCGCCGCCTTCAGATCGCGGCGCTGCTTGCGCGCCGTCTTCACGAGCGACCCGGCGTTATAGTCCGGGTTCCGCGCCGGGGGAAACGAATCAGTGGCCCGCCACTCGGGGCCGGAGCCGGCGCTCAGGCCCATCGCCGAGCGCAACCGGTAAAGCGCCTGGGCCTCCGCGTTTTGCGCCTCGAGCACGGCGCGGTTGCGGTCGGCGAGGTAGCCCTCGAGCTGCCGCAGGTCGGAACGCGGGCGTTGCTCGGAGGCCACCAGCACCTGAGTATCGTCGAAGCGCTTTTTGGCCGCGGCAGCCGCGGCGCGCAGGAGCGCGAGCTGCTCCCCGGCCGCAACCAGCTCGAAGTAGGCGAGCGCGGTGTTGAGAACGCGGCGCTGCGACTCGTGAGCGATGTTGTGGATCGCCGCCTTTCGTCCGTCGCGCGCGCTGTCGATCGCGCTCGCGGCACCGACCCAGCCCGCTCCGCGCAACAGCCGCTGCACGACGGTCACGCCGACGCTCGCTTGGTGGAACGGGTCCTCGGGCGGAAATCCCGGGGGCACTCCGCCGCGCGTGCGCACGTGAATGCGCTGAACCCCCACGTTGGGGGCGACGTTCATTCCCCACTTGGTCGCTGCCGACGCGCCGAGGTTCAAATCGGTGGTGTCGTTGATCGTGGCGCTCTGCGCCGGGATCAGCCGCTGATTCGGCAAGAGCGGCGTTTCGTTGTGCTGGTGCGAAGCGCTGGCGAGAAAAGCCGGATCGAAAGGCCCCTCCGCGACCTCGAGCTGCGCGTTGCGCGTCTTGAGCTCGGTACGTGCGACGCGGATCGCCGGGTGGTAGCGCAGTGTGGTGCGGATCGCGTCCGCTAGCGAAAGCGGGGTTCGCGATGAGTCGGGCGCAGCGGGCGGCGCGGCTTGAACCGGCGGTGCTGCCGGGACCGGAGGCGCAGGGGCTACGGCCGGCGGGGGCGGCGGCGCTGGAGGCTGCGGCTGGGGCTGCGGCTGCGCCCAGCTGTTGCCGGAAAATCCACTGCAAGCGGCGAACGCCGCGATCAGGATCGGTCGTAAGGCGCGTCTTTTCACTCTCGAAGCTCCGCCGTCATGCATCGAGCAACAGCCGGCTCAAATCGTTGAAGCGCGCTCCCGCGCGGTCGATATTGTCGAGCACCGAATCGTCGAGCTCGTCCGCGTCGTTGGCCTCCTGTCCGGTCTTGGGCGCGGTCGCCTTGCGGACGCGGTCGGACAGGAACGTGGCCACGGCTTTGTAGAAGCGCGCCGCAAACCCGACGTCTTGCTCCAGCCGCTGCTCGAGGCGCTCCTTGGAGATCGCGTAGACCACGACGTCGGTGGCCGCCGCCACGGTCGCGCTCGGCGGGCGCTTGTCGATGAAGCTCATTTCACCGACGATCTCACCCGCACCGAGGCGCGCGATCTCGCGCCGACTCTGGACCACCGAGAGCTCGCCCTCGAGCACCAGATAAAGAGTGTCGACGGGGACACCCTGCTCGATCAGGACGCTCTTGGCGGAGAGCCGGCGGCGGCGTCCGTGTTTTGCCAGCCACTCGACATCCATGTCGGTCAGCTGCCCGAAGATGAAGAGAACCTTGCGCATCAGGCACCGTGAGCGGGTGAAGGGACCGGCGAGTAATCGAGAAAGATACGCTCCCCTTCGGGCTTTGAGCAAGAGGTACGCATGGGTAGAGTTTGAGGCGTGGTGCTCGATAACGTCCGGCGCCTAGTTTGTGTTTTGGGGCCCCGGCCCCAAAACGAACGAGCTAGATTTCTGACGCTCGGATGGTGCTCGAAAATGTCCGGCGAATCAGCGCTCCAGCTCCCGTAGAGCTCTACCGGGACTATATCCTTCCCGCCGAGCCCGTGATCCTGACCGATCTCTTCGAGCGGGCGCCGCTTCGCCGCCTCGATACGCTGGAGCGGGCCCGGAGCGCCCTTGCCGACCTCGAGCTCGAGATTCAGCCCAACTACCTCACCTTTCTCGAGACCGGCGCGCCGGGTGAACGGCGCTCGATGACGCTCTCCGCTTATCTCGAGCACGTTGCGCAGAACCCGCGGACGCGCGACCTGTGTATCGAGTTTCCGACCCCGCAGCGGCTGCTCGAGCTCCTGCCGCTCGCGGCGAGCGCCGTCTGGGGCGAACCGACCGACATCGTCTCGGCCACCTTCCTCGCCAACGCCGAGAACTACACGCACCTTCACTTCGACGACGACCAGCGCAGCGTCTTGCTCTACGAGGTCTTCGGCACCAAGCGCTTCTCGCTGATCGCGCCGGAGCGCTGGCGCATGCTCGACGCTTACATGGTCTTCGATGCCGGCGTCCGAAAGGCGCTGGCGTCGATCCCGTCGCGCGACGCCAACGGGCGTATCTTTCTGCACACCTTCCCGAGCGAAGACGCGCGCGACGCGTTCCTGCGCTACGTCGGCGCGCGCGATTGCTTGCTCCACCCCGGCGAAACACTTTTGATCCCGGCTCTGTTCTGGCACTACGTTGAGTACCGCGACACGTCGCTCTCCGTCACCTATCGCCTGGGCCGAAATCGCTTCAATCGCGCGCTGAGCGAGCTCTTTCCGCTGCCCACGCTGTTCGCGCAAACGGTTGGCGCTCGGCTCGTGAACGCGGAGCGCTTCGAGCGCGACCAGCCCGCGCTTTTCGCCGAGCTCAGCCATCTGCTCGGCGCTACTTTTACGAGCTCCGAGCAGCGCCAGCGCGCCGTGCAGACGTGGCTCGAGCGCGCATTCGAAACGATCTTTGGCGAGTCCGCCGAGGCGGTCCGCGCCGCGCGCGAGCTGTACCGGCAGGCACTCGCGCTTTGAATCAAGCTTCTTCTACGATTCCGCGCTCGTAGAAGAAGCGGATGATCGAGGTCAGCGCGGCGGGATCGATGGCTGCGCCGCGCGCGCGGATCTCGGCCAGCGCTTCGGCCCCGCGGCGCGGCTGGTCGAAAACCGGCAGCACGTAGTCGGCGACCTTCGCCGGCACGGAGATCGCGCCGAACTCCTCTTGCCAGACGTGACCGAAGGCGATCCGCGCTTGCTCCTCGTCCAGGGCCGCGTCGGGCATTTCGGGGCGCTCGAAGTCGAGCCACCAGCGCCGCGGCCAGTAGCGGTTCAACACCCGGCTCCGGGGCGTCCGCACGAACCTGCGCTCGGCGACGTCGTTGAACTCGGAAAAGCGCGCGGCGTCGGGGGCCCGCGCCGCGAGCGCCGTGTTCACGAGCTCGTGCAGCTCGCGGTGCGCGCGGTCGATCGCCAGATCCGCCTCGGGGCTCGCCGCGTGCCGCAGCAGCGGCGGTTCGTATTCGCCGTTCGGCGCGTGCCGTTCGGACCAGGCCAGGAAATCGGCGAAGCTTCGCACCGGTGATGCCATGCCGAAGCGCTCGGGATCGGCGAGCAGCGGCGCGCCGGGCTGGGCGTGGACGCGGTCGAACAGCACGTCTTCGACGTGATCCCAGCCCACCAGCTTTTCGACCAGACGCCGCTCGGCGTCCAGGTCGCCCGGCTCGGACAGCGGCAAGCCCGCCACTGCCGACACGCGCACGCGCACGTTCGGATAGCGCCTGCACTCTTCGATGATCGACAAGAACTCGGCATCGTCGGGCAGCGGCTTGAGCAGGTGGGCACGGATCAAAGCCCGGCGCTGGCGCTCGGAAAAGCAGCCGAAATCGAGGCCGAGCGTCACCGCCTGATGGCTACTCGCCAGGAGCTCCACGAATCCGGGCGGCGGCACGCGCCAGGCGTAATAGAGGATGCCGGCTTGCGAGAGATCGAGGCCCGACCAGAGCCGGCGCAGCTCCTGCGTCGGATCGGCGAGCGGGTGGTCGCTGAAATCGTAGACCAGGCAATAAGCGCGGCTCATCAACTCGACGATGTCGTTTCGCACGTTGTCGAGCGGGCGCATGAACGATTTGCGGCGTCCGAAGTTCTCGGCCTGAGCGCCGCGCGCTCCTCCGCAGTAGAGGCAACCCTGACTGCAGCCTTTGCCGCCGACCACGAACGGAGGCAGCCAGTACCCGTCGGACTCGCAGAGGAAGATCGCGTCGAGATCCGCGAGCAGGCTGTCGTCAGCGTCGCGGCGCTGGAGGTAGAGATCACCGAGCCCTACCAGCTTCTGCTCGGATTTGCCGCGGCGCCAGGCATTCGGATGTTCCTTTCCGCGTGCGATGCCGAGCAGTGCTGCCTCACCATCGCCGCGGATCACCCAATCGACGCAATCGAACTCGAGGAGCTCTCGGTAGTAATGCGACGCGGTGTCGCCTCCTAGCACCACCTTTATTGCTGGGTCGTGAGCCTTGATCACACGCGCCGCGTGAAGCGCGCGGTGGATGTGCAAAAACCACTTCAAGCTGATGCCGACGACCGACGGCCGAAAGCGGTCGAGCAAGTGGTGGAGCCGGCGCTCGAGCTCGACCAGGCTCTGAGCACCATCGAAGGGGCGCGCGTAGGCCTCGACGCCATGCCGTCTCAGATAGGATCCGAGGTAGAGAAGCCCCGACGTCGCGAGACCCGGACCGCCACCAAGAAGCAGAACCGGACCGTTCACCCTGAAGACGATAGCGGATCTTGTGATCTTTTCTTCGCGTCGCGCGCGCTAACCGGCTAAGACGGATGGTGGGAGGCCTGGGGGGCGGGAACCGGCCTCCATGAGCGAAGCGCAAGGAGGAATGGGTATGAACGGGGTATTCAGGTGTTCGATTGCACTCGGAATCACGCTGGCCTGTGGCACCGCTTCGGCGCAGGGCAAGGTCGACAACATCGGCAACGCAGGCGGGATCGTGATCGGAGCCGAGCGCCTGGCCGGCGTGTATCACACCAAGATCAACACCAAGAGCGAACAGACGACGACCGTCGGCGGTACGACGATCACCTCCAAGTCCGACGTCGACACCACGCGAACCACGTTCGCGGTCTTCGGACACGCGGCCGAAAGCCCGACGCAAGTGCCGCGGCTGGCTCTCGACTTCTTTCCGATCGACGGCCTGAGCCTCGGCGGCTCGTTCACGTACATCGCCTCGAGCGGCAAGGTGAAAGGAACGCAAAGCCTCTCCGGCAGCGTGAACCAGGAGCGGGAGATCGATTCCAAGCTGCCGACGGGATCCGGGCTGATCTTCCAGCCGCGCCTGGGGTTCGCGTTCGCCTTCAACGAGGTCGTCGGGATCTGGCCGCGTGCCGGCTTCTCGTACACGCGCCTGGTCACGAAGGAAGAAGTCACGGAAACGGACGCTCAGGGCAATGAGCAAAAGTTCGAGGACACGATCACCATCACCTATACCGATCTGACACTCGAGGGCATGCTCTTCGTTTCACCGTTCTCGAACTTCGCGTTCGTGGGCGGACCGTTCGTGGACATCCCCCTCGGCGGATCGCAGAAACAGGAGAGTACGCGGCCGAACAGCCAGAGCTTCGAAGCAGACAACACTCTCCTCTGCTACGGCGCGATGATTGGCGTCGCAGGCTACTTCGACACGCAGTAATCGAGCACGACCGGCGCTGCTTGACGCGCGTCCCATCACGTTCCGGTCGGCGCGCAGAGCGCCCTAGTTTGGGCTCCCACCGCCCTGCGCGGCCAGAGTGTCCCGGCCTTCAGCCGATCGAGCGCCGATCAGAGCAGGTACCACCATGCCCAGTTCAGCCAGGTGTCGCTCGTGTTCCCGTAACATTCCGTGGGAACGCCGTTGTCGAAGAAGCAGCCGCTCTGGATGTAAACGACGGGCAGGCCGCTCGCGTACACCGAACCCGGGCCGCCGGAGTCGCCCCAAGTCTGGATTGTCGCCGGATTGCCCGCGGGGAAGCAGGACAACAGTCCGTTT
>Ga0111539_10004729_pt1 | contig 17791 bp, 21 predicted proteins | sample RhiMethybrSRZTD1_FD_79667 | JGI IMG/M metagenome (GOLD analysis project Ga0111539, IMG submission 79667) | Populus rhizosphere microbial communities from Tennessee, USA - Rhizosphere MetaG P. TD hybrid SRZTD1 (version 2) (version 2) | ecosystem: Host-associated > Plants > Roots > Rhizosphere >... | reverse complement strand
GCCGGGAGGTCGAGCACGACTTCGTGCGGCCTGATCCCCGAGTCGGCCAGCGTCATGAATGTCGGCGCGCCGTTGATGAGGGCAAACCGCGCGTCCACCCAGTTGGTACGCTGCGACATCTCGTGCGCGTAGACGCGGTACGACACCGTGACGGATGACGCGCCGCCGGTTTGCACACGCCAGCGGTTCTTCGCCGACTTTTCAACCGTCAGCGGGCGTTCACCGGCCGCAGCTCGTACTGCTTCGACATGACGTTCGTACTCACGGATCAGGTAAGACCCGGGGGTCCAGACCGCCATCATCATCTCGATCGACGAGCGACCGCTCGTCGGTACCTCCGCGGTCACTTCCATGTAATGCGTCTCGGGCCGCGGAAAGCTGACGGCGTAACGAATCGGCGATCGCGTCGCATTCGTCTGCGGGACAGCCGCAGCGGCGGGCGCGGCCGTGTTTACAAGCACGAGCGCCAGCACGAAGCACTTTGCGCGCATTTCGCGCATTCTACCGAACGCTCCAGCCAGCGGCATCACGCACCTTCGATTCGAAAGCGAATGCATTTGGCGCGGCACTTGCTCCGCTTCCGCGAGGGCACAGCCCGCGAGGAGGGGCTTGGAATGGCCAAGCAACGAAGAGTACTTCCTGCGCGCCGGCAGGATGCGACCGACGATTCGCTGCTGATGCGATCGGCGGAATCCCTCGGCCGCATGATCGGAACGCTGCAGCGGCAGCTCGATGCTGCGCGACATTTGACCGGCGTGACGAACGACGGCGAGGACCGGCGCAACGGCAACGCCGTGAAGCGGACGTCCCGAGGGGGTCAGACATCGAAGGCAAAGAAATCGGGCACGACGAAGGGACGCTCGACATCAAGCCATAAATCAACGCGGGTGGCGAAGTCCGTCGCCGCGAAGAAGGCATCCCCCCGCCGCCGTTCCAGCGGAGGCAGCCGCACGTCAAAGAGCGGTCGCGGCGCGTAACATACGGCGGTGCACCACCGCGCCCGCACCCGGGCGCCGCGTGCGGCGCCGGCACCACCCGTCGAGCACGACGCCGACGTCCTCGCTGGATTTCTCAGCGACGCGGCTCACGTGCCCGGCGGTTATACCTCCGGAGTGACCTTTCCCGACAGTGAAGACGCCGTTTCGGCGGCCGTCGCCGGTGCCGGCAGCGTTCTGCCCATCGGTGCGCAGTCGTCGCTGACTGGGGGCGCGACGCCGCGCGGGGAGCTGCTTCTCAGCACCCGCCGTTTGACCGCAATCGGTGCACTCTCCGACGACACGATCGACGTCGGCGCTGGTGTTTCACTGGCCGAGCTGCACCGCCATCTGGCCGTCCGACACATGATCTATCCGCCGGCGCCGACCTACGAGGGTGCGTTCGTCGGCGGAACCATCGCCACCAACGCTGCCGGAGCGGGGACGTTCAAGTACGGATCGACGCGCGACTGGGTGTCGGCCCTCACCGTGGTGCTCGCCAACGGTGAAATCCTCGACATCGAGCGCGGTCAAACACTGGCCGACGACGGCGCTTTCGAAGTGATCCTTGCCGCCGGCGCACGCGTGCACATCTCCGTGCCGAGCTATCGCATGCCGGCGGTTCGCAAGCTGTCTGCCGGCTACTTTGCGAGGCCCGGCATGGACCTCGTCGATCTGTTCGTCGGCTCTGAAGGAACACTCGCCGTCATCGTCTCCGCCCGGTTGCGGGTCATTGCACGGCCCCTGCGATATGTGGCGTTGATCCGCTGCGCAGACGAGACACAAGCGCTCTCCGTCACCGGCGCGCTCCGTCGCGAAGCAGGCGAAGCGTGGCATGGCAACGGCCCGCTGGATATCGCGGCAATCGAGTATATGGACAGGAACTCGCTGGCGACCGTACCGGACCATGCGTTCGAACGTGCCGGTGTCCAGCGCCCGCGTGACGCGTCGGTACTGCTGCTGGTACAGATCGAAACCGGCTTGGAGGCGGCAAAGGGATCCGCGGCGCTCGAACGACTTGCCACTGTTCTGGCAGCACAGCGGGTCGCCGACGACCCACATCTGGCCGAACCGTCGGACGCGCGTGCCGCCGAGCGTCTGATTGAACTTCGCGAAGCCGTCCCGGCGAGCGTGAATGCGGCGGTGAGCGCGACAAAGGCCCGTGTCCATCCGGACATTCAGAAAACGGCCGGCGACATGATTGTCCCGTTCGAGCGACTCGCCGACTCCATCGCGCTCTATCGCCGGGCGTTTGCCGATCGACATCTGGACCACGCGATCTGGGGACACGTATCGGACGGCAATCTGCATCCGAACGTTCTGCCGCGGTCGCTCGACGATGTCCGCCGCGGCGAGGAGGCGATTGTCGAGATCGCGCGTGGCGTGCTGGCGATGGGCGGCGCTCCGCTTGCCGAGCACGGCGTGGGACGGAGCCGGATCAAGCAGCGGCTGCTGAACGAGATGTACGGAGAGGCCGGCATCGAACAGATGCGGGCGGTCAAGCGTGCGCTCGATCCGACCTGGAAGCTGGCTCCTGGAGTGCTCTTTCCGGCTCCGTCAAACGCCGCTTGAGGGCGCTTGCCAATGACCGTCGCAGGCCACCCGTCAGGGGTGCGGATCTTCGTAGGGCACCCCTTCAGGGTGCTTTCACACGAGCAGTGCCAGCGCCGCGCACGCAAGGCCCGCGATCAACAGCCACAGAGCCGCCGCGCCCAGCGTGCCCGCTTCGACTGGGACCGAGGCACCAGGCACCGACGCGCTGACGCGCCCCTGCGCCGTGAACGCCGCACCCAGCGCCGCCAGCAGCAGCAGCCATCCAACCGCGCTCGCCGCGCGCGACATCGTCGATGCCGTCTCGAGGCGCACAACCACCATCGCGACCGCTGCCACCCAGCCCCCGAGGGCCGTGCCCGCCAGCAGGCGAAGCCGGCCGACTTCGCGCTCGGCCGCCTGCCGCCGCAGTTCAACGCGCAACGCCTCTTCCGCACGCCGGCGCTGCTCCTCGAGCTGCGCGCGCTCGAGTTCCAGCCGCGCGTGATCGCGATCGAATGCTTCCTTCAGCGCCGCGATTACGACACCGGTGAGACGCGCCTCAACCTGACCTGGAAGCGGCGGCGACGCCGCGGGTTGGGCCAGCGCCGTATCCGAACGTGGCGGTGGATTGTGGCCGCCTTTGATTCGGCGCATCGTGTCGCGCACCATCGTGATGGTGTCAAACGCCCGGATCAAAGCTCCGAAATTCATAGGCGTCGCGAGGGTTCAAAAGACGTTCCGCGCGCCCGAGCTCAGCCATCCGTCGCGGAACCGCTGCTGTTCGTCCGTCGCCCGCTGACCGGTGTCCTCAACGGGAACGACGTCGAACGTGCTCGTTGGCCCGGCGGTCCGGACAATCAACCCGGCCCGAGCCAGCAACGGTGCGTAGTCGATGACTTCCCTGCCGTCGACAAATCGTGCAAAAAATCCGTCGGCAAATGCCGCATCACCTGACACGTCCGCGAGCATGCGTTTCAGATCCGTCTCCGTGTACGGCAACTCGACGTAACCGGGAAGACGCCCTCCCGCACGGCCAAACTTCGCCCAGAGCGCCCGCATGTAATCGTCGAGCGTCACCCTGCCGCCGGTGCGATCGCGAAGCATAAGGTCCAGGCCGACGGCGAGCGCCTCGCCCCAGGTGTAGTACGAGACGAAGTTGCTCGACAGCGCCGAGTCAGCCGAATCGGCACCGTCCATCAACGGGGCGAGGCGGCTCATTTCAACGACCGAACGCGTCTCTCGGCCCGGCCGCCTGACGACGTCGGAAATGGCTTCGCCGATATCGCGGGCAAAGTCGCGCACCGACCAGAGACCGCTGCGGCGGAGCACCAGCGAGCCGTAATAGTTGCAGAAGCCTTCGGCGAACCACAGCTCGCCAGAGACGTTCGTCTCTTCGAAGTTGAACGGCTCGAGCGAGGCGGGGCGGATGCGTTCGGCGTTCCAGGCGTGGCAGAACTCGTGCGAAACGGCAATCAGGCGATTCATTCGATCGTTCCGGATCGATCGGGATGACGTGAGGACCGCGCTGTTGCGATGCTCCATGCCATCGTCGTTATTGCCCAGCAGATAGTCCGCGATGAACGTGTAGGTGTTTCCTTCGAACCGTGGATACTCGCCGAAGACATACCGCGTCTCGCGGACGATGCTTTCGACATCGCGCACGAACGCATCGAGCTCCGCATCCGTTCCGCTGTGATGAACCGCGACGCGGAAGACAGGCGTGCGGCCGTTGTCGCCGACGGTGAACGTCCGCAGCGCGAAGGCACTGACCTCGGTCGGACTGTCCATCAGGTACTGCAGATTCGGCGCGGAATACGAAAAGGCGTCGCGGCCTGTAAGAAGCTGTGTCGCGACGCGCCAGGAAGTGCCCGGCGGCGGCTCGAACCGCAGCGCGAGCCCGCGCTTCTCGAGACCGCGCCCCCAGATGATGGCCGCCGGCATGTTGATATGGGCATGGGTCCCGTCGACACCGAGGTAGGTGCCGTTGACCTGATCCCCACGCACCCGATAGGAGAGGCGAACTTCTCCCGAATGCCCGCTCACAGTCCATTGATTGGGATTGGGATGCTCGATGGTGAGCGCTCGTCCCGCCGAGTCCGTGGCGCTGACGTCCAGCACGTGGCTCGCAAAGTCGTGAATCGCGTAGCGACCCGGCGAGCTGCGGCTCATCAGCACCTCGAGCGGATCCGGCGGAATGTCAGGAAACGTCACCTCGACGTGCATGACCCGCTGGTTCCGTTCGGGAAACGAAAACCGGTAGAAAACAGGCGCCTGCGCGGCGGGCAGCGCGACGAAGATCGAGACAAATGCGGCCGCGACCAGCTGCCGCCCGTATCGCACCGGCAGCCGCGCACGCAGCAGAGTCATGGGCGGATGCTAGCATGCGGCCATGTCGAAGCTCGTCGCCATGGACGTGGCGATTCTGCCGCCGGCCGACGTCACGGCCAGAGCGATCAATTTCAGCGCCGGGTTGCCGTCGGAGGGTGCACGGGGACTGCGGCTCGATGCCGAGCATCTCCCGCACGTCACGCTGACGCAACAGTTCGTCAGAGAGGACGAGATTGACGCCGCGTTTGAGCGCATCGATGAAGTCCTTCAGCAGCAGCATCCATTGCGCATGCTGATCACGGGCAGCGGTCACAGTGGCCAGACGTTGTGGCTGGCGGTCGACCGCACCCCGGAACTGCAGGAATTGCACGAACGGCTTATGGAGGGCCTGCGCGGCCTCGAACGCCCTGATGGCGGCCCGCACGCGTTTTTCGAAGAAAACGGACGCATGGGCGACGTGATGTGGGTGGCCGGCTTCCGGCTGAAATCGAGCTTCGGCGCGTTCACGCCGCACATCACGCTCGGACACGGCAAGGAACCGCCGCACGTCGAACCGTTCGCCTTCGACGCAACGACGGTTGCGGCCTGTCATCTCGGCCGCTTCTGCACGTGCCGCAAGGTCCTGCGCGCCTGGGACTTGAACGCGCGTGGATGACATCACGTCGCGGTCGGAGCGCGGACGAGAGTCAGTGGTCGGCCCGACTCGTGCCGGCGCACCGTCGCCAGGACGACGTCGGCCATCATGTCGAGGAATCGCGGATCGTCGTTGACCGCCTGGGCACGCGTCATCGGCAGTCCGATGTCGCGACAGACCTGCGCCGCCTCGGTGTCGAGGTCATAGAGCACCTCGATGTGGTCGCAGACGAAACCAATCGGAGCGATGACCGCAGCCTCGAGACCGTCCGTACGCTCGCGGCGCAGGTAGTCGCACACGTCAGGCTCCAGCCATGGGTCCTGCGGCCGTCCGCTGCGACTCTGATAGACGAGCGTCCAATCGGCCATGCCTGCTGCGCGCGCCACCAGGCGCGACGTCTCCTCGAGCTGCTCACGGTAGCGTGATCGCTCCGCCATCGGCTGCGGGATGCTGTGCGCCGTGCAGACGAGACGGGCCGACGGACGCAGCGCCGCGGGCAGCCGCTGCAGCGCCTCCTGCACGTGCGCCGCGTAGGCGGCGATGAACAGCGGGTGATCGAACCAGCTGTTCACGTAGGTCACGTCGATGTCGTCTCCGCTGCGGCGCAGTTCATCGCGTGCGCTGGCAACGTTCTCGCGGTACTGCTCACAGCTCGAATACGAGTGCTGCGCCGCGGCGATGAAGCCGACGACGCGGCGCACACCGGCCGCGCGCATCTCGCGAAACGTATCGGCCAGGAACGGGTGCCAGTTGCGCATGCCGACGTACACCGGCATCGGATAGCCAGCGGCCGTCAGGCGCAGGGCAAGCCCGTCGGCTTGCTGGCGCGTAATGGCGGTAATGGGCGAGATGCCACCAAACAGCTCGTAGTGCTGTGCCACTGTCTCCACGCGCTCGGGCGCCACGCGTCGCCCGCGCAGCACGTTGGCGAGGAACGGACGGATGTCGTCACGACCCTGTGGTCCGCCAAACGAGATGATGAGAACGGCGTCGAACAACTTATGCTCTCCCTCACAATAACCCGCATGCGTCTGCCCGATCTCCTGGCCTCGCGACGTGGACGGCTGGCCGCCTTCTTCTTCCTCTATGTCACCGAAGGAATCCCCGTCGGTTTCGCGGTCACCGCCGTCGCCACGCAGATGCGGCGGCAGGGTGTCGGGGTAGCCGAAATCGGCGCGCTCGTCGCCGCCGTGTATGCGCCATGGGCCTGGAAGTGGGCAATCGGCCCCTTCATCGACGTGTTCGCGTCCGACCGCTTCGGGCGGCGCCGGATGTGGATCGTGATCGCGCAGACGTTGATGGCGCTGACCCTGCTGGCCGCGCTGCGCATCGACGTCGTCCGGAACGTTCAGGCCTTCATCTGGATCATCATCGTGCACAACGTCTTCGCCGCCACCCAGGACGTCGCCATCGATGCTCTGGCGACGCAGACGCTGCGGCCGGAAGAACGCGGCCTGGCGAATGGCCTGATGTTCGGCGGCTCCTACCTTGGACAAGTCGTCGGCGGGTCCGGCGTCCTGTTTCTGACGTCGTATGTCAGTTTTCCGACGACGTATTTCTTCGTGGCGGGGAGCATTCTCGCGGTGACGCTGCTCGTGGCCTTGCCGCTGCGCGAGACGAAGCGTGAACCGCGCCGGATCGAAGGATCGGCACTCGGCTCGGCGCTGCTCGACCTGCGGCGGTTTGTTGAGGACGCGTTCCGCGCGTTCACCGGCTCGCGCGGTGCCTTCGTCGGTCTGCTGTTCGCCCTCCTCCCTACCGGCGCCTACGCTCTCGGGCTGGCGCTGCAGTCCAACCTGGCAGTGGAACTCGGGATGTCGGACACGCAGATCGCCGCGCTCAACCTCTGGGTCGGTGTTGTCACCGCCGCCTTCTGCATGCTTGGCGGCTGGCTGTCCGATCGTTGGGGCCGCCGCCGCACGCTGGCGCTCTACATCGTCGGTACGACGCTGCCGACGTTCTACATGGCGTGGTCAATGGCGCGTTTCAACTGGGTGATGCCCGTCGCCCTCGACGCTCCCAACCGTCCGGCCGTGCCGGCGGATCTCGTCACCGTCTTCTGGATCGCATGTCTGGCGTATGCCGTGTTTCAAGGACTGATGTACGGGACGCGCAGCGCCCTCTTCATGGACGTCACGACGCCGGCGGTTGCGGCCACGCAGTTCACCGCGTACATGGCGCTGCTGAACCTGGTCATTCAGTACAGCGCGCGCTGGCAGGGGCTCGCGCTCGAACGATGGGGATACCCAATCACGCTGACGCTGGATGCCGCACTCGGACTGACTTCGCTGGTGCTGTTGCCACTGGTCACACCGCGCCGCAAATTATCAGCGAAGTCTTGAGGTGGCCGCTGCGAAGCGCGTGACCTGCGCTGTCACTTCTTGGCCGTGTAATCGTGCAGTGCGAGCCTTCGGCGCGATTGCTATCGAAACTGCACCTCCTGGGAGCCGCAGTGATTGCGGCCGGCGCCATCGCGCTCGCCAGCGCGCGCCTCGGTGTGCCGAGCGCGACATTCTGGTCCGATCATCCGAATTGGATCATGGCCGCACTGTTCGTGACGATATTCGTTCCGGTCGGCCAGGCGGCAGCCATCGAACTCGGCGAACGTGGGCGCAGAAAGAAACTCGAGAAAGAGCAGAAGGTGCAGACGCTCCTTGCCTCCTCGTTGATCTACCTCGCCACTCACGCCGGGGCGAGTTGGGAGCAAACCGGCGTCCAGGCCTTCGTGCTGCGCGGACGATGGCGATTTCAACGGCACGAGCGATTGACGAAGTTCCGGCTGCGAGCCATTACGACGTCAGGGGTGGCGTGGACGAAGGGGAAGGGCGCGATTGGGCGGTGCTGGGAGACACGCCAGCCGGTGTATGCCGATCTCGATTTGGAGTTCGAGGATTTCACCGATCTTTCCAAAGAGGAGTTCGATGCTTTGCCCGCGGACAGCAGATACGGGTTGACCTACGAAGACTTTCAGAAGGTGAAGGGAAAATACGGCGTCGTCGCGGCTGTGCCCATGATCGACCAGAGAGACCGCTACATCGGCTGTGTGACCGCGGATATGCCGCCGGGCACTGACGACCAGCGGCCGCTGGAACAGGAAGTGCTGAAATCCCTGGCCCTGACCGCCCAAAGCATTGCGCAGGTGTTGTGAGCTAAGATTTTTGCAAGGTTAGCGATGAAACCACGGACGACCTCTATTGTCAGCCGGGATGGCAGGACCATCACTATCGAGCCGAAGGTCTACCAGGACCACATCGACATTCTTCGGCGCCTCAATGCACCTGACGAACTGATCAAAATCACGGAAGGTGTGGCCTCCCGGCACGGGGTCGTCGTTCGGACGGAGAAAAAGTAGGACCGTACTACTTGAACGCGAGTCGACGAGCCTGCCCTGAGCAACCAAGCAAAGGGGCACGCGAGTCGAAGGGTGAGGTGGCCGAGCGGCTGTAAGGCCGCGGTTTGCAAGGTCGACCGAGATCACAGAACGGCCTGAACTTCACGATTTCAGGCCATCTTCCACATCGAGCGCAATCTGCTCGACGTCTTGGGATCAGCACCCGGTGTTCCTGAAGACGATCATCCGAGTCGGAAGGCAACGAAGCAGTATTTCGCGGACTGGCCGTTCAGCCAACAACCGTTCCGAAGAGGTTTCCAACGGCTGCCGTCGCCAGCATCGCCACAACACCCCAGATGGTTACTCTCGCGGCGCCGACTAGAATTGGTGCGCCGCCGACGAACGCGGCCGTCGCGCCGAGCACGACGAGGCATACCAGTGACGCCGCGGCAACGGTCGCCGTCAGCGCGCTGAACGGGGCCACCAGTATCGCGAGTATCGGTACCGCCGCTCCGACCGCGAAGGTTGCCGCCGACGCGAGGGCTGCCTGTAGTGGACGGGCCGCCAATTCCTCCGTCAGGCCGAGTTCGTCGCGTGCGTGTGCCGCCAAGGCGCCTTTCGCCATCAGCTGTCGCGCAACGATGCGAGCGAGCCCCGGCTCCACTCCTCGACGAACGTAGATGCTCGTGAGCTCGTCCTCCTCCGCTTGCGGCTCCGTCGCCAGCTCGTGCCGCTCGCGCTTTAGATCCGCCTGCTCCGTGTCCGCCTGAGAGCTCACCGAGACATATTCGCCAGCCGCCATTGAAAGCGCGCCAGCAACAAGGCCCGCCACGCCCGCGATCAGCACATCCTGCCGCGCGGATGCCGCGGCAGCGACGCCGACGACCAGACTCGCCGTGGACACGATGCCGTCATTCGCGCCGAGTACCGCGGCACGCAGCCATCCAATCCGCTCGCTCCGATGACGCTCCCCGTGTGGCATGCCGCACCCTCGCTCGTGCCGATTGTACCGGCGCCTCAAGGCCTTAAGGCAGCGATAAGGTTCGCCCTGCAGACTGTCGTCGATGCTTCAGCAAAGGAGATTGGCCATGCCACTTCCCGCAAGTCGATCCGTTGTCCTCATCTCTGGCCTGCTCACGTTGCTCGTTCTGGGCGGCGGGACATTGGCCGTCGCGTTCCATACCGGGTGGTTGCGCACCGCCTCGGCGGATGTTCCGAGCCGCGAGGCTGTCACCGCAAGCGCCCAGTCGACACCAACCCCAAACGGCCAGGCCGCGGCCGCCCGACTCACCGAGCCATCGCTCCCGCCTTCGACACAAGGCGCGACTCAGGACGAGATCGGCGTCTACCGGCAGAAGCTCGAGGAGGCATATCGAGCCCTCGATGACGCCTATGCGCAGATCCGCGTGCTGCAGTCGCCACAGCCCCAGCTCGCCTCGGTCCGCAATGACGATGACAGATTCACGAACCACGATGGCGATGACGATCGTCGTGGACGCCGATCTGACCGCGGCCGGTCACACGACGACTGACGAGAGAGGCAGCGACGCCATGCGGAGATCAAGTCCTATGAACACTGCGGCCACTACAGGTTCCGCATACGGAGCACGGGTTCAGAGACCTCACGGTGGCTCGGCTGCCAGAGGCCAATGGTGGAAGGCGTGGGTGCTGCTGACCAGTCTTGGGGCGACCGTGCTCGGTTGGATGGCATTGTCGATGGGCGAACCGTCCGTTGAAAGCGCAGTTGTCGCACCCGACGCGACGCTAAGGCCGACCCAGGTCGCGCCCGCGCGCCACGTGAGCGACCTCGAGCAGCAGAGGCCACTCCAGCCAAGCGCTGGGATGCTGCCGACGATGCCACAGAAGCCCGTGTTTCAAGCACCCGTGACGCGTACGCGCCGCTCGTGACCACCATGCTGTACGAACATCATTTCCGCGCGATGAACACCGGCGTCGGCGTCTGGGTCTGGTCCACGGACGTCGAGCGAAGGTCGGTGATCCGAGCTGGGATGCGGTGCGCGGAGGACTTCTTTAGCAGTGTAGAAGCCGAATTGAGTCGCTTCCGCAGCGCCTCCGCGCTCAGCCAATTGAACCGCGCCGCGGGGCGTGGACCGCAGGTGGTCTCGCCCATGCTCTGGACCGTGCTTGTGGCCGCACTTGACGCCGCGCGCGAGAGCGGCGGCATCTACGATCCCACCGTCCTTCACAGTCTGGAGCGCGCGGGCTACGACCGCACCTTCGAGGCCATCGAAGCAACCGGCACTACAGAGACGGATTCCCCGCCAGTGAGGACATTCGGCTCCTGGCGGCGTATCCGGACGGACGACACCGCTCGTTCGGTCGATCTCCCAGGCGATCTCGCCGTTGACTTGGGAGGTATCGCGAAAGGTTGGACGGTCGAGCACGTCGCGCTCGCGCTCGCTCCGCTCGGCCCGGTGCTGGTGGACGCCGGTGGAGATCTGCGGGTCGTCGGCACTGTTGATGGCGAGTCGTGGCCGATCGGGGTGCAGGATCCCTTCAAACCCGAACGCGACCGCGCCTTCGTGCGACTGCGCTGCGGTGCGCTCGCGACAAGCAGTATCGGCGGACGCCGGTGGCAGTGCGGAGACCGGACATTGCATCACCTGATTGACCCGAGAACCGGAACGTCGGCTGACAGTAACCTCCATTCCGTGACAGTGCACGCGTCCGACGCCATGACGGCGGACGTTGCAGCGAAGGTGATTTTGGTGCTCGGCAGTGAAGCTGGCACGGACTACCTTGTGCAACGCGGCCTGTCGGCGTTGCTGACGGGCACCGATGGTCATGAGATGGTCGTCGGCGATTTTCCACATCAAGAGGTCGTGCCCCATGCCTCGTTCCACTGCGCTTGACGCGAACGCCATCGCACCAGGGAGCCTGATCTTGAGCGCCGTTGTCGGCATCACGCTTGCGACGGGCGGCTTTGTCATTGGCATCGGGGCAACGGGCCTCACGGCAGGCACGACCTCGTTCTGGTACCTGAGTCGCGCCACGGGGTTCGTCGCGTATCTCCTGCTGTGGGGATCGGTGACCTGGGGTCTGCTGCTCAGCACGGGAATGGGCCGCGCCTGGATGGGACCGCCGCAGCTGCTCGACGCGCACCAGTTTCTCAGCGCCGCGGGTGCGGGGTTCGCCTGCTTCCACAGCCTTGTGCTGATGGGTGATCGCTACGTGAGTTTCCCGCTGCGCGCCGTCATCCTGCCCTTCGGCGGGAGCTACGAGCCACTGCTCGTGGCCTTGGGGCAGATCGCGGCGTGGCTCTGTCTGCTGCTCATTGCCAGCTTCCACGTTCGGCGGCATATCGGCGGCCGGGCGTGGCGCCGCCTGCACCACGCGAGCTTCGTGGCGTTCTGGTTGGCCGTCGCGCACGGACTGCTGCTCGGTACCGAACGCACGACCGTATGGGCCAACATGGTGTATCTGACGACCGCATCCGTCGTGACCTTCCTCACGTTCTACAGGGTCCTCGTGACCAAGGTGTTCAGTCCGTGCTTCTCGGCCGCGACGCCGCCCAGATTCCACCCGCCAAGTCGTTAAGAGCGGTATAAGGTTCGGTTCTTACACTGGCATTCGAGGTTGATCCTCGGAGGCCATATGAAGACGAACCAGAATCGACACAGACTGCGAAACCTGACGAATCGGGTCATCGGGGTGATCGACGACCCGCGGCACACGCAGGCTGCCGTCGAGACGCTCGAACGCGCCGGCATCGCGGACCGGGACCTCGCCACGTTCTCGGGGGAGGAAGGCGCGCGACAGGTCGATGCCGAGGGCGTCCACAGCGGCGGCATCAAACACGTGCTGCGCGGACTCCAGCGCTGGACCGTGGAAGGAGCACATCTCCGGACCTACGAGGCGGAGCTTGCTCAGGGGCACCAGGTCGTGGATGTCCACATTCACGGGCGCCGAAACCAGGGGACGGTCGCCCAGATTCTTCGCGCGCACGGCGCGCACTTCATCAATGTCTACGGGCCGTGGACAATCGAAGGTGTCGCCGCCTGACGAGGAAACGATATGCGTGTGCTGATCGTGGAGGACGACCCGCTGCTTGGCGACGCCCTGGTGGCCGGATTGAAGCAGCGGGGGTTCGAACCGGACTGGGTGCAGGACGGGCGCGAGGCGCAGATGGTGATGCGCGTCGAACCATTCGCGGCCATCCTCCTCGATCTCGGGCTGCCTGGGCTGACCGGACTCGAGCTGTTGCGGTCCGAACGCGCCCGCGGCAACAAGGTACCCGTGCTGATCCTCACGGCGCGCGATGCCGTTCAGGATCGGATCCGGGGCTTGGACAGCGGCGCTGACGACTACGTCGTCAAACCGACGGACCTCGACGAGCTCGCAGCGCGGTTGCGAGCACTGGTCCGGCGGTCCAAGGGGGAGCCGGCGCCGCTCCTGCTCGTCGGAGCCGTGGCGCTCGACGCGGCAGCGAGGACGGTGACGCGTGACGGTCAGGCGATCGATCTGCAGCCGAGAGAATTCGCGCTCCTCCAGGAGCTGATGCTCAACGCCGGCCGCGTGCTCTCGCGCGAACAGCTCGAGGAGCGGATGTACCGCTGGGGTGAAGAGGTCGAGAGCAATGCGGTCGAAGTGCATGTCCACCACCTGCGGCGAAAACTCGGGGCGAACCTCGTGAAGACCATTCGAGGCGTAGGGTATGTGATGCCGCGAGCCGACCATGCCTGAATCGCGTCAACGCTCCGTTCGACGTCAGCTGCTGATCCTGCTCCTGACCGCCGTCTCAGTTGCCTGGATTGCCGCCGCAAGCCTTAGCTTTCGAGATGCCCGGCATGAAGTCGCCGAGGTGCTCGATGCGCATCTGGCGCAGACGGCATCGTTGATCAGCGTGCAGCGGGAAGGCGACGAGGATGACGATGCCGTGGACACGGAACACGCGCCGGTCCTGCACCGTTACGGACGGCGCGTGATGTTCCAGGTCTGGAAGAACGGGACGACGCTCGGCCTGCACTCGCAGCAGGCTCCGGACACGCCGCTCTCGGCCGTGAGAGATGGATTCAGCGACGTGATGATAGGCGGCGCCCGCTGGCGAATCTTCAGTACATGGGATATCCACAATCGCATTTTCGTGCAGGTCGGTGAGCAGAGCTACGAGCGCGACGAGCTCGCAACCGCCGTGGCCCGCAACTTCGTCGTCCCGCTCGCCATCGCCCTGCCCATTCTCGGCGTCATGATCTGGGCGGCTGTCGGCCGCGCGACGCAATCGCTGACACACGTCAACCAGCAAGTGGCGTCGAGAGCCGCAGACAATCTGGCTCCGCTCGACCTCGCCGATGCGCCGTCAGAAATAGGCGCGCTGGTGGCCAACCTCAATCAATTGTTCGGGCGCGTTCACGAATTGATCGAACGGGAGCGCCGCTTCACCGCCGACGCGGCGCACGAACTCCGGACCCCGCTTGCTGCCATCCGTGCCCAGGCGCAAGTCGCGCGTAGCTCCGCGAGCGACGCAGAGCGGGTGCACGCGTTGGATGGCGTGATGGCTGGGTGCGATCGCGCCGCCCACGCCGTCGAGCAGATGTTGACCTTGGCGCGATTGGCGCCAGACGCCGTGTCGTTTCGGCCAACCGCAGTCCAGATCAGAGACGTGCTGAAAACGACGATCGCCGATCTGGCCCCGGCCGTGCTCGCCAAACAAATGGAGATCGAGTTCACAGGACAGCAGCCCGCGGTTGTCGCCGGCGACGCAGGTCTGCTCGGGATCCTTTTCCGAAACGTGATCGACAACGCCATTCGCTACAGCCCTCCAGGCACGAAGGTCGATGTCGAACTTGACGTCGCCGGGGCAGAGGCTCAGGTTCGGGTGAGAGATGCAGGCCCTGGGATTTCCGTGGACGACCGCCCGAACGTCGGTCGTCGCTTCTACCGGGCTCCGGGGACAAAGGCCACTGGCAGCGGACTGGGGCTGTCGATCGTGCAGCGGATCACCGACCTGCACCGCGGCTCCATCCGCCTCGAAACATCGCCAACCGGCACCGGACTCCAGGTTGTGGTTGCCCTGCCTTCTACGGCCGCACCGAGGGTTCGTGCTAATCCCTGCGCCAGTTGATCGAGATCCGCTGCGCTGAGGCGGGCATGTGGGTGGATCAACCTGTAGGCCGTCGGCGGCATTTCGCCTTCCCGCACCTCCGCAGCCGCCTCCTTCGCTTCCTTCTGAGGGCGCGTCCACTCGGAGAAGTTCAGGACGGTTCGCCCTTCATCGACGTCGTGCTGCACCAGCCACGAGACTGGTGCGATGCTGGCGTACGCAGGCCATTCGGTCTCGTTGCTGTGGCAGTCGAAGCATGCCTGCCTGGCCAGCGTGCGCGCCGAAACCGGCTTCAACTTGGTTCACATCTGCCTTGGCATTGTCCGCCACGTTCCAGGGGAACCACGGACTGACGTCGGCCTCGACTGAATGTCAAGTTGGCAGGCGATGTTCGTGATGATTCCGTTACCGACCTGCGGCCGCCAGCGGTGTTCAACCCGCCGCCATTGATGCGTGAGGGAGGCGGGCTCGCAGCCAGCGAATCTGACCGCGATGGTTGATCTCGTCCTCGCCCACGTGGAACCACGCCCAGTGTGCGTTCAGATTAGGCGCGATTCGCAGCGGTGTCTCGAGCCAGACGTCATCGCGCGTTGCCAGCGCCGCGAGCGTCGCCTCGCGTGTCCGCTGAAGTTCGTCGAGATAGAACGGCAGGTCGTGACCTCGTATCTCGCGGCGCCCCTTATCACCAAGCCTCAACGCTCCGGACCACGCGTCCTGTTCCGCAGCTGTCGGCTCGCGCTCCTCGAACGTGACAAGTTGATAGCCGCGCTCCACCACCGCGATGTGCGCGAGCAGGGCGCCGATGCTGTTGCTCTGCTCATCGTGCAGGTAGTCGAGCTGCTCACGGGTTAATCCATCGACGGCCCTGAGAGTCGTCTGGCGGGCGTAGGACAGCATCGCCACGAGACGGCCGATGGTCGGGGTGTAACCGGAAAGGGGCTCGATCCGATACGTCTGCATTCCGTCCTCGCTCTGACTCGCGCTGTCAGGACTTCTCGGCACTGGCTGTGAACACAATCAGTCCTTCGTTGAACGAGCCGGCCTGGTCCAGCGACGCAAGATCGCTCAGCAGTGTATTGATTTCGGCCTGGTCGAGCTGCCCGGTCACGCTCTTTGCGTCCACAGTCGGCCGTGGCGGTTCATCCACGCGTCCGTGGTACGGTAGCGTCGCTCGACGTCGACGTTCGTGCCCTTCAGCTTCACCACGAACCGATAATTGGCGATCGCGTTGGGCACCATCGCGTGATCAACAATTATCGGAATCTTTCGCTGGTTGTTACACCTGGCTGGCGATCCAGTATGCGAACCGTGTCCACGTCTCGGTGCCGGAGATCAACAGGCGCAACGGCACCGAGATGACGAGTATCGTCCCGCCCCAGACATACGCCGGATGCACGCGGCCGCGCGACGCCTTGTCGTAGATGACGCCGGCGAGAACGAACAGTAATGAGAGACTGAAGAAGACAGCCGGCCCGAGCGGCAGCACGCCGGGAAGGCGCCCAATGGCTGCGGTGACGATGCAGACGTAGGCAAGCAGCATCAGGCGCTTGTGCGCCTCCCGATTGGCGCGCAGGCGCAGCGCCGCCGCGACGAAGCCTCCGAACAGCAGCACGTCGCTCAGCGGGATCATCAGGAACTGGTACGGGTCGAAGCCCGCAGGCGCGACACCTCGCGCGGCTTGGTTGATGGCCGTCAAGGCCCCCGCTACGACCATCAGGAGTGCCAGCGCGGCTCCGGCCGTGCCCAGATAACGATGCATCGCCACCTTGTGCTGCGCGATCAGCACCGTCTGCGCGATGAAGAGCAGCACCCACGCGGTAAACAGGACGGCGTGCGTGTGCACCAGCAGTGTGACCGGCACGCCGCTCACCGTGGTCAGCGGCGACGCACCGATGATCCGGAAGTAATAGGTCGGTCCAAAGCCGGCGAGCACCGTGAGCGCCAGCGCGACGGCGATACCTCCAAAGAAGCGTCGATCGTGCTGCCATACGGACGGTGCGTGCGCGAATGACGCGCTTGCGATAGTCGGCATCGTGGACCTTTCGTTGGGCCGCGGGCGCGGCGAGGTCCGATTGTGCACAGGCGTCCTGTGATTTACACCACACGGACGTGTGGTTTTGTCGGGACGTCAATCGGTCGACGGTCCGGCCGGCTATCGGTCGTCAGTCCGTGCTGATGGGCGAACGATGCGGCCTGGGTGCGGTTGGCCGCCCCGATCTTGCCGAAGATGTTTCGCAGATGGTGGGAGACGGTATTCAGGCTGATGAACAGGTCGTCGGCGATCTGCTGATTACTCTTGCCGGCCGCCAGCAGGCGCAGCACGTCGGCCTCGCGCTCCGAGAGCCCAGTCGGGTGGACGACGCGACTCTTGCGCTCCTGGCGCTGAGCGCGCTGAACATCGGCGTCGACGCCGAAGTGCTGCGCCAGGAAGGATGTCATCCGCTGGACGCCTGCACGGTCGCGCCAGACATCCATGGGTGAACGGCCGGCAACGGTGATCAGCGTCGCCTGTGCCATACGATTTACCAAGGCCTGTCCGGCCGCCAGAGGGATCACCTCGTCGTCCGCGACGTTGACGTAGAGGGTGGGCACCGTGACGCGGGCGGCGATCTCCAGCAGATCGGCCCCGCTCAGGACGTCCTCCCAGTCCTGCAGGGCCTCTGGCTCCAGCGCCTCGCGTGCGACGGCGGCGAGCGAGGCGGCGGCATTCCGATCTTCGATCCCGCCGATCAAGGCGCCGCGCATGTGGGCCTCCACGTGAGTGTTGACGCGCCCACAGCATCACCACTGCAGGACCCTGCCCAAGCGTTTGGAAGACGATGCGAACGCCGTCGGCGGTTGTCGCGTGTCCGATCGGCGCCAGGCCCATGCGGCGGATTATGCGCTCGCCTCCGCCGATCTGTGGCAGGCGATAATTCAGGGGCCAGTCG
>Ga0111539_10004728_pt1 | contig 17792 bp, 20 predicted proteins | sample RhiMethybrSRZTD1_FD_79667 | JGI IMG/M metagenome (GOLD analysis project Ga0111539, IMG submission 79667) | Populus rhizosphere microbial communities from Tennessee, USA - Rhizosphere MetaG P. TD hybrid SRZTD1 (version 2) (version 2) | ecosystem: Host-associated > Plants > Roots > Rhizosphere >... | reverse complement strand
TGCATCGCTTTATCTGGGCCGCCTTTATGGCTAGAATGGCGGTCCCCGGGCGGTTAGCTCAGCGGTAGAGCACTGTCTTCACACGGCAGGGGTCACTGGTTCGATACCAGTACCGCCCACCAACAATCAATCACTTAGGTAAGTCCCGGGCCTAGGTGTGTGAAGTATGGAACGATGGCTGGACAGCGGCCGGCAGATGACAAGGGGCCCAGGACGCGCCGGGCCGCTCGGTAGGTCCGGAGCGCACGGACAGCGGTGCGAGCGCACAATGTGGGCGACTCAGGAGGGAAGGCTGAATGGAAGATCTCGACAAGGATTGGGCGTACCGCGCGGCCGCTACGCTGGCGATCGATCTCATGAAGGAGATGCCAGCTTTGGACGAGGGCCGCGCGATCACCATTGCGTGGATGTCCCACAAGAAGATGGAAATGGATGGGCCCGGGGCAAAGTTTGGATTAGAACAATACAGTGAAGACGTTGCCGCAGTGATGCTCGACATTCAAAGCGGGCGCAAGGAGCGCGTAGAAAACCTGGATGCCAGGGGAGCGGCGCGGGGCAGGCTAGGGCTCGCGTAGAGTTCTCAGAACGCGTCGCCCGACGGGAACGTCCAACAGCCCGAAGTAGCGGCGGACGATGAGCCAAGATACTGACCTCGGTCCCTGCCCGCGCTGTGGCAAGCGCCGGGGTGAGTTCAAGGATGGCGGATCGGGCCGCTTCCGCTACCTGGTGATCTGCGGCGCGTGCGCCTGGTCGGCCGGGCCCGCGCGCATGAAGGACCTGGCGGCGAAGCTGTGGAACGAGGCGAAGCCGATCGACCGGCCACAGGAGAAGCGCGGATAGCTCGTGCCGACGCTGACCGGGCTCACCGAAGCCGACTACGAAAAATCCCCAGCCCAACGTTGGAAGTCGGGCCGGGGAGCACTGCACCACCACAAGGAGAGGCAACGGTGCTGCTGTTGCCATCCCTATTACGGCACGTCGGATAAGCTACCTTAGAGACCCATCCTTCGCTCAATCCAGCGCGGCCAAGTTCTATTTCCACATTCCGCGCACCGCGACCTTCAGGTCCACGGTGAAGGGTTTCGGTGCGACGCCCGAGCCCGGGCTGGCATCCGGCGCCGGCCCCAGGAGGTCAAAGGCCGGAAGGTCCTGATCCTGGATAAAGCGGCTGCGGCAAGCGTAGACATGCCGGTCTGATCCTATTGCCTGCCCGCGCACGTAGAACCGCAGCGGCTGGATCAGGGCCAACTGGTCGCGAGCGCGCGTCATCGCGACATAAAGGAGCCGTCTCTCCTCCTCGATCTCCCCGGCTGTGCCGGTCCCCAGATCGGACGGTATGCAGCCATCGACGACATTCAGCACGTACACGGCCCGCCACTCCTGCCCCTTGGCGGAGTGAATCGTGGATAGCACCAGCCAGTCTTCATCCTTTACCGGTGCGCCCGCTTCGGCCGAACTCGCCTGCGGGGGATCGAGCGCGAAGTCGGTCAGGAACGCCGAACGCGACGGGTGCTGGACAGCGATGCGCTCCAGTTGATCGAGATCGCTCATCCGCGCCGACACGTTCTCGTAGCGCTCCCCCAATAGCGGGTCGTACCAGCGCCGAACCCGTCCGATATCGGCATTCCATGTCCCGCCGGCTGCGAGGCAGTTCATGAGCGCGATGAAGTCCTCCCACGCGGGCCGGGTGGCGGCCGGAGCCTTGAAGGCCTCCAGCGCTGAAAACGTGCCTTTGGCCCCTGCCAGGAGATTGAACGCCCGTCGCGCGGCCGCGGGTCCGATGCCGGGCAGTAGTTGCAGCACGCGCTGTGCCGCCACCTGGTCACGCGGATTCTCGGCCCAGCGAAGTGTCGCCACCACGTCCTTGATGTGAGCCGCCTCCAGAAACTTGAGTCCGCCGAACTTGATGAACGGGATGTTCCGGCGCGTGAGTTCCACTTCGAGCTGGCTGGAGTGGTGCGAGGCTCGCATCAGGACCGCCTGGTCACGCAGGTTCAGGCCAGCCTCGCGGTTAGCAAGGATGCGCTCAACCACGAACTCGACCTGGGCGCTTTCATCGGCGACGGTAGCAATCACCGGTTTCTCAGCTGGTGCCCGGCGCGAGAAAAGACTCTTGGCGTAACCCTCGGTGGCGTGGCTGATGATGCGGTTACAGGCTTCCAGTATTGCCGGGCTGGAGCGATAGTTCTGTTCGAGCTTGATCGTCGTCGCAGGCGGTGAGAAGAGCGCCGGGTAGTCGAGGATATTGCGGACAGTCGCCGCCCGGAACGAGTAGATCGACTGCGCATCGTCGCCCACGACCGTGAGCCCGACCCCGTCAGGTTTGAGCCCACGCAGAATCGCCGCCTGCAGCACGTTGGTGTCCTGGTACTCGTCAACCAGCACATGATCGAACCGTCCACCCACGTACGAGGCTACCTCGGGAATCTCCATCATCTTGGCCCAGTAGAGCAGGAGATCGTCGTAGTCGAGGACCCCTTGAGCTTGCTTCGCCGCGACGTAGGCGCCGAAGAGTTTCGCCAGCGCCTCCTCCCATTCACAGCACCAGGGAAAGGTGCGCAGCAGCGTGTCGCGCACGCCGTGCTGGGCGTTGATGGCGTGACTGTAGATCGCGAGACAGGTCGATTTCCTGGGGAAGCGGCTCCTGGTCGCAGAGAGCCCCAGGTCATCCCGGACAACGTCCATCAGGTCTTCGGCGTCGGTACGGTCCAGAATCGAGAATGCGGGGTCGAGGCCGATTGCCTCGGCGTGCAGGCGCAGGAGTTTCGCGCCCATCGCGTGGAAGGTGCCCGACCATTCGATATAGTCGGCGGAGAGTCTGCCCCCATGGCCCGTCGTCCGGGAACAAAGGTTCTGCACCCGCCGCGTCATCTCGGCCGCCATGCGGCGCGCAAAGGTCATCAGGAGTATGCGCCTGGGGTCGGCACCGTTCAGGATCAGATGGGCAACTCGATGGGTCAGTGTCTTGGTCTTGCCGCTGCCAGCGCCGGCGATGATGAGGAGTGGCGGAGTAGCAGCCTCGCCGTTGACACCGAACGTCGTCGCGGCACGCTGCGCCTCGTTCAGGTCAGCATGAAGAAGAGCATGCCGCTGCAGCAGTGCCGAGTCATTCATTGGGCGATTTGACGCGGGGAATGGGTATTCGGTATTATCGAACAAACATTCGATAACGTCCACCGTGCCGCGCCAACCCATCTCGGACGCTGACTACCTGGGGAAGCTCCAGGATTACTACGCGGAACACCAGGTATTCCCGTCGTACGCTGCGATCGGGGAGCTGATCGGCCTGAGCTCGACCAGTTCCGTGTCGGCGTTTCTCAGTCGGCTGAAGGACGAGGGTTATGTCGACATGAAAGACCGGCGGCTACGCCCCGGGGCGCGCTTTTTCGAGCGGCCGGTTATGCAGAGCCGGGTTGCTGCTGGCCTTCCCAGCGTCGCGCACGACGGACCCGCCGAAGGACTGGCAATTGATGCGCACCTGGTCAAGCGCCCATCGCGAACGTTCCTGCTCCAGGTGAAGGGCGACTCCATGCAGGATGCCGGCATCCTCGCAGGCGACACCCTGGTAGTTGAGCGCGCCAACGTGGCGAAAGAGGGCGACATCGTCGTAGCTATGGTGGAGGACGCCTACACGGTCAAGCGCCTCGTCCGGGAGAAGCGCCGCTTTGTGCTACGGCCCGAGAACAAGTCCTATCCGGTGCTCCGACCGGACCCGCTTGAGATCGTCGGCGTGGTGGTGGGAGCCTACCGCAAGTACCGCTGAGCCCAAAGACGGCGGGATAGGCGAGACGGCCGATGCATTTCCCCGGCCTTGAGGAAGCTACAGCGGACGCCGTTGAGCGTATTGCTCAGGCGCTATTCGTTACCCGGCGTGCTGCCACCGGGTTGCAATCGCGTGCCACGCTCTATGCGCTCCTCGAGCTCGCGCGTCACCAGGCGCTCCCAATAAGCATGCGTTGCTGTTGACTGTATCAGCTCCATCGACCGCTCAAAGGCGGTACGGGTCCCGGCATTCATGCCTTTGGGCCATAGGGGCCGCATTTCGGCCGGCACTTGCCGTAGCTTTTCTTCTACATCGGCCGCGAACGACTTCGTGTCATCCATGATGGTCACGGTCTTCTTGCGTGCTTCCTCTGGATCGAAGCCGCCTTCACTGAGCCGAGTAAACGTGTCGTCCGTCAGTTCAATCCATCGATCTTCCGCGACCATGCGTGCCGCCTCCTGCCCGATCCACTATTGTCTCTGGACGCAAATGAGCTCGCAAGCACACCTTCTATCCGCCGGTTATGATGGGAACGTAGAGGACAACGTTAGAGAGCAACGGTGACCGCAGGGAGAACGCGATGCGAACCTACTCGCTGATCACTGCAATTCTTGGACTGCTGCTTGCCGCGGGGGGCGTGCATGCCCAGCAAAAATACCCGACCAAGTCGATACGGTTGATCGTGCCCTTCGTGCCCGGCGGTGCCTCCGATATTGTCGCGCGCATCATGACGCAAAAGCTCGGCGAAGGGTTCGGGGTGCCGGTGGTCGTGGATAACCGGCCCGGTGGCGGCGGCACGATCGGCACCGAAACCGCAGTGAGGGCGAGCCCCGACGGCTATACCATGATCCTCGCGGGAGGCTCATACGCCTCGAATGCGGCGCTCTACAGGCTACCCTACGATCCGGTGAACGACGTGACGCCGATCGGGCTGATCGGTGAGACCGGCTACCTCGTTACGCTGAATCCGTCGGTTCCAGTCAAGAGCATCAGGGAGCTGATTGCGTACGACAAGGCGAATCCCGGGAAGCTCAACTATGCCTCCGGTGGCACTGGCAGCAGCAACCACCTCGCCACCGAGCTTTTCAACCAGATGGCCGGCACCAGGCTGACACACGTGCCATACAAGGGCACCGCGCAGTCGGTGAGCGACCTGCTCGGCGGGCAGATACAGCTCATCTTTGGCACTCTGCCCCTGGTGATCCCGCAGGTCAAATCGAACCGCCTGCGCGGCATAGCCGTGACTGCCGCCAAGCGCTCCAACGCCCTGCCTGACATTCCGACCGTGGGTGAGAGCGTCCCAGGTTATGAGGCCGTGCAGTGGTACGCTTTTCTGGGCCCGAAGGCGCTGCCCAGGAACATCGTCGCGCGCTGGAACAACGAAATCAATCGCATTCTGCATCTGTCCGACGTGAAGGAGCGCATGGCAGGCGATGGTATCGAGCCCGGCGACGGCACGCCGGAGCGCTTCCGCGAAATGCTCAAGAGCGACGTCGCGAAGTGGCAGAAGGTGGTCAAAACAGCCAACATCAAACCGGGAAGCTGATCTCCCCGTACGTCCAGCCCGCACTGCGGCAAGCGCGGGGACGGTCTCGTTGGGGGTAAGTTTCCAGGCCGAGTAGTTCGGTTGTCGGAAGCGGTTACACTGACCCTGATGAGCGACGATACTGAAGGCCTCAAGGCAGCAATTGAACGCGAGCACGGCGGGACCGCCACGTTCATCGGCACCGAACTGGTAACCGCGATGTGGCAGGGGCTGATCGCATGGCAGGGTGCCGTGCAGGTATACGCGCTAACCGGAGACGCGCAGTTCAAGACGGTATATGCGTGGTTAGATCACGCAGACGGAAGCGGGGACCAGCGACGGGTGTATACGGCTCTGAGAGCCGGCTCGGTCAACACGCCGTGGGATGCGGTAAATGCCGCAATCACTGCGAACCATCGACCAGCCAATTGAGAAGCTACTGACGGGCTCCGCAACGCACTCCATGGGCGGTCGACGATGCCGTCAGTGGCGGGTTCTCTCCGGCTGCGGGCAATTGGGTAGTCCGTGGCGTACCGGTATCGATGCGGGTTGCGCTGCGGCGCACTTTACCAGGCTTGGATCAAGCCGCCGTAAGTCCCGCCGCACGCCGGGCCGCGCGCGCGCGCGTCGCCTCACCGAAGACGGTGTACAGCGCGCCCGACAGCGTATGGCTGTCAGGTTGCCATTCGGCGTGCCACTGCACGCCGACGATGAACTGCGTATCGTCGTCGTAGCGCAGGCCTTCGATCACCCCGTCGAGGGACGTCGCCTCTACCACGAGTCCCTCGCCCAGGCGATCCACGCCTTGCCCGTGCAACGAGTTGACCATTACCTCGTCCTGACCGGCCAGGGACCGGAACAAGCCGCCCGGGGTCAGTCTGACCGCGTGCTTCAGCCGGTAAGCCTCCTCCGGCGGGACGTCGTCGCCGCGCGGCCTGCGGTGGTCGTCCTTTCCCGGCAGTTCGTGTATGCGGTAATACAGCGAGCCTCCCAGGGCCACGTTGATCTCCTGAATTCCGCGGCAAATACCGAACACCGGCACGCGCGCGGCAATGCAGGCGCGCACCAGCGGCAGGACGAGTGCGTCGCGGCCCGGATCGATGGGTTCATCGGGCGGAAACGCCGGTCCGTCGTAGTGATGCGGTTCGACATTGGCGATCCCCCCAGTGAGCACGAAGCCATCCACGCGCGATACCAGTTCCACTACGTCCATCGCCGTTCCTACTGGCGGGAGCAACACGGGGATGCAATCCACCATCTCCAACAGGGACTGGACGTATCGCTCGGCAGTGGCGTACGCCCGGTGCCGCCGGTCGTCGGGCTGTCTCGCGTTGGCCGACACGCCAATCAACGGCCGCGGCGCGGTTGTCGTCATTGCATGAATATCCCGATGGTGAGCATCCCTCAATGCGCCGGCTCGTAAGCCTTCAGCGCCGTGCGCAGCAGCTCGCGCGCGGGTTCGCTGCCATCCAGCGAGCGCACCGTGCGGCGCCTGATCTTCCAGCCGTGCGCGGTTCGCTCGAGCTCCCAGCGGTTGGCGCCGACCCGGTGGGCACGATAGCCGCGCGAGGTGCCGTGGCCGGGGACCGCAACCGGCTCCGCGGTGGGATGTGGCGTCAGGATCTGCAGGTAAGACACGACCACCGCGCGATCGCCGTCGATATTGATGTGCGGCAGGCCGGCGAAGTGCGCAAGACCGCCGGCAATCGCCGCCTGGTGCTCGGCGGTGCGCCCAATGGCCGCCACCGCCTCGTTGCCGCTTGCGGCCTTGCCGCCGCCGAAGTCGACCGCACCGTCTTCCATATAAATCGCCCGGGTGTAGTAATCGGCGCCGGTGTCTGCGCTCGGCGGATGGCCGGCGATCAGGTTATAGATCTCGAGTCGGTCCTCGACCATGCGCAGGCGGGCTTCGAGAGCGGACAGGGTGGTTTCGGGCATCGCGGACTCCTCTCTGGAACAATCAGGGTCAGTGTAATACGAGATCCGCAATGTCCGGCAGGTGCGTGGTGAGCCTCATGCAGACGTTCCCGGTGAAGACCGGATAAGATACACGGGCAGCAATTCCGTTCCATGCGTCATCAAGTCAAGGGGGAGATCACAATGAAATACATCGCGTTCGGATTTTCCATCGCCCTCGCCGCATCGCAGGCATACGGCCAGGCCGCCTTTCCGCCACCGCCGCCCAAGGTGAGCCCGGTCGTCGGCGTGATCGACATGCACGTGCATTCACATCCCGACGTCTTCGGGCGCAGCATGGACGACATCGACGTCGCGACGCTCGCGAAATCGCGCGGCATGCGCGGCATCCTCTTGAAGAACCACATCAGCGAGACCGCGAGCCGCGCTGCGCTGGTGATGAGGGTGGTACCGGGCATCGAGGTGTTCGGCGGCATCGTGCTCAACAACGCCGTGGGCGGCATCAATCCCGATGCCGTCGAGTGGATGCACCGCATCTACGGCGGGCGCGGCAGGGTGGTGTGGCTGCCGACGTTCGAGTCCGACAAGCACGTCAAGACCTTCTCCAAGCCCGATGCCACGGGCCTCATGGTGGCCCCGGGCGGGCAGGTGACGCCGCAGATGGAAGCGATCCTCAAGATCGTCGCACGCGAGAACCTGCTGCTCGCGACCGGGCACGTGCACCCGGAGGAAATTCTCGCCGTCGTGAAGCGCGGGCGCGAGCTGGGGGTGAAGAACATCATCGTGACGCACGGCCTCACGAACGTTCCCGGCCTCTCCATGGCGCAGGCGAAGGAGATCACGGCGCTCGGCGCGGTAATCGAGATCTGCTACCTGCAGTTCCAGGCAGGGCCGAATGCGCCGCTCGCGTTCCTCACGCACTGGACGCAGATCGGTGCCAAGCACGTGGCGCAGGCCGTGAAGGAGCTGGGCGCCCGCAGCCTCGTCCTCTCCTCGGATCTCGGGCAGAGCGCCAACATCACTCACCCGGACGGGCTGGAAGCAGCGATAGGCGCGATGAAGCGCGAAGGCATCAGCGACGCCGATATCGACACGATGATGCGCAAGAACCCGGCACGCCTGCTCGGGCTCAATTAAGCTGCGGCGCCAACCGGCCCGGGATCAGCCGGCGTGGTCCCGGGCAGACCCAGCTCCGCGAAACGCAAGTACAGCTCGCGGCAGATCCATGCGTCGGTAGCGGCGTAGGTGACTTGCGAGGCGGAGAGGCGCGGCGCCGCCCAGTTCGAAGTCCGGTTTCCCTTGGGTATCCGGTATTGCAGGGCGATGCCGGCGAGGTTGCGCACGCCCGCTTGCTCCAGGCCCGCGCGGCGCGCGATCGCACCCAGCTCGACGACGTTTTTGTGTTCGAACGGAAACACGAGGCTCAACCGCCGCAGATCGAATGCCAGCGCAACGCCGGCCTTGACGATGCCTTGCGCCGCCAGCAGGGCGGCAAGGACTGGAAACGAATCGCTGTGGCGCAGGGGGAAAAGATACACCGCGTTTGCGGTCGCCACCTGGACCAGGCAGGGCAGGTAGCTTTCACCGGGGCGAAACGCGGGGCGCGTCTCCGTGTCGAGTCCGACCACTGTTCCCCGGGAGATGTCCGAGCGCGCCTCGTCCAGTCGCTCGGGCGAATCAACCAGCGAGACCCTGCCCCCGTACCGGCGAATAGGCAGGCTCGCCAGCTCCTCCCGCGAGATCGAGGGACGCAGCATCAGAGGTGTCGGCGCGACGCTCTCAGGTAAACACGATGACCCCTGTGAGAAAGCACACCACCAGCACCACGATCACGCTGAGAACGGTAAATCGCAGCGTGCTGCGCGCGTCCTCCCCCCCTGCCCTGCTTTCTGATTCCATTTCCGCACCCCTCCATGCGCATAAAACGCATCCCCCGGGGCTGTTGATGAAAAGTCTTCTTGATCTGGGCGTTGCTACGCCCTTTTCCCGGATTATGCCTTACTCCCGCAGCATACAACGTCGGGTGGTTCAAACTCAACCAGCCACGCCCGTCATTCGAGCGTGACGCTGCGGGTCAGCCGGTCGGTCCTCCCGTCCGCGCGCACGTCGAAGATGAATTCCCAGCGGCCGGGCATGTGGAACATGAATCCCTCGGCGATGTAGCGGCCGGCATCCACGGGCTTTACGGTCGTCCTGTAATTCATGCCATGCCGGTGCTCGGGCATGTGGGCATCGACGCGCAGGTCGGCGGCCGGGGCGGCGCTGCCTCCCCTGGGACAGACCACCACGTCCAGCGTAAAGTGCTGCCCTACGGCGATCCGGTCGGGCCGCGTGCGGTACGCAATCACGTAGCGCTCCGATTCGACCTTGACCGCGTCCGCCAGGTCGGGACAGGGTTGTGCCGCAGCGGCGGAAGCCGCCAGGATTGCGCTCAGAAACGCGCAGGTCTTGAGAGTACCTAACACGCTCCAAACACGTCAGCCGGAGGCGGGCTCGCCACGCATGAGCCGGCCCGCGATGGTATCGATCAACCGCCGCGAGATGCTGATGGATCCCGGCAGCTTCGGGAGCTCCTCCGGCTCGAACCACCGCGCTTCCTCGATCTCCACGCCGTCCGGTCGCACCTCGCCCCCGGCGTAATCGGCCGTGAAGGCGACCATGAGCGAATGCGGGAACGGCCACGGCTGGCTGCCGAAGTAGCGGATGTTCTTCACTTCGACGCCGACCTCCTCGCGCGTCTCGCGTATCACCGTGTCTTCCAGCATTTCCCCCGGTTCCACGAAGCCCGCCAGCGCGGAGAACCTGCCCGCGGGGAAGGCTTTCTTGCGCGCGAGCAGAAGCTTACGCCCGTGCGTGATGAGGATCATGATGGCGGGGGTCACCGGCGGATAGGTAGTGAACTTGCACGCCGGACACGCGCGTGCGCGCTCGTCGCCGCGCAGCTCGGTCGGCGTACCGCAACGGCTGCAGAACTGGTGATTGCGATCCCATTCGAGCAACTGGTATGCCCTGCCCGACAGGGCAGCGACGGTGCTCTCGACCAATCCGAACAGATCGCGCAGGCCGAGCGCAACCCATCCTTCGGGCAGCGCATGCTCCTCGGAGATCTCGGCGGCGTAGGCGTGCTTGCCGTCGTAGAGACCCAGGTACTGGGCGCGCCGCGGGATCAAGCCGTGCTCGGAAAGATCCCTGCAGCAGGGCAGCTCGGGAATGCTCGACCCGTTGACGACCAGTATCTCGGTACGCCGAAAGGCGAACCAGAGGGCGGGCTCGCTGCGCTCCTGCGGAGCGACGAACAAGGGTACGTATTGATTGTTCATACTCTGCCTTCGATAACCAGAACCCGTCTCAACCAGTTTTTTCGGCTACTACGCCGGTCCCAGAGTAAGCCACACGCACTTGCCCCTGCTCGCCTTGTCGATGTCCGCGAGGCGTGCTCCGTGCGCCGCGAGCTCTTCGTCGCTCGCCCGCAGCACGACGAGCTCGAGGTCTGCCTGTGAGGAGTCGCCGACGTCGGCCGCGGCGAAGGCGATCTCCACCTCCATGATGAGGCTCTCCTGCCCGCGGGTCATCGCCAGGTACACCTCGCCCAGCAGCCGCGCATCGAGCAGCGCGCCGTGGAGCGTGCGCGCGGAATTGTCGATCTGGTAGCGCTCGCACAGCGCATCGAGCGCGTTGCGCTTGCCCGGGTGCAGCTCCCGCGCCATGCGCAGCGTGTCCACGACCTCCGCGCAGTACTCCGTGACGGGCTTCAGGCCGGCGAGATCGAGCTCCCGGTTCAGGAACGCGACGTCGAAGGCCGAGTTGTGGATGACCAGCTCGGCGCCGCTCACGAACTCGAGGAACTCGGCCGCGATCTCCGGAAACTTCGGCTTGTCGCGCAGGAACTCCGTGGTGAGTCCATGCACCTCGAGCGCGGCGGACTCGCTGTCCCGCTCCGGGTTGAGATAGCGGTGAAAATCATTGCCGGTCAAGCGCCGGTTGACGAGCTCCACGCCGGCGATCTCGATAATCCGGTGGCCCAGCTCGGGCTCCAGGCCGGTGGTCTCCGTGTCGATGATTATCTGCCGCATTCGCTCAACCGCGTGAATGGTGATTGGCGATTGGTGATTGGTCCCTGGCAGGGAACCCGCAAACAGCGTCGAGACCAATCACGATTCATCGTGGAGCACCAATCACTAATCACGCCTTTTGCACTGAGGCGACGCCGAGATTCGCCAGCTCATCCGCACGCTCGTTGCCCGGGTGCCCGGCGTGGCCCTTCACCCATACCCACTCGACGTCGTGCTGCTGTGCCGCCTCGTCCAGGCGGCGCCACAGGTCCTGGTTCTTCACCGGTTTCCTGTCCGCGGTCTGCCAGCCCTTGCGCTTCCAGCTGTGTATCCAGGAGCTGATCCCCTGCTGCACGTACTGCGAATCGGTATGAACCCTGGCGCGGGTGCGCTCCGGCAGCGCCTCGAGGGCGCGGATGACCGCGGTCAGCTCCATGCGGTTGTTGGTGGTCTGCGCCTCGCCGCCGAACAGCTCGCGCTTGCCGCCGCCGTCGACGAGCATGGCTCCCCACCCGCCAACGCCCGGGTTGCCCTTGCAGGCGCCGTCGGTGTAGATGTCCACTGTGTCGGTCACGCCTTTTCAGTCACGCGGGAGCGGGCGGCGACGGCGTCGTCCGGCTGCCGCACCGTCTTGGGCGCAGCGGCGAGGCTCTTCGCCGGTACCAGCCGGTCACTCCACTTCGGCATGATGAGGCGCATGCCGTTGACGCGTTTGACGGCCTGGAGGAAATAGACCCCCCCGGTGATCGGCCACCAGCGATCGCCCGCCGCCTCCATGAACGCGACGCGGTCGAGCCACTTCTGCGTCGCGCACGGCGGAACGTAGCAGGCCATCTGGCCGCCCGAGATCTCGAGGCCGAGCAGCGCGAGCCAGTCCTTCATCCGGGGAAGATTGATGAAATGCCCGTTCCACGGGTAGCGCTGCTTTTTGCCGAAGAAGCGGCGGGCGCCCCACAGGCTCCACGGGTTGAAGCTCGCGATGATGACGTGCCCCTCCGGCCGCAGCACGCGCGCCACCTCGCGCAGGATCTGGTGGGGATAGTCGGTGAACTCCAGGGTATGCGGCAGGAGCACGAGATCGGCGCTGTTGCCGGCGACGGGGAGGTCCTGGAAATCCGCTCTCAGCGCTGCCGCGCCGTCCCTGCCGACGCGGCAGCGCATGGGCATGCGGCTCGCGCGGAGCAAGTCGACCTCCGGCATGCCGAGTTGAAACGCGTTGTAGCCGAACACGTCGGCGACGACGCCGTCGAAGAAAGCCTGTTCCCGCGCGAGCAGGTACTGGCCCAGGGGGCCCGCCAGCCATTCTGCCGCATCCCGCGGTCCATTGCGCGTAACCATTTGTAAGCGAGTGTATCCCAAGCGTAAGCAACAAAACAGTATGGATTCCGGGTGGATTCTCATGATTTTCCAGCGGTTTTTTCTTGACGCCCCCAACCGGGTTGGATACTATCTTGCGGTGTTTTTCGCGCATCCGGATTGACGACATGCGTCCTCGATCGATGGCCCTCGTAGTCCTCCTCCTCGCCGCGGGCGGTTGCGCGCAGTTGCCATCGACGAATCACGAAGCAGCGAGTGTCGCGCCTCCCGCGCCCGCCGACGACACCGCGAAAGCGGCAGCAGCCGCCATTGCCGGCGCCAAGCGCGCGGTGTCGAGTGAGCCGGCTGCAGTACCGGCAGTCGCATCGCCTGCGCCCGCTCCGGCGCCGCCACCTGACCTGTGGCAGCGCATACGCGTCGGTTTCCAGATGTCGAACCTGCAAGGGCCGCTGGTCCAGGAATGGGAACAGTGGTACTCGACCCGCCCCGATTACGTCGGCCGCATGGTCGACCGCAGCAGCCACTTCCTCTATCACGTCATGGAAGAGGTCGAGCGGCGCGGGATGCCCACCGAGATCGCGCTCCTGCCGATGATAGAAAGCGCGTACAACCCCAAGGCGTACTCGCGCTCGCACGCCTCGGGCATGTGGCAGTTCATCCCCTCGACCGGAAAGCACTACGGCCTGCGCCAGAACTTCTGGTACGACGGCCGGCGCGACCCGATCGCGGCGACCGGCGCCGCGCTCGACTACCTCGAGAAGCTCTACGGCATGTTCGGCAGCTGGGAGCTCGCGCTCGCTGCCTACAACTGGGGCGAGGGAGCGGTAGGCCGCGCCATCGCGAAAAACCAGGCGAAGGGATTGCCGGGCGACTACGAGAGCCTCACGCTGCCGCCGGAGACCCGCAACTACGTTCCCAAGCTGCAGGCCGTCAAGAACATCGTCGCCAACCCGCAGGCGTACGGCTTGCGGCTCGCGGACCTGCCCAACCGGCCGTACTTCGCGACGGTCACGGTCGACCGGCACATCGACGTCAAGCTCGCCGCGCGTCTCGCGGAGCTGCCGCTCGAGGAATTCATATTTCTGAATCCCGCGCACAACAAGCCCGTCATCAAGGCGCAAAGCGGCGAGACCATTCTCCTCCCGCGCGACAAGGTCGAAGGCTTCCGGCGCAATCTCGCCGCCCACGACAAGCCTTTGGTTTCGTGGCAGGCGTATACCATGAAGCGCAGCGACAAGCCCGAGGGCGTCGCGGCGAGCCACGGCATGTCCCTCGCCACGCTGAAGGAAGTGAACGGCATCGGTACTCCGAAGAAGATCGTTGCCGGGCAGACCATCATGGTGCCGGTCAAGGGCGATGCCGAGCCCAACCTGCCCGATCTGCCGGCCCCCAAGCTGACGCCCGTGAAGACGGCGGGAAAGCCGAAGCCGGGACAGCGCACGGTTGCGGCAAAGGGAAAAACGCCCGCGGCGACCGCGAAGAAAGCCACCGTTCGCACATCCGCCACGCCCACGAAGTCCGGCACGCCTACGAAGCGCGTGAAGCTCTCCATCCCGAGCAAGAAGGTTGCGCCGAGCGCGGGTAAATAGGCAGACCGCCTCGAGAGCCGCGGCCCCCAGCCATGGCGGGGTCCATGTAATCCGCGGCGCTCCGTTCAGGCTGCGGCTACGCCCTTGGTCGCCGCACCGCCGCCCGCGTCGAGCCACGCTTCGAGCACGCTGGCCTGGAGCGGCGGGGTAAAGAAATACCCTTGGGCGAGGTCGCAGCCGATCCGCCTCAGGAGCTCGCGGGACAGGGCGTCCTCCACACCCTCGGCGACGACTATGAGGCCGAGGTTGTGGCACAGCTCCACGGTGGAGAGCACGACCGCCATGTCCCTCTTGTCGTTCACGATGTTGCGCACGAACGAGCGGTCGATCTTGATTTCGTCCACGGGCAGCTGCTTGACGTACGCGAGCGAGGAGTAGCCGGTTCCGAAGTCGTCGATCGCCCTGCCGACGCCGATTCGCGCCAGCTCCTGCATCACCTCGATGGCGTGGGCCGCGTCCTGCATCACCCCGCTCTCCGTGACCTCCAGCACGAGCAGCGCGGCCGGCGCATCGTGGGCCTTCAGCGTGGCCACCACAATCTCCGGCAGCTCGGGCGCGAGCAGGTCCTGCGCCGAAATGTTGACGGCTACCCTGAGCGTCCGGCCCGCGGCGTCCCACGCCTTGGCCTGGCGCACCGCCTCGTTGATGACCCAGCGGGTAATGGTCTTGATGAAGCCCGTCTGCTCGGCGAACGGTATGAAATGCAGCGGCGCGATCGCGCCCCGTACCGGGTGCAGCCAGCGCACCAGCGCCTCGACCCCCGTAACCTTGCCGGTCGCGAGCTCGACCTTCGGCTGATAGAGCAGCTTCAATTCGTTCTCGTCCACCGCCCGGCGCAGCTCGGAGAGCAGCGACAGCTCGTCCTCGCGCTGTGCATCGGTGTGGGCATCGTACACGGCATAGTCCGAATTGCTGCGTTTCGCGACGTACATCGCGGCGTCGGCGTGGCGCAGCAGCGTTTCGGCGTCGCCCGCGTGCGCCGGGCAGGTGGCGATGCCGATGCTCGCGCGCACTTCGAGGGAATGCGTGCCGATCACGATCGGCGCCTCGAGGGTGCGGGCGATCTTTTCAGCGACGTCCTTCGCCTGCTCCACCGTCGTGTTGTTGAGGAGCACGGCAAACTCGTCGCCGCCCAGCCGCGCCGTGGTGTCGGACTTGCGCGTCAGGCCCGACAGCCGCCGGCCCACGCTCTGCAGCACCTGGTCGCCCATGTGATGGCCGAGCGTGTCGTTGATGGTCTTGAACCGGTTCAAATCCATGAGCAGCACCGCGAGCGACGCCTGGACGCGTTTCGTGTACTGGATGGCGACGTGGAGCCGGTCGTTGAACAGGGCGCGGTTCGGGAGATCGGTCAGCACGTCGCGGTAGGCGAGGCGCAGTATCTGGTCCTCGCGCGCCGCGATGCCGTCGCGCATGAGATTGAAGCGCCGCGCCAGCTCGCCTATCTCGTCGAGGACATCGACCGGCACCGCCCGCGTGTAATCCCCCTCCTCGATCCGGCGCGTCATCTCGCCGAGGGTGCGCAATGGCCGGGTGATCCCGCGGGCGATGAGGACACCGACAAGAACGGACGCGCCCATGCTGCCCAGCGCGAGCAGCACGAGGAGCGTGGAGCTCGCGGCATCCGCCACCAGCAGCGTCACGCCCTGCACCACCGTGACGAGCAGCACGACGAAGAACACGATCCTCCACAGGATGCTTTTTCGCAGGAACGCGACGGGGGACATCACCCGGGCCTCTGGCACCGGCAGCGGCCGGAACCGCGCCCACGGAGCGCGCGGTGAGCCCGGACGCTACGGCAGACCGGCCGCGACCAGGGCACGCGTGTAGTCCGACTTCGAATGGTGCAGGACCTCCTCCAGCGACCCCCTCTCGACGATACGGCTGTCCTTCATGACCATCACGCGATGCGCCATCGCGCGCACCACGTCGATATCGTGCGTGACGAGGATATAGGAGAGGCCGTACTTGCGCTGCAGCTCGCCCAGCAGCTCCAGCACCTGCTTCTGTATCGTGACGTCGAGCGAGCTGGTGGGCTCGTCGAGGACGACGATTTTCGGCTTCACGATGAGCGCACGCGCGATCGCGATGCGCTGGCGCTGGCCGCCCGAGAATTCGTGCGGATAGCGATGCAGCAGCACGTCCGCGCGCCCGTCTTCGGTCAGGCCGACGTCGTTCAACGCCTGCAGCACGCGCTCGCGGCGCTCCCCCGCGGTAAGCGACGGCTCGTGCACCTCCAGCCCTTCGCCCACGATCGCTTCCACCGTCAGGCGCGGCGACAGCGAGGACATCGGATCCTGGAACACCACCTGGATCTGCCGGCGCAGGTCCTTCCTCTGCGCCGCGTCAGCGCCGGTCCAGGACTCGCCGCCGACTCGTATCTCGCCCTGCGCGGCGACGAGACTCAGGACGGCGAGCGCCAGTGTCGTCTTGCCCGAGCCCGACTCGCCGATCACGCCCAGCGTCTCGCCGGGCGCCAGGTCGAAATCGACTTCGTGGACCGCGGTGAAGACGCCCTTGCGAAACCAGCCGCGTATGCCCGGAAGCTGCGTCGGGTAGTCCACGCGCACGCCCCGCGCTTCCACCAGCCGTCCTTCGCCCGGGGGCATGACGTCGCGCCGCGGCCGGCTGTCGATCAGCTTGCGCGTGTAGGGATGCTGCGGATTGCGCATGACCTCCTCGGTGGAACCCTGCTCCACGATCAGCCCGCGCTCCATCACCGCCACCCGGTCCGCATAACGGCGCACGAGGTTGAGATCGTGGGTAATGAGGAGGAGCGCCATGCCGTCTTCCGCGCGCAGCCGGTCGATGAGATCGAGTATCTGGAGACGGATAGTCACGTCGAGGGCCGTGGTCGGCTCGTCGGCGATCAGGAGTTTCGGATTGCACGCGAGCGCTATCGCAATCATCGCGCGCTGGCGCTGGCCGCCGGACAGCTGGTGCGGGTAGCTGCGCGCGCGCATTTCCGGCTCGGGGATGCCCACCCGCGCGAGCGCGGCGACCGCACCCTGCCACGCCGCCTGACCCTCGAGGTCGGTATGAATCCGCAGGGATTCCGCAATCTGCTCGCCCACGGAGATCACGGGATTCAAGGCCGTCATCGGCTCCTGAAAGATCACCGCGATATCCCGCCCGCGCAACTGCTGCAGCTCCGGAGCCGTCATCCGGAGCACGCTACGGCCCTCGAAGGTGATTTCGCCCTCGAGGCGCGCCGCCTCGACCAGCCGCAGGAGGGACAGCGCCGTCACGGTCTTCCCGGAGCCCGACTCGCCCACCAGCGCGAGGCGCTCGCCGGCCGCGATCGAGAAGGAGGCCCGGTCGACGACGCGGCGCGGACCGAAATCGATGGAGAGCTCCCTGACGTCGAGTCGCGTCATTCCGTGTCGCCTTCGAGGACCTTGCGGGGATCGAGCGCGTCGCGCAGCGCGTCGCCGACCAGGATCAGGAGCAGCAGGGTGACCACCAGCACGATGAAAGTCGTGAGGGAGATCCACCAGGCGTAGAGGTTGTCCTTGCCCTGGCTCAGGAGCTCGCCCAGGCTGGGTGTGCCGGGGGGCATGCCCAGCCCCAGAAAATCGAGAGCGGTCAGCGAGCCGATCGCCGCGGCCAGCTCGAACGGGATGAGCGTC
>Ga0111539_10004725_pt1 | contig 17800 bp, 16 predicted proteins | sample RhiMethybrSRZTD1_FD_79667 | JGI IMG/M metagenome (GOLD analysis project Ga0111539, IMG submission 79667) | Populus rhizosphere microbial communities from Tennessee, USA - Rhizosphere MetaG P. TD hybrid SRZTD1 (version 2) (version 2) | ecosystem: Host-associated > Plants > Roots > Rhizosphere >... | reverse complement strand
TGCACGCCGGGACACAGCTCCCAGGGCTCGTCGAGCGCAGTGCGGCGCGTGGCGATCATGCCGGCTTCGCTCGAGCCGTAGATCTCGAACACCGGCGCCCCCCAGAGCTTCTCGGCGTCCTGGGCGAGCTGCGCATCGAGCGGCATGGTCGAGCTCAGCACGCCGGCCAGCCCGGCCAGCGGCTGGCGCGCGGCCACGCAGGCACGCAGATGCAGCGGCGAGGTCATCAGCCAGCGCGGCGCGGCGGCCTCGGCCAGCGCGGCGCCGAGATCCGCCGGCAGCAGCGGCCGGCCGGAGTGCATCGCCAGGCCGTTCTGCCACGGCAGCATCACGGTGGCTTCGAGCCCGAACATGTGCTGCGGCGGCACCGTGCCCACGATCGTGCCCGCCGCCTGGATGCGCGTCGCGAGCGCGCGGGCGCCCGCGACCAGCGAGCCCCAGGTTTTCGCATGCGGCACCGAACGCCCGGTGCTGCCCGAGGTGAAGACGATCGCGGCGACGAGTTGCGGATCGACGGAAAACGCCTTGTGCGCCGAACCCGCGCGGGGCTGGAACACCTCGGCCTCGGTCAGCGTGTGACAGTCGTGGCCGGCGCAGGAATCGCGCACCGCTTCGGGCGCGCGGCTCGGCGGCAGCAACGTGGTCTGGCCTGCGATCAGGCTGGCGGCGAACGCCACGGTGAACGCGTAGCGGTCTTCGCAGAGATTCACTACGTAGGGCTTACGAGGCAGCTGCGCGGAGAGCGCTTGCGCGGCCGCTTCGAATTCGCGGGTGGTGACGGCGGCGCCGCGGTGCCAGGCGAAGACCATGTTCGTCATCCTAGCGCTCGAACAGCTTGGTCCGTCTTACGTTGCGCAGCAACTGCAGCGGTGAATGGTGGCGGTAGTTGCGAAAGCGCACGCGGCGGTAAGCAAACTCGCCGAGGAACAGCGCTCCGACCAGCAGGTAGTTGATCAGGTTGGTGAACAGCGACCACGCGTCGCGATGGCCCGACAGCGCCAGGGCGAAGGAGGTGCCGGCCGCGGCGACGAAGAGCAGGGTCCACAGCCAGGTGAGCAGTCGCGTGTAGGCCGCAACCTCGGGACTCAGCGTCGCCTGCTCCATGAGCGCGAAGCGCGAGATCAGCGGCATGCGCCCGCGCAGCAGCGTGCGGCCGAACACCCAGGCGAGCGCGAGGTTGATGGCGATCGGCGGTACGAACAGCAGCCAGTCGGCCGGCGGCGCGAGCCAGTAGAGCGCGCCGCCGGCCGCGGGCGGCGCCAGCCAGCGCAGCGGGTTGTGGATCCAGACGGCGGCGAGCACATAGGCGACGAGCGCGGCGAGCAGCGCGAGCGCGGTCGTCGGCTTGCCGAAATGAGCGACCGCGGGATAGGAGGCGAACAAGCAGAGCCCCAGCAACCGCCACGCCCCCACGGCGAGATTACGGGCCGCGTTTCTCCGCAATGTGGGAGGCCAGGGCGCGCAACGACGCGAAGATGCGATCGTTGTCGGGATCGTCGGAGCGCAGCTTGAAACCGTATTTCTTGGAGATCGCGACCGCGATCTCCAGGATGTCGATCGAGTCGAGACCCAGGCCCTGGTCGCCGAACAGCGGCGCTTCCGGGGCGATGTCGCTCGCGGCCATCTCGAGGTGCAGTACCTCGACCAGCATGTCGGCGAGCTCGCGCTCGAGGGCGGGGGCGGATTGCGCGGTGTTCATCGCATCACTGGCCGACCGACGCCAGCTCGACGCGGATCGAGCGGTCCAGGTTCTGCACCCAGGTGTTATACGCCGGATGCACCGACGTGCCATCGTTGCGCACGCTGGTCTCGCGCATCTTGATGCTGTACGCCTTGGTGTCGTGATCGATGTTGACCGTGGCGCTGTGGTTGCCGCTCTGGAAGCGCGCGCTCAGCCGGCCGCGCGTCTCCGGCTGCGCTAGCCAGCCCGAGCGCGCCGCGCCGCGCACGATCGCTTTCTGGACGTCCTCCATCGTCAGGCCCTTGCCGGCCGGCGCGGGGATCGGCGCCGCGACGACCTCGTAGATCGGCGCCGCCTTGCAGCCGGCAAACAACAGCACCGAAAGCGCCAGCGCGCCCCCCATCAACTTACCCAGCCGACTCATCCTCATCCCCCCGCATTCTGAACGTAGCTGCGAATCGCCTTGTCTAGGTTACCGATCCAGCGGTTGTACTCGCTGTGAATCAAGCCGTCTTTTGCTTCCAGGTTGCTGCTGTCGCGATAGGTGATGCTGTAGCTCCTGGTGTCGTACTCGACCTCGATCTCCGCCACGTGCGCGCGCAGCGCGATGCGGCCGGCGATTTTTCCCGGCGCCGTCGGCTGCATCGACCAGCCGAGACTGTTGCCCGCATCCACGATCGCTTTGGAGATTTCGCCCATCGAGAGCGGCTTTCCGGCCGGCAGGGCAAACGGAGCGTCGACCACGTCGGCGATCGGCTGAATCGTGGCGCAGCTCCCGAGCCCGAAGGCGGCGACCAGCAAAATGCCCATCACTTTCAGGCAGATCTCCCCTCGAAGCCGGTGCGATTCCGGCGCGGATTATAGCTCGTAGGTTGACGCTGGCCATGCCTCAAGTAGACAATGACTACATAATGTTTGGTGAAATGTAGACGATGGCAACATACCACCACGGGGATTTGCGCGCCGCGGTGCTGGCGGCCGCGTGGAAGATGATCGAGAAGGAAGGCGTGGACGGGCTCAGCGTGCGGGAAGCGGCGCGCCGCGCGGGTGTCTCGCATAACGCGCCTTATCGGCATTTCGCGGACCGCCAAGCGCTGCTCGCGGCGCTGGCAGCGGAAGGCTTCGAGCATTTGAACAAAGCGATGGAAGGGCGAACCGGGCGCGAGCTCGGCGAGAGCTATGTGGCGTTCGCGCTTTCGAATCCGCAGCGCTTCCGGCTGATGTTTTCCGGGGGTCCCGCCGGCGCAGAGCTGAAGGCGCACTTCGCCAGCTCGTTTGCTCATCTCGGTGCCGACGCGGCGGCGGCGGGCGCCGCGGCCTGGTCACTGGTGCACGGCCTCGCTTCGCTGATCCTCGAAGGTCACCTCGAGGAGAGCGAGATCCGCAAGGTGATCGGGGCGATCCGCTTCGCCTCGAGCGCTCAGCGCTCCGCGTAGGCGCGAAAGGCTTTGCTGCAGCCCGCAGGGTCGGCGTGGCAACGCAGCAAGCGGAAAGCTGGCCGTGTGACGCGCACCGAGGGGCTGTACGACCCCCAGAGCTCGAGTGCCTTCGGCTTGGCGCCGCTCGCGACGTAGCCGGTGAGCGCGGCCAGCAGCAGATATTCGCGCGCGTCGCTCACCAGCGTCTGCTGCTCGCCGAGCAGGGAAGCCGCGAGCTCGGCCATGCGCGCGGCGTTACGGGCGCCTACCGCCTGGAATAGCGCGAGCCAGCGGCGCTGGTAGTCCTGCAGGTACGGATAGCACGCACTGCCGACGATTCGGCCCCACACGGCACCGACGTCGTCCGGCGCGAGGTAGGGGTTGATCGCCTTGGCGACGCGGATCGCGCTGTGCAGCCAGATGTCGAGCTCGCGCGGCTCGCGGCACTCGAGCAGGCGCAGCTTTACCAGCTCGAGGTCTTTCTGCAAGTCGCGCGGCACCGATTCCGGAACCGGCGCGCGCTGCCGCAGCAGGAAGTCGCGCGCGTACCACGCAAGGCGCGTGTTTTCCACGCGCTCGAAAGCGTATGCGCCCTGGAACAGCGGATTGACCGCGCGCTTGCTGCGCCCGGGCTCGAGCATCTCGAGCAGCGGAACCTCGGCGTTGAGCAGCGCCACCACTTCCGTGGCGCTTTTCTCCGTGAAGCGGTGGCGTGCGGCGTTGCGGTCCAGCACCGGGGCATAGTCCGAATTCGGCGGCATGCCATAGCTCGCGAACAGCGGTTCGAGCGTCGCGCGGCTACCGAGATAGCGCGCGTCCATGTCGCCGGCGCTCAGCACGTGCACCGTCCACAGCTCCTTCGCCACGCCGGGCTGCTCGAACACGCGCGCCTGTGGCGGCACGGGGATCGGCGCGTCCGCCGCCATGATCAGCAGGTCGTAGTCGCTGGGCGCAAACACCGCGTAGTGCGGAAACTCGGCGCCGAGCGCGCCCAGCACGGTGGCGACGAGCGAGGCATCCATCTCGTAGAGCTGGATCCACTGCACCAGCAGCCCGCCCTCGTTCAGGTGCTTGCGGATGCGCCGGTAGAACTCGCGCGTGAACAGGCCCGACACGCCGCTCACCCAGGGATTGGACGGCTCCGAGATGATCAGGTCATAGCGGCTGTGGTGGGTCGAGAAAAAGCCCTTCGCGTCGTCGATGAAGATCGCGCCGCGCGGGTCGACGAACGCGGCGCTGTTGCGCGGCATGAAGCCGCGCGAGGCCTCGGCCATCGCCGACTCGATCTCCACCGTCTCGACGCGCTCGATGTCCAGGCTTTGCAGCAGCGTATGAGTCGTGAGCCCGGTGCCGATGCCGATGACCGCGGCGCTCCTGGTTTCGGGCTTGAGCGAGAGCGGCAGCGCAGCCGTGAGCACCATGGTGATCTCATCGGTGCCGCGCTCGCCGGCGGGATCGAGGTTGATTGAGCCGTCGGACTTGCCGTTGGTGCGCAGGCTCACCGCCTCGGGATATTTCACCAGGTGCACGGTGGCGGTCTTGCCGTCCTTGTTGAACAGGATGGTGGCGTCGCGCGACGAGCCGATGTCGCCGTGGCGGAACACGCCGGCGGTCATCTTGTGCGCGTCGAGCTGCACCCCGAGGGCGAGGGCGATCAGCAGGACAGCGGACAATCCCGCTGCCCAGTAGAGACCCTTCCTCAGCTCCAGAAAACCGAGCAGGGCAAGACCGAGCGCGACGTCGACGATCGCTCCGGCCAGCAGCGTTCCCTTCAGGCCGATGAGCGGCAGGCCGGCGTGCACGGCAAGCAGGACGCCGGCGATCGCGCCGAGCGTATTGGCGGCATAGACCTGGCCGATCGCCTTCTCGCCTGCGCCCCGGCGCAGCAGCGCGCCAGTGATGAGCGGCAGCGTCATGCCGGCACAGAAAGTTGCCGGCAGCATGACCAGCGCGGCGATGCCGGCGCCCGAAAGGTTGAACAGCAGGTAGCCCGCGTCGCTGCGCGCGAGGCCTTTGAGCAGCGCCTCCATCAGCCCGAACGTCGAGTCGTAAACGGGCAGGGTGGCGGCGGCGGTGAGGCCCATGACGACCTGCACCCAGGCGAGCAGGCGCACCGGCTCGGCGCTCGCATCGACCCGGCGGCGCACCGCGAGGCCGCCCATTGCGAGTCCGAAGATGAAGGTGGCGAGCATCACCTCGAACGAATGCGTCGAAGCGCCGAGCACCAGCGACAGCATGCGGATCCAGCTGATCTCGTATATGAAGGAAGCGAGGCCGGTGAAGAAGGCGACCGCGAGCAGAAGGTGAAGGCCAGTTTGTACATCGGGCATTTCCCTGACCGGCTGGTGCCGCGCCGGCCGCGAGAGGAGCCACACGACCAGCGCGATGGCGAGGTTGAGGCAACCGGCCACCAGCAGCGTTCCAGGCAGGCCGAGCTGATCGATGAGCAGGAAGCCGCTCGCCAGCACGCCGGCCGCCGCGCCCAGGCTGTTGGTGAAGTAGAGCATCGCCAGCGATTCGCCCGTGCTGCCGCGATGCGCCCGCGCGAGCCCCGCGCTCATCAGCGGGAAGGTCATGCCGAGCAGCACCGATTGCGGCAGGATCAGCGCGCAGGACAGCGCGAGCTTCGCGCCGAGCGCGAGCCACTCCTGCCCGAGGCCCGGCAGCAGCCAGTCGTAGGACCAGTCGGTGAGCGCGGCGAACAGCGGGTGGAAGACGAGCGAGGCGAGGCCGATGACCGCCTCGACCACGGCGTAAGCCGCGAGCGGGTTCGCGAGGCGCGCAGAACGGCGCGCGCACCATGCCGCGCCAGCTGCCATTCCGCCCATGAACACCGCCAGCACCAGCGACTGCGCGTAGGCCGCGTGCCCGAGGAACAGTTTCAGGTACTGCGTCCAGATCGACTCGTAGATCAGCCCGGCGAAGCCGGAGACCGTAAACAGAACGTAGAAGGCGGAGCGCGACACCGGGCCCGATGCTAATTTAATTGTCGCCATGACGTTTCGACTTTCCGCCTTCTACTTCCTGTTTTTCGCGCATGCGGGGGTCTACGTCGCGTACTTTCCCCTTTACCTGGCGGCGCGCGGCTTCGGCGCGGCCGAGATCGCGTGGGTGCTGGCGCTGCCCGCGATCGCGCGTATCTTCGCGCCTGCGTTCTGGGGCTTGGTCGCCGACCGCACCGGCGCGCACCGCGGCATCGTTGCCTTTTCGTGCGCCGTTACCGCCGTCGGGTTTGCATCGATACCGTTCGTTGACGGCATCGCATGGGTGGTCGGCGCGATGAGCGTGCTCGGGGCGGCCGCGCTGCCGCTGGTCGAAGCGATCACGCTCGCCTCGCTCGCCGGCCAATCCGGACGCTACGGTCCGATCCGGCTGTGGGGCTCGATCTCGTTCCTGGCCGTCGTGCTCGCCGGCGGCGCGTGGCTCGACCGTTACCCGGTGACGGCGCTGCCGGCGCCGATGGTCGTCTTCATGGCGGCGGCCTGCGTCGCGGCGCTCTCCTTGCCGCGCGGGCACGCGCATGCCGGCGCGCATCGTGTGGCGCTACGCTTCACTCCCGAAATCGCGGCGCTGCTCGGCGCCGCGTTCTGCAACGCGGTCGCGCACGGCGCGCTCTACGCTTTCCTCAGCCTGCACCTCGAGGCGCTGGGCTATAGCGGTACCACGATCGGCGTGCTCTGGACGATCGGTGTCGCCGCCGAGATCGTCGTGTTCCTCTATTTGCCGCAGCTGTTCCGCCGCGCCACGCTTTCGGCAATCCTGATCGCGAGCCTCGCGTGCGCGGTGGTGCGTTTTCTCGCCATCGGCTGGGCGGCGCATGAGCTCTGGATAGTCCTGTTGGCGCAGTTGCTGCACGCCGCCACTTTCGGCTCGTTCCATGCGGCGTCGGTTGCCGCGGTGCACCGCATCTTTCCCGCCGAGGCGCAAGCCCGCGGCCAGACGCTGCTTTCCAGCATCGGCTACGGCGCCGGCGCGGCGAGCGGGCTGCTGCTCGCAGGATGGTGCTGGCAGGGCGGCGGCGCGCCCCTAGCCTTTTCGGCATCCGCCGCTTCGGCACTGGCAGGCGCTTTTATTGCTCATCGGTTGAAACGAGCCGGGCTCTGATCTGTCAACTGGAGCAGGCGCCAACCGTTGAGGATTGCTATGTTGCGTGTTTCGATCGTCGCTTTTTCCGTCTCCCTGGCAATGCTCGGCGGCTGCCAGACCGTGGACACCACCAAATCGGGCGTGGTCGGCGTCGACCGCGACCAGCGCATGATGGTGTCGTCCGATGAGGTCAACGCCGGCGCACAGAAGGCTTATGCGCAGATGATGGCCGAGGCCAAGCAGAAGGGCGTGCTCGACAAGGACGCCGCTCAGCTGCAGCGCGTCCAGGCGATCACCAAGAAATTGGTCGCGCAGACGCCGACGTTCCGCGATGACGCCGCCAAGTGGCCCTGGGAAGTGCACGTCATCAGCACCGAAGAAGTCAACGCGTGGTGCATGCCGCACGGCAAGATGGCGATCTATACCGGCCTGATCCAGAAGCTCAACGCCACCGACGACGAGATCGCGGCGGTGATGGGTCATGAAATCTCGCACGCGCTGCGCGAGCACTCGCGCGAGCAGATCTCGCGCCAGATGAGCACGCAGCTCGGCATCGGCGTGGTGGGCGCACTGCTTGGCATCGGCGATCTCGGCCAAAGCATCGCCGGCCAGGTGGCGAACGTGACGCTCAACCTGCCGAACTCGCGCCAGGCCGAGACCGAAGCCGACCGCATCGGCATCGAGCTCGCGGCGCGCGCGGGTTACAACCCGGAAGCCGCGGTCCAGCTGTGGGAAAAGATGTCGAAGCTCGGCGGCGGCCAGCCGCCGAAGTGGCTCTCCACGCACCCGCCGCATGAAGACCGCATTAACGACCTGCGCAGTTACGCGCAGAAGGTGATGCCGCTCTACCAGGCCGCGAAAGGCAGCGCCGCCACCGGCAAATAGCCCTTAAAATCCCATGTTCCGCAGCGGAACATGGGATATGGGTCAAACGCTTTACGACAAGCTTTGGGATAGCCATGTCGTGCACGTCGAGGAAGACGGCACCGCATTGCTTTACATCGATCGCCATCTGGTTCATGAGGTGACCAGCCCGCAGGCCTACGAAGGCCTGCGCGCCGCGGGCCGCAAGCCGTGGCGCATCGGCTCGGTGGTCGCGACCGCCGATCACAACACGCCGACCACCGACTGGGATCAAGGGATCGAAGGCGTGCGCGATCCGATGGCGAAGCTGCAGATCACCACGCTCGACGCCAACATGCGCGAGTACGGCGCCAAGGTCTATTTCCCGTATCTCGACAAGCGCCAGGGAATCGTCCACGTCATCGGGCCGGAGCAGGGTGCGACGCTCCCTGGCATGACGGTGGTTTGCGGCGACTCGCATACCAGCACCCATGGCGCCTTCGGCTGCCTCGCGCACGGCATCGGCACCTCGGAAGTCGAGCACGTGCTCGCCACCCAGTGCCTGACCGCGCGCAAGATGAAGAACATGCGCGTGAACGTGGAAGGCACGCTCGGGCGCGGCGTGACGGCGAAGGACGTGGCGCTCGCCATCATCGGCAAGATCGGCACCGCCGGCGGCACCGGCAGTGCGATCGAATTCGCGGGCAGCGCGATCCGCGCGCTGTCGATGGAAGGGCGCATGACGGTGTGCAACATGGCGATCGAGGCCGGCGCGCGCGCGGGCATGATCGCGGTCGACGACACCACGTTGCAGTACCTCAAGGGCCGGCCTTTCGCACCCAAGGGGCGCGACTGGGATCAGGCGGTGGTCTACTGGCGCACGCTGAAGAGCGATCCGGACGCGAAATTCGACCGCGAGGTGGCGCTGAACGCGGCGCAGATCAAGCCGCACGTCACCTGGGGCACTTCGCCGGAAATGGTAGTGACGGTGGAAGACACTGTGCCGGATCCCGACCGCGAGAAGGACAGCCTGCGCCGCGAAGGCATGGAGCGCGCGCTGACCTACATGGGACTGAAGCCGCGCCAGCGCATCACCGACATCAAGGTCGACAAGGTGTTCATCGGCTCGTGCACCAATTCGCGCATCGAAGACCTGCGCGCAGCGGCCGCGATTGTCAAGGGAAAGCGCGTCGCTTCGAACATTCGCGCCGCGCTGGTGGTGCCGGGCTCCGGCCTGGTGAAGGCGCAGGCGGAGAAAGAGGGGCTCGACCGCGTATTCCGCGACGCCGGCTTTCAATGGCGCGAGCCCGGCTGCTCGATGTGCCTCGGCATGAATCCCGACCGGCTCGACGCGGGCGAGCGCTGCGCGTCGACCTCCAACCGCAATTTCGAGGGACGCCAGGGCGCGGGCGGACGCACGCATCTCGTCAGTCCCGCCATGGCGGCCGCCGCCGCGATCGCCGGCCATTTTGTGGATGTCAGAACATGGTGAAGTTCACTGTCCTGAACTCGCTGGTGATGCCGCTCGACCGCGCCAACGTCGACACCGACCAGATCATCCCGAAGGAATACCTGTCGTCGATCAAGCGCACCGGCTTCGCCGAGGGACTGTTCGGCGCCTGGCGCAAGGATCCGCAGTTCGTCCTGAACCAGGCACGCTTCAAGGGTGCGCAGATCCTGCTCGCGCGCGAGAACTTCGGCTGCGGCTCCTCGCGTGAGCACGCACCGTGGGCGCTGATGGACTACGGCTTCCGTTGCGTGATCGCGCCGTCGTACGCCGATATCTTCTTCAACAACTCGTTCAAGAACGGCTTCCTGCCGGTGATCCTGACGCCGGCAGAGGTCGACCGCCTGTTCCACGAGTGCGCGGCTTTTCCGGGGTTTCGCCTTGTCGTCGACCTGGAAGCGCAGACCGTGTCCACCACCGACGGGTCGCAGAGCTATCGCTTCGACATCACGGGTTTCCGCAAGTACTGCCTGTTGAACGGGCTCGACGAGATCGGCCTCACGCTGCGCCACTCGGACAAGATCGCGGCCTTCGAAGCGCGGCGCAAAACACAGCACCCCTGGTATTTTTGAGATGAACGTCGCCGTGTTGCCCGGTGACGGCATCGGGCCGGAAATCATTGCGCAGGCGCGCCGCGTGCTCGACAAGCTCGGCCTGAAGCTCGAATTCCAGGAAGCGCCCGTCGGCGGTGCCGCTTACGAGAAGCACGGCCACCCTTTGCCCGCGTCTACCCTCCGTGTGGCAAAAGACGCGGACGCAGTTCTCTTCGGCGCGGTGGGCGATCCGCGCTACGACAAGCTCGAGCGCGCCAAGCGGCCCGAGCAGGCGATCCTCGGCCTGCGCAAGCAGCTCGGCCTGTTCGCCAACCTGCGGCCGGCGCGCGTGCATCCCGAGCTCGCCGCGGCGTCCGCGCTCAAGCCCGAGGTGGTGTCGGGCCTGGATATCCTGATCGTGCGCGAGCTGACCGGCGACATCTACTTCGGCCAGCCGAAGGGAATCCGGCAGAAGGGCAAGGAGCGCGAAGGCTTCGACACCATGCTCTATAGCGAAAGCGAAGTGCGGCGCATCGCGCGCGTGGCGTTCGAAGCGGCGCGCAAGCGCTCGCGCCGCGTCTGCTCCGTGGACAAGGCGAACGTGCTGGAGACTTCGCAGCTTTGGCGAGAGGTTTTGATCGAAGAATCCAAGACCTACTCCGACGTCGAGCTCACCCACATGTACGTGGACAACTGCGCGATGCAGCTGGTCAGGAATCCGAAGCAGTTCGACGTCATCGTCACCGGCAACATGTTCGGCGACATCCTGTCCGACGAAGCCTCGATGCTGACCGGCTCGATCGGCATGCTGCCCTCGGCGGCGCTGGACGAGAACGGCAAGGGACTCTACGAGCCGATCCACGGCACCGCGCCCGACATCGCGGGCAAGGACATCGCCAATCCGCTCGCGACGATTCTTTCCGCGGCATTGATGCTGCGCTATTCGCTCGGCCAGCCGCAGGCCGCCGAGCGCGTCGAGCGTGCGGTTTCCAAAGTTTTACAGTCCGGACTGCGCACCGCCGACATCCATACCGCGGGCACGCGCAAGGTTGGCACCAAAGAAATGGGCGACGCCGTGGTCGCCGCCCTTTAAACTATGGGCATGTTGCGGGTCGGCATCGTCGGTTGGCGCGGAATGGTGGGCTCGGTCCTCGTGCAGCGCATGCGCGAGGAGCGCGACTTCGACCATCTCGAGCCGGTGTTTTTCTCCACCTCGCAGGCGGGTGGCCAAGGACCGGCGATCGGCAAGCCGGTCGAGAACGTGAAAAATGCCACAGACGTCACCGAGCTGAAGAAGCTGCCGGTGATCATCTCGTGCCAGGGCGGCGATTACACCAACGAGATCTATCCCAAGCTGCGCGCCGCCGGCTGGAAGGGCTACTGGATAGACGCCGCCAGCGCGCTGCGCATGAAGGACGACGCGGTGATCATCCTCGATCCGGTGAACATGCCGCTGATCAAGGACGCCGTCGCCAGCGGCACCAAAGACTTCATCGGCGGCAACTGCACCGTGAGTCTGATGCTGATGGGCATGGCCGGGCTGTTCCAGCGCGACCAGATCGAGTGGATGACGAGCATGACGTACCAGGCCGCCTCGGGCGCCGGCGCGGCGGCAATGCGCGATCTCGTGGCGCAGATGGCCGTGCTCGGCGACAGCAGCCGCAGCCTGATGAAGGATCCCGCCTCGGCGATCCTCGACATCGACCGCGCGGTGAGCGACTCGATGCGCTCGCGCGAGCTGCCGAGCGAGAACCTCGGCTATCCGCTCGCTGGCAGCCTGCTGCCGTGGATCGACAAGGACATGGGCAACGGCCAGAGCCGCGAGGAATGGAAAGGCCAGGCCGAGACCAACAAGATCCTCGGCCGCAGCAACGGCAGCGTCATCCCGGTCGACGGGATCTGTGTGCGCGTCGGCGCGATGCGCTGCCACAGCCAGGCGCTGACGATCAAGCTGCGCCGGCCGCTGCCGATCGACGAGGTCGAGGGCATGCTGGCAGACGCCCATGACTGGGTGAAGGTGGTCCCGAACCGCAGGGAAGAAACCCTGGCCGAGCTCACGCCGGCCGCGGTCACCGGCAAGCTTTCGGTTCCCGTGGGGCGCCTGCGCACCCTTCCCATGGGCAAGGACTACCTGGCGGCCTTCACGGTCGGCGACCAGCTCCTCTGGGGGGCCGCCGAGCCCCTCCGCCGCATGGTGCGGATCCTTTTGGACGCCGGGGTGAAGCAGTAAGAATGTAAGAAAGTTTCTCGATTTGCAGGCCTAAGCCACTGATGTTAAGTTACTTGGTCCTGCTACTAAGAAGACTCAGGGGTGGGTTCAGTGGGCAGAGCGGTAAGCATCGCGATCCTTGCAGCCGCGCTGGCGCTAGTTGCGCCGGCTAGCGCTTTAGCCGCTGGCCTCGGCAAGCTGAACGTCCTGTCTCCGCTCGGCCAGGCGCTGAACGCGGAAATCGAAATCGTCGCGCTGCGTCCCGGCGAGGAAGAGACGCTGGTCGCTCGCGTTGCGCCACTCGACGCATTCACCGCAGCGGGTATCGAGCCCACGGCGATGCTCAACACGATGCGCTTCGCGGTCGAGCGCCGCGGCAATCAGCGCTTCCTGCGCATGACGACGACGACGCCGGTGAACGACCCGTTCGTCGAGTTGCTGATCGAGTTGCAGTGGAGCGGCGGGCGCCTGGTGCGCGAGTACACCTTCCTGCTGGATCCACCCGAATACAAGTCGCGACAGGCGATCGCTGCCGCAGCCAAGCCCGCGGCCCCGGCACCCGCAGCGCCTGCTCCGGAAGCTGCGAAACCGCCGCCCCCCGTCGAAGCCAAGCCGATCGAGCCCGCGCCCGCGGCACCTGTCGCACCGGTCATCGTCCCGGCGCCCGTGCCGTCCGATAGCGCTACTACCACCCCCGCACCGTCGGCGGCCGCGCCGTCCGAGCCCGCGAAAGAGCCCGCACAGGAACCGGGCAAGGAAGCGACGGCAGAGCCGGCTAAGGAACCGGCCAAGGAAGCGGCGCCGAAGGAAGCGGAGCAGGCCAAGGAAGAAGCCGCCAAGCCCGGCGGGCTTGCCACTCAGCACGAGGTGAAAAAGGGCGACACGCTCGGCGCCATCGCGCGCGCCAACCTGCCGCCGGGCATCTCGCTCAACCAGATGCTGATCGCGATCTACCGCGCGAACCAGGACGCCTTCATCCGGGAGAACGTGAACCTGGTGCGCGCCGGCCGCATCCTCAATATTCCGACGGCAGACGAAGTCGGTGCCGTCGATCCCGCCGAAGCGAACAAGCTGGTGCGCTCGCACATGGCGGAGTTCCGCGAGTACCGCAGCCGGCTCGCCGCCGTGCCCGCGCCCGCGGACGCGACGCCGGGACAGAGCGAAACGCCCGGCGCGATACAGCCGAAGCCCGAGGCGCCGAAGCCTGCGCCAACCGATCAGGTCCGTCTGTCGAAGGCCGATCCGCAGAAGCCCGGCGCGACGGCCGCGGCGCGCGCCGATGACGCCGCCGCGCGCGAGCGCGCGCTGCAGGAAGCGCAGTCGCGCGTTAAGGACCTCGAGAAGAGCGTGGCCGACCTTCAGAAAATGCTGGAGATCCGTAACCAGCAACTCGCCGAGCTCGAGAAGAAGGCGGGGGCCAAGCCGGCGCCGACGCCAGCGCCTGCCGCGCCCGCAGCTCCCGCACCGGCGGCGAAGGCGCCCGAAGCGCCCAAGCCGGCCGCGGAAGCACCGAAGCCTGCGCCGACGCCGGCACCCGCGACGCCGACTTCCCCGGCACCGGTGGCGAAAGCCCCGGAAGCACCTAAGCCCGAAGCACCCAAGCCCGAAGCGCCCAAGCCGGAAGCAGCCAAGCCGGAAGCAGCCAAGCCGGAAGCAGCCAAGCCGGAAGCTCCGAAGCCGGCTGCACCGACGCCCGCGACACCCGCGCCCGCCAAACCCGCCGTGAAACCTGCGGCGCCGGCGCCGGAACCGAGCCTGATCGACGAGTTCCTCGATAACCCGGTCGCCCTCGCCGGACTGGGCGGCGTGGTGCTCCTGCTGCTGGTCTACGCCATCTGGGCCTGGAGAAAAAAAAAGGCCGCGCAGGCTAGATTTCAAGACAGCGTGATGGGCGCGGCGGCGGCGGGAGCTGCCGCTGGCACGCTCGCCGAGCCCACCATAGCGCCCGCCAGCGGCGGCGCCGCGGCGACCCCGGCCAGCGCTCCGGCGCCCGGCGCGGCAGCCGAAGAAGTCGATCCCATCGCCGAAGCCGACGTCTACATGGCTTACGGGCGTGACGCGCAGGCGGAAGAGATCCTGAAGGAGGCGCTGCAGAAGGACTCGAGCCGCATCCCGGTGCACGCAAAGCTGCTCGAGATCTACGCCAACCGCAAGGATGCGAAGGCTTTCGAGCAGAACGCGCTCAAGCTGAAAGGCCTGACCAACGGCGCCGGCCCCGAATGGGACAAGGCCGCGTCGCTCGGGCGCTCGATCGACCCGCAGAACGGCTTGTACACGAGTGCCGGCGGCGCAGCGCCGGCGGCAGCGGCGGCAGCGGCCATGCCTTCCTTCGACGCGCCTCCGGCACCCGCGCCGACGCTCGATTTCGATATCGGCGGCGCTGGGCAGGCTGCCGCGTCCGCGCCCGATCTGACGCTGGACATCGGCGCGGCACCGAAGGCCGACGACACCGGCCTCGACTTCGACGTGACCGGCGGCGGCCAGAAGAAGGACGTTTCCTTCGAGGAAACGGTGGTGGCGCCCAGCGTCGCCGACAAGACGCAGGCAATGGACTTCAACCTCGACCTCGGCTCGCCCGCGGAACCGGCGGCACCTGCCGCTGCGGCGCCCGCCGCCGACCCGGGGCTCACGTTTGACCTCAACCTGGATCTCGGCGGCGGCGACAAGAAGGCCGAGGCGCCGGCTGCCGCGGCCGATCTTTCGAGCATCAGCCTCGACCTCGGCGGCCCGGGTGACGCGCCCGCCGCGGGGGGCGGCACCGATCCGAAGTGGCAGGAGATCGCCACCAAGCTCGACCTTGCCAAGGCTTACGAAGAGATGGGCGACAAGGACGGCGCGCGCGAGCTGCTGAACGAGGTCATGAAAGACGGCGACGCCGCGCAGAAGGGGACCGCGCAGCAGCTGCTCGCCAAGCTGGGCTAAGAAAATCGGGGTCTACCCCGATTTCTATGTCCCGAATCGCACTAGGACTGGAGTACGACGGTAGTCGCTTCCTCGGCTGGCAGACCCAGCCCGGCGGCGGCACGGTGCAGGATGCGCTCCAGCCAGCGCTCGCCGCGATCGCAGGAACATCCGTGGAGGTTACCGGGGCGGGAAGAACCGACCGCGGCGTGCATGCGCGCCTGCAGGTCGTGCACTTCGACACCGAGGCGAAGCGGCCGTCATCAGCCTGGGTGCGGGGCGTGAATGCGCTACTGCCCGATTCGGTGGCGGTGCTCTGGTCTCACGAGGTGCCGGACGACTTCCATGCGCGTTACAGCGCTCGTGCGCGAACCTATCGCTATGAGCTGCTCAACCGCCCGGTGCGCGCGGCGCTGGAGGCGCAATACGTCGGCTGGTTCCATCTCCCGCTCGACGTGGAAAAGATGCGCGCGGCGGCGGCGCTGTTGGCCGGCGAGCACGACTTTTCCGCCTTTCGATCCTCCGAGTGCCAGGCGAAATCCCCCGTCCGCACGATCGACCGCTTCGAAATCACCCGGCAAGGTGAGACCATTCACTTCATCGTGCGGGCGAATGCTTTTCTCCATCACATGGTGCGCAACCTGGTCGGCACGCTGGTGTACGTCGGCAAGGGCAAGCATCCGCCCGAGTGGGTGACGGAGCTGCTGCGCTCGAAGGACCGGACCAAGTCGGCGCCGACTTTCGGCCCGGAGGGTCTCTATCTGGAGAAAATCGACTACGAGGCCAAGTGGGGACTTCCGGCGTGAGAACGCGCATCAAGATCTGCGGCATCACGCGCCCGGCCGATGGCCAGGCCGCGGCGAATGCTGGCGCGGACGCGATCGGCCTGAATTTCTACCCGCCGAGCCCACGGTATCTCTCGGTCGAGCGCGCGCGCGAGATCCGCGATGCGATGCCACCCTTCGTGCAGACGGTAGCGTTGTTCGTGAATGCCGACGCCGCGCAAGTGTCCCAGGTCATCGGCCGGGTGCATCCGGCGATGCTGCAGTTCCACGGTGAGGAAAGCCCCGAATTCTGCGAGCAGTTCGGGCTGCCTTTCGTCAAAGCCTGCAGAATGAAGGAGGGGGTGTCTGCGCTAGAATACCTGCGCCCTTTTTCACGCGCGGCGGCATGGCTTTTCGACAGTCATGTCCCCGAGTACGGTGGCGTTGGCGAGAGCTTCGACTGGTCTTTGGTTCCCTCGACTGACAAATCCGTCATCTTGTCAGGCGGGTTGTCCCGGGCGAACGTCGCCGAGGCGATCCGCCGCGTGCGGCCTTGGGGCGTAGACGTGTCGAGCGGAGTCGAATCGGCGAAAGGTATCAAGGACGCCGCCAAGATCGCCGCCTTCATTACAGAGGTCCGGAATGCGGATGTATGACCTGCCCGATGCGCGCGGGCACTTCGGTCCCTACGGCGGGATCTTCGTTGCCGAGACGCTGACCGCGGCGCTCGAGGAGCTGCGCGTGGCCTACGAGCGCGCGCGCAAGGATCCGGCGTTCGAGGCCGAGTTCCGCTATGAGCTCAAGCATTATGTCGGGCGCCCCAGCCCGATTTATCTCGCAAAAAGACTGACCGAGAAATGCGGCGGCGCCCGCATCTACATCAAGCGCGAGGACCTGAACCACACCGGCGCGCACAAGATCAACAATACGATCGGGCAGGCGCTGCTCGCACGGAACATGAAGAAGCCGCGCGTCATCGCCGAGACCGGCGCGGGCATGCACGGCGTAGCGACCGCGACGGTTGCGGCGCGCTACGGCATGGAGTGCGTCGTCTACATGGGCTCCGAGGATGTGAAGCGCCAGTCGGCCAACGTGCATCGCATGGGCGTGCTCGGCGCGAAAGTGGTGCCGGTGGAGTCGGGCTCCAAGACCTTGAAGGACGCGCTCAACGAGGCGATGCGCGACTGGGTGACCAACGTCGACAGTACCTTCTACATCATCGGCACTGTCGCTGGCCCGCATCCCTATCCGATGATGGTGCGCGATTTCCAGTCGGTGATCGGCGAAGAGAGCCTGGTGCAGATGCAGGAGCTTGCCGGACGCCAGCCCGATGCGGTGATTGCGTGCGTCGGGGGCGGCTCGAATGCCATGGGCATCTTCTATCCGTACATCAAGCATCTGAAAACCCGCCTGGTGGGTGTTGAAGCCGCGGGTGAAGGCCTGTCCACGGGCAAGCACGCAGCTTCGCTCTGCGCCGGCAGGCCCGGCGTGCTGCACGGCAATCGCACGTATCTGCTGCAAGACGCGAACGGTCAGATCACCGAGACGCACTCCGTCTCGGCTGGTCTCGACTATCCCGGGGTCGGTCCGGAGCACGCGTGGCTCAAGGACAGCAAGCGCGCAGAGTACGTCGCGGTCACCGACGACGAGGCGCTGGCGGCGTTCCACGAGCTGTGCCGCGCCGAGGGCATCATCCCCGCGCTCGAGTCCGCGCACGCGGTCGCGCAGGCGATGAAGATGGCGCCCGCGATGAAGAAGGACGCGATCCTGCTGGTCAACCTCTCCGGCCGCGGCGACAAGGACATGCACACCGTCGCCGAGCGCTCGGGCAAGAAGCTTTGATGTCGCGCATCCAGGG
>Ga0111539_10004724_pt1 | contig 17800 bp, 10 predicted proteins | sample RhiMethybrSRZTD1_FD_79667 | JGI IMG/M metagenome (GOLD analysis project Ga0111539, IMG submission 79667) | Populus rhizosphere microbial communities from Tennessee, USA - Rhizosphere MetaG P. TD hybrid SRZTD1 (version 2) (version 2) | ecosystem: Host-associated > Plants > Roots > Rhizosphere >... | reverse complement strand
GCTGGGGGCTGGGGACTGGGGGCTGGGGGCTGGCAGGCGCAGCGGCGGGCATGCCCGCCGCCCCGCGCGGAAGAAGGCTAATCGCGATCGCGCCCGCGAGCGCCGCGCAAATCAGCACGATGAAGCCGGCGTCGTAGCTGCCCGTCCGGTCGCGCAGGTAGCCGACCAGCATCGGCGCGGTCGCCTCGGCGACGCCGTCGGCAGTGAGGACGATGCCCATGACGCGGCCGAGTGTGGCGACGCCGAACAGCTCGCCCGCCATCAGCGGGATGATCAGGTACTCCCCGCCCAGCCCGAGGCCGAAAATCGCGGCGAACAAGTACATCGTTGGCGACGACGGCGAGACGAGCAGCAGCGGGATCGCTGACGCCACCAGGAGATAGATCAGCAGCATCACGTGCTTGCGCGGCATCCGATCGGCGAGCCATCCCATGAGCAGCCGGCCGGCGATGCTGATCGCGAGGACCAGGGAGATGATCCGCGCCGCGTCCCCCTGCGAGTAGGCGCGGTCGATGCTCAGATACAGCTTCAGGTGCTGGTTGGTGCCGCCAACCGCCGCGATCGAGCACATGCTGCCGAACGCCAGGAGGTAGAACGCCGGCGCCGTCAGGATCGGCCGCAGCGCGGCGCGATCGGCGGCCCCGCGCGGTCCGGCGGTCGAGCGCGCCTCGCGGGTGCCGGATCCAGGAGCTGGTTCGCGGACGAAATACGCGAACGGAAATGCGATGGCGATGACCAGCAGGCCGAGCGCCTGCAGCGAACCGCGCCAGCCGAAGGCGTCGTTCATCGCCTTGGCCAGCAGCGGCACCAGCGCGCCGCCGATGCCGATGCCGAGATAGGCGATGCCCATCGCCTGGCCGCGCGTGCGATCGAACCAGCGTGACAGCAGCACCTGGCTGGGCAGCGGTCCGCCGCAGACGTAGCCGAGCGCGTTGAAGAAGTAGAAGAAATAGAACGTCCACGCCGCCGACACCGCGCCGAGACCGGCCAGCGCGCCGCCCGCCATCAGGATGCCGGCCATCATCAGCCGCCGCGGCCCGAAGCGGTCGACGATCCACCCGGCGGCAAACCCGAACAGCGGGCCGACGACGAGCTTGCTGATCGCGTTGCCGGAGGTGACCATCAGCCGCGACCAGCCCAGCTCGCGCACCATGAAGTCGTAATAGAGCGGCAGGCCGTAGAGCGAGAGGCCGACGACGCAGAAGAGCGCCGCGAAGGCGGTGGCCGTGGCTCGCGCGGCGCCGGGGCGCGTTCGTTCGGTCGCGATCACGAGACTCCCTTCAGCAGCCGCGCCGACCGCGGCGCCATCTCGACGGCGAGCATGCCCTGCCGCCGCCCGAGCGACTCGCCGGTCCAGTAGTCGGTAATCGTCGCGGCCGCCGGCAGACCGACCGTCAGCGTCCGCGGAGAATCGTCCCAGTTGAAAAGGCAGATCATACGCGCGTCCGCCAGCGTCAGCCTGCCGACGCGCAGGGTCGCGTCCTCGAACGTCGCGGCGACGCCGGTCGGCGGCAGAAGCTTCCTGAGCATGGCCATGCGCGCCGGCGGAAGCCTGGTGAGATCATCGCCGGACAACACCATGCCACCGGTCGCGTAAATCGCGGTCGCATGGAACTGGCATTCGGCGTCGGTCAGATCGGCGGCCAGCACGACGGCATCCGGGTCGTTCCACCAGAGGCGTCCATTCTGCCAGTTGCGGGACAGGTTCTGTCGCGCGGTCGTCGCAATCCGGTCCCACGTGCGCTTGATGTCGTTCGAGCTGCGCGACCCATGGATCAGGCCCGTCGACGGCCACATCGGGTGGTTGCAGCCGAGCACGAAGCTCTCGCCCGCACCGCGGAGGACCGCCTGCATCCCGCGGCGATAGGCTTCGATGCGCGTCGCCCGAGGGTCGTGAAAGCGCCCGCCGTGCATCGCACCCCAGAAGTTCGCATCGAGCTTGAAATAGGTGCACCCCCACTCTTCGCGCATCGTCCGAAAGACACGCGCCAGGTGATCCTGCGCGCCAGGATGAGTGCCGTCGAGCGCGAACCATGGGCCGCGCCGCCATCCGCCGAAGGTCACCGTGTCGGATCGAAGCGGATTGCCGCCGGCGTCCGCGATGAACCACTGCGGGTGCTGCTGGAAGAGTCTTGATTTTTCCTCGGCGACGAAGGGCGCGACCCAGATCGCCGGCTGAAAGCCTCGCCGCCGGATTTCCGCGAGGACCGCGCGCACGCTGCCGCCGAACGCCGCGCCGGTGTCGAGCCAGTCGCCCATCGCGCTCTGATAGCCGTCGTCGATCTGAACGTAGGTGAGCCCGGGCGCGCTCTTCGCGATCTCGTCGAGGTTGTCGAGGACCTGCTGTGCGGTGACACTTGGCCCGAAGCAGTACCACGAGCACCAGCCGGTTGGCGGCCGCGCCGGGGCTCGCAGCGGCGGGTGCTGGTTCGTGAGTCGACTCGCGACGCCGGCGAGCATGCGCCCTTCGTCGTGGCCGGACGCGATCATCAGTTCCTCGAGCGTCCACGTCTCGCCCGCCGCCATGGCGAGTCCTTCGGTGTCGAGCACGGCGCGAAGCAAAGACCCCCGAAGCTCGAAGCGGCCGGCGAACCGCGCACACGACGTCCAGGCGAAGACGTGGGTGTCCCGGCCGGGTGGCGACAGCATCAGCAGGCCGTAGTACGCCCGCGTCGATTCGCTGCCGGGAACCCGATAGTGCTTCGCGTCGGTGTATTGGCTCAGATCCACGGGCGCTGCCAGCGTGCCGGCGGTCTGGGTCAGCATCTGGAATCCCTCGCCGTACAGCGCGGTGGCCGGCGGGAGATTCAGGTCGGTGTCGACAACGACGACTTCCTTGATGCGCGCGGCGGCGCCGGTGCGGTTGACGATGCGCGGGCGGCAGCGCGCGCCGATCCAGTCCCGAATCAACTCCACTCCCTGGATCGTCGCGCCGTCGTGCCCGATCACGGCTCCGGTCGATCGCCGAATCGGCTCGACATCGAGCGCCTGCGCGAGCGGGATCACCGCAAGGCCGAGAAAGTCGCGACGGTTCATCGTGACGCTCCCGCGCCGGTTCGGGCGAAGTGGTGAATGTCGCTGACGGCCTGGAGCCGGGCGGCCGCTTCCTCGGGGGTGAGGTCGCGCTGCGGCGAGCCGAGCAGCTCGAAGCCAACCATGAATTTGCGGACCGTCGCCGAGCGCAGCAGCGGCGGATAGAAATGCGCGTGGAGATGCCAGGGGCCGCCGGCGGCGCCGCCCGAATTGATCGGCGCCTGATGAAACCCCATCGAATAGGGAAACGGCGCCTCGAACAAGTTGTCGTAGCGAGCCGTCAGCCGTTTGAGGATGTCGGCGAGCGCCTGCCGCTCCGCGTCGTCGAGCTCGTCGAGCGACCCGACGTGACGGCGGCTGAGCACGAGCGTTTCGAAGGGCCACGTCGCCCAGAACGGCACCAGCGCGACGAACCCTTCGTTTTCGGAGACGACGCGCTCGCGCAGCCGCTCTTCGCGCGAGGAATAATCGCACAGCAGGCAGGTGCCATGCCGCGCGCGGTGGCTGGCGAAGGACTCGCGCTCGCGCGCCGGCTCGTTCGGCACGTGGCCGGTCGCCCAGAGCTGACCGTGGGGATGCGCATTGCTGGCGCCCATCATCGCCCCACGGTTCTCGAACGCCAGCGCGTAGCGCACCCATGGCTGCGCCGCGGCGGCGGCGCATTCAACAGCCCACACATCGATGACGCGGCGGATGTCGGCCGTCTCCATGCGTGCGAGCGTCAAATCGTGGCGCGGCGAGAAGCAGACAACGCGGCACACGCCGCGCTCCGGCTCGACAACCAGCAACGATTCCGGCGATGTGAGCGTCGCGTGGGCCGATCGTTGTGCGCCGAGCTCGGGCGCGCCCGCAATCGCATCATGGTTGTCCACCGTCAGCGCCGGATAGTCGTTGTCGAACACGAACGTCGACGTGTATACCGGATTCCGATCGCCGTGCGCGCGCGCGTTGCCGGGGCACAGGTAACACGCCGGATCGTAGGCCGGCGCGGTCTCGGGCTCGGGCGCCTCGACCTGCCCTTGCCACGGCCGGGCGCTGCGCTGCGGCGACACCAGCACCCACTCGTTGCGCAGCGGGTTGAACCGGCGGTGAGGACGGGTGGCGCTCATGCAGGCGCCGAGTCCAGAGACCACGTGCAGACGCCGCGGCCCGCCGTGGTCACCCATACATCGGGTTCGAGTCCTGTCGCGGCGTGATACCGGCGCGCCACCTCACGCCGAACGCTCGCCTCGCGGGTCGCGTCGACGAGCGCGACCGCACAACCGCCGAAGCCGCCGCCGGTCATGCGCGCGCCGTGGACGCCGTCGAGCGTTCGGAGGATCTCCGCCATGGTGTCGAGCTCCGGGCAGCTCACCTCGAAGTCGTCGCGCAGGCTGACGTGGGACGCGTCCATCAACGCGCCGAACCGAAGCAGGTCTCGAGCGTCCAGGGCGTCCGCTGCCGCTTCCACGCGGGCGTTCTCGGTGATGACATGACGGCAGCGCCGATAGACGCGTTCGGGCATGCGAGAGCGTGCCGCGTCGAGCTGCTCCAGAGTGGCGTCGCGCAGCGCGCCGATCGAGGGCACGGCGCGCGCGAGCACGGCGACGCCGGCCTCGCAGTCGGCGCGGCGGGCATTGTATTCGCCCGACGCCAGCTCGTGCCGGACCATCGTGTTGCAGACTACGACCCGCGCCGCCGGAGCCAGGGGGAACCACCGGCAGGCGAGGGTACGGGTATCGAGGAACAGCGCCGCGCCCTCACGGCCGTGACAGGCGATCATCTGGTCCATGATCCCGCATCGCGTGCCGGCGAACTCGTGCTCGGCGCGCTGGGCGGCGCGTGCCAGGCGGTTCAGATCGAGCGAGGCTCCCGACAGATCGGCGAGCGTGTATCCGCATGCGACCGCGAGTGCCGCCGACGAGCTCAGCCCCGCGCCGATCGGGACGTCGCTCGCGATCAGGAGGTCGGCGCCCTTGACGCGGCCTTCACGGCCGCTGGCGACGCCAGTCTGGTGGGTCTCGTCCAGAATCGTTGCCATGCCGCGGACGTAATCGATCCACTCTCCCGTCGGACCTGCCGTCGGTCGGTCCAGATCGATCGTCACGGTCTCGCCGTACTCGCGCGATCGAACGACGATCGTCCGATCGGCGCGCGGCGCCGCGGCCACCCAGGTGCTGCGATCGAGCGCGATCGGCAACACGAAGCCGTCGTTGTAGTCGACGTGCTCGCCGATCAAATTGACGCGGCCTGGCGCCCGATAGACACGCGGCGGCCGCCCGAATCGGGCCCGAAACGCGTCGGCGAGCTCGCCCGGATCGATCACCGGCCGCCCCCGCCACCGGTCGCGCGCGGGTGGCGCGAGGCCAGGATGAGCAGCGCGGCGCCGAACACGATCATGACGGCGCCCCAGATGATGTTGACATTGATGCCGAGCGACCGCGCGTAGATCGACTGATCGCCGAGCACGCCATAGCCCGCCAGCAGCCCGCCCATGAGCGCGAACATCACGCCGATCGGCAGTCTCACGTCGAGTCCCATCAGAAAAACACCAGATTCAAAGCGGCCGTGGCCGCGAGTACGATCGCGCCGAGCACGACCGGCCGCCGATGCCACGGCTGCGCCTCGTCGCGCGGCTTCTCGGTCAACGAGTACACGAGGCCGACCAGCTCGCGTTCGTCGCGCGGACGCGTCATCAACGAGACCACGATCGTCACGACGAAACAGACGGTCCAGGCGTCGATAGCGGTCCAGAAATTCTGCGCCATCTCGCTCGGGTAGCGCGAGGCGACCCCGAGCCAGCCGCCTTTGACGCCGGCGACCGCGCCGGCCGGCAGCGTCAGGCCGTGGTGCAGCGCGGCCGCGAGCGTGCCGGCGACCAGACCCGTAAATGCGCCATGCCCGGTGGTGCGCTTCCAGAACATGCCGAGCAGGAACGTGGCCAGCAGCGGCGCGTTCACGAATGCGAAGACGAGCTGCAGCACGTCCATGATGTTGTTGAACTGTGCCGCGACGTACGCCGTGAGGATGGATGCGACGATGCCGAAGACGGTGGCCATGCGCCCAATCCGCAGGTAGTGCGCGTCGCTCGCCCGCGGGCGCAGGTACGCCTGATAGATGTCGTAGGTCCAGACCGTGTTGAAGGCGGTCACGTTCCCCGCCATGCCCGACATGAAGCTGGCGAGCAGCGCCGTCAACCCCAGGCCGAGCATGCCGGTGGGAAAGTATCGAAGCAGCAGGGTCGGCACCGTGAGGTCGTAATCCATGACCGGCTGACCGCTACCATCCCGCACGATCTCGCCCGTGCCTTCGTGCACCTTGTAAGGAATGAGGCCAGGCGCCGGCGGCGTAACCGGCGTTATCTGTCCGACCTGCCCTCTCTGCTGCCCGGGCCCGATCTGCTCCACGTACGGCACCGCCCTCGTCCCCAACCGCCCTGGCTGCCCTCCCTGTCCGTCGCGCACACTCAACGCAATCAGGCCCGGCAGCACGACGAGAAACGGAAAGAGCATCTTCGGGAAGGCGGCGATGAGCGGCGTGCGCCGCGCGGCCGCCATCGAGTCGGCGGCCATCGCACGCTGCACGACGAGGAAGTCGGTGCACCAGTAGCCGAACGACAACACGAAGCCGAGACCCATCGCGACGCCGAATGCATCGACGCCCATCGGGCTGGTTTCGGCGCTGCCAAATCCCCGCCACGCGTGCGTGAAGGGCTCGGGTACGGTCGCGGCGATACCCGCCCATCCGCCGGCGTCACGCAGGCCGAGGTACACGAGCGGCAGGAAGCCGGCGACGATCAGAAAGAACTGCAGCACTTCGTTGTAGATCGCGCTCGACAGCCCGCCGAGCAGCACGTAGGCGAGCACCACGACCGCCGACGACACGATGCAGACGTGGAAGATGTACTCCGGCCCGAGGCCGAGCGCCGCAAACGGCGCTTCGAAGATCCGCAGAATCTGCAGCAGCTTCGCCATCGCGTACATCGAGATGCCGGAAGAAAACACGGTCATCAGCGCGAAGGAAATGGCATTGAACGCCCGCGTCTTTTCGTCGAACCGCAGGCGGAGGTACTCGGGGACCGAGCGCGCCCGCGAGCCGTAGTAGAACGGCATCATGAAGATGCCCAGAAACACCATCGCCGGGATCGCGCCGACCCAGTAAAAGTGGCTCGTGGCGATGCCGTACTTCGCGCCGGACGCGCCCATCCCGATGATTTCCTGCGCGCCGAGGTTGGCCGAGATGAACGCCAGCCCGCACACCCACGCCGGAATCGCCCGTCCTGCCTGAAAGAATGCCGCGCTGGTGGTCGTGGCTTTCCTGAGCGCAAAGCCGACGCCCAGCACGAAGCCGAAGTAGACGAGCATCACCAGCCAGTCGAGCCAGGCAAGAGTCATCAATCAGTCTTCAGCCATCAGCTGGCAGTCATCAGTCGGCGGTTCACGCTTGCGCTCCCGACGATTCGCGGACGATGAGGCGCGGCGGGATGATGATGCGCTGCGGTGGGTCGACGTCGAGGTCGAGCCCGTCGAGCAGCAGCTCCGCGGCGTGGCGTCCCTGGTCGCGCCTCGACCAGCCGACCGTCGTCAGCGGCACGCGCAGCAGATCGCCGAGCGCGATGTCGCCGACGCCGACAATCGCGATGTCGTCGGGCACCTTCAGGCCAGCCGCCCACACCGCTTTCATCGCGCCGATCGCCGAAGGATCGTTGGCGGCAAATGCCGCGTCGATTCGGGGCCGCACCGCGAGCAGGCGCTTCATCGCGCGATAGCCGTCGCTCTCCATGAAGCCGCCGCGCACGATCCAGTCGTCGGCGATTTTGACGGCGCGCGCGCGCAAGGCGTCGCGCCAGCCACGCTCGCGGCGCCTGGCATGCGCGATCGGCGGCCCGCCGATGTGGGCCACCGCCCGGCGTCCGCTGTCGAGCAGGTGGGAGGTGGCGAGCCGGCCGACCTGTTCGTCGTCGGTGAGGACGCGGTGGCACTTGACCGCCGGATGATCGTCCCGATCGATCATCACGAGCGTCGTCCCCTGCCTGCTCAACTGCTGCAGCATATCGGTGTTGCCCGACGCGGACGCCGAGGCGAGCACGACCCCGTCCACCTGCCGGCCGCGCAGCATCTCGAGCTCGGCGCGCTCCTTGCCGGGGTCTTCGCTCGAGCTGCAGAGCAGCAGGCCGTAGCCGCGCGCACTGGCGACCGGCTCGATGCCGGCGATGATCTCGACGAAAAAGGAGTGCATCAAGTCGGGGATGACGATGCCCAGGGTGTGGGTGCGGCGGAGGCTGAGGCTGCGGGCGACGGCGTTGCGCTGATACCCGAGCTCTTCGACCTTCGCGAGGACGCGGGAGCGGGTCGCGGCGCCGATGTCGCCGTGATTATTCAGGACCTTCGAGACGGTGGTGATGGATACCCCGAGCTCGCTGGCGATCCGCTTCATGGTGGTCGAATGCATGCCGTCCCAGCCTCGTCCAGTGAGAATCGACTTTACCGCTAAAGTAACTTGACTTTAGCGGTAAAGCATAGTACCACAGCGCCGCCATTCGTCGCCCCGGACGATCGCCCCAGATCGCCCGGGAAGGAGAGAGAGTATGAGACTCGCCTGCGGTGTCCTTCTGGCGCTGCTCGCCGCACGCCCGGCCGCCGCCCAGGACTCGGGGACGGTCACCGGCACGGTCGTCGATGCCTCCGGTCAAATCGTCCCCGGCGCCACCGTCACCCTCGTCAACGAAGCGACCGCCGACGCGCGCACGGCGGCGTCGAACGATCGCGGCGAATTCGTGTTCCGCGCCGTGCCGCCCGGATCCTATACCGTCCGGATCGAGCTTGCCGGCTTCCGTGCCATCGACCAGCGAAACACGATCGTCAACGCCAGCAGCCAGATCAACCTCGGCAGGATGGTGCTCGAGATTGGCGCGCTGACCGAGGTCGTGACCGTCCAGTCGGCCGGCACGTTCGTCGAGACGACCAACAGCGACTATTCGGCGCTGCTGACCGAGAAACAGCTGGCGCAGATCCAGACGCGCGGCCGCGACGTGATGTCGCTGTTGAAGCTCCTGCCCGGCGTGAGGGCCGAGAACGACATCGACGCGATGGGCGATTCCTTCGGCTCGAACGTGCCGAACATCAACGGCATGCGCCGCGCCTGGAACCAGGTGACGGTCGACGGCCTCAACGGCAACGAGCTCTCGGGCACCTCGCGCTTCTCGTCGGCGATCAACCTCGACGCGATCGCCGAGGTGAAAGTGCTGCTGAACACCTACAAGGCCGAATTCGGCCGCACCGGCGGCGCCAACATCGAGATCGTGAGCAAGAGCGGCAGCACCAGTTATCGCGGCGGCGCCTACTGGTACGGACGCCGCGACAAGTGGAATGCCAACACCTGGGAGAACAACCGCGCCGGCACGCCCAAGGGCAAGCTGCACATCGACACCTACGGCCTCAACCTCGGCGGCCCGGTGGTGATCCCGCATCTTGTCGGCAACACCGGCGACAGCAAGCTCTTTTTCTTCTACTCCCTCGAGGCGCCGCAGGTGCAGCGGCCGGGGCCGCAACGCCTCTTCCGCGTGCCGACCGCGCTCGAGCGCCAGGGCAACTTCTCCCAATCGATCGACACCACCGGCCGCGCGGTCACCGTCGTCGATCCGGCGACGCGGCAGCCTTTCGCGGGCAATGTCATCCCGGCCGGCCGGATCGATCCGAGCATGCAGAAGCTGCTGAACATGATGCCGCTGCCCAACCGCACCGACGGCGGCTTCACCTACAACTTCTCGCGCCAGGAGACGTCCGAGAACCCGCGCTGGAACAACCTGCTCCGCCTCGACAACCGCCAGTCGGGCGGCAACAGCATCTGGGGCGTCGTCCGGACATTCAATTCGAACCAGTACGGATCCGAGATCACGGCCAACCCGGCGCGGTGGGGCTTCTTCAACGGCGCTTACATCTTCTCGGACAGCTCGGTGAACGGCGGGTGGAACCATGTCTTCGGCTCGAACGCCGTCAACGAGTTTCAGACCGGCCTGCGCCGCCAGACCGAAGGCTTCCAGACCAAGGACGAGGCCGACTTCACCCGCATCCGGAAGAGCGACGTCGGCTACACGCTCGGGCAATTGAACCCGTCGCTCAACACGCTCGGCATCATCCCGCGCGTCCTCTTCGGGCTGAACGTCACCGGCACCGAGGCACCCGATTTCACCTTCGACCAGCGCCTCGGCAACACCGCGCAGGATTACCTCTACAGCGTGCGCGACAACATCACCTGGAACCACGGCAGCCACACGCTGAAAGCCGGCGGTTACCTCGAGTACATGCAGAACAACGAGGCGCGCGGCGGCGTCTGGATGGGCGAGTACCAGTTCAATCGCAACACCAACAACCCGCTCGACACGGGGTTCGCCTACTCGAATGCGCTGCTCGGCGTCTTCCAGCAGTACACCGAGACCGACAAGTACCGGACGACGAACAACCGCGCGTGGATGTCCGAGTTCTACGCGCAGGACACCTTCCGCGCCAGCCCGCGCCTGACGCTCGATTACGGCGCCCGCTTCCTTTACTACTCGCCCTACGTCAAGGTCGACGATGCCGTGGCCAATTTCGATCCTGCCCGGTACGACCCGGCGAAAGCGCCGCGGCTGTACTTGCCGGCGATCGTCAACGGCGTGCGCGTGGCGTTCGACCCGGTGACCGGCCAGGTGCAGACCAACGCGAACTTCATCGGCGCGTACGTGCCCGGCACCGGCGATCCCAACAACGGGATGGTGGTTGCGGGTGACGGCGTGCCGCGCGGGTTCCGGAAGACGCTGGCGCCGCAGGTCGAGCCGCGGCTCGGCGCCAGCTGGGACGTGACCGGCGCCGGCACGACGGTCGTTCACGCGAGCGCCGGCCTGTTTCACAACGCGCGCCTTGGCGGCGGCAACCTCGGCAACCTGAGCGGCAACCCGCCGTTCATCCACAATCCGATTTATTCCTTCGGCACCATCAGCTCGCTGCTGGCGGCCGGCGCGGTGCCGGTCAACAACCCGCCGACCCTCGAAGCGATCGAGATGGACTACAAGTCGCCGAGCTCGTATAACTGGTCCGCCGGTGTGCGCCGCGAGATCGGCTGGGGCACCGCGATGGATGCCACCTATGTCGGGAACCTCGGGCGCAACATGGAGATGTATTACGACCTGAACGCGATACCCGACGGCGCGCGGTTCCTCGATCTGCATCCGGAGAACCGCGATCCGACGAACCCCACCGCGGCGCTGCCGCCGGCGTTCCTCCGGCCGTATCGCGGCTATCAGAACATCCGCACGCGCGGCAACTCGGGCAGCGCCGACTACCACTCGTTCCAGCTGCAGGTGAACCGGCGCTACATCAAGGGCGTGCAGTTCGGCGGCTCGTATACGTGGCAGCGCGCGCGCGGCGTCGCCGACGACGATCCGGGAAATCTGTCGCTGGCGCTGAACCGCTCGGAGGCGTTTCATTACGGGCCGTTGATTCAAAGCCAGAACCACAACGCGACGATCAACTACACGTGGGACATCCCCGGCCGGCACAGCGGCGGCCTCGGCCTGCTGCTGAACGGCTGGCAGCTGTCCGGGTCGAACTCGTGGGTCAGCGGCGAATGGGCGGCGGTGTCGTTCACCACGCCTGACAACTTCGACTTCACCGGCGGCGATGGCGGGCAGGGCGCGTGCCTCGCCGGCAACGATCCATGCCTGCGCGTCGTTCGCCCGGTCGTCGACGGCGATCCGATGGCGGGCGGCGGCGACCCGCTGACCGGCTGGTTCAACACCGCGGCGTTCAGGCGGCCGAGCGGCCGGGGCGATTTCGGCAACGCGCCGCGCAACGCGGTGCAGCGGCCCGGCATCAACAACTGGAACCTGGCGCTGTTCAAGAACGTCGCCGTCGGCGGCACCCGGGCGCTGCAGTTCCGGTGGGAGATCTACAACGTCCTGAACACCGTGCAGTTCCTCGACATCGATCGCGCGGCGGTGTTCAACGCGCAGGGCGTGCAGACCAAAGCCACCTTCGGCACCGCGCTCGGGATTCAGTCGCCGACGGCGCCGCCGCGCGTGATGCAGCTGTCGGCGCGCTTCACCTTCTGAGCGAGGACCGCATGAAACGGGTCGCGTGCTTCGTGCTCTTCGTCATCGCCGCTCTCGCGCCGGCCGGGGGACACGAGGCGGCGCAAGCCGCGCAGCCGGCGACAGCGCAACCGGCCGCCGACCCGGCGAAGGAGGCGCGCCTGCGCTGGTTCCGCGAGGCGAAGTACGGCCTCTTCATCCACTGGGGCCTCTACGCCATCCCCGCGGGCCAGTGGAACGGCAAGCGCTCGCCCGGCCTGGGCGAATGGGTGATGCTGCGTTCCGCCGTGCCGGTGACGGAGTACGAGAGGCTCGCGGCCCGTTTCAACCCGGTCAAGTTCAACGCCGACGAGTGGGTGACGCTGGCGAAGGACGCCGGCATGAAGTACATCGTCATCACCTCCAAGCATCACGATGGCTTCGCCCTGTTCAAATCGAAAGCCAGCCCCTACAACGTCGTCGACGCGACGCCATTCAAGCGCGACATCCTCAAGGAGCTCGCCGACGCGTGCGCCCGCGGCGGCATCCGGCTCGGCTTCTACTACTCGCAGTCGCAGGACTGGCACGAGCCGAACGGAGCCGGCAACACGTGGGATTTCGGCGCCGACGAGCAGAAAGACTACGACCAGTACTTGCGGGGCAAGGCGGAGCCTCAGGTCCGCGAGCTCCTGACCGGCTACGGCAAGGTCGCGCTGATCTGGTTCGACACGCCGCGGATGATGACCGGCGACCGGCCGCACCGGTTCACGAAGATCGTCCGCGAGCTGCAACCCGATACGCTGATCGACGGGCGGCTCGGCGCGGAGGGCGATTACGTCAGCACCGGCGACAACGTGATCCCGCCGCAGGTGTCGGGCGAAGCGTGGGAGGTGCCGGCGACGATCAACCACACCTGGGGCTATCGCACCGACGACACCGACTGGAAGTCGCCCGGGCAAATCACCTTCAAGCTCGTCGACATCGTCAGCAAGGGCGGGAACTACCTGCTCAACGTCGGGCCGACCGCCGAAGGCGTGATCCCGCAGGTCAGCCAGGACATCCTGCGAACGGTCGGCCGATGGCTGCAGGCGAACGGCGACGCGGTGTACAGCGCAGGGCCGACGCCGTTCGGCGAGGAGCTTGGCGAGACGAGCGCCCGCGGCGCGAAGGACGTGCGCGGCGACCCCCTCGTGTATCAGCAGATCCAGTGGCGAGTCACGACCAGGCCGGGCAAGCTCTATTTCACCTTCTTCGACGAGCCGCGGGCGCCATTTCCGCTGCCGCCGATGAAGAACCGCGTCACACGCGCCTATCGCCTCGCCGATCGCGCGCCGGTCGAGATGAAAACCGAGAACGGCCGTACCATCCTCAACATCGAGCGGCCGATCTTCGACCCGATGGCGACCGTCGTAGTGGTCGAGTTCGACGGGACGAAGGTCGAGCCAATCAGGTAATCTGATGACGATGACGCTTCACGAGATCGCCAAGGACACCTGCATCGTTCGGAACACGGCGGCCCGGAAGGGGCGCACGATCGCGGTCGAACCCGACTCGACCGCGTCGCGTTACCTCCGCTACGGCCGCATCATCCTCGACGAAGGCGATGCGCCGATCCGGTTCGAGACCGGGGCGCTCGAGACCGGACTGGTCTGCCTTCGCGGAACGGCCACGGTCACGGTTGCCGACCGGCCGTTCACGCTCGGCCGCCTCGACTCGCTCTACGCGCCGCGCGACGCCGCGATCGCGGTCGCGCCGGGCAAGGGCGGCTGCGATCTCGCCGAGATCGCCGCGCCGGTGGACCAGAGATATCCGGTGCAGTTCGTCTCGTTCGCCGACGTGCAGAAGGACTCCACGCTGCGCTTCACCGCCGGCAAGGAGACGAACCTGCGCGAGGTCAACATCCTGATCGGCAAGAACGTCGATGCCGGACGGATCATGGCCGGCGTCACCTTCAGCGCCCCGGGGAACTGGACGTCGTGGCCCCCGCACGAGCACGCGGCGATGCTCGAGGAGGCCTACCTCTACATCGACATGCCGGCGCCGTCGTTCGGGCTGCAGCTGGTCTACACCGATGCGCAGGAGCCGGAGCTGGCGACGATCGTCCGCGAAGGCGACGTCGTGCTGATGCCGCAGGGGTACCATCCCAACGTCGCCGCGCCCGGCGGATCGATCAACTTTCTCTGGATGATGGCCGCCCACCGCGAGCGCGACGATCGCAAGTACGGCGTTTTCAACGTGCAGCCCGAGTTCGCGCCCCGGCCCGCCAACTGAGCATGGAGGTTCGATGTCCCGCCGCCTGATCACGACCGCCGCCCTGCTTCTATCCGCCGTCGTCACTACGCCGGCGCAGTCGCCGCCGCCGAACGCCCCGGCGTCGCGCTGGTGGGCGCACGTCAGCTTCCTGGCCGACGATCGCCTGAAGGGGCGCGAGACCGGCAGCCCCGGTCATCGTGAGGCAGCGGAGTACATCGCCCGCCACTTCAAGGAGGCCGGGCTCGAGCCGGGCGGTACCAGCGGCTACTACCAGCCGGTGCCGTTCCGGTCGCGGAAGATCGTCGAGGAGAAGTCGAGCCTCGCGCTGGTGCGCGACGGCAAGGTGGCGCCGGTGGTGCTCGGCGACGAAGCCACCTTCAGCATGCGGATCGAGCCCGCGCCGAAAGTCGAGGCGCCGATGGTGTTCGCCGGCTACGGGCTGCAGGTGCCCGAGTCGAAGCACGACGACCTGGCAGGCCTCGACCTGAAAGGCAAGGTCGTCCTGCTTTTGACCGGCGGGCCGTCGACGATTCCCGGGCCGCTGCTCGCGCACTACCAGAACATCCGCTGGTCGTACCTGAAGGCGGCGGGCGCCATTGGCGTGGTGTCGATTCAGAACCCGAAGGGCCAGGACATCCCATGGGATCGCTCGAAGCTCGCCCGCTTCCTCCCGTCGATGGCCATTGCCGATCCGGCGCTCGACGAAACCGCCGGCCAGCAGCTGGCCGTGACGGTGAATGCGGCGAGGGCGGAGAAATTCTTCGAGGGCAGCGGCCACACCTTCAAGGAGCTGCTCGACCTCTCCAACGCGGGGCAGGTGCTGCCGCGCTTTACGTTGCCGGCCTCGATTCGCGCGACCTGCACCATCGCCGCAGAGTCGCTCAGCTCCGACAACGTGATCGGCATCCTGCGCGGCACCGATCCGGTGCTGAAGAACGAGTACGTCGTCGTCTCGGCGCACCTCGATCACATCGGCGTCGGCACGATGTCGGGCGACGCGATCTACAACGGGGCGATGGACAACGCGTCGGGGATCGCGACCTTGATCGAAACCGCGGCCGCCGCGGCAGCGAAGAAAGGATTCAAGCGATCGGTCATCTTCGCGGCCGTGACCGCGGAGGAGAAAGGGCTGCTCGGGTCGCGCTATTTTGCCAACCGGCCGACCGTGCCGGCTTCGAGCCTGGTGGCCAACCTGAACACCGACATGTTCCTGCCGCTGTTCCCGCTGCACAGCCTGGTCGTGCAAGGGCTCGAGGAGTCGGACCTCGCCGCCGACCTGCGGTCGATCGCGCGGCCGATGGGGGTCGAGGTGTACACGGACCCCGAGCCGGAGCGCAACGCCTTCACCCGCAGCGACCAGTACAGCTTCATCCGCACCGGCGTGCCGTCGATTTCGCTCAAGGTCGGGTTCACCAAGGGATCGCCCGAGCACGAGCTGGTGAAGAAGTGGCGCACCGAGCGCTATCACGCGCCGTCGGACGATCTGGCGCAGCCGATCGATCGGAAGGCCGCTGAGGATTTCAACCGCGTCTACGTCGCGGTCGTCGAGGCGGTCGCGAACCGGGCGACGCGGCCGTCGTGGAACGGCGACAGCTTTTTCAAACGCTTCGAGAAGAAGTCGTAGTCGTTGCGCAGCCCGCCATAGCCTTGGCGACGGCGGGCAGGGCTGGCCTCACCGTACAACCACGGTGCCGATGTTGCGGCGGCGCAGCATGTCGTTGTATGCGGCGACATCTTTTTCAACCACCGCGTTGAGATCGCGCGTTGCCGCCGCGACCTGGTCGGCCAGGAGCTTCTGCACCGCGAGCTGCTGATCGGTTGGCGCGAAGTCGGCGAGCTGCAGCGTGTCGGCCAGGTGCGCCAGCTTTTCGAGCAGCTGGCTCGGCATCCTCAGGAAGTCCTGCCCGCGCCCGGTCGCGGTGAGGTTGAACAGCCCCTCCTCGACCGCGATCACCTGCTTGTCCAGGTTCTCGCCCGCCGCGATCAACTCCTTCGCCGCCGCATCGTCGCCGATGAACGTCTTGAGGTTGGCGATTTGCGCCCTGATCGCTTCGCTGCGGTTGACGAGCGCCGCCGTCTTGCCCATCTGGTCGTGGACCTCGCGGATCGCCTTCGTCTGCGCCTGGATGTCGGCCTCGCTGCCGGCAGTGTTTGGATCCTTCAGGACCGTCATCCGCTCGGTCGCCTCCGGCCCGGCGCCGGTCAGCGTGACGCTGTAGCTGCCGGGCGGCACGAGCACCGACAGCCGGCTCGCGCCCGCCATCGCGAACTTCCGCGTGCCGTCGGCGTTCATCTTGAAATCGTCCGCGCCGACCGGCCGCGTGCGCGGCGTCACTTCGGTGGACGGCTCGCCGCGCAGGTCCCACCACACGCGGTTCAGTCCGACCTTCGGCTCCTTCACGTCGATCGTGCGGATCGCCTGCCCGCCGGCGTCCTTGATCACGATCTTCACCACCGCCTTGGCCGGCTCCTTCGGATCCTTGGCCGGCACGCTGGCCAGCCGGAACGTGATCGGCCCGCCGTCCGGCGGGTTGACGCCCTCGGTCGGATCGTCGGGCATCGTCATCGGCTCGGTGATGTTGCGCAGCCGATAGGTCGGACGCGGCGCGAACAGCCGCGTTCCGGCATTCCGGCTGTCCGCCGCGAGCTGCCGGAGCGGCGTGATGTCGTCGAGGATGAAGAAGCCGCGCCCGTAGGTCGCGACGACGAGGTCGCTGAAGTGCTCCTGAATCGTGATCCAGTGCACCGGCGCGTGCGGCAGCCCGGACTGCAGCGGCACCCAGTGCTGGCCGTCGTCGGTCGAAAAGTACAGACCGTTCTCGACGCCGAGGAACAGCAGCCCCTTCCGCACCGGATCCTCGCGCACGCAGTGCGCATAGCTGAACACGCTCTTCGGCAGGTCACCGGCAATCGACGTCCACGTGCGCCCGTAATCGGTGGTCTTGTAGACGAACGGATCGCGATTGTTGACCTGGTGCAGATCGACGGTCACGTAGGCGGTGCCGTTGTCGAAGCGCGACGGCTCGATGTTGCTCACCGTCCCCCATGCCGGCAGGCCGCGAAGATTCGCGGTGACATTGGTCCAGCGCGCGCCGCCGTCGCGGGTCACCTGCACCTGGCCATCGTTGGTCCCCGCCCAGATGACGCCCCGCTCCTTCGGCGACTCCGCGATCGCGAACACGACGCCCGCGTACTCGACGCCGACGTTGTCGGGCGTGAGGCCGCCCGACGACTGCTGCCGGGAGGCGTCTCCCAGGGTGAGATCCGGGCTGATCTCCTGCCAGCTCTGGCCGCCGTCGGTCGACTGATGGAGATACTGGCTGCCGATGTAAATCTTGGTGTGATCGTGAGGCGAAATGTGGAACGGTGCGTCCCAGATGAACCGGTACTTCAGATCGGCGGCCGGTCCATTCGAGTTGTCGGGCCAGACTTCCACGTCGCGCATCTGGCGGCGGCTTTCGTCGTAGCGCACGACGATGCCACCGAGGC
>Ga0111539_10004723_pt1 | contig 17802 bp, 14 predicted proteins | sample RhiMethybrSRZTD1_FD_79667 | JGI IMG/M metagenome (GOLD analysis project Ga0111539, IMG submission 79667) | Populus rhizosphere microbial communities from Tennessee, USA - Rhizosphere MetaG P. TD hybrid SRZTD1 (version 2) (version 2) | ecosystem: Host-associated > Plants > Roots > Rhizosphere >... | reverse complement strand
CTGGAGATGAGCGACGTGCTGGTGGTGGGCAACCGGCCGAGCGCACTGGCCCGCTGGGGCATCGACTGGGACTCGGTGCACGCCGCACACCCCCGGATCGTCATGCTGCACATCACCGGATACGGGCGGGGCGGGCCCAAGCGCGACCGTCCCGGCTACGGGACGCTCGCCGAGGCCATGAGTGGCTTCGCCCATGTCGTGGGCCAGCCCGACGGCCCGCCTACGCTGCCGCCGTTCATGCTGGCCGACGGGGTGGCCTCCCTGGCCGCCACGTACGCGGTGGTGATGGCGCTCTACCACCGGGACGTGCACGGCGGCGAGGGCCAGCTGGTGGACGTCAACCTGATCGAGCCGCTGGCCCGGCTCATCGAGACCTCGACGCTGGCCTACGACCAGCTGGGCGTCGTCCCCCGGCGGGTGGGTAACCGGCTCGACGCCAGCGCGCCCCGCAACGCCTACCGCACCGCCGACGACCAGTGGCTGGCCATCTCGTCGGCGTCGCCGAGCATCGCGATGCGGGTGTTCCGGGCCATCGACCGGGCCGACCTCGCCGAGGACCCCGACTACGTCGACCCGGTCAGCCGCCAGGCGCGGGCGGGCGAGGTGGACGACCTGGTGGCCAAGTGGGTGGGCGAGCGCACGCTGGCCGAGGCCATGGGCGTGTTCGAGGCGGCCGAGGTCACCGCCGCGCCGGTCTACGACGCCCGCCAGCTGCGCGAGGACGAGCACCTGCAGGCCCGGGGCACCTTCGTGGCGGTGGAGGACGACGACTTCGGGCCGGTCACGGTGCAGGCGCCGGTGGCGCAGCTCAGCGCCACACCCGGCCGGGTGGAGCACCTGGGACGGGCTCTCGGGGCCGACAACGACGCGGTGTACGGCGACCTGCTCGGCCTCGACGCCGGCCGGCTGGCGGCGCTGCGGGAAGACGGGGTGATCTGAGGACATGGCGACACCGAGGGCCCGGAGGGCCGAGCTGGCCACGCCGGCCAGCAGCGAGAGGATGTGCGAGAAGGCGGCGCGCTCGGGCGCCGACCTGGTCTTCCTCGACCTGGAGGACGCGTGCGCGCCCATCGCCAAGGAGGGCGCCCGCGGCATCGCGGTGCGGGCGCTCACCGAGCTCGACTGGGGGCGCACCGTGCGAGCCGTGCGCATCAACGGGCTGGAGACGCCGTGGTGCCACGGCGACATCATCGAGGTGGTGACCGGGGCGCGCGAAGCGCTGGACGTGCTCATCGTGCCCAAGGCGCGGGCGGCCCGGGACGTGTGGTGGGTGGACGTGCTGCTCACCCAGCTGGAGACCAAGCTCGGGCTGCGGCGGCGCATCGGACTGGAGGTGCTCGTGGAGGAGTCCGAGGGCCTGGCCAACGCAGTCGAGATCGCCAAGGGCAGCGACCGGTTGGAAGCGATCATCTTCGGGGCCGGGGACCTGTCGGCCTCGCAGCGGGCCCGGGTGGACGGCAACTTCGACCCCGCCGGGGACTATCCCGGCGACTTCTGGCACTTCGCCCGCTTCCAGGTGGTGACCGCGGCCCGGGCCGCGGGGATCGACGCCATCGACGCCCCCTATCCCGCCTACCAGGACCCCGAGGGCTACCGGCGCAGCGCCACCCAGGCCAGCCTGCTGGGCTTCGACGGGAAGTGGGCCATCCATCCTGGTCAGATCCCCATCGCCCACGAGGTCTTCTCCCCCACCGAGGACGAGATCGCCGACGCCAAGGCGGCCATCGAGGCCTACCGCCAGGCCGAGGCCGAAGGCGTGGGCGCCATCGGGCGCGACGGCAAGCTGGTGGACGCGGCCCACATGCGCCTGGCCGAGAACATCCTCTACAAGGCGTCGCTCGGATGACCGCCGACGATCTGGGGACCTCGGGGCTGCGGTTCGAGCGTGACGGCGCCATCGCCTGGTGCACCATCGACCGGCCCGCGGCCCGCAACGCCTTCACCCCCACGATGTACTTCGGCCTCAAGAAGGCCGTGCGCCTGGTCAACGCCGACCCCGACCTGGCCGCGCTCATCATCACCGGCAGCGGCGACGTGTTCGCCCCCGGCGGCGACCTCGGCGGGCGCGAGGAGGGCGACGATGCGCTTCCCGATGGCATCGGCTACGACATCCTGCCGTTCCTCGCCGTCCGCGACAGCCAGGCCCCCGTCATCTCGGCGGTGAACGGCATCTGCCAGGGCGGCGGGCTGCTGGTGGCCATGCTGTCCGACGTCGCGGTGGCCAGCGACCGGGCCACGTTCCGGGCCCCCGAGCTGCTCCGCGGCATCCCCGACGCCACCTACGCCGCGGTGCTGCCCGCGCACGTGGGCATCGCCGTGGCGCGTGACCTGCTGCTCACCGGCCGCCGCTTCGATGCCGCCGAGGCGCTGCGGTTGGGCGTCATCTCGCGGGTGGTGCCCCACGACGAGCTGAGGGACGCAGCGGTCGAGGCCGCCCGCCAGGTGCTGCGCAGCGCTCCCGAGGCGCGGATGCACGTCAAGCGCATGCTCAACCAGCGCTATGGCGACATCGACTACCAGACGATGTTCTGGGCGCTCGACCACTCGGACGAGCCGCGCGAGGGCATGCGCGCCTTCATGGAGAAGCGGAAGCCTCGCTGGGAGCAGGCATGACGACCTACCGGATCGTGCAGTGGGCGACGGGCAACATCGGCACCCGCTCGCTGCGCAGCGTGATCGAGCATCCGCAGCTGGACCTGGCGGGCGTCTATGTCCACAGCCCGGACAAGGCCGGCCGGGACGCGGGTGAGCTGTGCGGGCTCGACCCCGTCGGCGTGACGGCCACGACCGATGTGGACGAGATCGTGGCCCTGGGGGCCGACTGCGTGCTCTACATGCCCCGCGCGCTGGACGCCGACGAGGTGTGCCGCCTGCTGGCCTCCGGCGCCAACGTGGTCACCACCCGGGGCGAGTTCCACCATCCGGGCAGCATGGACCCCGCCCTGCGGGAGCGGGTCGAGGCCGCCTGCACGGAGGGCGGCACGTCCATCCACAGCACCGGCAGCAGCCCGGGGTTCATATCCGAGGCCCTGCCGCTGGTGCTCACGTCGATCCAGCGCCGGCTCGACGGGCTCGTCATCCACGAGTACGCCGACCTGTCCGAGCGGAACTCGCCCGGCCTGCTGTTCGAGGTCATGGGCTTCGGCCGGCCGCCCGCCGCTTTCTCCCCCGAGCGCCTCAGCCACGGGCGCACCAGCTTCGGCCCCTCGCTGGCGCTGCTGGCCGAGGCGCTGTCGCTGCCGCTCGACGACATCGAGGCCAGTGGCCAGGTGGCGTGTGCGGCCCGCACGGTGGAGATCGCCGCCGGCACGCTGGAGGCGGGGACCGTGGCCGCCCAGCAGATCACGGTGGCCGGGATACGCGAGGGGCACCCGCTGCTGCAGTTCCGGGCCACCTGGTACTGCACGAGCGAGCTCGATCCGGCCTGGGAGACGCGGCCCACCGGGTGGCGGGTGGTGGTGGACGGCGACGCGCCGTTGGACGTCGCACTGCCGTTCCCGGTGCCGATGGAGCAGATGGCGGCGACCTCGCCCGGCTACACCGCGCACCGGGCGGTCAACGCCGTGCCGGTGGTGTGCCGGGCGGCGGCGGGCATCCGGACCACGGTCGACCTACCTCAGGTGGTGGCCGTGTTGGGGAAAGGATGAGCCATGTTACGGAGGGGGATCGTGCTGGTCGCGGTGCTGGTCACCGTGGCGGCATGCTCAGGGGGAAGCGATGACGACGACGCAGCCGACGACGGAGGGGACCAGGTGACCGAGACTACGGAGGTGCGGGGGGCGGACGTGGCGGAGCCGACCGTCACCGGGCCGGTGACCGAGGGGACGCACGACCGGCCCTGGAACGCCATGCCGTCGGGCCTCGCCGACCGCTACGGCTACGTGGAGGAGGAGTACTTCCTGGAGGGCGAGGCCACCGCCTACGCGCCCCAGGGCGGCCAGAGCGAGGACGGGCACTGGGACGTGACCGAGGCCGGGACCGCGCCCTACAAGACCCGCATCATCGTGCGCCGCCCCGCCGACGCCGACGACTTCAGCGGCACGGTGTACGTGGAGTGGCTCAACGTCACCGCCGGCGTCGACGGCGACCCCGACTTCGGGCTCACCCACCCGGTGATCCTGGGCGACGGCTCGGCCTATGTGGGCGTGTCGGCCCAGCGGGCGGGCATCGAGGGCGGCGGCGTGCTCGGCATTCCCGGGGTGCAGGTCCAGGCGCTCAAGCAGTGGGACCCCGAGCGCTACGGCAGCCTCGTGCACCCGGGCGACCACTATTCCTACGACATCTACTCCCAGGCGGCGCAGGCGGTCCGGCGACCCGGGGACGTGGACGTGCTCGACGGCCTCGAGGTTCGCCACGTCATCGCCATGGGCGAGTCGCAGTCGGCCGCCCGGATGGTGACCTACGTCGATGCCGTGCATCCCGTGGTCGGCATCTACGACGGCTTCCTGGTCCACAGCCGGGGCGGCGGCGGGGCGCCGCTGGAGGACACGCCCGACATCCTCGGCCAGGGCGTGGTCCACATCCGCGACGACCTCGACGTGCCCGTCATGCAGTTCGAGACCGAGACCGACCTGTTCGGCGTGCTGGGCTTCCACCGGGCCTCCCAGGACGACACCGACATGCTGCGGACCTGGGAGGTGGCGGGGACGGCCCACGCCGACCAGGCCATCCTCGACTACAACCGGGAGCTGTCCGGCGACGTAGGCGGCGGGGGGTTCGACCTGGCCGCCATGTGCGGCACCATCAACCAGGGCCCGCAGGCCCAGGTGGTGCGGGCCGCGCTGAGCGCCCTGCGCGACTGGGTGGTCGACGGCACCGCGCCTCCCGAGTCGCCCCGCCTCGAGGTGGCGGGCGAGGCCATCGCCCGGGATGCCCGCGGCATCGCCCTCGGCGGCATCCGCACCCCGGGCGTGGACGCCCCCGTGTCGGTCCTCACCGGTGTGGCCCCCGAGGGTCGCAGCATCCTGTGCATGCTGTTCGGGGACACCGTGCCGTTCGATGCCGCCACCCTCGCGTCGCTCTACCCCGACGACGACGACTACGTGGCCGCGGTGACCGAGTCGGCCGACGCCGCGGTGGAGGCCGGGTTCCTGCTGCGGGCCGACGCCGACGCCTTCATCGAGGCCGCGGGCGAAGCCGACCTCGGCTGAGGGCGATGCCCGGCCGGCGGGATCAGTCCGCCGGCCGGGCGATCGTCTTGAGCTCGAGGTACTCCTGCAGGCCGGGCACGCCCATCTCGCGGCCGATGCCCGACTGCTTGTAGCCGCCGAAGGGCGCGTCGGGCCCGTAGTACATGCCGCCGTTGACGCTGATGGTCCCGGCCCGGATGCGGCGGGCGACTGCGGTGGCGCGCTCGGCGTCGTTGCCGAACACCGCACCGGAGAGCCCGAAGATGGAGTTGTTGGCGATGGCCACGGCGTCGTCGTCGTCCCGGTAGCCGTGCACCACCAGGACCGGGCCGAACACCTCTTCCTGGGCGACGGTGGCGTTCGGGTCGACGCCGGCCAGCAGCGTGGGCTCGTAGAAGAAGCCGGGACGATCGGGGCGCTTGCCCCCGGTGACCACGGTGGCGCCCTCGGACACCGCCGCCTGCACGTAGCCGTCGACGCGGTCCCGCTGGGCCTCGCTGATGAGCGGCCCCATCATCGTGCCGGGGTCGTCGGGGTCGCCGTAGGGGACGCCGGCCATGGTGCCGGCCACCAGCTCGACGGCCTCGTCCAGCTTCGCCTCGGGCACCAGCAGGCGGCTGGTGATGGCGCAGCCCTGGCCCGCGTGCGAGCAGATGGTGAAGCCGGAGAACATGGCCGCCAGCCCCAGGTCGGCGTCGTCCATGACGACGAACGCCGACTTGCCCCCCAGCTCGAGGAACGTCTTCTTCACCGTGTCGCTGGCGGCGGCCATGATCCGGCGGCCGGTGGCGGTGGAGCCGGTGAAGCTGACCATGTCGACGTCCGGGTCGGTGACCAGCACCTCGCCCACCTCGCCCGAGGACGAGGTGAGGAAGTTCACGACCCCGGGCGGTATGTCGGTGTGCTCGGCCACCACCTTGCCCAGCGCGGCGGAGATCCACGGCGTCTGCGGGGGCGACTTCACCACCACGGTGCAGCCCGCCGCGAGGGCCGGGACCAGCTTCGCCAGCGTGATCTGGACCGGGTAGTTGTAGGGCACGATGGCGGCGACGACGCCGACCGGCTCCTTCTCGACCCAGCGGCTGTGCAGCCCGCCCCGCACCTCGGCCACGCCCAGGTCCTCGCGGAACTCGAAGCGGTCGAGCAGGTCGGCGTACCAGCCCACGATCTCGATGGGGGTGTCGAGCCCGGGACCCTGGGTGAGCATGTGGGGCAGCCCGGTGTCGGCGATCAGCAGCGCCCGCAGGTCCTCCTGGTTGGCGACGAGGCCGTCCCGCAGCTGGCGCAGGCAGGTCGCCCGGAAGGCGTGATCCGTCGCCCAGCCGGTGGTGTCGAACGCCCGGCGGGCGCTCTCGACCGCGCCGCGGGCGTCACCGACCGAGGCGTCGGCCGCCTCGCCCAGCGTCTCGCCCGTGCTCGGGTCGATGGTCGGGTACGTCCGGTTCCCCTCGGCGGGGACGAGCTCGCCGCCGACGAGCAGGCGTTCCTCGTGCCACATGCCCGGAAACTATATTCTCCGGATCGGAGAGGCAAATACTTACGACGGGCTAAGCGCGGTTGCGGAGGTCCTCGTCCAGCTGGATCCCGAACGACAGCATGGCCATGGCCAGCACGTCGTAGGCGCCCACCGTGAACACGAGGTCCATCAGCTGCGGGCGGTCCAGCTCCGCGGCCAGCACCGCCCAGGTCTCGTCGGCGATGCGGGCCTCGGCCAGCAGCTCGTCGACCGCCGCCACCATCGCCCGGTCGAGCGGCGACCAGCCCGGGGCGTCGGGACCGGCGGCGACGCGCGCGATCTCGTCGCCGTCCAGGCCCGCGTCTCCCGCCAGCACCACGTGCTGGAGCCACTCGTAGCGGCAGTCCCGGACCGCGGCCACCCGCAGCACCAGCAGCTCGCGCTGGCGCGGCGACAGCGCGGTGGCGAACAGCACGTGGCCGCTGAACGTGTGGTACGCCCGGGTGAGCGCCGGGTGGTGGGCCAGGGTGCCGAGCACGTTCAGGCCCTTGGGCCGGTCACCACCCCGCTCGGGGAGCGGATGGCGGGGCTCGGGCGGGCGCAGGGCGGCGAGCGCGTCCCGCATCTCCGGCGGCCAGTCTCCCGGGGCCAGCGGCGGGATCCGAGGAGAGTCACCGCTCAAGGCGTGACCTCCAGGTGCAGGGCCGTGATGCCCCGCAGGATGTAGGTGGGCACGTAGCGGTAGCGCCGAGCGCCCGGCGGGCCGTGCTCCGCCTCGGAGATGTCGATGCTCGAGGTGCGGGCGAGCAGCCGTTCCAGGGCGATGCGGGCCTCGACCCGGGCGAGAGGCCCGCCCGGGCAGGCGTGGATGCCTCGCCCGAAGGCCAGGTGCTCCTTGGCGTTGGGCCGGTCGAGCCGGAGCTCGCCGGGCGCCTCGAAGCGCTCGGGGTCGCGGTTGGCGGCGTGGGGGAACACCGCGATCGTCGTCCCGGCCGGGATGTCCACCCCGCCCAGCGACGTGGTGACCCGGGCCATCCGGGACACGGTCTTGACCGGGCCGTCCAGCCGCAGCACCTCCTCGACGAAGTCGGGGATGCGTTCGGGCTCGGCGCGCAGCCGGTCCTGGAGGGCGTGGTCGTCGCCCAGGATGCGGAGGGCGGCCGTGATCAGGCGGGCGGTGGTGTCCTGCCCTGCCGCGAACAGGAAGGTCGCGGTGCGGACCACGTCGAGGACCTCGGGCACGGTCCCGTCCGGGTAGGTGGCAGTGGCCAGGCTGGTCAGCACGTCGTCGCGGGGCACCCGCCGCCGGTCCTCGACGTAGGCGCTGAAGGTGTCGGACAGGAAGGCCAGCGGGTCGCGCTCCCCGAGCTGGTGCGTGAACGTCGGGTGCTCGTCCTCGGGGACGCCCAGAAGCTCGGCGATGACGAGGAGGGCGTAGGGCTGGGCGAACTCCCCCTGCACCTCGAAGCTCGGCCGGTCGAGCACGCGGTCGAGCTGGCGGTCGGCCAGGCGCACGATGGCGTCCTCGCTCTCCTGCAGCCGGCGCGGCGTGAGCAGCCGCATGAGCAGCCCCCGCAGCGCGTCGTGGGTGGGCGGATCCTGTGTGATCAGGTACTCACCCATGGGCAGGCCGGCGCGGTGGCGCTCGATGACGTCGTTGGCGTCGTCGCCCTCGACTGCCTCCGGGATCCCGGGGAACGGCCCGGTCACCGAGATGCACGACGAGAATGCCTCCGGACGGCGCCACAGCTCCGACGCCTCCTCGTAGCCGGTCACCGCCACCACGCCGTGGTGCGGCAGCCTGGTCACCGGGCCGAGGGCCCGCAGGTGCTCGAAGTACGGCAACGGATCCTCGACGAGCGACGGGTCCGTGAAGTAGTCGACGATGTCGTAGCCGGCCATCGAGCGCTACGATAACAAGGCTCTCGGTGTGCGGAAATCATCTTCGCACCCCACCGCCCCCAGGAAGGTCAACGCCGATGCCTCGACGCCTGCCGGACCGGCCGATCCACCTGCGGGCGGCGCGCCTGCTGGATGTGGTCAAGGGCGAGCTGATCGAGCCCGGCGACCTGCTGATCGAGGGTGAGCGCATCGCCGAGGTCGGCCCGTCGGCGGTGCCCGCCGAAGCGCAGGTCGTCGACCTGGGCGACCTGACGCTGCTGCCGGGGCTGATGGACATGGAGGTCAACCTGCTGCTGGGTGGGCCCGACCACACCAGCCCGCTCAACCCGGTGCAGGACGATCCCGCGGTGCGGACCCTGCGGGCTGTGGCCAACGCCCGGCGGACCCTGCGGTCCGGGTTCACGACCGTGCGCAACCTCGGCCTGTTCGTGCAGACCGGCGGGCTGCTGCTCGACGTGGCGTTGCGCAAGGCGATCGACCTCGGCTGGATCGACGGGCCGCGGGTGGTGCCCGCGGGCCACGCCATCTCGCCCACCGGCGGCCACCTCGATCCCACCATGTTCCAGGCCCTCGCGCCGCACATCATGCCGCTGACCGTGGAGGAGGGCATCGCCGACGGGGTCGCCGAGGTCCGCAAGGCCGTGCGCTACCAGATCAAGCACGGCGCCCAGCTGATCAAGGTGTGCGCCTCGGGCGGGGTGATGTCCCACACCGGCCCGGCCGGGGCCCAGCAGTACTCCGACGAGGAGCTGCGGACCATCGTGGACGAGGCCCACCGCGCCGGGCTGCGGGTCGCCGCCCACGCCCACGGCGACGACGGCATCCGAGCCGCCATCGAGGCCGGCATCGACTGCATCGAGCACTGCTCCCTCGCCAGCGAGGACACACTGCGGCTCATGGTCGAGCGCGGCACGTTCCTGGTGGCCACCACCTACCTGGCCGATGGCATGGACGTGTCCCACGCCGCCCCGGAGCTGCAGGCCAAGGCGGCCGAGGTGTTCCCCCGGGCCAAGGCCACCATCAGCCGGGCCATCGAGCTGGGCGTGAAGGTGGCCTGCGGCACCGACGCTCCCGCCATCCCCCACGGCCGCAACGCCAAGGAGCTCATCGCCCTCGTCGACCGGGGCATGACCCCGGTCGGGGCCATCCGCGCCGCCACCACCGTGGCGGCCGACCTCATCGACGTCGACGACCGCGGCCGGCTGGAGGCCGGGCTGCTGGCCGACGTGATCGGCGTGCCCGGCGACGTCACCACCGACATCACCCTCACCGAACAGGTGCGGTTCGTGATGAAGGGTGGACAGGTGTTCCGCCGGGACGCCTAGGGCGTCGGCGCCTGCTGGTCCATCGTTGAGCCGGGAGCTGCGACGCGTCGCGCCAGATGGTCGAGGGCCACGGCGGCAAGGACGATCAGTCCCAGGTCGGCCAGGGCGTGGTAGCGGGGCTCGCCGAAGGCGACCGTGACCACCAGGAGCGTGATGACGATCGGGGCCACGAGTGGCCAATGGAACCGTCTCGACCGGCGGAGGATCACAGCCCCGCAGGCGGCGAGCGGCACTAGGAGCCAGAACGACGCGACCCACGCCCAGACCGGCCAGGTCGCGCTGCCCATCCACGAGGCGGTGATGCCGACCGTCTGTGCCGGGCGGAAGAGACCCAGCAGGCGGCCATGGCGCGCCACGACCGTTGATGGCAGGTGACCGAGGTTGTCGCGCATGTTGGCGAGCGCGGTGCTGCGGGCTTCGACGTCCAGTTGAGAGCGGTCACGGCCCGGATTGCGAAGTATCAGCGCGGTGTAGCAGAGGTTGTCGTAAGAGCCCAGCAGCGCCGCGCCATAGGTGGATTCGCAGTTGCCGGTCAGGAGGGTGGGGCCAAGGTTGGTGGACAGCAGCACCGGTTCCTCGAACCGGCGCAGGTTGTAGATGGCCCATGGGGCGAGCAGCAGCACGGTTGCCAGCGCCGCGGCTGCGCTGCACGCGACGCGTCGCTTCACGCTGACGCGCCGGTTGAGCACCACGATCGGAATGACGGCGAGGATGAGCAGGGCGAGCTGTTCGGCTCGGACCAGAGCCAGCGCTCCCAGGATGGCACCGGCGACGATCGCCCGCGTGAGGCTCGGTCGATGCCACAGATCGGCGAGCACGAGCATGAGCAAGCCGGAAATGAGGAGGGCGAGTGGTTCGGAGAGGATCTGCACGTCGGTGACCCAGAACCCCGGGTACAGCGCGGCAAGCATGGCCGCGACGATGCCGACGCGGCGGCCTGCGTACCGGGCACCCACCAGTCCCGCCATCACGATCACGCCGAGGCCGATGACCAGTCCGGTCACCTGGTGGGCCCACCAGGAGCGCCCGCCGGCCTTGGAGACTGCCGCGAGAAGCGTGACCCAGCCCGGCGGCTGGTGGGCCAGCGGGGCTCCCACATCGCCAACCGCCGACGTGTATCCGAAGCCGTCTGCCAGTCGCAGAGCGGACTGGTGGTAGGTGAATCCGTCTGAGAGGGGCATCTCTGGTGCACCGTGGAGCAGGTAGGCGAAGCGAACGGCAGCGCCGAGAGCGACGGCGGTTGCGATGCCGAACCAGAACCGCGGGTCCGCTCTCGTGGCCGCAGGCTCGGGCGGCCCCCGCCCAGCTCGGTGGTCGTTGGCCGATGCGTCCGCGTCCACCGTCGGCGACGTATGGTCCCTGAGAGACACGTGCCTGCCCCCAGCCGGGCATTCCACCCGATGGTCAGGCGACCGAGACTAGTGCTGACGCCACTGCCCGGCCCATGGGGCGACCACCACGTCTTGTCGAGGTCAGGGTGTCGGGGCCGACACCACATCGATGGAGGACGCGCCGCTGTCGGGCACCCGGGGCTGGCGCCACACCTCGACCGGGAACGAGACGGTGACCAGCGAGGCGAACAGCCACAGCAGGTTGCGCTCCTCGTCGGAGATGCCGTCGAGCGCTACGCCGTTCAGGTAGTCCTCGCTCTCCTGCAGGCGCGGGAAGGCGGCGTCGTAGAACGCCTGGAGCTCGGGCATGGTGCTGGCGATGCGCTTGGCGAAGCGGTCCTTCTCGCTGGGCAGGCACCACTCGGTGAACGGCTCGAGGTCGGCGAAGGCAGCGGGAAGCATGGCCATCTCGGTCTCCTTCTACGACGCAGCCGTGATGCGGACGGGGGTGGCGGGCCGGCCCGCCTGGTGATCGGCCACGTACTGCCGGCAGGTGCGGTGCAGGTGCCGGAGCATGACCTCCTGGTCGCACAGCGGGAACTCGGTGACCGCCCGTGACTCGATCATCGTCTGCGTGGCTTCCAGCGTGTTGCCGTCCTGGAGGCCGTACTCCTTGAAGGTGACGACCGCCAGCTCCTCCTGGAGGCGCTCGAAGGCGTTGGTCGGCGGCGCGAAGCACAGCGACGTCTCGAAGATGTGCGTGTTGTAGGAAGTCGGCCAGTAGTGGTACGTGAGGTACCAGTTCGGCTTCCAGACCAGCACCATGAAGTTGGGGAAGAACAGGAACGAGTCCGTGCCCCACGAGGGGCTGCGGGCGGGGTTGACGCCCGAGGGCAGCTCACCGATGTCGGGCCCCTCCCACTTGCCGAACAGGCCGCTGCGCAGCACCCGCTCCATGGGCTTGACCATCGACAGGTCCTTGGGCGGGGACATGCCGCCCCACGACGACACCATGGCGTGGGGACCGTCGACGTCGTAGGCCAGTGCCTCGTAGCCGAAGCCCTGCAGCTTGCGGGACTCCTCCGCCACGGCCTGCTTCGCGTGCAGAACCGGTGCGTGGTAGAACTCCATGAAGGCGTCGATGAAGAGCTTCCAGTTGCTCCCCACCTCGGCGCGGTAGGTGTGCCGCTGGGTCATCAGGTGGAACGGGTAGCCCTCGAGCCCCGCCCCCAGGCGCCCCATGTACTCCCGCAGCGGCTGGGCCTGCGGGTCGAAGTTCACGAAGATGAACCCCTCCCACACATCGGTGGTCACCGGCACCAGCCCGAACTGGCTCTTGTCGAGGTCGAAGAACTCCGACTCCTGCTGCACGAAGGTCAGCGCGCCCTCGAGGTCGTAGCGCCAGCCGTGGTACTTGCAGGTGAACTGGCGGCACATGCCGCTGGTCTCCTCGCGGGGGTAGTCCTCCCACACCAGCTTGTTGCCGCGGTGGCGGCACATGTTGTGGAAGGCCTGCACCGTGCCCTTCATGTCCCGCACGACCACCACCGAGGTGCGCGCCGCGTCGAGCTCCTTGGTGAAGTAGCTGCCGTTGCGGGGCAGCTGCTCGACCCGCCCGACGTTCAGCCAGGTGCGGCGGAAGATCGCGTCGCGCTCCGCCTCGTAGAACTCCGGGGAGATCGAGTCGTCGTAGGACACCGGCTCGGTGGCGAGCCCGAAGTGCTCGGTCCACGAGCCCTCGGCCGGCTTGGTGAAGTGCGGCATGTGCCTGGTCCTCCGCTGAGCGTTCCGAGCTACGATAGCACGGATCTCGCAGAATGAGAGGAACGTTTCCGCCTACGGCTGGGGCTGGGGCTGGGGCCGGGGTTGGGGCTGGAGCGGGGGCGGGCCCACCTCCGCGTCGAGGTCGACCGCGGCGGCCCGGAACTGGGCGTTGTAGAGGCGGGCGTAGGCACCGCCGCGGGCCAGCAGCTCGTCATGGTCGCCCTGCTCGACGATGCGCCCGGCCTCCATCACCAGGATCACGTCCGCGTCCCGGATGGTGGACAGCCGGTGGGCGATCACGAAGCTGGTGCGCTGCGAGCGCAGGGCGGCCATCGCCTCCTGGATGAGCACCTCGGTGCGGGTGTCGACCGAGCTGGTGGCCTCGTCGAGGATGAGGATGGCGGGGTCGGCCAGGAACGCCCGGGCGATGGTGACCAGCTGCTTCTCGCCCGCGCTGAGGTTGGTGCCCTCGTCGTCGATCAGCGTGTCGTAGCCATCCGGCAACGAGTGGGCGAAGCGGTCGACATACGCCGCCCGGCCCGCGGCCATGATCTCGTCCTCGCTCGCGTCGGGGTTGCCGTAGGCGATGTTGTCGCGGATGGTCCCGCCGAACAGCCAGGTGTCCTGGAGCACCATGCCGGTCGCGGCGCGCAGGTCGCGCCGGGGCATCTCGGCGATGTCGCGCCCGTCGAGGGTGATCCGCCCCTGGTCCAGCTCGTAGAAGCGCATGAGCAGGTTGACCAGCGTGGTCTTGCCCGCCCCGGTGGGGCCGACGATGGCGACGGTCTGGCCCGGCTCGGCCACCAGCGACAGGTCGGTGATGAGCGGCCGCTCCGGCCGGTAGGAGAACGACACGTCCTCGAACGCGACCCGCCCCCGCGGCGTGCCCGCCAGCGGGAGAGCGTCGCCGTCGGGCCGCTCCTCCTCGGCGTCGAGCAGCTCGAACACCCGCTCGGCCGAGGCGACCCCCGACTGCAGCAGGTTGATCATGGCCGCCATCTGGGTGAGCGGCATCTGGAACTGCCGGGTGTACTGCAGGATGGCCTGCACGTCGCCGATGGTGAGGGCCCCGGCAGTGACCCGGAGCCCGCCGACCACCGCGATGATCACGAAGTTCAGGTTGCCGAGGAACATCATCGCCGGCTGGATGACGCCCGAGACGAACTGGGCCCCGAAGCTGGCCTCGTACATCTCGTCGTTGGTGACCCGGAAGCGCTCCTCGACCTCCCGCTGGCGGCCGAAGGCCTTGACGATGGCGTGGCCGGTGAAGGCCTCCTCCACCTGCGCGTTGAGCTCGCCGGTGTGGCGCCACTGGGCCATGAACCGGACGCGCGAGCGCTTGGCGATGGCGCGCATGGTGAGCACCGAGATCGGCACCGAGACGATCGCCACCAGAGACAGCAGCGGCGAGATCCAGAACATCATGGCGAGCACGCCCACCAGCGTCAGCGCCTGCGACACCAGCTGGTTGAGCGTCTGCTGCAGGCTCTGGGCCACGTTGTCGATGTCGTTGGTGACCCGGCTGAGCAGATCGCCAAGCTGCTGGCGGTCGACGTAGGACAGCGGCAGGCGATTGAGCTTGTCCTCGACTGCGGCCCGCAGCCGGTGCATCGTGCGCTGGATGATGCCGGCCATCAGGTAGGCGCTGATGTAGGTGATGCCGGACGAGGCCAGGAACAGCACCAGCAGTCCCAGCAGCACCATGTGCAGCTCGCCGAAGTCGATGCCTGTGGGGCTCGTCACGCCCGCGATGATGAGGTCGGTGGCGTGGCCGAGGATCTTGGGGCCCACGACGGTGAGCGCCACGCCGACGGTGGCCAGGGCCACGATGGGCGAGATCGGCATGCGGTCCTCGCGCAGCAGGGCCAGTATCCGCAGCGACGAATTGCGGAAGTCGCGCGCCTTCTCGGTGGGGATGCCGGCACCCATGGGGCGCACGGAGCTGGGGCTGCCGCTGGCCCGGGGCGGGACCTGCCCGTCGCCGTGCCCGTCCCCCTGCCCGTCGCCGTGTCCATCGACAGGCGGGCCCGTCCATCCGGGCCGGTCGGGCTCGGGCGGGGTCGGCTGCGGGGCCGAGGTCTGCGTGGTCACGCCGCCTCGTCCTCCCGCAGCTGCGAGGCCACGATCTCGGCATAGGTCGGGCAGGTCACCAGCAGCTCGTCGTGGGGGCCGAGGCCGACAGGCCGGCCGTCCTCCAGCACCAGGATCTGGTCGGCACTGGCGATGGTCGAGACCCGCTGGGCCACCACCAACACGGTCGCGCCGAAGGTCCAGGGCACGAGGCGGGCCCGCAGCCGGGCGTCGGTGGCCAGGTCGAGGGCCGAGAACGAGTCGTCGAACAAGTAGACCTCGGGCTGGCGGACCAGCGCCCGGGCGATGGCCAGCCGCTGGCGCTGGCCGCCGGACACGTTGGTGCCGCCCTGGGCGATGCGGGCGTGGAGCCCACCGGGCATGGCCGCCACGAACTCGGCGGCCTCGGCCACGGCGAGGGCCTCCCACATCTCGTCCTCGGTGGCGTCGGGCTTGCCGTAGCGCAGGTTGGAGGCGACCGTGCCCGAGAACAGGTAGGGCTTCTGGGGGACCAGGCCGATGCGTCGCCACAGGGCGTCGGGCTCCAGGTCGCGCACGTCGACCCCGTCCACCAGCACCTGGCCCTCGGTCACGTCGAACAGGCGGGCCACCAGGTTGACGAGCGTGGTCTTGCCGGCGCCGGTGCTGCCGACGATGGCGGTGGTCTGGCCGGCCAGCGACGTGAACGAGATGCCCTGCACCACCGGCTCCTCGGCGCCGGGGTAGCGGAACGACACGTCCCGCAGCTCCAGCGAGCCCACCGCGTCGCCCACCGGCACCGGTCGCTCGGGGGCGGCCACCGACGGCTGCGTGTCGAGCACGTCGACGATCCGATCCGCGCACACCGCCGCCCGGGGAGCCATGAGGGCCACGAACATGGCCATCATCACCGCGATGAGCATCAGCGTGAAGTAGCTGAGGAAGGCGACCAGCGACCCCACGGTCATATCGCCGGCGTCGATGCGGTTGGCCCCGAACCACAGCACGCCCACGCTCGACGCGTTGATGATGAACAGCAGCATGGGGAACATCAGCGCCATCAGCCGGCCGGCCTTGAGCGACACGTCGGTCAGCTGGTCGTTGACGCCGCCGAAGCGCTCGACCTCCCGGGTCTCGCGCACGAAGGCCCGCACCACCCGGATGCCGGTGATCTGCTCGCGCAGCACGAGGTTGGCGCCGTCGATGCGGTCCTGCATGGTGCGGAACAGCGGGATCATCCGCCACACCACCGAGCCCACGCTGAGCGCCAGCGCGGGCAGGGCCACCACCACCAGCCAGGACAGGCCCACGTCCTGCTGGAGCGCCAGCACGCTCCCGCCGATGACGGTGATGGGTGCGGCCACGGCGAACGTGCAGGCCATCACGGTCAGCATCTGCACCTGCTGGACGTCGTTGGTGATGCGGGTGATCAGCGACGGCGCGCCGAACTGGTTGACCTCCCGGGCCGAGAAGTCGGTGACCCGGTGGAACAGCTCGCCGCGCACGTCCCGCCCGAAGCTCATGGCCACCTTGGCGCTGAGATAGACCGCCCCCACCGAGAACACGACCTGGATCAGGGTCACGCCCAGCATGGTCATGCCCACCATCACGATGTAGCGGTTGTCGCCGGCCAGCACGCCGTTGTCGATGATGTCGGCGTTCAGGGTGGGGAGGTAGAGGGAGGCCAGCGCCTGGACTGCCTGGAGCACCACGATCGCCAGCAGCAGGCCCTGATAGGGGCGGAGATGCGAGCGCAGTAGTCGGATGAGCACAGGGCGGCCTCGGGACCTGGGGAGCGACGGCTCAGTATGGCGGCGGAACGGCGAGAACGATCCTGCAACGCCGGCGCGCCTTCAGACCAATCTTGACCGTCAGGTCAAGCCGATGGCGCGCTCCGGGCAGTTGCGGACGGCGCGGCGGACGTCGTCCTCCAGGGCCGGCGGCACCTCGGCGTCGACCACGTCGGCATGGCCCTCCTCGTCCAAGGAGAAGACGTCCGGGCAGATCTCCCAGCAGCGGGCATGGCCCTGGCACAGGTCGGGATCGACTGAGACCTTCATCGGCCTCAACCCGGGATCGGGGCGGGCGTGAAGCCGTAGACCCGGGACGCGTTGCCGACGGTGATCTTGTGCTGCACGTCCTCGGGCAGGTCGCCCAGCCACTTGTTGGCGAGGTTCACGGTGTCGGGCCAGGTCGAGTCGGAGTGGGGGTAGTCGCACTCCAGCATCACGTTGTCCTCGCCGATGATGTCGAGCAGCCGCAACCCGGCGTGGTCCTCGATGAAGGTGCCGTACACGTGGTCGGCGAACAGGGCGCGGATGTCGGTGTCCATCGAGAACCTGGACGCGCTCTTGGCCTCGCCCTTCTCGTGGCTGGCGTTCATGTTGATGTCGAAGCGGGACGCCCAGAAGCGCTGCTTGTCGACCACCTGCTCGGCCCGCTCCAGGAAGTAGGGGATCCAGCCGATGGATCCCTCGGACAGCGCGATCTTCAGGCGGGGGTAGCGCTCGAAGTTGCCGCTGAACAGCCAGTCGAGCAGCGTCCCGGCCTGGTTGGCGGCGGCCGAGTAGGCCATGAACGCCAGCGTCGGCATGTCGTCGGACGTGCGGATCAGGTTGGAGGACGACCCCACGTGCATCGACAGCACGAACGCGGCGTCCTCGGCCGCGCGGAACACCGGGTCCCAGTAGTCGGTGTGGATCGACGGCAGCCCCAGCTTGGTGGGGTTCTCGGAGAAGGCGATGGACCGGGCGCCCCGCGCCGCGGTGCGCTCGATCTCGGCCGCGGCCGCCACCGGGTCCCACAGCGGGATGATCATCATCGGGATGAAGCGACCGGGGTAGTCG
>Ga0111539_10004719_pt1 | contig 17811 bp, 13 predicted proteins | sample RhiMethybrSRZTD1_FD_79667 | JGI IMG/M metagenome (GOLD analysis project Ga0111539, IMG submission 79667) | Populus rhizosphere microbial communities from Tennessee, USA - Rhizosphere MetaG P. TD hybrid SRZTD1 (version 2) (version 2) | ecosystem: Host-associated > Plants > Roots > Rhizosphere >... | reverse complement strand
CAGGCGGCGGATCGCGCCTGGCCTGGCTTAGCAGTCACACGCCGTACGCGAGCAGCACCACGAACCAGGTGCACGTCGCCGAGCTCGACTGCGACGACAAGCTCGTCGGCACGCCGTTCAGCCTCGAGGCCTACGACTTCACGGACATCGCCGCCGACACCAACGGCGGGGTGCTCCTGCTCACCCGCGACGCGCAGGGCTCGGGCGCGCAGCACTGCGGGGACGTCAACAACCTCTGCGTTCTGCCCAGCGACCGGCCCGGCTGTTACGACACGTACCTGGTTCGGTTCGACAACTCGGGGAGAGAAGAGTGGGCGACCAAGCTCACCACGGCGAGCGCCACCAACGAGCCGTACACGGCCAACAACGGCGCGAATCACTTCACCTGGTGGTACCAGCACCGGGGCCGGATTGCTTACGACGGCGTCAACTACGCGGCGTACTTCTGCGACGCAATCACGGTCCGAAATGGAACGTGCGTCGACATCCACGAGGGCGATCGCATGAAGGTGGTCGGGCCGACTGGCTCGCTGCTCACGGGTCACGACAGCTTCGACGGCGGCTGCAGCCACAGCTGGAACGTGAGCATGGTCTGGGATCAGCGGTCCTCGCACTTCGTCATGGCTTGCGCCACCGACAACCCGCGGGCAGGCCAGCACCGCATCGCGCGACCGGCGCCCTATCGCACGATCTGGCCGTCACCGGGGCCCGACGGGAGCCTGAGCCTGGGCGGCATCGTGCTGGCCAAGGGCAGCGGCTACTGGATCACGGCGAGCGCCGGCGGAAACCTGCACCTGCTTCACTTCGTCGACGCGATGTTCGACCAGGACATCGCACTGGGCAGCGCCAACTTTTCGCACATCGCCGCGTACGGACCCGATCACATCATCGTGTCCTGGGAATCCGGCACGTCGATCGGCGCGGAAGTGCGCGATGCGCAGTCCGGCGCCCTGGTCGGCTCGCGGTTCACGATCAACGTGACGGACCACCGCTATCAGGCGATGAGGGAGTTCCCCGACGGCAGCGTCGCCTACCCGGCTCAGGGCAGCAACAACCAGTCGGTCAAGATCGCTCGGGTGCTGCCATGCTCCGGCTAGCGAGTGGCGGGATCGCGCTCTTGGTGTCGAGTGCCGTCGCTTTCGGTTGCTCGGGAGAAGACTCCGCTGACCCTGCCCGTGGCGGCAACGCGGGAACGGGCACGGCGGGGAATGCTGGCGTGAGCGGTAGCGGGGGCGTGAGCGGTAGCGGGGGCGTGAGCGGTAGCGGGGGCGTGAGCGGTAGCGGAGGCGTGAGCGGTAGCGGAGGCGCGAGTGGTAGCGGAGGCGTGAGTGGTAGCGGAGGCGTGAGTGGTAGCGGGGGCGTGAATGGAAGCGGAGGCGTGAGTGGAAGCGGCGGGACTGGCACGGGCGGAAGCGGCGGAACGGGCGGAGGGGCCGGGACCGCGGGCAGCAGTGGAACCGGCGGCACGAGCGGAACGGGCGGAGCGAGCGGGACAGGTGGAAGCGGCGGCGGCAGCTGTCAGGTCCCCGCGGCTCCGGCCGAGCACCGGGAGACGATCGATCTGACCTGGGACGAGATGACCGGCGAGTTCGAGGGTAAAACGGGAGCGCGCCCGCGCGGCGCCTCGATCCTGAATTTCAGAAACACCATCCTGGATCAGCTGTTCGCCTCGGATCGCACGCTGCGCTACTGCGTGCGCTGGGACTCGTCGACCACCGCCACCACACAGGTGCGCGATCAGGTGGCTGGCGCGCTTCAGCGCAACATCAATCTCTGGTTCGCCAAGCTCGTCGGCTACGACTGCTTTCCGCTCAACACACCGATCACGGTCAAAGTAACCGGCTGGGCCGTGCGCAACCGCAGCCAGCTCGGGTGGAGCGACGACAGCGTCGCGGTCTACGTGAACGACATCCGCGAAAATGCGCCCCAGTGCGCCGAAGCGTGCGGGCGGTTCTTCCACCAGCAACCGAACTACATGTATCCCAGTTGCCAGGGTGGCTTCGACAAGCACTACGACATGTCGATCTGGCTGACCGACGGCTTTTCCGGCGGCGTGGGCGGAGACTGGGGGCAGCGCTTGGCCACGAACACCTTCGTGAACGCGCTCGGCGGAACCAACATCATCGTCACCCACGAGATGGGCCACGGCTTCGGTTTCCCCGACTACTACAACTGGTCGGCGTGGGTGCCTGGTGTAGCGTCGCCGAACAGCGTGATGGTGGCCGGCCGCTCGGCGACCGTCACCGATTGGGACGGCTGGATGATTCGCCACCTGTGGAGTCAGCTCAAGTCGCGCTGGCCGTAAAGCGCCTACCGGGCAGGGGCTTGAAGCTTCTTTTGAAGGTCGACGATCGTTTGCTGAAGCAGCTCGCGCTTGAAAGCATCTGACTGGGCGCCGAGCTCACGCTGCGCCCACTCGAGCGCGGCCCGGTCACCCACCAGCACGATCTGCCCGAGCGCCGTTGGCGCCAGCACCGGATTTTGCGCCCAGATCTTCAGCGAATCGATGGCCGCGCTTCCTTGAAGGCGCACGCTGGCCCGAAGCGCGGCGCGGCGGACCTCCGTGCGCTTCGGCGATTCGACGAGCCCCTTCGCCAACTCCACGTCGTCGCTCGAGCCGACCGCCCCCAAGGCCGCACACGCGGCACTCGCGACCCGCTCCCTGGAATCTCCCGTCAGCGGTCTCACCCATGCCGCAAGTCGGGCCGCTTTCGGTCGGGATGCTGCTGGTACGGTCAATGCGGCAACCGCACGAAGCAAGAGGAGCACTTCCCGCGAAGCGGCGCTGTTCGCGTCTACCGTCTCGCTCAGCGTCGTCAGGTAGGGAACGAGCTCGCCTCCCCTAGGGCTGGCTCCAAGCAGCGACAGCCAGACGGCGCCGAGCTCGGTCGCGGATTGGCTCCGGACCTCGGCCAGGCGAAAGATGGCTAGTGCAGGCGCCACCTTGCCGGCCAGGCCGAGACGCTCCACCGCATCCACGAGAGACGCCTCCGTGGGCGACCCGCGTGCGCCCGAAAGCAGCTGCGCCAGCACGACCGACCAGTAAGCCTCGTCCCCCGCGAACGCTCCGGCCAAAATCCGCAGCTTCGCGTCGATGTTGGGCGCGACAGAAAAAGCCCTGCGCAGCGCAACCTGCACTTCTGCTGTCTTCGTTTGCTGCGCGAGGCGCAGCAGCGCATCCACCCACGACGTCGCTTCTTTGCCGGACAGAGCAAAAATCCGGTCCGCGAGGAGACGGGACGTGGAGGCGTCCTTCAGTTCCTCGGCGAAAGCGGCGGGCTCGAACCCGGCCAGGAGAACCATCCGCGCCTCATCGCTGGCTCGGTCGAGACCGAAGGCGTCACCGCTTCCGCTCGTCACGCCGGGGGGCCGAGGGAAGCGTTGAAAGGCGGCGAGTCCCGGCGTGTACACGAGCAGATCCCGTTCTGTCAGGAGGCCGTACGCCGTCCGCAAGACCCCGCGGATTGGATAGATTCTCGCTGCTTGCGGGGCGCGCTCGCGCATGAGCGGAGTCAGGCTCTCGCCCCGGTGGGAGGGCTCTGGAGCGCCACCCAGGCGCTCGACGATGGTCGGTAGCACGTCGCGACTACCAACCAGGGTTTTCACGGTGGCACCTGCCTGCCCGGGAACGTCGAACAGCAGCGGGACCCTGATGTCCGACTCGTGGAGCGCGTCGCCGTGCCCGATCAGAAGGCCATCCCCGATGTGCTCTCCGTGGTCAGCAGTGAGGACGAGGAGGGTGGAGCTGCGAAGTCCCTTCTGCTCGAGCGCGCGAAGGAGCCGAGCGAGCTGGCCGTCGAGCCAGCGCACGGCCTCACGGTACTCGGCAGCCAAACGCCCGACGTCCGTAGGCGGAATGAAGAACTGTAGCTCGCGTGGGCCGCTCAGAGAATAGTAGGGCTGGTGCGTGCAGATGAAGTGGGTCCAAAGAAAGAACCGGTCCCCCTGCATGTCGGCGATCACCTGCTCGATCAGGTCGACCTGCTGCTCCTGCCGGCGCTGGTCGTAGAATTCCGCTCGATCGAAGCGCTCGATCCCCGTTTGAAAGAGCCCGTCGATTCGAATGAAGGCAGGAACCACCGCCGCGGACCGGAGCCCGAGGCGCTCCGCCATCGCGGGGATGTCCGCGGCGTGGTGCTCATCGCCCGAATTGATGCCGCGCATCAGCGATCGCATCGCATCGACCGTCGAGCTGCCCTGGGAAACCGCGCTGTCGAACCAGGTAGCGCCCATCATCCACTGATCGACGAAAGGCGTATCACCGGGAAGCATGTAGGATCCCCGACCCGGTGCAGGCCGAAGCGCGTCGGCGCGAAGCGCGTCGACCGTGATCAGGATGACGGACTTCGGGGCTGCGAGAGGCGGCGCGGCGGGAGGAGCACGCTCCGTGTCCGGCAGATTTGGCGAGGAAAGCGTGAGGCGAAGCACACCGGCGGGCGCCGTTCCCGGGAGCAGCGCCAGGAGCCTGCCGATGGGCGGTGACACGGCGGCAACCAGGCCGCGTGCTGCCGTCGCCGAAATCCAGATCCCGCTCGCGGCGGCAACCGTGACACCGAGGACAGCGGCCGGGACCCAGCGCTCGCGGCGCTGCGACAGCAGTGCTCCGGCGGGCAGCCCGATGCCCACCACGCTCGCCACGACCGTCACCGCGTGCGCGCGAATGTGAGTAGCGACGACGAGCGTAGGAAAGAAGGTGGCGTCGACCACACCGGCGAAAATCGATAGCGCCGCGGCGAAACCGATCTGCAAGCGCTTGTTGCGCGGAGTCGTGCGCAGGGTAGTCGCGAATCCTGCCCCCAGCGCGCCGACGAACGGCGTCGCGAGCGCGACGCTCCAGGGAATCACGTTGTTCAATGGCAGCTCGACGAACAAGACCCAGAGCGCGACGAATCCGGTGACCGCCCCTACGATCGGGATCACGATGCGCCGTCCGCGGGGAACCACCGCGGTCAGCGCACGAAACGCAACGAACACGACGACGACCGGCGCTGCGACCGCAGCGTGACACGAAAAGAGTAGAAGGAGGGCCTTTGCTCCACACCAGGCGTTTCCACCGACAAGGATCACGCCCAATCGATCGAGGAAACATAGCCAGATCGCCGCAGCCGCGATCGCAACCGCTGCCGCGATGACGGCGTGCACGAATCGAGTGGCCGCCGGAGGGGCTGTGTCGGATGCCGGTTTCAGCGGCGTACCTGCGTGACCGCGTCTACCACGGAACGGAACGTTAGCGCCGACGGAGCTCGGTCCACAACGACGCTGTGGTCGTCTTCAGTAGGCGCCGAGCGACTTGGCGGCGCTGGCACTCGCGGCGTTCGCGAAGGCGACGGGGATCGACTGATTCACGACGCGAAACTTGATCGCGCCGTTCTCGACGCTGTTGGTGCCCAGAGCAACGGGAATCGTCGTCGCGGCCGGGACACCGACCAGGGCGATGTCGCCGATGCCATCGCCGTTGAAATCGCCGGCCACGGCGCGGGCGCCGGTCTGTGCGGCGTAAGCGTTGAAGGCCGAGTCAGGCGTCGCCAGATCCGTCCCCGTTCGGAGCAGCCCCGCGGTTTCGGTGATCGTGCCGTTCGCAGCGACGATGGCAAGACCGATGGTATTGGCAGCGGGCGGCCAGATCAGTGCGAGATCAGTGACGCCGTCCGCGTTGAAGTCGCCGGAAACAGGCTTCGTGTTGGGGAGCGCCGCGAAGGCGGCGTAGGCGGGGGCATCGCGCGTCGCGGTCGTGAAATTTCCGCCGCCCGTCGAATACGCGATCACGACGGTTGACCAGCCGCTGCCGCCCGTGAGCGCGATGTCCCCGCGGCCGTCCCCGTCGAAGTCGCCGGGGATTGGCTTGGCCCCGGCCACAGTGACCTGGCTCGTGAACGCGGTTTGTGAAGTGTTGGTGGTGGTGAGCGTGCCGTTGGTGTTGTTGCGGGCGACCGGGATCGTCGTCCACGGAACGCCGTTGCTGGAGCCGCCGACGAGCGCCATGTCGTCCCGGCCGTTGCCGTCGAAGTCACCGGCGATGATCTTGGCTCCGGCGCTCGCGGCCAGACCGGAAAAGGTAATGGCCGACTGAGGGGACACCGCGAAACTGCCGTCTCCGAGCGAGCGCGCGACCCTGACGCCGTTCAGGCCCGCGCCGGTCACGGCGAGATCCCCGCGTCCGTCGCCGTCGAAGTCACCGGCGACGGAGCGCCTGTTCGCGCCGGCAGCGAGCTCCGGAAACGAGGGCGTGTCGGCGCTGAGAAAGGCGAAGGATCCGTCGCCGTTCGAGGTGGCGAGCGGGATGCTGGTCGCGCCGCTGCCGCCCAGAATCGCGATGTCCGTACGCGTGTCGGCGGCAATGTCGCCGCGGGCGCCGGCGTAACGGAGCTGCCGGAGCTGAATGCCGGCGCCGGTGAACGAACCCTGCAACGAATAGCTGAAGTATTCGGTTCTGCCCGTGGGCTCCGAAAGGCACGAGAGCGTGCGGCCGACATACGGGTTTTCGGGCTCCGGCGACTCGTAGACGACGACGGCATCGGACCAGGTACCCGTGGGAGTGGGCGCCGTGCGCATCATCAGGCGGTGGCTTTGCGCGAACGGCCGGTTCGGGCCGTTCTCGAAGTAGGTCATCACGTACGCGCGGTGAAACGGATTGAAGTTCACCGACATGTGTTTGGCGACGCCGTCGGATGGATTGGTGGTGATCACCGGCTGCTTCTGCGAAACGGCGTCCCAGCTGTCGTTTCCCTGCGCGTCTTTGCCCGTCCACGCGCGCCACTGGTCGAACTGTTTGAAGTCTTGCGTGCCGTCGTTGTTGCCGTCTCGGAGCAGCGCGCGCATGACGTAGACGAAGACATTCTCTTCGCCGGGCGGTTCGAAGGCGTCGAACAGATACACGTAATCGTCGGTTCCGACCCTGACGACCTCGACATCGCCCGCCTCGGGGTCGTCCGCCATGTGCTCCCAGCCTGCCATGTCGGCCGCAAACAGCATGCGCGTCTCGGCCTTTCCGGTGACGGGGTGAACCGGCGCGTTCGGGCGCAGCACGAGCCGCGTCGAAGCGACGGTGTGGCTCGTCACTTCGGCGAGGCCGAGACCGACGCCGGTCCAGACGTTCTTGGCGTCGACCACGAACTTCGAATAGGTGAGATAGGTCTTCGAATCCTGGGGATTCTTGAAGTACTGACCCGGCCAGACGAAGATCTTCACGTCCGGCGTCCCGTCGTTACCGTCGCGTGGAATGAATTCGATCGGCATGCCGTTGCTGTTTTGAAAATTCTCGGTCTCTACCGGATCCGTGGAAATGCCATCGGCGAAATTGGTGTCGGTAGTCGACAGCATGGAGTTGGTGGCGACGAAGAGCGGTTCCCCGCCCGGCGCCGAGCGCCACAAGGTGTCGCCGAACGTGAAAATCGTCCGGTTACCGAGCTTCACGCAGTCCGTGCCGTCGCGACCCGCCGTCAGATTGCCGTCCGGCCCCAATGGCACCACACCGGCGCCGGGCATGCGGACCCTCGTGGGTCGGAGTGGCACGCGGGAGCCATCCACCAAGGCCTGGGAAGCGACGCCTGTCGGCTCGGGCGGCCCGTTTTCGGCCGGGCCGCAGCCGACGCCAAACGCGAGCTGAACCGCGGCTCCCGAAGCCAAAAGTCCGTATCTCCGACCATGGGTCTTGAGTCGTTCCATGCACGTCGCTCCTTCGCTCGAGCAAGAGATGCTCGGCGGGGCGGCGTGTGAACTCCCGGCGTCGTTACGCCGCAGCGCGCAGCGATCGCGCAAGTTGCGCCTTCAGCGACCGCTCCTGGCCGAGCCGCCTGAGCAGCGCCAGCACCGCAGCTTCCTCCACGCGCAGCCCCGGGCGCGGCTTGCGTCGCGCTTCCCTGAGACTCGCTGCGAACTCGCGGTGTAGCGTGCCGCGCGTGTAGGCTTCGACCACGGCGGGGTGCACGTAACACTTCCGGCAGATCGCTGCCGTATTGCCGAGGTGTTCGGCGACGGCGCCGATCGCGCTGGCCACCGTTTTGCGTGACGCCGTCAGCGTGGGGTGCTGCGGGCAAGCGTGCAGCAGGCGCGCCGCGCCGACGGTGCCGGCCCAGGTGCGGAACGCTTTGGCCGTGAAGGGAAAGCCCATGGTTTCTTTGATGTAGTCATTGACGTCGGTCGAGGTCACCGGGCGGTTCTTGCCGCGATCGTCGATGTACTGGAACAGGCGCTGTCCCGGAATGTCGCGGCAGCGCTTCACGATCTGGGCGAGACGGCGATCCTCGATCGAATGCCGGTACGGTTTCCCGCCCTTGCCCTTGAAGCGAAATTCGATGCTGCTGCCGTTGATCTTGGCGTGGTGGTCCTTGAGCGTCGTAAGACCGTAGGAGCCGTTCTCTTCCGCGTAGCAGTCGTTGCCGACGCGAATGCGCGTTTGCTCCATCAAGCGCAGTACGGTAGCGACGACTTTGGTCTTGCTGAGCCTGGGCTCGACGAGATCGCGCGCGAGCCGGCGCCGGAGCACGGGCAAGCGCTCGGCGAAGTGAGCGACGTCATGGTACTTCGCCTGGTCGCGAACCTCGCGCCAGCGAGCGTGATAGCGGTATTGTTTGCGCCCGCGAGCGTCGCGACCAGTCGCCTGAATGTGACCGTGGGCGCTCGGGCAGATCCAGACGTCCGTCCATGCCGGCGGAACTGCGAGACTCGCGATTCGGTAGAGCTGCTTTTCGTCGTTGATCAGCTTGCCGCCGGCGCTGCGATAGACGAAGCCTCGACCGCGGCGAATTCGCCGAATTCCTGGCGCTTCGTCGCTGACGTAGCGAAGCTCCGCCGCGTGCGCCGCTGCCGGCGCATCGCGCAGCAACGGCGCCAGTGTCGCCGATCGAGTCATCCGCCGGAACTCACGGTGCACCGCCCATGCCAGTGCTCCCCGCGGAAACTTCACCAGCATCAGCGACGTGCTGATTGGCGAGTGTTGTGGCATTGAGTGTCGGACTGAGGCACAACGCGACTGCCAAAGCGCGCTGTTTTGCTGCGACCAGGGAACGGCTCTTGCCTGCGGCTCGAGGCGCTGCGGCAAAGAAGAAAGCGAGGGTTCATGGCCAATGGTCTAAGGAACGGGCTGGAAACGTCAGGCAAGAAACGTCCGAGCTCGAAGGCGCGCGGCGCTACGCGGGCACGCGCAGCGATGCGGGCGGCCGTGCGCAAACGAACGGGGGCCAATGGTTCCTCCAAGTCGGCGGCACAGGATCGTTCGGCCAAACGCTGGCAGTCTTCGAACGGCAGCATCACCGCGCAGCTTTCGCCCGAGCTCACGAAATACCTCCAGGAGCACTTTGCCGGAGCACGCACGGGCCTGGAGCTTGCGCGGCGCTTGGTCGAACGTGAGCCGGGAAGCGAGGTCAAAACGCTGGCCGACGAAATCGAGCTCGACCGCACGTTGCTGAAGCAGGTGATGGAAGCTCTGGAGGTCCCGTTCGGCCCGGTAAAGCAGGCGAGCGCGTGGCTCGGAGGCAAGTTCGTCCAATTCAGGCCCACCGGCATCGGTAACGGATCGGCGCTCGGCGAATTGCACGAGCTCGAGGCTCTGTCGTTGGGAGTCGAGGGCAAGGCTCTACTTTGGCAGGCGCTGATCGAGATCAAGGACCTGGTTCCGCGGCTCGCGGCGAGCGAGCTCGCACCGGCCCTCCTCCGAGCGCGGGGCCAGCGCAAGCTGCTCGAGACGCTGCGACTTCAAGCCGTGCGAGCAGTGGCGACGAGCTGACGGGCGACGCTCCGCAGATCACGCCTCGATCGCGGTGCAACCCTCGCTGACGTTGCCGCCCTTCACTCCGAAGTCGGTCAGCTGCATGCCGACGCCGCGCAGCAAGGTCAAGAGCACCTTGCTGGTGTTCTCGCCGTTGGATCGGTAGTGCACGCCGGGGTGGACGAGCGCGCCGCCCGCCTTTCCGGCGATCAGGATCGGATAATCGTTGATCGAGTGGGCCCGACCGTCGGCCGTGTCGGAGCTCGCGATGATCGCGCAGCGATCGAGCACGTTGCCGTCGCCTTCGGTGACGGCGCGGAGCGCGTTGAGCAGGATCGCGAACTGCTTGACGGTGTAGACCGTTGTCGCCTGCACCATCGGCTGGTCACCGGGCTCGTCGTGGGTCAGGCTGTGATGGCCGCCGGTGGCGCCGACCTGCGAGAAAACCGTGCTGCAGACACTGCCGCTGAACATCACCGAGAAGACGCGGGTCAGATCGCAGGCGAGGGCCATGGCGATGAGCGAGCTCATCGCGGTCATTTTCTCTTCGATCTGCTCCTGACCGCTCTTGTCCGGAAAGCTGCCGGGATTGACGGGGAGCTTGCACATCGCGCCCGTGATCGGCGTGGTGATCTTCAGCTGATTTTCGATCAAGCGCACATTTTCGAGATGCTGATCGAGACGGCGGGCGTCGCTCGCGCCGACCTTACCCTTGAGCGAGGTGATGTCGGCCTTGACCGCATCGAGCACGCTCTGCTTCAACCCGCGCGTGACCTCCGCCACCGACGGCCCCTGGCCCGGAGGCGTGAAGCCGTCGCCGAACACACGATTGAACACGGCTGCCGGATCGTATTCGGGCGGATTCGTGCTGTCGGGGCCGTTGTGCGAGAGGTGCATCAACGTCGTGCCTTCGCCCTTGACGACGCGGCGCGAAATCCCGATCTCGAGCGATTTGAAACGCTGATTCGCACCGATCGCCGCGGCGGCGACCTGATCGATGCTCGGCGCGCTGAACGTCGACACGTAGCCGGAATTGGGGTGCGGCTGCGGGATCATCGGCGCCCCCGACAGAATGCCGACGGTTCCGGCGTGATGACCGCGCTCGTTGCCGGTCATGATTTTCATGCCGCTGACCACCGAGACGTAGGGCTTCAGATCGCCGAGCGGCTCGAGCGAGGGGCTGAAGGCCCAGTCCGCGCCGGTGGCCGTCGGATTCCAGCGGTCGAGCTTGACGCCGTTGCCCCAGAAAAAGATGCCGAGGCGCTTCGGGAGCTCCTGGCCCTGCGCCAGGGCCGTGCCGTTGTCGTTGAGCATCGCCTCGAGCAGCGGCAGCGCGATCGCGATCCCCGCTCCGCCCAATGCTCCGCGGAGCAGCGTTCGTCGGCTCAGTTGGAGTTTGCGCATGGCTCTAGTCTCCAGGCTCACTGCGGGTGGGCGGCATAGCGGAAGCCGGCGCTCTGGACGACGCCGAGCAAGAGTCCGCGGAAGTGCGCGCCGTTTTTTACGAAGTCATCGCCGAGCGCTTTGACCAGCGGTTGCTCGCCCGCGGTTTCCAGATGGCCCGCGGCGTAGCGATACAACGTGCGCGCCGCGCAGGTGGCCACGTCGGGATGGTTCTTCAGCGCCGTGGCCAGGCCGCGCGCATCGTCGACGTGCACGCCGTCGAGCTCGCCGCTGGCGTCGATGACCTGCCCGGCATCGGTGGTGCGGAAAGCGCCGATGCCGTCGAAGTTCTCGAAGGTGAGCCCGATCGGGTCCATCCGCTTGTGACACTGCGCGCAGGTTTCGTTCGTGGCGTGCACGGACAGTTTCTGTCGCATCGTCATCGGCCCGGTACCGGCCGTCTCGTTCAGGTCCGTCACCACGTCCGGAGGGGGCGGCGGGATGGCCTGGCAAAGCAATACTTCACGAATGAACTTGCCGCGCAGCGTCGGCGAGCTCGCGGTCGCGTGCGCGTTGATGGCGAGGAAGCTGCCTTGACCGAGGATGCCTCCGCGCATGCCGCCGGACGGCAACGTCACCTCGACGAAGCCGCTGCCCGCCGGCGCGGGAATTCCGTAGAGGCCCGCCAGCTCGCTGTTCACGTAGGTTTTCGTGCTGTCGAAGATCGAGCGATAGTCAGCGCTGTCCGAGAAGGCGATCTCGGTCAAGAAGCGCTGTGTCTCCTCGCGCATGGCTGGACCGATGGTGGCCGACATCTGGGGGAAGGTGCTGGTCTGCTGCGGCAGGTCGCTCAGCGCGTCGAGCTGGAACAGCTCCCCGAAGAAGCCCGTGATCGCTTCTTTTGCCCGCGGCGACGCGATCAAACGTTCGGCCTGCGCCAGCAAGCCGGCGGGAGTCGAAAGCTCGCCCCGATCGGCGGCGTCGAGCAGCGCGTCGTCGGGCGTCGTGTTCCAGACGAAATACGACAGACGAGAGGCCAGCTCGTAGTCCGTGAAAATGCGCCGCGACGCGTCCTTCGGGTCGGGCACCCCGAGCTCCGAGCGATAGAGAAAGTTCGCCGACTGAAAGAGCCCGGCGACGGCCCACTGCAAGCCCTGCCAGCGATCGCCGCCGAGCGCGGTGGCAGCCTTGTCGGCCAGCCCGACATAGCGATCGACCTCTTCCGTGCTCAGCGGCCTGCGCCATGCCCGGCGCCCGAACGCGGTGATCGCGTCGCGCACGCAGTTCGCGTCCGCCGCCGCGTCGCAGCTCGCGACTCGGGAGCGGCGGGCTGGATCCGCGAACACTTGCTCGGCGATCTTCAGCGCCGAGTCGGTGAAGAGCTCCGTCGCGCGCGGTGAGATCGTCATCTGCGCCGCGGCCAGCGAAGCGAAGCCGTGGAGCGCAGCGTCCGGCTCGAGCTCGCCGAAGGTCACGTCGCCGACCAGGTCACGTATCGAGTTCTGATACTGCTGGACGGTGAGCCTCCGCAGCGTCGCCGGCGCCGGCTGAAACGCGCCGGGCGGCACTTCTTTGCCGCCGATCAGGCCCGGATTCGAACCATTCGGACCATTCGGGCCACCAGGAGCGCCGGGCCCGTTCGAACCGTTCGGGCCGTTCGAGTCCTCGCTGCCGCCGGGTTCGAGCAGTTGGCCCATGCACCCGGCGAGGGCGACGGACACAGCAAGGCCGCCGAAAAACCGAAATCCGGAGTGCGCACGGGCCGTCATGCCGAAGGACCTCCTGCTCGCGGGTCGCCGACCGAAACTCCGCGGCACGTCAGGCAGCGGGGCCGTCGATCGGCAGATGCTAAGAGGGCGGCGCTATGGAGCGCGGAACCGACATTCTGCGCCAGGACTGAGCTCGAAGGGTAACGAAAACGAACAAAAGCAATCGCGCACCGCGGCATTTTTCGCAAATAGCGCGAGAGCGATGTTCCTTCGAGAGTGAATTCCTGAGGAGCGAAATCGAGCGCTGATCGCCGAGGAAGCTCGAAGTGCTCAATGGGGAGAAGACGATGGATGGATCACCGAATCCGCAGCGCGAGATACGAGAAAAGCGCGGCAGAACGCTGCCATCGTCACTGAACGATGTCGGTCGCTCCGCCGTCGACGCGAAAGTTCCCGCCGTGCAAGTAGGCCGCGTGCATGCTCGCGAGAAATGCAACGAGCGCCGCCACTTCCTCTGCCTTTGCCATGCGCGACGCGCGGCTCTGGGTCAGCTCCTGCACGCCCCTGGCTTCGATCTCGGCCCACTCGGCGCCCCAGCCACGCTTTGCGGCGAGGGAACGCAGGTAGGCCTCCGTTTCCGCCGTGTGGATCAGGCCAGGGCTCACGGTGTTCACCGTGACTCCGCTCCCGGCAACTTCCTTCGCGAGGCTCACTGTCATGTTCGCGAGCGCCGCCTTGGCTGCGTAGTAGTCCGGCATTCGGGAGTTCGGCCGCGTGGTGCCGATGGTCGCGATCTGAATGACACGGCCGAAACCGCGCTCGCGCATCCCCGGCAAGAATGCACGGATCATCCGCAGCGCCGAAAGAACGTTCGCCTGGTACGACGCGATGAAATCCTCCGGCGTCACGCTGGTCCACTTGGTGCCTGAAGGTTGACCGAGGTTGTTGACGAGGATGTCGATGCCAGCGAGGCACGCCTCGACCTGGTCGACGACGCTTGCCGCGCCGCCGTCGGTCGCGATGTCACCGCTGACGGCGTGCGCCGCGTGGCCTGCGCGTGTGAGCTCGGCGGCGATGCGCTCCTGATCGCCGGCGGCGTCGCCGTGCACGAGGACCATCGCGCCTTCTTCGGCGAGCACGCGCGCGATGACGGCGCCCGTCCCGCGATTCGATCCGGTCACGAGCGCACGTTTGTCACGAAGGCCGAAGTCCATGGTGCACTCCCGGACAAGTCGCGTCAGGCGGTGAGAAGGAGACTGACCGCGCCGCCAGCTGCGCAGCGCACGAAGCCCCTGTCGTGACGTGTCGGTCGCGCGCCCAAGGGACTCGCAGGATAGCGCAAACGGCTCATCGCTTTCGAGTTCGGTGAAAGCGCGTTGCGGGAATGATATTGGAAGGCCGCTAAACCACACGGAGGTAGAGGCATGAAAATCGGCGTGCTCGGAACAGGTGATGTCGGAAAATCGCTCGGCAAGGGGTTCATCACGCTCGGCCACGAGGTGAAGATGGGGGCGCGCAGCGCAACCAACGAGAAGGCGCTCGCCTGGGCAAAGGAAGCGGGCGCGAAGGCGTCGGCCGGTACCTTCGCGGACGCTGCTTCGTTCGGCGAGATCGTGGTCCTCGCAACGCTCGGCGTGGCAAACGAAGAGGCACTGCTTGCGGCCGGCCCCGACCGGCTTCGCGGAAAAGTCGTGATCGATGCGACGAACCCCCTCGACTTCTCGGGCGGCATCCCGCCGAAACTTGCGATCGTCGGCAACGACTCCGGCGGTGAGCGAGTGCAGAAGCTCCTCCCCGGCGCGCACGTGGTCAAGGCGTTCAACACGGTCGGCAACGCGTTTTTCTTTCGCCCCGAGTTCCCGGGCGGCCCGCCGGACATGTTCGTCGCCGGCAACGACGACGAGGCCAAGAAAAAGGTGGCCGGTGTCATCAAGGACTTCGGCTGGGGAGTCGTGCACGACCTCGGCGGCATCGAGGCGTCGCGCTACCTCGAAGCCATGTGCATGGTCTGGGTGATCTCGTGCATCCGCGGCGGCACCTGGAACCAGGCGTTCAAGCTCTTGAGGAAGTGAGCAGCCCGTTCGGATCACGAAAGGGCGCGGCGCAGGCGTTCCCACATCGCGGCGTCGCCGTGCTCACCCAGCGCGGCGGTGAAACCGGCCAGCTCCTCGCGGTACATCGCAAGCAAGCGCGGGCTGTTGCGCGCCGAAGCCTCGCTGTTCGCGATGCGGTCCGCGAGCTTCACGGTCACCGCGTCCGGCAAGGCGGCCATCTTCGCATAGGCGGCGGCGTTGCGCTCCTTGCGGTTCGCGCCGATTCCAGTGACGGCCCAGACCAGCGCCGCGACCCTGGCACCGAACTCTTGCTCGAGCTGCTCGACGGTGACCGCCGTGTCCTCGACCGTGTCGTGGAGCCATGCGGCCAGGGCAAAGTCACCATCGTACCCAAAGTCCTGCAGCACCTGTCGCACCGCGGCGAGGTGCACTGCGTATGGCTCGGTCCCGTAACGCTGATCACCGTGCGCGGCGATCGCGAAGGCTCGGGCGCGGTCTTCGTCCGACGTCACGAGCTTCAGGTTAGCGCGGCCGGAGCCTGGAAAACACCGGGCCGAAGCGCCTTTACCAGGGCTCGAGGAAGCCAGGCCGCGAGAGCAAGCGTGCCCAGCGTGGGGAAGAACGCATCCCCGCCGGCGAGCTTCGTGACCACGATCGCTTCCGGCAGCGCCCAGATCGTCATGCCGATCGCAATCCGAGACCGCGAAGTGTCGATGTCACCCAAGAAGCGGCTCAGCATGACCCAGAGATAGAACAGGAAGAAACGCGGCACGGCGCTGAGCAGCGCGCAGACCCCGCCGTATGCCGCACCGACAAAGAAGCTTGCGAGGGGAGGCAGGCTGAAAAAGAAGCTGTGCGAGCCGAACGCCGCGACCAGCGCGCCAAAGCTCAGCGCAATGCACGGAACGCCGAGCAACACCCACAAGACGAGCAAGAGAGCGGTCTTGCGTGGTTTCATCGGCCACATTTTTTCACGGAACCGCCTGGGTCCGGACCTTATTGCTTGGCATGACCGACTTTTTGCGCGCGAGAGGGCGATCGATCGTGGTGCTTCCCCTGGTCGGGCTCTTCGCGGCGTGCTCAGGGGACGATGGAGCTCCGGCTTCTTCGCCAGGCGGGTCCGGCGGAGCGCACGCGGGAGCAGGAGGTACAGCGAGCGCGGGCCGCGGCGGATCGAGCGCGGGCTCCGGCGGATCGAGCGCGGGCTCCGGCGGATCCAGTGCCGGCGCGGGTTCAGGCGGGGCGAACGCAGGCTCGGGCGGCTCGAGCGCGGGCTCGGGTGGATCGGGCGCGGGAACGAGCGATGCGGGCACCGGCGATGGTGCGCCGCAACGGGACAGCGGGACTTCCGACGCGGAGGATCCGAGCGATCCGCGGGTGCGAAACTGTCTGGCCAAGCCCTCGCGCTGCGGATTCCCGGACGACACCAACACCGGCGTGCCGCCCGGCACTTCGCTCAGCGTGATGACGGGCGATACGAGCTTCGACACCGACGGCATGGTGATCGAGGGCAAAGACATCCGCGGCTGTGTCACGATCAACGCGAAGAACGTCACCATTCGCCGTTCCAAGATCACGTGCGGCTGGGCCTTCGCGGTGAGAAGCGAGGGCGGTGGGCTCTTGATCGAGGACAGCGAAGTGACCTGTGACGGCACGACCGCGACCGGCATCGTCGGCCACGGCTTCACGGTGCGGCGCACGAACGTCCACGGATGCGAAAACGGTTTCGACCCTTCGGACGACACGACCATCGAAGACAACTGGATCCACGATCTGACCGTCACGGCAGAGTCGCACACGGACGGCATTCAGGTCGGACAGGGCGTCGGGCCATTGACCATCCGGCACAACACCTTCGCGCTCACGAAAGCGACCAACGCCGCCATCATCATGTGGGACGAAGCCGATCCGCAGAATCACGACGTGGCGGTGACGCACAACCTGTTCGACGGCGGCGGCTGGACGATCTACTGCTCGCGGCGCCGGGCCACGAACATCGTGGTCACGGACAACCGCTTCGGGGTGGGGCGTTACGGGCCCGCGAGCTCGTGCTCGACGGACACGATCACCGAGTGGGCTCACAACATCTTCGACGCGACCGGCGAAGCCGTGCCTCCGTAGGTAACGGCCCCCAGAGCCTGGCCCGAGCGAAAAAGTCTGGGACCCGTGTCGATCCGGGGCCCCCTGGTTCGTCGCCGTTCTAGAAGCGGTCAGGCTCTGACCGCTCGATGAAGGAGAGACGACCATGAGAAAGCTGATCGTGTCCGAGTTTTTGACGCTCGACGGCGTCATGCAGGCGCCCGGAGGCCAAGACGAGGACCGGGAAGGCGGATTCGTGCACGGCGCCTGGACGCTCCCCTACTGGCACGACGACATCGGCAAGACCTTTGGCGCCATGATGCAAGACGCCGACGCGTTGCTGCTCGGGCGAAAGACCTATGTCATTCACGCCAACGCGTTCGAGCCGATGCCGCCCGGCGACCCGTTCGGCGACATGATGAACGCGCCGGCGAAGTACGTCGTGTCGAGAACGCTCGACAAGCCGATCTGGCGCAACACGACGGTAATTCGCGAAAACGTCGTGGAGGCCGTTCGCGCGCTGAAGGCGCAGCCCGGCAAGAACATCCTCACGGACGGGAGCCACCAGCTGGTTCACACGCTCCTCAAGAACGACCTGGTCGACGAGCTCCACTTGCTCCTCTATCCGCTGATGCTCGGGAGCGGAAAGCGGCTGCTTCCGGAAGGGCCACGTGTGGAGTTCAAGCTGAAGGAGGCAACGCCTTATCCGAGCGGTGTCGTCGGCCTGCACTACGTTCGCGCATAGCTACGGAACGCGCGATTTCGTATCGAACTCCCAGGCGCGCACCAGCTTGCCCGCGGACGCTGCCGAGATCTTCGTCTCGCGGTGGTTGAAGTACGTCGACGCCAAGTCGTAACCGAGCATCATCCACTCGCTCTG
>Ga0111539_10004717_pt1 | contig 17817 bp, 10 predicted proteins | sample RhiMethybrSRZTD1_FD_79667 | JGI IMG/M metagenome (GOLD analysis project Ga0111539, IMG submission 79667) | Populus rhizosphere microbial communities from Tennessee, USA - Rhizosphere MetaG P. TD hybrid SRZTD1 (version 2) (version 2) | ecosystem: Host-associated > Plants > Roots > Rhizosphere >... | reverse complement strand
CTCCGGCGAGCGCGCGATCGGCGCGAGACGCGGATCCTGCTGCTCGATCGCAGCGCCGCCGCCGGCGCCGAGCGAGCCGAGGGCCTGCTCGAGCGCCTTCGCGGAGGGGTCGTCCAGGACCTCGGCGGGCGCGCTGCAGACGGCCAGGATGAAGCCCAGGAGCAGCGCGAGGAGCAGCCGGCGGATCACGCGGGCTTGTCGTGCAAGGCGCGCGCCACCGCCGACGTACCGAGGGTTCACGGGACGATCGGAGAATCCACGTCAGGAGCACGTCGCTCCGGCAACGTCACGTCACAGGGCCACCTCGTTCCGGAGCGCCTCCCCCCGCACCCAGCGCCCGAGGTTCTCGACGAACACCTCCGCCGCATGATGATGGGTGATCGGCGTCGAGGCCGCGACGTGGGGTGTGACGATCACCGGCAGGTCCCAGAGCGGGCTCGTCTCCGGAAGCGGCTCGTGCTCGAACACGTCGAGCGCCGCGCCCGCGAGCCGGCCCTGCCGGAGCGCCGCGGCCAACGCGGCCTCGTCGACGAGCTCACCGCGGCCGACGTTCACGAGTCGTGCGCCCGGACGCATGTTCGCCAGCGCGCGCGCGTCGATGATCCGCCGCGTGTCCCCGGTGAGCGGTAGCGCGAGCACCACGTAGTCCGCCAGGCCCAGCAGCTCCCCGAGGCGTGCCATCGGCCACGTCTCGCACGGCTCGTCTCCCGCCGGGCGGCGCCGCGCACCGACCACGCGCATCCCGAGCGCGCCCGCGAGGCGCGCCACCTCGAGCCCGATCGGCCCGAGGCCGACGACGGCGGCGACCTTCCCCTCGAGATCCTCCCCCCGCTCCGGCGACCAGCGGCGCTCGCGCTGCGCCGCGAGACACGCCGGTAGGTCGCGCGCCAGCGCCAGCATGAACAGGATCGCCATCTGCGCCACGGCGGACGCCGAGGCGCCCGACGACGTCGTCAGGCGCACGCCGCGAGCCAGGAGCGAATGGAACACGGGATGGTCGACGCCGGCGCTGAACGTGTGCAGCCAGCGGAGTCGCGTCGCCTGCAGCGCGGGGCCCATGAACTCCGCCGCGCGCGCGGGGTAGCAGTCGCCGGAGAAGAAGACGACCTCGATCGCGGCGACCTCCCCCTCGATGCGGCCGCCAGCGTGCAGGATCACGCGCGGCATCGCCGGGGCGGCCGCGCCGATCGCCGCGCCGTAGTGCTCCTCGACGAAATCGGACACGAGCACGGCGCCGGGCACCGCGCCTACTAGGCGCCCCACGCGGCCGGCGTCAACGCGATTCCCGAAACCCCCTTGACGCAGCCGAGCCGCCCATGGCACGAGTGCCGTGCCATTCGGCACCCGAGCCAATGAAGGACCGCATCGACGAGCTCCGCCGCTTCATCGAGGTGCTCTCCAGCCGCTTCAAGCAGACGGAGGAGCTGTTCGCGACCCGCCTCGAGGTGTCGGAACGCGAGCTGGCGCTCCTGCGGACGCTCGTCGAGGAGGGGCCGATGATCACCAAGGCGCTCGGCGGCCGCTTCGCCGTCCCGGTCAGCACGATGACGGGGCTCGTCGACCGCATGGAGAAGAAGGGGCTCGTCCGGCGCGTGCGCGGGCGGCGCGACCGGCGTGCGATCGAGCTCGAGGCGACGCCCGCGGGCGCGCTCGCGCTGAAGGAGCACGCGCGCGGACTCGAGGCCGTCGCGCGCGGAATCCTCGAGGCGCTCCCGGAGCGCGATCAGGAGGCGCTCATCGCCATCCTCCGCCGCGTCTGGACGCGCATCGCCGATGGCGCCCGGAAGACCGGCTGATTTTTTTGCCCTCATGGCACGAAGTCCGAACCATTCGAACAAGGAGGTATCATGAAGCCCACTCTGGTGACCGGAGCCAACGGCCACGTCGGCAACAACATCTGCCGGCTGCTCGTGGCGCGCGGCGAGCGCGTGCGGGCGATGATCCGACGCACCGCCGATCCCGCGCCGCTCGCGGGCCTCGACGTCGAGATCGTCCACGGCGACATCCTCGATGCCGCGTCGACCGCGCGCGCCGTCGAGGGCTGCGGCCGCGTCTATCACACCGCCGCCGGCTTCCTCATGTGGTCGAGCGACCCGGAGCGCGACATCATCCGCCCGAGCGTCGACGGCACGCGTCACGTCCTCGAGGCGGCCGCGCGCGCCGGCGTCGAGAAGGTGCTCTACACGAGCACCAGCGGCACCATCGGCTTCTCGACGCGGCCCGACGTCTCGCTCGACGAGACGCACTACCATCCCGGCGCCGTCACGCCCTACGTGCGCGGCAAGATCGCCGCGGAGAAGGAGGCGTTCGCGATCTCCGAGCGCACCCAGCTGCCGATCACGTCGATCCAGCCGGGCTTCATCCTCGGCCCGCGCTTCTGGAAGATCAGCGAGTCGGTGCACCAGGTGGCGCAGTTCGTGAACGACGGCTCGCCGGTCTACTTCGAGGGCGGATTCGGCGTCGTGGACGTCGAGGACGTCGCGCGCGGCGCGCTCCTCGCCATGGACCGGGGCCGCAACCGCGAGCGCTACATCCTCTCGGGCGAGAACGTGACGGTGAAGGGCCTCTTCGACATCCTCGCCGAGCTCACCGGGCTCAAGTCTCCGACGATCAAGCTGCCCTTCCCGGTGCTGCGGCTGATCGCCGGCGGCATGGAGCTGGCGAGCAGAGTCACCGGCACGCGGCCGATGCTCGACCGCACCCAGATCGACGAGTTCGCGGGCAAGTACGGCTTCTTCAGCAGCGAGAAGGCGAAGCGCGAGCTCGGCTACACCTATCTCTCCGCCCGCGACACGCTCCGGCGCACCGTCGCCTGGCTGATCGATCGCGGGTTCGTCCCCGAGAAGCGGCTGAAGGCGCTCCGGCCCCATCCGTCGCTCCGCGGCGCATACGAAGATCGGAGGGACGCGGCATGATCGTCATCGCCGGCAGGATCCAGATCCGGCCCGAGCGGCGCGAGGAGGCGGTGCGCGCCGCCCTCGCCATGGCCGAGGCCACACGCCGCGAGAAGGGCTGCGTCTCGTACGGCTTCTACGGCGACCTCGCCGATCCGAATACGCTCCTCCTCTTCGAGGAGTGGGAGAGCGACGCGGCGCTCGCGGCGCACTTCCAGACGCCGCACATGGCCCGCTTCCAGGAGCAGGCGCCGGCGCTCCTCGCGGCGCCGCCGACGATCAAGCGCTACGTCGTCGAGTCGGCGGCCGCCATGTGATCACACCTTGAAGTGCCGCCGCAGGAGCCGGAGCCCGACCGCGTCCGGCATCAGCCGGCGGACGAACGGGACGAGCCAGGACGAGGGGCCGACGGCGTAGCGGAGGCGCGGGCGCCGCGCGGTGAGCGCGCGGTGGACCGCGCGCGCCACCAGCTCCGGGCCCGGCGCCTCGAGCAGCGACTTCCGGATCACGTCCTCGCAGCGCCGCTGCCGCTCGCCGTAGACGGACGGCGCCGCGCCGCCCCAGTCCGTCGCCTCGTTGAAGCCGGTGCGGATGTCGCCCGGCTCGACGAGCGACACCCAGATGCCGTACGGCGCGGCCTCCACGCGGAGCGCCCACGCGAGTGCGGCGACCGCCGCCTTCGTCGCCGAGTAGTGCCCCTGGAAGGGAATCGGCGCCCGCGCGGCCAGTGAGCCGACAAGGACGATGCGGCCGGCGCCGCGCGCGCGCATCGCCGGCAACACCGCGCGCACCGGATGGAGGGTGCCGAAGACGTTGGTCTCGAACTGCTCGCGGGCGCGCGCCGTCGACACCTCCTCGATGCTGCCGAAGATGCCGATGCCCGCGTTGCAGACGAGGGCATCGATCCGTCCTGCGGTCTCGAGGATGCGCGCGACGGCGGCGGCGACCGACGCCTCGTCGCGGACGTCGATCGTGAGCCACGTGAACGGAGACGCTTCCGCCGGCGGCCGCCGGCTCGCGCCGAAGACGCGGAAGCCGTGCGTCGCGAGGTACGAAGCCGTGGCCGCGCCGATTCCCGACGAGGCGCCCGTCAAAAGGACGGTCGGCGGATCCCCGCGCCCCGCTCGATCGACGCTGCCGCCCATGGTCGCGCAAGGTACGGACCCGGGCGTGCTCGGGTCAACCCTGCTGCGCTTCTTCCCCTTGCTACTTCGCCACGTTCCGGAGGATCTTCCCCTTGCGGCGGATGATCATCTGATCCGTCGAGCTGAACGTCTGGTCGCCGACGCGGATGATGGTCGTGAGCTGCGTAATCCCGGCGGGACGCTTCAGCATCTCGTGCCGGAGCTTGAACTTGAGGTTGTAGGCCGGCGTCCCGACGAGCGGCCAGAGTCGGAGGTAGCGGAGCTTCGTGGCGCCGAAGATCCCGGTCGCGGCCGCGAACTTCCCGGTCGGCAGCGCGGTCGTGGCGCGCGGCTCGACCCGCTGCCAGGCCTTGGCTGGCAGCTCGAGGTCGAGGAGCGCGAGGCCGTTGGCGGCGATCGTCACGTGTACCGGCGTGGTACCGACGGCGTCCGACGAGAGGCGCGGGAGCTGCGTGTAGTACCAGACGCGCTCGCGGCGGTGCTTCCGGACGCGCACGATGAAGTCGAGCGTCCTCGACTGCGTCTCGACGAGGCAGGACTCGGAGCAGCCGTCGCCGCCGACGCGGTTGCCGTCGTCGCAGGTCTCCGCGCCTTCGAGCGCGCCGTTGCCGCAGTACGCGCCGCCGCCGCCCGGACCCGGCCCGCCGCCGTCTCCGCCGTCGTCGTCCGCCTCGGTCGGCAACGCCAGCACGGCGACGCTGAGGCCGACGCCGTCCGCGCTCACGCCGCCGGGCGATTCGACCTGGAACGCGAAGTAGTCTGCGCCGGTCGGGACCGAGACGGTCCCGGGCACGATGTCGAGCCGCTCGCCGACGCTGAAGCCACCCGCGGACGTGGGCACGCCGAGGCGGTCGAGCTCGAAGAGCGTCGCGCCGCCGCTTCCGCCCACCAGCGAGGCGGGAGCCGGCGTCGTCGACGACGATGCCGCGAGCGTCCACAGCGCATCGGCCCGGTCGGGCTGCGTGTCGTGCGTGAAGATGAAGAAGCGGCCGGTGCGCACGCCGGTGATGGGCACGAAGTCGAATCCGCCGACCGCGGTGTCCGGACCGAACGGCGGATCGAAGTCGCTGTGGGCGTAGTCGGCGCCCTCGAGGATGTCGACCGTGCGCGTCGGCGCATTGGGATCGTTCACGACCGCGACCACGAAAGCGCCGCCCGGCTGGCAAGCCGTGTAGCCGTCCACCGTCAGCGTGTTGGTGCCGGGGACGAGCGCGAACGCGCCGACGAGGTCGATGCGGCGGGTCTCGATGTGGGAGCAATCTCCGAACGGCAGCTCGCTGCTCTCCGCGACCAGCGGCGCCGCCATCGGGACGCCGTTGACGACCACGTCGGCGTCCCCGGCGCCGCGCCCGTTGATGTAGAGATAGGCCGCGACGACCGTCGTAGCGACGGGAACGTCGACCGAGAACGTCGCCGGCTGCACGCCGAGGCCAACGCCGCCGACGACGACGTCGAGCGTCCCGGGCCCGAAGCTCTCGGCGGCCGGGCCGTTCAGCGGCACGTCGGTCGCGGTGGCGCGGGACACCGCGCTCGCGAGCAGGAGCCCGCAGGCGACGATCCGCAGAGTCTTCATTCGGCCCTCTCCTTCGTGCGAGCGCCGTGCGACCGGCACCGACGCCCAACGTGCGCGTCGTGCAAGGGAAGTGCCGCGAGATGCTCCTCAACGCCGGCGGTCCTCGCCGCCCTCTGACACACATGACGAAATGCGCGACGACGCAGGCGTGCAATGCAGGAACGCGCGAGCACGAACGACGCCATGCGCGCGGACGCCGCGGATGCCGTCGCATCGTTCGAGCTCTTCCGGCGATTACTCCGCGCCGCTGGAAAATGGGGCCGCGCGCGGCCTACAGTGTTCGCCATGCCGGGGATCTTCGGCGCGGTGGCCACGCCTCCCGGCCAGGCCGCGGCCCTGCCGCTCGAAGAGCTCGGCGAGCGCCTCCGCGTGCAGCCGGCGCTCCGCGTCCGGCTGGCCCGCAGCGCGGACGGCCGCGCGGCGCTCGGTGCCGTCGACCTCGGCCTCTTTCCCGGGAGCGGCACCCCGTATCGCGCGGACGACGGCAGCCTCGCCGTCGTCCACGGCGAGATCACGAATCTCCCCGAGGGAGAGCAGGCCGCCGTCCTCCTGGAGCGCAGCCGCCACGATCTCGCGACGCTCGAAGCGCTCGAGGGCTCGTTCGTGGCGGCCATCTGGGACGCGGCGCGCGGCCGCCTCGTGCTCGTGAACGACCGCTTCGGGCTCCGGAACCTCTACTACGCACGGACGCGCGGCGTCGTCGTGTTCGCCCCGCTGGTCGCGCCGCTGCTCCGGCTGGCGGGCGTCGACGCCACGCCCGATGCCGCTGCGGCGGCCGACCTGCTCGCCTTCGAGCACGTCCTCGGGACGCGCACGCTGGCGCGCGGGGTGGAGGCGCTGCCGCCGGCCAGCATCGCGTGCTTCGAGGCCGGGGCGTTCGCGCTGCGGCGCTACTGGACGCCGCGCTACCGCTCCGGCCACGGCACGCTCGCCGATTACACCGATGCCCTGGAGCAGCGCATGGGTGCCGCCGTGCGGCGCGCCTTCGCCGGACCGGGACGCGCGGGCCTCCCGCTCAGCGCCGGTCTCGACTCGCGGGTCATCCTCGCATCCGTCGCGGATCGGCTCCCGCGCAACACGCCCTGCTTCACGTACGGCATCGCGGAGTCGGCCGACTTCGTCGCGGGCGCGCGGCTCGCGGCCGTCGCCGGCCTTCCGCATCACGCGCTGGCGCTTCCTCCCGGCTACATCGTCGCGCGCTTCGAGGAGATGGTGGCGCTGACCGACGGCATGCACCTCGCCCTGAACGCGCACGCCGCCGTCCTCCAGGACTGCGCAAGGGCCTGCGACCTCGTCGTCCTCGGCAACGGCGGCGACTGCGCCCTCGACCGGCTGTGGTGGTGGAACGACGCGGATCCCGACGCCGAGGGTTTCACACGGCGCATGTTCGAGCGTCTGAACCATGCCCTCACGCCGGCCGAGGCGCCGGCGCTGCTCACGGGAGAGCTCCTGGGCGAGCTCGTGGACGGCACGCGCGCGCGGCTCGCACGGCGCCTCGCGGCGTACGAGGGCGACACCGCCGCCGACGTCGCCGACGCCTTCAACGTCGGCGAGCGGCACTGGCGTTGGGTGCTGCAGGGCGTGCCGGCACAGTCGACGCACGTCGCGTTCCGCCAACCCTTCTACGATTACCGTGTCGTCGAGCTGGCGCTCGAGGTGCCGGCCGCCATGCGCACCGGCCGCCGCCTGCACGTGGAGCTGATCCGCCGCCATCCGGCGCTCGCGGCCGTGCTGATGAAGGACGCGGGCACGCACTCGAAGTGGATGCGGCGGGCGCTCGAGGGCCGCCGGCGCGCCCGCGTGGCGTTCCAGAAGGCCTGGCGCCGCGTGTCGGGCGCCGGCGTCCCCGGCGGTCCCAAGCTCACGGGCTTCGCCGACTACGACCACGAGCTGCGGACGGGCTCGCGGCGGATCGTGACCGAGCTGATCCTCGGCGAGCGTACCCTCGGTCGCGGTTGGTACCAGCCGGATGGACTGCGCGCCCTGGCCGAGGCCCACCTCTCGGGACGCGCCAACCACGCGCGGACCCTCGGAATGATCGCGACGCTGGAGCAGTGGCTGCGGGCGCTCGAGGCGCGAGAACGCGATCCCCTGCCGGCACGCTCGACGGCCGTGTCGTAGGCGCGCGCGCCGCTGCCCGTTTCCGTCCCGTCGTCCTCACCCCTTTTCTCGGTTGACAGCGAAGGGCCGGGGGGCGTACCGCTTCTGCCATGAAGAGGCAGGCGTTCGTCGCGTTCTGCGCCGCGCTCGGCGCGCTCGTCGCCGTCGATTCCGCCCACGCGGTCCTGAAGACGGTCGTCATCCAGGGAGATCCGTCGCCGAACGGCGGCGCGGCTTATCGGCGCATGAAGGTGCCGGCGGCGAGCGACGCGGCCGGCGAGCGCATCGCGTTTCTGAGCCCGACCGATGGCGGCGGCCGCTGCATCTTCCGCGTGGATCCGGCCGGCGGCCCCGGCACGGCGGTCGCCTGCCAGCGGGAGCCGTCGCCGGACGGGCGCATCTTCGGGAAGCTGCAGGATCCGGCGATCAACGCATCGGGCACTCCGGCGTTCGCCTCGTCCACCACCTTCGGCAACGACGGCGTCTACCGCGGCGTCCCGACGACGGTGGTCGCGCTCACCAACGATCCCGTGGGCCTCGTCTTCATCGACAACCCGACGTTCGCGAGCATCAGCGACGCCGGCGACGTGGTCTTCGTCGCGCAGCTGACGGGCGGCGCTCTGGGCGACGCGGGCGTATTCCGCTGCGCCGGCGGCGACGGCAACTGCAGCCCGAACACGGTGCCGCCCGGAACCGGCACGCTGACGACCCTCGCGCGCGTGGGCGACGCCATCCCGGACCGCGTGGGACGCGAGATCTGCTCGCTCCTCGCCGCGGGTACCAGTAGCTACGGCGTCGCCTTCACGGCGACGACGAAAATGGACTGCACGGACAACCTGGAGGTGCCGGCGACCGGCATCTTCCGCCGCGCGTTCGCTGGCGCGATCGTGACGGTCGCGCTGGTCGGGGAGCCGTCGGGCGTCGGCCCCACCACGTGGGTGGCGTTTCGTGGCACGCCCGCGATCGCCAACAACGGCAACATCGGCTTCCAGGCGAGCCTCGCCGGAACGCCGTCGAGCGCGCTCTTCATGTGCGACCAGGCGCTCTGCCCGGCGGCGTCGCCCGTCGACGCCGTCCAGGTCGGGGAGGACGATGGGGCCGGGAACGCCTTCCGCTCCTTCAGCCCGCCGAGCGTCAGCAGCGCCGGCGACCTCGCGTTCAACGCGCGCGTCGGAGGCGGGGTCGACGGGTCGTCGAACGGCGTCTACATCTGGCGCTCGGCCACCGACACGACCCCCGCCGTGGCGATGAAGAACGATCCCGTCCCGGGGATCGCCGGCGCAATCTTCACGAACCTCCTGCAGGGACCGCCGTCCATGAGCTCCGGCGGCAAGGTCGCCTTCAAGTCGAAGATCAAGCGGCCCACGGCGCCGCGAAACCGGGTCGGCATCTTCATCGAAGAGTAACGCCGGGGCGGCGCACAGCACTCGCCTCTCGCGCTCGCGTATCTTTCGAACGCCAGCCGCCGGGTGTGCGTCACGGTTCGCGCGGCTCGAGTCGGGGTTTCTGACACGGCTCGTTCAAGACGGTGCTTCAGCCGGGGCGACGGGCACGTCGCAGCGGCGTAAGCACCGACCGGCGGCGCCGTTGGCAGCGGCATATCGGTTGCTTGAAGCCCGCGCATGCCGCGCGCGAGAACGACGCGACGGCACACGGGCTTCTCGCTCCTCGTCTCACTCCTGGCGTTGGTCCCTTGTGTGCTCACTCCACTGCCGAGCCAGGCGGGCTCCCGCGGCATTGCGCCGACGTTGAGCGGCGAGCCCGCGTGGGGCGACGGCTCGAAGTGTCTTCCGCTGCCCGCCGACGCCGCCAGCGCGCTCTCGTTCCGCTTCGAGAGTCCCGCCGACGAGTCGCTCGCCGGCCTCTCGCTGCGCATCCCGGCGTCCCGGCGCCGGCCGGCGCGCCTGCACGTCGAGCTGCGCGGCGACTTCGGCGGCCGGCCGAGCGACGACGTCCTCGGCACGGAAGACGTCGACCTGCCGTCCGGACGGCGCTGGATCTCGGTCACGCTCGGCGAGCCGCTGCTCGCACGCGGAGAGCGCTACCACGTCGTCCTCCATCTCGCGGAGGGGCGGCGCGGCAAGGCGCGCGTCTGCTATCTCTGGCACCGCGACGGCGAGCGGCCCGCGACCCAGCCCTGGGCCGCACTCCAGCGCGCCGATGGAAAGTGGTCGGTCCTGCAGCGCGACGGGGCGTGGTTCGAGCCGGTCTTCGTGCTCCGATTCCGCGACGAGTCGCTCTGGGGCCAGCCCTACTGGGCGGTGCGCTCCGGCCCGCACGACGCCATCTTCGGAGCCCGCGATCTCGAGATGCGGCTCGACCCGAGCCCCGTCCAGCTGACGTGGCTGAGCGCGCGCGTCGAGGCGCGGAAACCCGAGGCGTCACTGCACTACACGCTCATGAGCTCGCACGGCGAGTTCATCCGCGAGGGCACGCTCCTGCCCGCCGACCTCCAGGCGCCGTGGCCGACGGGCTACGGCGGCCCCATCGATCCGCCGATCGAGCCGCTCGACGACCGCTTCTACGTCCTGACGGTGAGCGCCCCGTACGCGCGCTCGCGCGGGCAGGGCTTCCGCTATCTCCGGCCCGTCACCGACTTTCCGCTGACGGGGCCCTCTGCCGCGCCGTCGCCGCAGCCGATGCCGCGCGCGGACACGCCCGGGTCGGAGCCGGTGCCGGACGGCCTGTCGGTGTTCCTCACGACGGTCGACCAGCCGAGCTGCGGCAATGGCGTCATCGACCAGCCGTCGGAGCGCTGCGATCCGCGCGACGACGATGCCTGCTCGGGCAACTGCCTCCCCGACTGCACCTGCGGCATCGACTACCCGAGCGGCGACGTCGCGCCGGACGCCGAGGTCACCGTCTCGAGCGAGGACACCGCCACGGGCGGCCGTGCCCGCGGCGCGGTGGACGGGGTCGTCGACGGGCTCCCGGGCGACCCCACGCACGAGTGGGCGGCAGACGGCGAGCTCGGCGGCGCGTGGATCACGCTCACCTGGCCGGCATCGGTCACCATCGACCGCGTCATCCTGCACGATCGCCCGAGTGACGCGGACAACGTGGTGAGCGCCCGCCTCGTGCTTCCCGACGAGGAGATTCCCGTCGCGGCGCTGCCCGCGGACGGCCGCAGCGCCGAGATCAAGTTCGCGGCACGCACGCTCTCGACCCTCACGCTCGCGATCGACGACGCCACCGGCACGGCGGCGGGGCTCGCCGAGATCGAGGTCGTCCCGGCATCGCCGCCGGGCGGCGGAGGCGGGGACGGTGGTGGCGGTGACGGCGGCGGCGGCGATGGCGGCGGAGGAGACGGCGGCGGTGGCGGCGGCGGGGGCGGTGGCGGCGACGATGGCAGCGGTGGCGGCGGCGGCAGCGGGCCGAGCTTCTACATCTCGCCCGGCGGCGACGACGACAACGCCGGCACGCGTGAGCGTCCGTGGAAGACCTTCGGCCGCGCGTTCAACGGCCAGAAGCAGCTCGGTCCCGGCAGCTCGCTCGTCCTGCTCGACGGCACCTACAAGCTCGACACGACCGGCCTCGTGCGCATCGACTGCTCCTCCAAGGGTAACGCGCGCAACGGCACGGCCGGCGAGCCGATCACGATTCGCGCCGACAACGAGCGGCGCGCGGCCCTCGTATCGGACGGCACCCATGCATCGTTCGAGATGGTCGGGTGCTCGTGGTGGCGGGTGGAGGGCCTGCGCGCCCAGAACGCGGACAACTCGAGCGGCGGCCAGGCCGACGGGTATCCCTTCCGCTTCCACGAGGTGCGCCACCTGACCGCGCGGCGCCTCCTCGGCTCGCACAACAACCGCCGGCACAACACGCACATCTACGCCGTCGAGAACAGCGAGAACGTGCTCCTCGAGGAGTGCGAGGCCTACTTCTACCACCGCCACGCGTTCAGCATCTGGCGGTCGCGCTTCGTGACGCTCAGGCGTTGCTACGCGAACTCGATGCTCTACGGGACCAAGGGCTGCTGCAGCACGGTCGACAACCGCGACTACGGCGACGAGGCGGTGTCGCTCTACGGGACCTCCGACAGCATCGTCGAGAACTGCGTCAGCGAGAACGAGGCCAACGGCTATCAGATCCACGGCATCTCCAGCGAGCTCGACCCGAGCGGCAACGGCGGGCGCAACAACCGCATCCTCGGAAGCATCTCGTTCGAGGACACGATCGGCGCGCTCGTCGAGTCGCGCTCGGACGGTCCGAGCGGCTATCACAACGCGCGCGGCAACGTGTTCCGCGACTACGTCGCGGTACGCGTGAGCGGCAACGCCGTCTACACGCGCGGCAGCGGCGACACGACGGTCGAGAACTCCACGCTGTGGGGCTCGCCCTCGAACTCCGGGCTCATGGCCGACCCGAGCGGCGGGGACTCCGGCGGCACCTGCAGCACGAGCCTCGTCTGCTCGACCAACGGCGAGTCGTGCTCGTCCAACGACGACTGCGGCAGCGGCGTCTGCACGCGGAACTCGGAGGGATGCAGCTTCACCGCCACCAACACCCTCTCCGCCGACAACTCCAGCTATGGGTTCCGCGCCCTGGAGCACTCGTTCCTGATCGACTCCTCGAACGCCGCCGGCAACGGCGACGACTACGGCATGAGCGAGACGATCGGCGATCTGGCCGGCTCCATCCGCTCCTCGCTCTCGAAGGCGCCGAGCGGCATCGGGCTCGGCAACGGGAGCTGCATCCTGTGGGTCCCGCCGGGCTCCAACATGAAGGCTGCCGGCAAAGGCGGCGCGGACATCGGCGCGAGCATCCTCAGGCGCTACGAGGGTGGCCAGCTGACCGGACAGCCGCTCTGGGACCCGGCCACCGGCCGCTTCCCCTGCGGCCGCGTCGTCGCGGGCATCAACGACGGCCCGAAGCGCTGCGAGAACCTCCACCAGCGCCTCAACGTCAACGCGAACGGCTGCGCCTTCCCGCCCGGTTACGGCGGCTGAGCTGCGACCTTGGCCCCCACCCTCATGCGGGGCTGCAAGACGCTTGCATGAGGACCGTGCCTGCGGCCTTGCGCTGTTCCCGGTAACCGGCGGACTTCCCGACAATATCCCGTAAAAATCCGCACAGTGGTACGTGGCACGTGCCCTGCTGCTGCACCCGCCAATGCCGAGGAGAAGGCCTCGTACGCAGGGGGCGGACCACGCACGCGGTGTCTTCCGCGTCCGCGGGCTCGCCCTGGCGCTCCTGCTCCTCCTTCCGGCCGCGGTTCGGGGGATCACGGTCCCGCCGAGCTGTCCGGTCAGCGTCGAGGTCTATCCCTTCCCCGAGCTGAGCCTCGACTTCTTCGAGGTTCAGCTGACGGATGGCGGCCCCGGCGACAGCGACAACGCCATCGACGGCGCCTGCACCTTCCGGACGCGCGTCTGCCTCGGGAGCAGCGAGGCCACCCCGTATGCCTGCCCCGCGACGCAGCTCAAGAGCTTCGCGCTGCAGACCATCTGGCGGAACGACCAGGCCGTCGGCGACGCGACGGTCGAGAACGTCGTAGAGGGCGTCTCGCGGCTCTTCGGCGGTCCCGAGGAACCCGGGAAGTCGGTCACTTTTCCGACACCGAAGTTCGCGAAGGATCGGTGCGCCGAGCTGCCGGTGCGCGTGCCGGCGAACACCATCCTCAGCGCGGCGCGGAAGCTCCGCTTCAAGTTCACCGTCTCCGCCGTCGACGGCAACGGCAGGACCCAGGAGTACATCAACCGCTTCCGGTTGAAGTGCCATCCCCGCCCGCCCTTCGGCCGCACCCGGACGTGGTGCCGGACCTACCAGCGTGACTGCGTCACCGGGGAGCTGCCGCTGCCCCCGGGCGCGACGGGGTCGCCGCTGCCACCCGGGAGCCCGCCACCTCCTCCGCCGCCACCTCCCCCACCACCACCGCAGCCGCCGCCGGACGAGCCGCCGCCGCCGCCCCCACCGCCACCGCCGCCGAGCGACGGACGCCACTTCTACATCTCGCCGACCGGCGCCGACACGAACGACGGAAAATCACCGAACACGCCCTGGCGCACGTTCGGCAGGGTGCTGAACAGCAACAAGCCGCTCGTTCCGGGCGACACGCTGTTCCTGATGGACGGGACCTATACGCGCTCGACGACCGGGCTGCCGCGGATCGACTGCGGCTCGCCGGGTACGGCGAGCAACGGGTTCTCCACCAAGCCGATCACGATCCGGGCGTTGAACGAGCACCGCGCGCACCTCAAGTCCGACGGCGGTGCCCCCGGCTTCCTCATGGAGGACTGCTCGTGGTGGATCGTCCAGGGCCTGCGCGCGAGCAACGCGGACAACGCGGGCGGTGATCAGAACGACGGCTACCCCTTCCGCTTCACGCAGGTGTCGAACGTGACGGGCGTGCGCCTCCTCGGGTCGCACAACAACCGCGAGTACAACACCCACATCTTCGCCGTCGAGGACAGCCAGAACGTGCTTCTCGAGGAGTGCGAGGCCTACTACTTCCACCGCCACGGCTTCAGCATCTGGAAGTCCCGCAACGTCACGCTCCGCCGCTGCTACATGAACTCCATGCTCTACGGGCAGAACAACTGCTGCAGCACGGTCGACAACCGCGACTACGGCGACGAGGCGATCTCGGTCTACGGCACGTCGGACTCGATCATCGAGAACTGCATCAGCGAGAACTTCGCGAACGGCTACCAGATCCACGGCATCGCGAATCCCCTCGACCCGTCCGGCCACGGCGGCCGCCGAAACCGCGTGATCGGCAGCATCTCGTTCGGCGACATGATCCCGTCGCTCGTGTCGTCGCGGTCGTCGGGTCCGACGTCGTACCACAACGCCACCGGCAACCTGTTCAAGGACTTCCTCGCCGCGAGCTTCGGCGGCAACGGGCTCTACTTCCGTGGCAGCTTCGACACGCGCGTCGAGCATGCGACGCTCCTCGACTCCAGCGGCAACTCCGGGCTGGTGGCCGACGAGGGCGCCAGCGGCCAGGGTGGGACCTGCGCCAGCAGCCTCGAGTGCGTGACCTCCGGCTCGAGCTGCAGCTCGAACTCGAGCTGCTCGAGCGGGGTCTGCACGCGCAACCCCATGGGCTGCAGCTTCAAGAGCAAGGGCGTCCTGGCCGTGTCGAACAACACGTTCGGCATCAACGCCAAGGGTCAGCAGGACTGGCTCGTCGAGTCGTCGAATGCGTCGGGGAACGGCACCAACTACAGCCCGGCCGAGACGCTCAACGACGGCTCGGGCCACATCCGGACGTCGATGACCACCGCTCCGACCGGCATCGGGCTCGGCACCGGACAGTGCCTCGCCTGGGTGCCGTCGACCTCCAACATGTCGACCGCGGGCGCCGGGGGCGACTACATCGGGGCGCGCATCCTGTATCGCACCATCGGCGGGACGCTCACCAACCAACCCCTGTGGAATCCCACCAGCGGCGCCTTCCCGTGCGGCGTCACCGTCGCCGGGGTGAACGACGGGGCGAAGCGCTGCTCGAACATCCACACCCGCCTGAACGTCAAGACGAACGGCTGCAACTTCCCCGCTAACTACCCCTAGAGCGACTCGCGAAGTTCTGCGCGCAGTCGGGGTCCGGGGGCTTGCCGGCGCGAAAACGCGGCGCCGAATCCGAGGCGGTGCCGCACGCCAACTCCCGCAGGGGCTCCCGACTCGCGTCGGGAAGCCCCCGGACGACCGACTTACGCAGAGGTTCCCGAGTAGGGCGCCGGCATCATGGGGCGAGGCAGAGAAGCTTGATCTTGTCCTTGTCCTTGCCGGACGCGGAGGTGGTGGTGAGCACGTTCAGCTTGCCCTTCCCGTTCTTCTTCTTGCGGGTCACCACGAAGTCGCCGAAGGGCGTGCAGCCGTTCTGCTCGGTGAAGGCGTTGGTGAAGCTGACTCCGCGGCCGCGGGACAGCTGCGAGGACGGCGCCAGCGTGCCGAGGCCGTTCGCCAGCGCCAGGCCGCCCGCGCCCAATCCCTGGTTGCCCGAGAGCTTGACCGAGGTGATCGCCGCCGGCGCGCACGTCGGGATGCGCGGGTCGGTGTTGTTGAGGCAGCCCGCGAGGCGGAAGGTGCACTGCCCGCCGACCGCGTCGTGGTCGCAGCTCGAATCGCCGTCGACGCACGAGATCTTCGGCGGCGGGAAGCCTCCCGCGAGCGGCGCCTGGAGCTTGATCTCCATGAAGCAATCGGCGGCCGCCTTGCCGCCGCCCGGCACGCACGCGGCGGCGCCGGTCCCCGAGCAGTCGGACGCGATCTCGCCGAGGGCACGGACGGCGAAGTTGTCGCGGTCGGCGATCAGCACCTGGTCCGGCGCCAGCACCAGCAGGCGGATCGGGAAGAGGAGCCGCGCCTGGAGCGGATCGCCGCCGTCGCCGGCGTAGCCCCGTAGCCCGTTGCCGACGACCGTCTCGATGTTGCCCCCGACCGTGAATCGCCGCACGCGGTGGTTCTCCATGTCGGCCACCCAGACGTTGCCGTTCGCGTCCAGGTCGACGTCGGCGGGGTTCTTGAAGCGTGCCGCCGTCGCCGGTCCGCCGTCGCCCGAAAAGCCCGCGACGCCCGTGCCGGCCACGGTGCTGATCTGGCCCGTGGCCGCGCTCACGAACCGGATGCGGTTGTTCTCGAAGTCCGCGATGTAGATGTTGCCCGCACCGTCGACGGCGAGGTCGGTGGGGCTGTTCAGCTGCGCCGTGATGGCCGGGATGTCGTCGCCGTTGAAGCCGGCGACGCCGGTGCCCGCGACGGTGACGATGTTGCCGCCGGCGTCCACCTTCCGAATGGCGTGGTTCAGGAAGTCGGCGATGTAGATGTTGTCGCCGGCGTCGATCTCGATGCCCGTCGGGTGATGGATCTGCGCCGCCGTCGCGGCGCCGTTGTCGCCCGTGTATCCCGCGACGCCCGTCTCGTTGACGATGGTCGTGATGGTGCCGGCCGCGTCGACCCGGCGGATGCGGTTGTTGTCGCTGTCCGAGATGATGATGCGGCCGCTCGAATCCACGACCGCGTCGGAGAGCGTCAGGCCGGCCTCCAGCGCCGCGCCGCCGTCGCCGCCGAAGCTGGGCTCGCCCGACCCGGCGACCGTCTCGATCGCGCGTGTGAACGCGTTGACCCGCCGCACCCGGTTGTTGCCCGCGTCGGAGATCACGAAGTTGCCGTCCTTGTCGAGCGCGATGGCCTTCACCTGCCCGAACTGCGCGTCGACCGCGGGGCCGCCGTCGCCGTCGAATTCCGCGATGCCCCCGACCAGCGTGACGAGGTTGCCGTCGGCGTCGATGGCACGCACGCGGTGCGCGAAGTTCTCCGAAAAGACGATCCGGCCATCGGGGTCGACGAGGAGGCCGTGCGGAGTGAAGATCGGGCTGGTCGCGGCCGCGGCGCCGTCGGGCGTGAACTCCCCTGGCCCCGTGCCCGCGATCGTCGTCAGCGTCCCGGCGAGCAGGTCGAGGCGCCGGATGCGGTTGTTGCCCGCATCGGAGACGAGGATGACGTTGCCGGTCCCGTCGGCGAACGCCAGGGCGCGCGGCTTGTTGAGCGTCGCCGCGCCGGTGGCGGGCCCGTCGGCGAAGCCCGGCAGCCCGTTGCCGGCCACGGTCGTGATGGTCCCGAGCGCGTTGACGCGCCGGATCGCGTGGTTGAACTCGTCACAGATGAAGAAGCCGCCGCCCGGGATGGGCAGCACGCAGTGGGGGAAGTTCAGCTGCGCGAGCGTGGCGCCGGCGGGAACCGTGTCGCCCGTGTAGCCCGGGGTGCCGTTGCCGGCGACGGTGTTGATGTTGCCGATCGCGTCGATCCGGCGGATGCGATGGTTGGTGCGGTCGGCGATCAGGATGCCGCCGGCGCCGTCGGGGACGGCATCGGTCGGGCCGTTCAGCAGCGCGGCAGTGGCCAGGCCGCCGTCGCCGCCGTAGCTCGGCGTGTCGGCCGTGCCCGCGATCGTCGTGAGCACGCCCGTCGCCGCGAGCACCCGCCGGATGACGTGTCCCTCCGACTCTGCAATCACGAGATCGCCGGTCGGGCCGTCGACGCGCACGCTGAGGGGCACGTTCAACTCGCCCTGATCGGCGACCTTGCCGTTGCCGCCGTCGCCCTGGATCGAGCCCGCCAGGGTGGAGATGATCCCGGTGGCGGGATCGACGCGCCGGAT
>Ga0111539_10004716_pt1 | contig 17819 bp, 9 predicted proteins | sample RhiMethybrSRZTD1_FD_79667 | JGI IMG/M metagenome (GOLD analysis project Ga0111539, IMG submission 79667) | Populus rhizosphere microbial communities from Tennessee, USA - Rhizosphere MetaG P. TD hybrid SRZTD1 (version 2) (version 2) | ecosystem: Host-associated > Plants > Roots > Rhizosphere >... | reverse complement strand
CTCGGTCTCGCGCAGCAGCACCGGATCGTCGATCGTCGAGTGGAACCACGTCGACGTGAGCTCGAACGGCCCGCGCTTCCATCCCAGATCGACCGACAGACTGCGCCCTCGTTCAGCCTCGAGTCGCGCAGCGGTGCCAGGCGAGAAAGTCCGGTCGCCTCGGTCTCTTCCGTAAACGGGGTTGGGGCAAAGAATCCTTGCCCCATCGACGGTCGAAGCGTCCAGCCGGCACCGAGCTTCGCCGCGTGACGTGCGGTTGACGAGCAGCTCGCGTTCGGGGCGATCGGCGCGCGGCTGTCGCGACACGAGATTGATCACACCCCCGAGAGCCGACGAACCGTAAAGCGCGGACGCGACCCCTTTGATGACCTCGACTTGACCGAGGTCCATCGGCGGAATCTGCAGCAACCCAATCGATCCCGCCTGGCCGTGCAACGGAAGACCGTCCGACAGCACTTGGGTGTATCGTCCTCGCAGTCCCTGCACTCGTGCGCTGGCCGCTCCAAGCGACGGCGACGTGACCTGCACGCGGATGCCGTTCGTCTCGGTCAGCATCATCGAGACGTCGCCGGGTGTCATGAAGAGCTTCTCGTCGATCTCTTCCTGAGGAACGACCTCGACGCGGAGTGGCAGATCCTCGATGCGTCGAGCGCTGCGTGTGGCCGTGACGAGAACTTCCTCTGTCAGGACCGCTTCCTGCTGCAGTTCGATGACGACCTGATTCGGCCGCTCGAGTGCGATCGTCAGCCGGCGCTTCGCGGCTTCGAATCCAAATCGGCTCACGACGAGCTCGATCGAACCCACTGGTACGCGAAGCGTCGCTTGACCGGTTGCGTCCGTGAGCGTCGTTCGCTCCCCGACTCGGACCTCGGCCTGCTCGACCGGTCCGAGCGAACTGGTGACGCGGACGATCAGCGTGGCATCAGACTGTGTCGAGACAGCCTGGTCGAGAGCCAGACAGACGACACCGATCGCCAAGACGAACCTCACTCTGATGTTCGTTCTCAGAGTCGCCCCAATGCCCGAAGCAGCCCCTCCGTCAACCACGGCACGTACGTAATGAGCAGCACGCCGATCGCCAGAATCCCGAGCATGGGCAGCGTCGCCCATGTGACTTCGAGCACGGATTTCTTGAAGCGATACGAGGCGAGCAGCAGGTTCAGCCCGAGGGGCGGATGCAGGTAACCCAGCTCGAGGTTGGCGATGAAGATGACACCGAGGTGGACATACGTGATGCCGTAGGCGTCGGCGAGCGGGAGCATCAGCGGCACGACGACGACGATCGCCGAGAAGATGTCCATCACTGTGCCGACGAGGAGCAGGAACACGTTGAGCGCGAGCAGGAACAGCGCCTTCGACTCGATGTGCGCCTGCGTCCACTCGATCAGCCGCATCGGGACCTGCGCGTTGACCAGGTAGTTGGTGAGACCGACGGCGACCGACAAGATGATCAGCACGCCGCCAACGAGCGCCACGCAGTCGCCCGCAACCCGGACGACATCCTTGAACGAGGGGACGTCGCGGTGAATGAATCGCTGCACGATCAGCGCGTAGAGCGCCGCGATGGCCGCCGACTCGGACGTCGTCGCGAAGCCGCCGAGCAGCGCCCAGAGCACGACGATCGGGAGCAGCATCTCCCACTTCGCTTCCCACAATCCGGCGAGCACCTCACTGATCTGAAACGGGGCGCGCTGCGCACCGCTGCGGATCGCCTCGCGGACGCCGAGCGCGGCCAGCAGTGCCAGCATCAGCACGCCGGGAATCAGGCCGCCGATGAACAGATCCTCGATCGCCACGTTCTGCGCGACGATGCCGTAGAGGATCAGCGGGACCGAGAGCGGGAACAGCAAGCCAAGCGATCCCGACGCCGTGAGCAGGCCGATGGCGAATCGCTCGCGGTAGCCCTCTTTCAATAACGCCGGCAACAGTAATCCGCCGAGCGCCAGGATGGTGACGCCCGACCCACCGGTGAACAGCGTGAAGAACGCACAGAGGGTTGCCGCAGCCACGGCGGTTCCGCCCGGTGCCCAGCCGAACAGCGCGCGCAAGGCTCGCAGCAGCCGCGTCGAGGCGCCGCCCTCAGCGAGCAGGAACCCGGTTAACGTGAACAGCGGGATCGCGGCGAGATTGGCGGACGGTGAGGTGAGCTCTTCATACGCCTTGATCAGCGGCACGATCGGCCGGCTGCCGTCGATGAAAAACCCGATCATCGCGATGCCGCCGAGCAACGCGAAGATCGGCGCGCCGAGGACGCCGGCCGCGAGGATGCCGACGATCCAGGGCAGCAGGCGCTGCCCCTCGAAGATCTCGAAGTACGTGGCGGCGTAGCCGCCGGCCACGATCGCCACGGCCGCAATCGCGCGCCCGATCCAGTTGGCGGAGGCACGCCAGCCGAGCCGCAGCGCGATCAGTCCAAACCCGATCGGAAAGGCCAGCGTCGACACCCACACCGGGACGTCCAACGCGATCCGGTCGCCCACCGCCCGTTCGGTCAGCACGAGCCCGACGCCGCCGACGGCGAACATCGCGGCGATGCCGGCGCCGACCGCGCCACCGATGGCGTGAGCGATGCCGGTGACGCGCCCCTTGGGCAGGAACTCGCCGGTCGCGAGCGTCAGCAGCTTGCCGTCACGAGCGGCGATGGCCGCCCCGAGCAAACCGACCCACAAGGTCAGTTGCAGCGTGAACGCGGCCGAACCCGGAATACCCGTGCTGATGAAGCGCCGCAGCGCGATCTCGGCGAGCGGCAGCAGCATGATGCCGCCGAGCGCGGCGGTGGCGACGACGTTCTCGAGGCGATGGGCAAGCGCTCGAGGACCCGTGGCAGAGGGCTCCGCAGACGAGGGCCCGACCATCGCCACCGGGCGCTCGTTGTCAGGCGTGCTCATTCAGGCGACGCCACGCATCACTTCTTCGACTTGCGATACGCGTCCCGCTCCTTGAGCGCGGCATCGTAGGCCTCGGCAGGGACAATTCCGCCACGCATGCTCTTGACGTATTTCTCGACCTCGGTCCGGAATTCAGTAAACGCCTTCGCGTCCAGCGTCGTCACCGTCAGGCCGCGTGTCTTCATCGTCGCCACCGAATCGGCGTCGAGTTTCGGCGCTTCACCGAGGAACCGCTTCTCTGCGTTCTTCGCCGACGCGAGGACGATCGGGCGATCGGGCGCGTCGATCTTGTTCCACGCGTCGTTGGTCATGACGAGGGCGCCGTAGAGCGGGGCGACGCGGACATCGAGCATGTACTTCGCGTCACGGAAGATCTGGAGCAGCAGCGCCGGATACGGCGGGCTCGGCGCGGCATCGATGAGCCCTGTCGTCAGTTTCAACTGCGCCGGGATGTCGCCGGCGTTCAACGCGACCGGGCGAAAGCCGTTGGTCTTGTACCACTGGGTCATCCTGTCGTCGCCCTGGCTGGTGAAGAGCTTCGCGTTCTTGATGTCGGCGAGCGACGCCATCGGCTTCTTCGAGAACAGCTGCACCCATCCTGCGCTGCCCCAGGAGAGCATCTTGAAGCCCTTCGACTCGAGCCGCTGTTCCAAATAGGGAGTCATCCTCTGGAGGACGTATTCGCCTTCGGCGTCGCTCTCGAAGAAGAACGGGATACCGAACACGTTGAACACATCGTCGATGCGGCTGAGGCCTGGCAGCATGAGCAGATTGGCCTGCAGCTGATCGACACCCGGACGCATCATCCGGATGGTGGCGTCCTCGCTGCCCTGGGTGCCGCCGGCGTAGACGGTGAGCTTCACGCGTCCCGACGTCTTCTGATCCCACTCGGCCCCCATGTCGAGGAGCGCCTTGTGCCAGGACGAGTTGACCGGCGCCTGCGTCGCGAGCTTCAGCGTCACGGCCGCGTGGAGCGAGATCGGGACGGCGAGCGCGGCGGCGAGGACGAGGACTTTACGAACCATGAACCCTCCAGGACAGCGGTCCGGCTGAAGCCGGACCCCACGTACTATTATTTCGAAAATTTCTCGTCGATGCGGTCGAGCAGAACGCGCGCGCGGCGCTGCGTGACCAGTATCACGAGACGATTCGACGGATCCTTCTCGGGATCGATCGCGAGCGCTTCTTTCAGCAAACGCTCGAACTCGACGCGATCCTGCATCGGGACGGCGATTCCCGTCGCGAGCGCCACATACGGCCCCGGCGAGAGCCCCTTCTGAATGTCGACCGCCATCTTGAAATGCTCGCGGGCCTTGTCCGGGTTGCCGCCCAATGCCTCGGGGAGGCTGTTCAGAGAAATCATCAGCTCGTGAATCGCCCCGCGATTCCACGCCGGATCGAGCGCCAACGCGCGATCGGCGAGCGCACGCACAGTGGGGAAGTCGACCGCCAGATCGGGCCGGTCGATGCCGAGCGAGATGGCAGCGCCCCATGAGGCGGCCGACCAATACAGCAGCGGCACGTCGCTCTTCTGCGCCTTCTGCAGCGTCGGGGCTGGATCGGCGAGGAGGGCCTGGCTCGCACTCTTGCCAAAACGCGCGTCGATCCCGCGAAGACAGTAGCCGCGGCCGCGGAGGTAATGCTTCAGCGCACGTTCGCGCAGCGCGGTCGCCTCGTTGCGGCGGCTCGAGTCGAGACCGTCGGCGTCGGCCTCGAGAAAGGCATATCCGTATTGCGTGAAGCCGCCGCACGTCGCGACGAGGAGCGGCACGTGCGTCGGCACCGACTCGAGCAGCGACTCGTACAGCTTCAACGCAAACGGCGTCGCATCGCGAATGAGCTCGGGGTCGTCGTCTCGTGTGAAGACGTCACCGGTGTCCGAGAGCGTATTGGCAACCGTCTTCACCGCCATCGTCTTGATCGAGCACGCGGGTGCGACGGTAACAATGACGATGAGGGCCAGCAGCGCGGCAGGGCTAACGGGATGGAACACCTGGACTCGGACGGGCATCAACTCCCAAGAATATCCCAGGAACTCGAAACTCACTCACTCCGCTCGGAGCGCCTGGATCGGGTCGACGCGTGAGGCACGCCGCGCTGGCAGACTGCAGGCCGCGAGGGCCGAGCCGATCAGCAGTCCCGCGACGACGACCCCCGTGAACGGATCGAGCACGCCGACCTCGAACAGCAGCGACTTGATCAGCTGATTCACCCAATACGCACCGGCGACACCGATGACGGTACCGCCCGCGATCACCGGGATGGCGTCGCGCAGGACGATGTCCCGGAGATTCGCAGGTGTGGCCCCCAATGCGACGCGCACGCCAAATTCCGGCGTCCGCCCGGCGACGGCGAACGACAGCACACCGTAGAGCCCGACACACGCGAGCAGCAGCGCCAGCGTCCCCATCGCCGCCACGAGATACGTGACGAGGCGTTCGCGGCCGGTGGCGGCCGCCACGTAGGTGCTCATCGCACCAATGCTCTCGAGCACGAGCGCCGGCTCGGCGGTCTTGATCGCTCGCTCGATCGCCGTCGATTGCGACCCGGCATCGGCCGTCACGCGGACGGCCAAGGTGTAGAACGGTTCGTTGGACTGGGCGATTGGGACATACACCATCGGTACTGGCGCGTCACGAAGTGACAGCGGCCGTGTGTCCCCGACGACCCCGACGATTTCAGCGGTGTCGTCCCCATCCCGAATCTGCTGGCCAATCGGGTTCGCTCCCGCGAAGTAGCCTCGCGCGACCGATTCACTCACGATCGCGACGAGCGGAGCCGTGTCGACATCGCGGCTGGTGAATTCCCGTCCGCGCTTCAGTGGAATGCCGACAGTCGCGAAATAGCCCGGACCGACACCGTTCTCGTTGAGCTGAATCCCGGGCCGGTCGCCGATCTGAAATCCGCTGCTTTGCGTACAGTTGGCCAGCAGCCCACATGATGAAACGACCGCGGAGGTGATGCCTGGGAGCGATGTCGTGGCGGCGACGAGCCGATCCCGGAGCGCCGGCAGCTGCTCGGGTGCGTAGCCGCTGACTCGTGGATTCATCGACACCGCGATGACGTGATCCAGCGAGTAACCGGGATCGACGCGCGAGAAGTTGACGAGCGTTCGTCCGAGCAGGCCCGCGGCGAACACGACGACGAACGACAGCGCGAGTTGACCGACCACGAGCGGCCGCATGCCGCGAATGATCGACCGGGACACGACGCCGCGACCGCCGGTGAGTCGTTGGAGGAGGTCGCCGCGAGTCGCTCGAACCGCCGGGAGCAGCCCGAAGATGAAAGCGGTCGCGATCGTGGCAGCAGTCGCGAACAGCATCGCGCGCGAGTCGGCCTCGAACACCGTCGGCAGCGGATTGTTCGACGGCCCCAACGCGTATTGCGCGAGCGCGCGACTGGCCCACTGACCGGCGACGAAGCCAACGGCGCCTCCGACGATCGCCAGCAGCAGGCTCTCCGTGAACGTCTGCCGGATCAGCCGGGCCCGGCCGGCACCGAGCGCGATTCTGATGCCGATCTCCCGCGCGCGCGACGTCGATCGCACCATCAGAAGATTGGCGATGTTCGCGCAAGCAATCAGCAGCACCAGCGCGACCAGGCTGGCGAGCGCGATCAGGGACGTCGCGAAGCGCCCCCGGAGTCCGGAGAAGCCGTGAACGAACGGCTCGACGACGAGTTGGCCCGACACGATCGACGGTCGCTCGGCCGGGTTGGGAATTTCGAGCGACAGGTCCAGCAGCGCGGCACGATTCGTCGCCTTGAGAGCCGCCTCCGCCTGCTGCCGCCGTTCTGGCGGTATTCGTCCAACCACATTCAGCCAGGCGAGCCCGTTCTGCTCGAGCCACGGCCGCGCGAGGTCGACGCCGCCATAACCGCTGGCGTTGCTGCGATAACCCAGGGTCTGCTGCATCGTCAATGGCATCCAGAGATCGCTCTCGGCATCGGTCCAGGTGCCAAAGAAGCCGCGTGGCGCGACGCCGACGATCGTCACCGGCACGCGGTTGACCAGGATCGACCGGCCGATCGCCTCGGCGGATCCGCCCAGCGATCGCTTCCAGAAACCATCGCTGACCACGGCGACGGACGGCGCGCCAGGTGCCAGGTCGCTGTCGCTGATCGGTCGGCCACGCTCCGGTGTGATTTGTGTGAGGGCGAAGTAGTTGCCGGCGACCAGCTGGCCACGATTGATCGTCTGCGCGGCGTTGGCGTCGAGGCGCACGGCGAACGGAACGGTACGCGTTGTCGCCGTGAGCGTGCCCATATCCGCCAAGGCGTTCTGAAGGCGCTGAAAACGCGGATACGAGAAGCGCAGGTACCGCCCTGTGCCACCGGTCACGTCCGGTGCGCCCACTGGCGCGCCGGGGCGGACGGGGTTCTCGTACAGCACCACGAGCTCGTCGGCCTTCGGGAGCGGCAGCGGCTTGAACATCACCGCATCGAGCAGCGTGAAGATCGCGCTGTTCGCCCCGATGCCAAGGGCGAGGGTGACGACCGCTGCGGCCGTGAAGCCAGGCGTTCGTCGCAGAGACCGTGCCGCGTATCTCAGGTCTTGTCCGAAGTCAGGAATCACGAGTCACTCCGCAGAAGGAATCAGGGATCGGGAATCAGGAATCAGCCTTGGGCCAGGCAGGAGGTATGAGGCAGGAGAGTCATCAGCGCTCACTATTCGCCCCTGAGTGCGACCGCCGGATTCACCCGAGCCGCTCGCCGCGCTGGAAAATAGCCGGCGAGCAAGGCCGTCAGTCCCAGGACAGCCGTCGTGATCGCCAGCGTCAGCGGGTCGCGCGAGGTGAGCCCGAAAAGCAAATCGGTGACCAGGCCTGACACGAGTGCCGCGCCAACGAGGCCCAGGCTGAGACCGATCCCCGCGATGATACCCACTTCGCGCAGCACCGCCGACAGCACCGCGGCCGGATGTGCGCCAAGAGCCATCCTGATGCCGATGTCGCGCGTGCGGCGGGCGATGTCGTACGACATCACTCCGTACAACCCGACGCACGCCAGCACCAGTGCGAGCACACCGAACGCGCTGGCGAGGCCGGCCACCAACCGCTCGCCGACGAGTGATGCGCTGATCTGCTGTCGCATCGTGCGCACGTACGTCACCGCCACCTCACGCGTGAGGCCCGACACGACACCTCGTACCGCCGGTGCCAGCATCGTCGTCGGACCATCGGTCATCACGGCCCCGAGAAGGTCTTTCGGCGGTTCCACGATCTGCGCGAGCGGCGTGTACACCATGCGCGGGGGATCCTCGCGCAGCTGCTGCCGCGCATCTCGAACGACGCCGACGATGGTGATCAGGCGATCCGGCGCGCTGCCGAAGCCGATCGCGTGTCCGATCGGATCCGCACCCGCGAAATACGCGCGCGCCATCGCTTCGTTGACCACGGCGACGCGAGGCGCTCCGTTGCGGTCGGTATCGGCAAAGCCACGGCCGCGAACGAGCGCGATGCCGAACGTGCGGAAGTAGTCAGGCGTCACGGTGTTCGCGTGGACGTCGCCGATCTCTCCGGACGGCAGCCGTGGCACGCCCAGCGGCCGAATCTCGAACGAGGTATCGACCGGACTCATGGTCGAACAGGAGGCTGAGCGGACGCCGGCATGGCCCCGGAGGCCGTCGAGCACATCGGTGCAAAGCGGGACCATCCGTCGTTCAGGAAAGCGGGTGTCGCGAGAGTCGAGCGTGAACACGAGCACGTTGTCCTTGCGGAAGCCACCATCGACGTGTTCCAGGTTCCACAACGTGAGCACGAGCAGCACCGCGCCAAACACCAGCACGAGGCTCAGCGCGATCTGCGCGCCGACGAGGATCTTGCGCGTGGTCATTGCAGCCGGGGACGCTTCGCGCGACCCTGGAGCGCGCAGCATCGGCGCCGCCTCGATGCGGGTCGCGCATACCGCGGGAACGATACCGAACGCGACAGCCGTCAGCACGGCGAGGCCGGTCGTGAACAACAGCACGGTGCCGTTTGGCTGCGCGTCGAGGACGATCGGGTTCTGCCCTTGGCTGAGCAGCAGCGCCACGATGTCGGTCGTCCACGCCGCCAGCAGCAGTCCGAGCGCCGCGCCGCACGACGCCAGGATGAGGCTCTCGGCCAGCGTATGCCGCGCGACGCGCCAGCGGCTGGCGCCGACCGACACGCGTACCGCCACCTCCTGCACTCTGGCATGCGCGCGAACGAGCAGCAGGTTCGCGGTGTTGATGCAGACGATCAGCAGGACCACGCCGACCATTACGGTCAACAGGCGCAGCGCCGTGGAATAGTCGACGCGGAGATCGTCCTGGCCGCGCGACGCCGGGATTAACGCCGAGGTGCGAAGCTGGCCGTCGGGGGTTGTGCTGAACCGCCGGTTCTCCGGCTCCGACATGAACTGGCGATAGGTCGTCTCGACCGCCGCGGCCGCGTGCGCGTGTGTCACGCCGGTCTTCAACCGGGCGACGAGCGGCATGCTCGTCCACGTATCGTGCGCCGACACGAAATCGGGCTCGTCTGCGATTCTGATCGAGAGCGGGAGCGTCACGTCGATGCGCTGCCCCGGGTCCATGCCGTCAAACGATCCGGCCGTGACGCCGAGGATCGTCAGCGGCCGTCCACCGACGGTGATCGTGCGGCCGACGACGTCGGGGCGGCGATCGAAACGACGCGTCCAGTAGTCTTCGCTGATCACCGCCACCAGAGTCGATCCCGCCGCTCGATCGTCTTCGTTCGCGAACCCGCGTCCGAGCACGAATGGCACGCCAAGAACGGCGTGGTAGTTGCCGCTGACGTACTGGCCGACGACCTGGTCGACGCCCGATCCCGATGAGACTTTGAAGGTCCTGGTGTTGTACGCCGTCACGGCGGCGAACACGTCCGTGCGCTGGCGGATCCGTTCGAACCACGGGTAATTCGAGAACAAACTCGGTCGCTCAATGGCATGCAGGTCGGCCGTCGCTCCGGCGGAGCCGGACCCGATGAAGTAGAGCTGCTGCGGCGACGCGATGGTCAGCACCCGCCACAGCACGGCATCGAGCAGACTGAAGATAGCTGTGTTGGTTCCGATCCCAAGCGCGAGCGTCAGCATCGCCGCGGCGGTGAAGCCGGGCGTACGCCGCAGCGATCGCGCAGCATGCTTCAGGTCTTGCAGCCAGTCACCCACAGTCAAGGTCCAGGTCATACCAAGGAATGTGCCAAGGCCGGCAGCGACCGACCGACCCGAATGCCTTCGGCCGTGAACGCGAGCCGAGCTCTCCTATTGAGAGTTTGTCCGGCAATGGGACTGAGGCTGTTCAGCGTCGACCAGGATCCTTACGCCGTTTCCTCCGCGTGCCCCGTTACCGCCCAAAGTTGAATGAGAACCGAATCGTGAAGGTTGCGTCCGATCCGCCGGTCGCAAACGGGATTGAGACGGACGGGGTGATCGCGGCATTTCGGTTGAACAAGAAGCCGACACCAAGGTCGGCCCGGCCGCCGGTGTCGGAGAACGTCGCTTCAGTGCCGAACACTTCCTGCGTGGTCCGGCCGTAGACGATCGCCAGCCCGAAAAACGGGACCACCTGCAGATCGCCGACATCGTGGACGATCACGCCGAGCGAACCCCCGCCCTGCAGACCGACCGTGGATGTGTCGACCGGACCGATGTCGGGCCCGGCAAGCACATCGAGGCGCACGAGCGGACAGAGCAGGATCGTGTTCTCGCGGTTGCCGGCGAGCTCGGCGCCGGCGTGGGCGAAGATGCCGGCGGTTCGCACGTCGACGTCGGTGAAGTTGAGGACCGTCACGCCGGCGCCGCCGAAGATTGTCTGGCCACCCGCCGCGAAGCCGGCGTCGACGCCGCGCACTCCGTCACTGAACGACGCGGCGATGCTTCCTTGATACGGACCGTAACCGAAACTCGGGTTCCCAACGCACAACTGCGCGGCTGCTGGACTCGCAGCCAGGAAGGTCAATACCAGGACAGACCCCACCAGCTTCAAACGCATCATCACGTCTCCTTTGCTCAATTCTGCGTAGGGGGGAGTGCAAGGATTATAGGTGTCGACCGGGATTTCGCGATCTATCAAGCGGCCACGAGCGCGCGGGGTCGATCTCGATCGGCAGTCGCGCGTTCAGCATCACACAGGACTGGGCGCCGAGGGTGACGTTCGACTACTCGTTCGGGGAATGAAATGCGTTTACCTCACTCCGACAAGGCCGCGCAGCTTTGGGCCACGGCTAGAAGTTCGACGCCGTGAGCGGACAGCCGTTCGAGCAGGAACTCCGCGTCCCGGAGGTCGCCGGTCCGCCAGCACAAGACCAGGTCAAACGCGGATGTCGCGGCACCGTCAAGGAGGCGTTGCCTGTCGTCCTCGATGACCGTCACTATCCAGTTCATGTTGTCGGCGTATCGTTGCATTGCGGCCCGCTGGTTCGGGGCCAGACGTGAATCAGCGTTAGAGATATAGATGGCGACGCGACGCGACGACAACGCCAGCGGACACTCCGTATGCTCGGTCACAGGCCCTGCTCAGAGATCTCAAATCAACAATCGCCCTATTCTCGTAGCGCTTGCAACGGATCGATTCGCGCGGCGCGCCGGGCGGGCACGTAGGCAGCGAGGAGGGCGATGCCAAGCAGACTGGGTACCACCAGCACATACACCGTGACGTCGATGCCGCCTGCGCCCGGAAAGACGCCGCGCGCGAGTCGTCCCGCCGCGACGCTGCCCGCAATACCGACGACGACGCCGCAGCCGCTCAGCAGCAGGGCGTGTCCGAGCACCGAGCGCAGAACTCCTGACGGCTTCGCGCCAACCGCCATTCGAATACCGATCTCGCGCGTGCGTCTGGCGACTGCGTAGGCGACGAGGCCGTACAACCCGATCATGGCGAGCGCCAGCCCCAGCAGTCCCATCGTGCCGATGATGCGAACGAGCCCGAGTGCGATGCCGGTGGCGTTGCCGTAATAGAACTCCTCGATCGTGCGCACCCCCGCGATCACCATATTGGGCTCGAGCTCCCGCACGATCTCCCGAACGGCGGCGGCGAGCGACTCGGAGGCGCCGGCCGAAGCGACGAGCAGCGTGCTGCGCCGACCGACGTCCTGTCGCTGAGGCAGGTAGAGCCAAGGGGTCGGAGCCTCGCCGATCCAGTTGAACTTGTTGTCAGCGGCGACGCCGACCACTTGCGCCCAGGGTTGACCGTCACGCGTGAGGAAGCGCACGCGCCGACCAACGGGATCCTGCCCCGGCCAGTACTGCGAGGCCATCGCTTGAGTGACGACTACGACGGCAGGCGCCTCAGCAGTGTCGGTGGCCTCGATGCCACGGCCACGCAGAATCGAAACACCCATGGTGCCAAGGTAACCTTCGTCGATCCGCGAGCTCAGGACGGTCACGCTGTCGATGCCTCGCGGCATCTGATAGCCCTCAGGGACAATCGGAGCAGGCTGGCGCGTGTCTTGATTCAACGGCATCACCGACGTCATGCCGACCGACCGGACACCGGGTAGGGCGCGGACGCGTTCCTTGAGTCGGGTGTAGAACGCATCGGCCTGTCGGTCGTCGAACCGTCCGAGCTGCGGGTCGAACGTCGAGAGCAACATTCGCTCGGTGCGGAACCCAGGCCGGCTCAGTTCGGCCTGAAAGCCGCGGAACAGGGCGACGGTCACGGTGACGACGACAAGCGCCAGTGCCACCTGCGCGGCGACGAGCCCGTTGCGGCCCCAGACGCGCGACCGTCCCTTGAAGTCGGTGGTGAGCCTCAGCGTCGACGTGACGTCGGTCTTGTGGGTCGCGCGCCAGGCGGGGAGGACGCTCGAGAGCAAAGCGCTGGCAGTGGCAACGAGCAGCCCGACGAGGATCGCTCGACGATCGAGCTCGAACGTGAGGCGGACACCGATGTCGCTGACGATCGGCAGTTGGAGCAGCGCCATTGCGCCGCGAGCCATCGCCAGGCCAAGTGTCGCACCGGCCGCGGCAAGCAGCAGGCTCTCGGTGATCAGTTGACGGATGACGCGGAAACGGCCACCGCCGATGGCCATTCGTAGCGCGATCTCGCGTTGACGCCCCGGCGCGCGGCTCATCAACAAACCGGCGACGTTGGCGCAGGCAACCAGGAGCACGACGAATGCCACCGTCAGCAGCATGAACGCGCCTGGAGCGGACGGTCCACGCTCGTCGAGGCGGTTTTGGAACGCCGTACGGACGAGCATGCCGTAGTTGCGGTTCGTCTCGGGATACGCCTGCTCCAAGGCCCGCGCGATGAGTGCCGTCTCCTCGCGCGCCTGTTCCAGCGACACTCCCGGCTTCAGCCGTGCTCTCACGTCGAGGAAGCGCGCGTTTCGCCGCTCGAGCAGATCGCGCTGCGATCCCGGTAGCGAGACGGAGATCGCGAGCGGGATGTAGTACGCAGGTGGCAGCGCAAGACGCATGCCGGTGAACGCTGCCGGTGCCACACCGATGACGGTGAAGTCGAGACCGCCAAGCCGTATCTGGCGACCGACCACCGTCGGGTCGCTGCCGAACTGATCGGTCCACGTCGGATACGAGAGGACGACGACCGCATCTCGTCCAGGAACACGATCCTCCTCAGGGAGGAACGACCGTCCAAGGGCAGGTCTGAGCTCGAGCACGTCGAAGAAGTTTCCGCTGACGGCGAATCCCAACTTCGTCTGTGCGGGCTCGTTCGGCCGAGTTGCGAAGCTGGTGACGACCACGTTGTACGCCAGCACACCAGTGAAGCTCTGCGCGCGGTCGCGGAGGTCGGCGTAATCCGGATGCGACAGCAGCCGCGTCGTCACGAAGGTGTCGCCGACGCGAGGAGCCATCGCGTTGATCCCCAGGACGTCGTCAGCACGCGGCACTTGCAGCGGACGCAGCACGAGCCCGTCGGCCACGCTGAACATCGCCGCGTTGGCCCCGACGCCGATCGCAATCGACGCGATCGCAATCAGGGAGAAGCCCGGATTCTTGAGGAGCATCCGGAAGCCGAGACGAAGATCCTGAATCATTGATGATCTCCGATTAGTGATTAGTGATTCGTTGTTGATTGGTGATTTCTGATCGGGTGCTTTATTTGTGATTCAACGTGTTTCGCGGCTCCTGATTCACCTCTAGATCGCTAATCGCGAATCACAAATCACCAACGAATCACTATTCACAAATCACTAATCGCAAATGCCCTCATTCGGTCTTCAAAGCCTGAATCGGATCGATCCGCGCGGCGCGGCGTGCCGGGAAGTACGCGGCGAGCATCACGACCGCAATCAGCATCGCCACGGTCTGCGTATAGACGGCAAGACTGCCCTCGTCGCCGATCTTGCCGAAGATGGTTGTCGCAAACGCCGCGCGCATGGCCTGGTTCGCGGCCGCACTGACGGCGAGGCCGATGACGATGCCAACGATCGCGAGCGTCAGCCCGTGGTGGAGCACCATACGGAGCACCCTGCCTGGGTTGGCGCCGACGGCAATTCGGATACCGATTTCGCGAGTGCGCCGCTGCGCGTTGTAGGACACGAGCCCATACAACCCGACCAGCGCGAGCACCAGTCCCATCGATCCCATTCCGACGACGCTGCCGACGACCAGCTGGCTCGTGTAGACGATGCGAGAGGCATAGAAGTCCTCCAGCGTCCGCACGCCGAACACCGGCATATTCGGATCGATGGCGCGCACCGCGTCGCGCACCGGCGACGCCAGTCCAGCTGCCGCGTCGCGCGTGCGAACCAACAGCGTCGTCCGCGGCAGCGAGACTTGCATCTGGGAGAGGTAGACGAATTCCACCGGCGATTCGACGATGAAGAAGTACTTCACGTTGGCAGCAACGCCCACGACTTCGGCGAACGCTCGGTCGGCTGAATCGAGCCGGAGGCGCTTGCCGATCGGGTTTTGCCCCGGCCAATAGTGGGCGGCGAACGTCTCGTTGACGATGGCGACGCGAGGTGCGTCGGCCGTGTCGCCCGGGCCGAACGCACGTCCGTTCACGATCGGAATACCGACCGTCTCGAAGTACTGATCGTCGACGTCGATCGCCGGACGCCTGACGTTCTCGGCGTCGTCACGAAACTGGAACCCTTCCGGCGCGACCTGGACGCCGCCGATGTCGCCGGCCTTCATCGGCGCGGCCGATGCCAGCGAAACCGACGTGACTCCTGGCAGGGCCTGAACGGCTTCCTTGACCTGGCGGTAGAAGCCGCGCGCCCGTTCGTCGTCATAGCGAGCCAACCCCGGTTCGAACGTCATGGTGAGAATGTGGTCCGTACGAAAGCCGGGCCCTTTGGCGAACTCCGCCTGAAACGACCGGTAGAGGAACATCGATACCGTCAGCAGGGCCAGCGACAGCGCGATTTGAACGGAGACCAGAGCGCTGCGTCCCCATAAACGCTGACGGCGCGAGGCCAGAGCCGCGGGATCTCGGATCGTTGCCACGAGGTCGGTTCGCGATGCACGCCATGCGGGCACGAGGCTGGAAGCCAAGGCCGCGACTGTTGCGACCACGATGCCGACGGCGAGGGCACGTCCGTCGAGCGCATAGGTCAGCTTCAGCGGGATGTCGGTCGCGTACTCGAGGCGCTGGAACATCGTGATCACCCAGTACCCGAAGGCGAGGCCGAAGGCGCCACCGCCGATCGCAATGAGCAGACTCTCGGTGACGAGCTGCCGGATGATGCGGGAGCGCCCGGCTCCGACGGCGAGCCGCATCGCGATCTCTCGGCTTCGTGCCGGGGCGCGGCTCGTGAGCAGGCCGGCGACGTTCGCGCATGCCACGACGAGCACGGCGAAGGCCAGCGTCAAGAACATCGCTACGAACGTCGCGTCCGCGCGGCCCGGACCGGACGTGAACGCGTCGAGCTGCGTCTGCACGGTGAAGCTTCGGTTGCGGTTCGTTTCGGGGTAGCTACGTTCCAGGTTCCGGGCGATCTGGCGCACGTCCTCACGTGCCTGAGCGAGCGAGACCTCCGGCGACAGTCGTCCCTTGACCTCGAAGGTCCGCAGATCGCGGCGCGTCAATACATCGGGCGCTACCCCGGTCTGAATGGCGGGGTACATCGCGATCGGCACATAGAAGGCGGGGCGCAGATCGTGGTCGATGCTGGTGAAGCCCTCCGGTGCGACGCCGATGACGGTGAAGTCAACTGGGCCGACTCGAATGCGACGATCGACGATGGCCGGATCAGCGGCGAAGCGTTGCTGCCACTCGTCGTAGTCCAGCACGATGACGGCGTCGCGACCGGCGACGACGTCCTCGTCGGCTCGGAAGAATCGTCCCAACGCCGGCCGAATCCGCATCGCGTCGAAGTAGTTGCCACTTACCGCCATGCCAGCGCGGCGCTGCGCCGGCTCGTCACGACGGTTGATGAAGGTCGTGATCACCAGCTGATAGGCCACGAGGCCATTGAAGCTGCGTGTCTGGTCGCGCAGGCCGACGTACTCGGGGTACGAGAACTGCAACTCGCCTCCGCCGGCTGGGAGCAACGCCGCGATGGTCATCACCTCGCCCGCTCGGGGCACCGGCAGCGGCCGGATCACCAGCCCGTCGGCGACGCTGAACATGGCGGCGTTGGCGCCGACGCCGATGGCGATCGAGAGGATGGCGATCAGGGTGAACCCCGGGTTCTTGAGGAGCATCCGGGCGCTGTGACGAAGATCCTGAAGCATCTATTCGCTCCTCAACGCGTCGACCGGATTGACCAACCCGGCTCGCCGTGCCGGCACGAAGCCCGCCACATATGCCACCGCGACCACCATCACGACGGCGGCGCCCGCAATGGCAGGTTCGTAGCCATCGAGCCCGAACAGAATCCCGCGCGCCAGCCGTCCGAGGGCGAATGCGAGCGCCAGGCCGATGGCGCCGCCCACCAACGTGATCCGGCTGACCTGCGCGAACACGAGCCGCTGCACGTCGACGCCGCGCGCGCCGAGCGCGATCCGGATACCCATTTCGCGCAGCCGCCGCGCGACGATGTGCGCCAGCATCGCGTACAGGCCGACGCCCGCGAGCAGCGTCGCCAGTCCGGCGAAGGCCGACGATAAGGTGGCGAGTACACGATCGGCGGTCACGTCGTTCCACACCTGCTCGTCCATCGTCCGCAGGTTCTCGACCGGGAGGTTCCGGTCCGCCCGGGCGACGACCGCCGCGATCGACGAGAGGAGCTGCGACGCGTCGCCGCTGGATCGTACGTAGTAGGTGAGCGAGCCGAAGAAGCCCGGCGGGCCTTGTGCCAGTGGTCTGAAGACCTGCGGCGGCGTGCCTTCATGCACGGACACGTGTGCGGCATCACGAATCACGCCGACGATCTCGATGTCGATCGGTGTCGCCGCGCCTCGCCCGAAGCCAAGCCGAGCGCCGACGGCACGCGAGCCGAGGTTGAACTTGCGGACGAACGCCTCGTTCACGATGGCGACCTTCGGGCCGCCGGCATCCGCACGAGTGAACTCGCGTCCCAGTCGGAGCGGAACCGCGATCGCCGTGAAATAGTCGGGGCTGACGAGTGCTGCGCTGACCGTCGTGTCCGTGTCGGGCCCGGCGTCGAACCCCTCGACCTTCACGCGTTGCTGCCACCCGTCGCCGCCGAGCAGGACGATGTTCGACTCGCCGACCGAACTGACGCCAGGGATACCGCGAAGTCCGTCTTCGATCTGCTCGAACAGCGCTCGAGACTGATTCTCGTTGTAACCGTTCAGAAACGGCGACACGCGGAACGTTGCCAACCCTTCGGTCCGAATGCCGAGATCGGTTCTCGCGAGGTTGATGAGACTGACGATGAACAACCCGGCCAGGGTCAGGAGCGCCGTGGCGAGCGCGATCTGCAGTGTCGCCAGCGCGCTGCGGGTGCGGACCGCGGTGCGCGAGCTGGACGTGCGCTGCGTGTCGGTGTGGGCTCCGGCAGCGAGACCGGAACGCGCCGCGAACAAGGCGGGGAAGAGTCCGAAGACCACGCCCGTCACGAGGCCGAGCGCGAGCGT